>Ga0116217_10002511_pt1 | contig 17074 bp, 14 predicted proteins | sample Sb_taG_6_FD_89697 | JGI IMG/M metagenome (GOLD analysis project Ga0116217, IMG submission 89697) | Peat soil microbial communities from Weissenstadt, Germany - Sb_50d_4_PS metaG | ecosystem: Environmental > Terrestrial > Soil > Wetlands > Peat | place: Germany: Weissenstadt | collected 2010-09-21 | reverse complement strand
GGGGACGGTCGTAATCGACGACGCCGCTCTGCGAGCGGGCCCGACTGTCTCAGTGGCACCAAGTTTTCACCAGTGGTACGTCAGCTATGTGTTTGGTGCCAACTCTCTGGTTGGTGTGTTCACTTTCTGCTCGGAGGATCCGCCCGGACAGCACCAGGTCTATGCATGTGTGCAGTTTGATGCAGGACCATATGAGTACGACTGAGCCGTCACCCGACTAACTTCGGACGAATGGACATAGAAGGGTTCTACGACGCCGACGACAGGCGCCGGCAGTCGGTTGAGATCGAGCTCGGAACCGAATGGCGAGATGGGCACGGTGTCCGTTACGAGCTGAATTGGCTCGAGGACACCGGTGAGCTCTATGTAATGAGAGAGCCACCACCTCCGATGTGGGAGGACCCATTCGGCGACATCTACGTCGAGACCGGGAAGCATGCGCCGGTGACCGGGATGACCGTTGTGGTCATCGCCAACATCGGATCTCGACAGCAAGTAGAGGAGACTCTTGTCGGGTGGGAGGCCGCAATGGCCAATCCGAACAGCATTGACTGGCTCGTACAGCGACTGAAGTCGTCGGGCCATGCGGATGCTCGATGGGCGGGCGAGCAATCCTAGGTCACCAAAACAGGTTGGCGCCTTGGCTCCCCTAGAAGTGACTTGGCGACGCGTCGACGTGTGATTCGTCGTCATAGGACAAAGTGGGCTCCGGAGGTTCACCGAGTTCCCCGACGGTTCCGGGTTTCCGACGAACGAGCAGAGCTTGATCGCGTGCTCCGGACATTTCGACAGACGAGCGATCGAGGCTATGGGCTTCCCGTCGCAGACGTAGGCGCGCTAGGCAACGGACCCGGTGTGATGTTGGTAGGGAGATTTGGGATTGCGGGTTGATTGCTCTCGGCGACCGCGCACTGAGCCTCAAGAGCTCGAATTAGGTGACCTTCGTCAACCTGCCCAATTTCGTTAAGAGTCGTCATCAACGCGTTCCACTGCCCGTCCGCTGAAGTTGCAGATGCCGCCAGAGGTTCAGCCTCCTGGAGCTCGACGGCGGCTCGTCTGAAGTCAGACGCGCGGACCGCAGCATCTTGTGAGTGGATCGCAAACTCATACGCCTTGATCGACTGGTGAACATGGCCGCATGCTTGCCGGGCCAGATCGACCCCTGATTGTTCGCTACAAGCAGACAGGGCGAGAGCAAAGCCCGCGGACAGGATTATCGCGGCGAGTGCCTTCTTCGACACATCCGTCAGGCGAGCCAGCCGGTTGCCGCCTCGAGCAGAAAACGACTGACCGCCAGGCTCCGGTCGAAAACATCACACAAGAGCTCCTCGCCAGCGAGCACCTTCGCCAGGGACACTGGGTATCGAGCTAGGACGCTGAGCCGTCGTTCAGGGCCATCGGTTGCTGAAGCGAACGAGTCGATCGCTGAGACCTCAAGCGGCAGTTCGATTCCACCAATTCCGGCCAGATCGATTGCAAGCCGTAGGAGATCCGGGCCGTTGGGAAGTGGAGGCAACGCCCACGTGAAGGTCAGCGGGAAGTGGTACTCATCGGGAGGCTCTTCATCGTCTGCAAGACCGATGACCGCGTCCTCGAACGAGAGCAGGACCCTCGGATCGACATCCAATGCGAGGTGTAGATCCACGGGCCCGCCGCACCCTTCCTCAGGGTGAAGATCGACCTCCCACACCTGACGAAGGGAGTAGGTTTCGACGAAGTGCCGCTCGTCGTGCACGTGGAACCCGTGGTCGACTGAGTGATCCTTGAGATCGGCAACGTAGCCAGCAACGTCGATGGCCGCCACGCCTGAAGCCTAGACGTGCGCGAGTGGCGCATACCCGCCCTGTAGCGTCCTGTCGTGGACGCTGAGGCGGTCGTTGAACTGATTTTTCAAGCGGCCAATGCCGTTCGAGAGGCCCTTGGACATCTCGAAGACTGGGGCCCGAACCCAGAGCGTCCCGGTCAATACAGGCTCGACATTGACGCCGACCGCGCGGCCCTCCGAGTCTTGAGGTCAGCCGGATTGCGAGTGCTCTCGGAAGAATCCGGCTGGACCTCGGGTCGGCTGCCCTTCACCGCCGTCGTCGATCCGGTAGACGGATCGACGAACGCCCATCGCGGGATCCCTTTTTTTTGCACGAGCATCTGTGTGTTCGACACCGAGGGTCCCTGGGTCGGCGGTGTCGTCGACCAGACAAGCGGAACCCGGTATCACGCCGTGCGGGGGTCGGGATCGTGGCGGGACGGAGTACGAATGGCGCCGTCAGGGTGCGCCGACCTTGGGAAGGCGGTTCTCGCCCTTTCCGGCCTTCCGAACGGCGTGCGCTCGTGGCAGTCCCGATCGCTCGGATCGGCGGCCCTCGAACTGTGTGCAGTCGCCGATGGAACGCTGGACGGGTTCGTCCTGGGGAAAGGGGTCTCGCTCCGATCGTGGGACTACCTCGGTGGTCTCCTGATTTGCGTCGAAGCCGGCGCCGCGGTGGCCGAGTTGGACGGTCGAGATCTCTGGGTGGCGACGGCCGAGCCACGGCGGCCTGCCGCAGCGGGATCTTCTGCACTCCTTGGTGCGATCCAAGCTGCGGTCGGGAAGTGAGAGCTAGTCAGGCCCCCGAGCCGCATATTCCGCTGCTTGTGAACCGGCGAGTCGGCCGAACACGGCGCCGCTCGTCAACCCCGTTCCTCCTGGGTAATTGAAGTAAAAGAGATCTCCCACAATCTCGCCCGCCGCGTAGAGGCCAGGAATGGGTTGGCCCGTCACGTCGAGAACCCGCGCCGTTGAGTCGATGCGAAGCCCCCCGAATGTGAACGTGATCCCACATGTGACCATGAATGCTTCGAACGGCGGACGAACAATCGGGTTGGCCCAGTTCGACTTGGGGGGATCGACTCCTATCGTCCCTCGGCCATCTTTGAGGTTGGGATTGAAGGGAATGTCGACTTGCACCGCCGCGTTGAACTTCTCGACGGTGGCGAGGAATCGGTCCGGGTCGACTCCCTCGAGCCGGGTTGCCAACTCATCGATCGAGTCTGCACGGACCCTCGTCGCCTCCCGGATCCGGTACTCCGGGCGCAGGAGGTCCACGACGTCTGCATCGAACACCTGCCAAGCAAAGTTGCTGGGCTGATCGAGAATTGCTCGGCCGTACTTCGCGTATGTGAAGTTACGAAAATCAGCTCCCTCGTCGACGAACCGTTCACCGAGGGCGTTCACCATTATCCCGAAGGGGTAGCTGTGCTTCTGAAAGCCGTCACCGACTCGCAGATCTCCGAATTCGGGGGCGTTCATGTCCCATGCGACGGCATGGCATCCTGACCAATGGCCGGCTGGGCTCGCGCCGATGTCCAAAGCCATCTTGATCCCATCTCCGAGGTTGAAGCGGCTCCCTCGCACCTTGGCCAGGTCCCATCCCGGACCGAGGTATCGGGTGCGCCACTCACGGTTCCCCTCGAAACCTCCGCAGGCCAGCACGACAGACGAGGCCGGGATCTCGGCGGATCCGTCCGGAGTGCGAACTCGAACCCCGCAGACGCGGGTTCCCTCGACCGCGAGCTCGACCGCGCGGGTGGAGTAGGAGACCTCTATGTCCCGGGCTTCCACGGCCCGGAGAAGTTGCTCCACAAGACCCGGTCCTCCACCGTTCACCTCGACTGCCAGGCCCCCCCAGAACGTGAAGCGCCCGTCGACCTCGAATGCTTGGCGGCCGTACGAGGGTTGGAATCGAACGCCCTGACTCCGCATCCAGACCAAGGTGTCAAAGCTCTTCAGGACCAGGACTTCGACGAGGTCTGGATTGGCACGGCCATCCGTGACCCGCGCCATGTCACCGAAGAAGTCATCTTCCGTGTACCGACCGAAGTCGACCGTCGTCTGCTCGGCTGGGGAGAGGTCTGGGACAAGCCGCAAGAGGTCTGGGACTCCGTGGAACGGGACGCGCATCGCACCGCCCGTAAAGGCGGAGTTCCCGCCTCGTTCGGCTGGTGGCGCGAACTCGAGGACACGTACTGACGCACCGGACTCTCGGGCGGAGAGCGCAGCGCACAGCGCTGCATTCCCTGCACCGACGATGATGACATCCTGAGACACCAGGGCCTGATCCTAGGGAATCGGGACTGGCCGGTCCGTTTGAAGCCGCAGCTGTTCACCGCGCCACCGTTGGATGATCGCAGCGACGCGAACTGGGCGCACGAGATGACCGGCGACGACGACGAGTCAATGGCCGGTCACTCCAGCGCCTCGAATCGGTCTCCCTCGACACCCCGGAGCGACCAGGTCGAATGCCGGTCATTGGTTCAGGGACGATCTCAGCGGACGACGCCTCCGCCGAGTCCCGGCGACGATCAAGAACACTCGTCCACGGAGAATCCCGGCCGCTCCCCGGCCCACACGAGCCGGTGACCAGCCTGTACCGGGGGTGATGGGTCGAGTGCCGATGGCCCAGAGCGCCTATGGCACACTCGGCTGGATGTGTCGGCCCCCCTTCCGACCCTTTGTTTCGGTCGCCCTTGTCCTCGGTGCGCTCTCAGCCAGCGTCGGCGCTGAAGCTGTTGTCGTGGAGCCGTCCGCGTCGGCCGCCGCCGTCCCGGTCGTGAACGCCAACCCGACCCCGGCCTTCGCTCCCGACGCTCCCGACCCCGACATTGTGTTGTCGGGCGGGGTGTTCTACGGGTTCGCCACCGGCACCGTGTGGGGCAACCAGATCGGCATCATCACGACCACGAACGCCAACCCTTCGGTGGGCTGGCACACGCTGAGCGGCAAGCCCTATGGCTCGAGTGCATTCAATGCGATCCCACCGGCACCTTGGGAGCAGGTCAATACCCAGACCTCACCGGGTGTGTACCAGTTCAATGGCACGTGGATCATGTTCTATGACGCGTTTGACCAAGCGGTCGGGCACTACTGCATCTCCGTCGCCACCTCGTCGGCAGTGACGGGTCCGTATATTGACGGCTCGGCCGGGCCACTGGTTTGCCAAGCTTCCTTCGGGGGATCGATTGACCCTCAGCCCTTTGTCGACCCAATCACCGGAACGCCCTATCTCATATGGAAGACCAATGACGGGTCGTCTTCCGTCGCTTCCAGCATCTGGTCGCAACCAATCAGTTCGAATGGTGTCACCCTGGCCGGCTCGCCGACGCTGATCTTCACCGTCAACCAGAACGCGTACCCCTGGCAGACAACCAGCGATGACCCCTCCATCGCCTACGCCGGAGGGAGCTACTACCTCTTCTTCTCGGGTGGGAACTATCTCTCGAACTATTACCCCACCGGCTATGTCGTGTGCGCTGGCCCGAGCGGCCCGTGCGACCCCAATGAGCCAGCCGACCCGATCCTGAATACGAGTGGCGGCAGCGGGGGTGGCATGGTTTTCACCGATGGAAGCGGATCTTGGTGGATCTCGTACCAGACGTGGGCATCGCCCAATTGCACAAACTACGGCTGCGGTGGAGCTCGTAATCTCTATGTGTCCCCGATCTCGCTGCCCGCTGTCTCCTCCGGGCAATCACCTCCCACGCCCAACCTCCCTGTGGACCGGATCGCCGGCGGGGACGCAATCGGCACGGCAATCGCGGTCTCCCAGGCCGAGTTCCCATCCGGATCAGCCAAGGCCGTTGTGCTCGCTCGATCGGACTTCTTCTCGGATGCGTTAGCCGGAGGTCCGCTGGCAGCTGCAGTGGAGGGCCCCCTGCTCATCACCCCGGGTGCTGCGCAGAGCAACGCTCTGGACTCCAGGGTCCTTGCCGAGATCCTGCGGGTTCTGCCTTCCGGCGGAACCGTCTACGTGCTCGGTGGCGATCTGGCACTGGCCGCGGCGATCGACGGCCAGCTCCATTTCTTGGGATACAAGGAGGTGCGCGAAGCCGGCGCGGACGAGTACGCGACGGCCGTCGATATCGCCGGCGTGATGGGCAATCCTTCGACTGTGTTCGAGGCGACCGGACTCAGCTTCCAAGACGCCCTCTCGGCCGTTCCTGCCGCTATCGCGCGGCGCGGCGCCATCTTGCTTACCGATGGGAATGTTCAGGCCCCCGAGACAGCGTTCTATCTCTTCACCCACCCGACCGACACCCGGTACGCGATCGGTGGATCCTTCGCGGCCGCAGGAGCCGATCCCACGGCGACCGCAGTGTTCGGCCAGGACCTCTACGGCACCTCGGCCGCCGTGGCGTCGACGTTCTTCCCCCGGGCCAGCGTCTTCGGTGCCGCCACCGGCCTCGACTTTCCAGACGCGCTCGGTGGGGGAGTCTTCATGGGGACCCTGGGTGGCCCGATGCTCATGGTCGAGCCAACGTTGCCGGTGCCGGCGAACATCGACAGCTACCTGCTGGGCGATCCTCAGGCGCAGCGGGGCTTCGTCTTTGGCGGTTCGCTTGCGGTCGACGACGGCGTTGCGATGGCGCTGTAGGACCTCCGCCCGATCCACCAAACGCGGTCGTCCAACGGCCGAAGCAGCGAGTCTCCTATCTGGTGACCGGGGTATCAGGTGTGTGCACAAATTCTTGAGCTTCGGCATCCGTTCGCGGCACCCGGCCACCGGCGGCCATCTTGATCACGAAATCTGTCGCTGCCCTCACTCCGTTCAAGAACAATTGCTCTTTCTGACCATCGGTGAGATCGAACTGAGTGGCGCTGAGCCCCGCGTTGTCAACGAACACGGTCCTCGCTGCCATGGCCTGATGGACTTTGTAGCTATCCCACTCGTTCAGCAATGTGTGTATGCATCTCAGTCCGACCGATAGGGCGTCATTGCAGGCAAGAGTGGATGGAAGTTCGCGAGGAAGCGAAGAAAGCCGTACGCCGATGGTCGGCCACCGACCCGGTGCTTCGTCCATCCGCTGAAATGCGTTGATCGGAAAGTTCTCGAGCAGGCCACCGTCAACCCAGGTCACGGTTCCACCCGCATGGTGTTGGAGAGTCGTCCCACCGTCTGGTTGCGGGACTTCGATGTCCACCGGTCGTGCTTGGGTCGTCACAGGGTTGAAGAAGAACGGGATCGACATCGAAGCTCTGACTGCACCAACCACGCTCTGAGCTTTGGCGTCCAAGCCGTAGTACTTGTAGTCCCAAGGAAGCTGAACGAGTACGCCACGCGTGATGTCCGAGACGTGCACGACGAGTCGATAGCGACGGCCCTCCGGGAGACTCATGCCCGGGTCGTCCTCAAGTGTGATCTTCAAGTCCTCGAATGTATTGACGCCAAGCTCGGCAAGGATGGGCGTGAGGAACTCTTCGAGGTACTTTCCCGAATACAGGCCCATCTGCCTTGACAGCACCGCGGCGTCAGCGATGGTCGTCGCAGCCTTGCTGGTGTGTTCCAACCAGTGGCGAAAGGGCCCTTCCGGCATGAACTCGGAGAAGCGAAGAGCCCCGAGATACGTTCTGAGGCTTGTCATCGGACGGTCGGCCTTCGTGAGCGCGGCAATGACGGCTGCCACTATTGCGCCCGCGCTCGTGGCAGCGATACGTGCGAAGGAGTAGCCGGCCTCATCGAGGGCGAGCACGGCACCGACGAGGCCGATCCCCTTGACACCTCCGCCTTCGAGAGCCAGATCCGCGACTAGCTTCTTCTGTCCGTCGGGGTCCACCCAGGCGTCGGATTCGAGCAGGAGTTGGGCCGCCCGGTCGAAGCGGGCCTGTAGCTCCGGGGTGCGTTCGTAGCCTCGTGCACTATTGCCGACCCAAGTGTCGGAACTCAAAGCCGTGGTCACAAACAGAAAGTAGCGCGCACTGGGTATCGCAATCCCGAGGTGCGAGTGACCACCAGTCGGGCTGTTGCATGGGCTTGGCCTGGTCGCGGTTGTAAGGAAACCCCCTCAAACGGGATAAAGTCTGGACGCTTAGCTCAGCTGGCTAGACCAGCTGGCACCCTTCGGGCATGAGCGCTGCACTTAGAGACATCGAGGGGTGACCCTGTCAACCGTCTCTCACTCTGACCATCACGTTTTGATGCGGACCACGGTCCTCCAGTGTGGGCGGTCGTGCAGTGCCCCGCGCGGTGGAGTGGCAGCTCCCGGGCGCCGAAAGTACCCATGCCGTAACCTCATGATCTGGAGCACTCTAGGAAGGGAGACTTAGATGCGGCGTCTATTCGTCCTCGCAGCACTCGTCATGTTCATCTTCGCCCTCATTGCTGCGGCCCGATCCACCCAGACGTTCCTCAGTACCATTTGGTCGGTATGGGTGTCCGCGGGGTTCGTCGCCTTCGCTGCAGATCAGGTCCTCGGGGGCCAACTAATGAAGAAGTGAGTAGAAGCCCTAGCACCCATTCTTCGAATGGCCCCCCGGGGTAGTATTCCAACACCCATGACCGACGCGCCGCCTGGAGCGGTTCCTGATTCCGAGGTGCCCACCACCGAGCCCGTCGCTCAAGGGACTCTTTCGCCACATGGCACCGGACGAACGCGCGTTTCGGCTGTATGGATCTGGGTACTTGCTGGAGCGGTAGTTCTCGCTCTCCTTCTCGTCTTTATCCTCCAAAACACCAGGTCGGTGAAGATTTCATTCTTCACGGCCAATGGGACACTGCCGCTCGGTGTGGCGCTCTTGCTCGCTGCGATCGGCGGCCTCTTGTTGGCAGGCGTTGTTGCCTCTCTGAGAATCTGGCAGCTCCGCCACCGGCTCACCGGACAAAGAAGGCTCGCTCGTCGCCACCATTAGCGACGGCGCCCCCAAAGAGCGCGAGCGCCCGCCGGAGCCCCGGCACACCTACTGCCGTGCGCCCCGCGCGCGTTCACGAGTGCAGCAGATTGTGGAAGCGATGTACTCCCGAACGGATAGCGACACACAAAACCAGCACAATCACGGTGTTTCTCTGCGTCTCAGTGCAAGTGCTCTACAACCAATCCCGACTGAGCGTTGCACTTGCTTGGGAGAGTGCAGGTCGATGCGGAACGAAATGGCAACACTCGTTACCGTCGCCTGTGGATCAGGGGTGTCTCGGTAGCGTCTTGGATCGTTCCGTCGCATGCAAGGACCAGCGGGCGGCACCTACGGCCTTGACTCGGCTGAGGCGGGTGGCGACTGCCCAGCCTCGGCGTCGAAGCTCGCTAAGTGGTGATACCGAGGCCTACTTCCGCCAAATCACCTACGGCTTTCCCTTGGCTCGCTTAGAGATCTTGGTGTCGACAAGGAGCTCCAGCACCTCGCCGATCGTCGGTTCTCGGCCTATGGCTTCTCGCAGAGGTAGATGGACTTGGACCTGGTACCGATTGCGATTGCCGTCCTTGTCTTTCACCAGATAGCCGGCCTTGACGAGGTCCGAGACAATGCTGAAGGCGCTGCGTTCCGTGACGTCGAGCGCGGACGCGATTTCTCGCAGACGCATGCCGGGGTCGTGGGCGACGCAGACCAGGACCCGACCATGTTTGGTGAGGAAGCTCCAGTCCGCCATCACCGACAATTATACATAATCTTCTAGAAGTAATTTGCTAATTCTTGAAAACTGCGGTACGGTGAAGCCCAGACATCGAGGCCCGACCATCGCCGACGCCGAGCAGCTCGAGGGTCAGCGAAAGGATTGAGCCATGTTGATGCGATACGAACCATTCCGGGAACTTGACCGGATTTCCGAGGAACTATTCAGCGGACGCCGTGTTCGGCAGATCCCCGTGGACGCCTACCGTCGAGGCAACGACTTCATAATTCATCTCGACCTACCTGGTGCCGACCCGGGTTCCGTCGAGCTGACTGTGGAGAAAGACGTCCTCACGGTTCAGGCGACACGCACCTGGATGCCAACCGAGGGCGATCAGGTCACGGTGCAGGAGCGGGGCCAGGGCGAGTTCAAGCGCCAGCTCTTGCTTGGAGAGGGCCTGGATCGTGACCATGTGGCGGCCAGCTACGAGGATGGCGTCCTCACGATCACCATTCCCGTTGCGGAGCAGGCCAAGCCCCGCAAGGTCGAGATCACTCACGCGGCCGGCGTGCAGGCTCTAAACACGGCTTCGGTCGCCGCGTGAAGGCTCGGTTCGTTTAGCCAACAGAGCGGCTCCTTCTGGAGCCGCTCTGTTGTGTTCGCCTCTTCGGCCTCACATCGAAACGGGGCCACTTGCCCAAAAACCGAGTGTTGCGTTCCAGCCGGGCCATGGCGGTCGACCTCGGGACCGCGAACACGGTGGTATACGTCCGTGGGCGCGGCATTGTCTTGAGCGAACCGTCGGTCGTTGCTGTCGATGTGAAGACCGGACGTCCGTTGGCCGTCGGTGCCCAGGCCAAGGCCATGATCGGCCGGACCCCAAGCAACATCCAGGCGATCCGGCCCCTGAAGGACGGGGTCATTGCCGACTTCGAGGTCTGCGAGATGATGCTCCGCTACTTCATCCGCCGAGTTCACCCGGGCCGCTTGGCCAAGCCCCGGATGGTGATCTGTGTCCCGTCGGGGATCACCGGCGTCGAGCAGCGCGCGGTCATCGAGGCGGCCGAGTTCGCTGGGGCCAGCAAGGCCTACCTCATTGAGGAGCCCATGGCGGCGGCGATCGGGGCCGGGCTCCCGATTGACGAGCCAACCGGAACCATGGTGGTCGACATCGGAGGTGGCACCACCGAGGTGGCCGTCATCTCGCTCGGGGGAATCGTCACCGGCCAGTCGCGGCGCATCGGGGGTGACGAAATGGACGCGGCCATCATCTCGTTCGTGAAGAAGGAGTTCAGCCTGGCCCTGGGGGAGCGAACTGCTGAGGAGATCAAGATCAACCTTGGCTCCGCCTATCCGCTCGAAGAGGAGTTTTCTGCCGAGATCCGCGGACGCGATCTGCTGAGCGGGCTCCCGAAGACGATCGTGATCTCGACTGAGGACATACGACGAGCCATCGAGGAACCCGTGACGGCCATCGTCGACGCCATCAGGGCCACGTTGGACAAGACCCCTCCCGAGCTGGCCGCCGACCTGATGGACGCGGGAGTCGTCCTCACTGGTGGGGGAGCGCTGCTGCACGGGCTCGATTCCAGATTGGCGCACGAGACCGGCATTCCTTTCGGCATCGCCCAAGCCCCACTGAACTGCGTGGCCATCGGCGGAGGCCAATGCCTCGAAGAGTTTGAAGCGTTCAGGCAGGTGCTGAGCACCTTCTCATCGCGCTGATCGGGAGCAACCGCGCGAGGGGGGAAGCCCCGAGATCTGGCTCGCTTGCACCTTGAGTGGGTGGCACCGATCGGCAGCGCCCGCAACGAGGCACAGGGGACATCAGCCGGAGGAGTGGAGACGCGAGAGCAGCCAGACCGAAGAAAGTCAGGCCCTTAGCTTTGTTGGATTGAGCAGTTGGCCTACGACCCGTCGGGCATGAGCGCTGCACTTAGCGGCGTTCGACCAGGTACAAGTCAGCGACGCTACCGAAACTATCTGCTGTCTGGAGAAACGCAGGTGGAATCCGGCTAAACCCTCCTCCTTTTCGAGCCCTTTGGCTAGGGAGGGAGGGGAGCCTCTGGGACTTCCAGAGAGCAGAATCCTCCCTATTAGTTAACCCTCAGGCAGGTTTCCAAATCATTGGACGGATTTCGTGTGGCGGGCGCCTCTAGGCAAGCTCTTCTTCACGAATCGAAGGAGCGCGATGTGCTTTTCGGTATCGCGTTGCATCAATTCAACCAGGACGGTCCACAGCAAAGTGACCTTCCCCTCTCGCAGTTCATGCTGGAGCCGTTTGAGGTCGGCGGCATCGTCCTTCTCCTTCTGCAGGAGTTGTGTCGTGGCCTCAAGGAGCACGGCGCGGTCGGCCTTTTCAAAATCCGGATATGGAATGATCGGCTCTTCGCCGGTGAGCAGCGCGTCGCTCTCCAAGGACTTCGCGAGCTCAGTAAAGATCCGGTGATGGCGAATCTCGTCCTCGATGAGCAGGTTGACGAGGTAGCGAAATGCCTTTGAAGGAGACTTTTCGGCTATCGCCGAGTATTCCTCCAAGAGCCCACGCTCCGCTTGCACATGGTCGGTGAGATGGGCCCACAGTTTCCGCTCCCAGGGCGATGGCCCTCTCCACGACTGGTCAGTCATGCTGGTCATGTTGTTTCCAATCCCTTGGCCGTTCGGTCAGTCAGCGACATTATGGCCGCTGAACGGTGGCCGAACGCCAAGAGAAGGATGCAGACCGACCGCTCGAGGCTCACTCCACACTCGTGCCGTTAGGACGGGGCGTCAGGGCCCGGTGGGCACTTACCCGATGACGGGAGGACACGACCCGCTCGGTTGAGGGCGCCTGTGCTTCGGCTCCCACCGCGTTGTCCAAACGACAACTGAAAGAGTCCGGCTCGTCTGTCCCACTGTGGCTCCGGCACCCGTGTCCCACTCCTCAGCCCGGCTTCAGCTTCGGCTCTTGGGCGACAGTGGCTCCGGCACCTGTGTCCCACCCGTTTGATCGTCGCGGGTTGTCCGATCTGTTCGACCGGGGTGGCGCGGGCGAGATCATCTCGGGTCCTCGAGAGTAACGTTTGCCGACCGGGCGCGGGATCAGGAGACAGCCATGTTGGAGCGGTTGGTCGACGGGCACAGAGATGCTGCGCTCGAGGGCGCCTTCGAGGGGCGCTCATCGGCCCGGTGCGGCCAACCGGCCCTGCCGGTCCCGCCACGCTGCTCCGACCCCAAGCGGCCCGCGTTGGTCCCGGGCGCCTGACGGTGGCCCGGATCAGGTGGGTCTGCGTTTCGGACCTGCATCTCGGCGCGCTGAACAGCGTCCTCACGCCGGTTGCTCCGGACGGCGAACGCGTCGACCCGGCGTTCGTCTCTCCGGTGTTGGTGGCGCTGTGCGATGGATTGCGGACCCTCAGCCAGGGTCACGACCCACCGCAGCTGCTCGTGTTGGGGGACCTATTCGAGATGGCGCTCGGCTCTCCCGAGGACGCGTCGACCAGCTTCGCCCAGTTCGTCTCCGCCCTTCGCCCGGGGGCGGCAGGAGCCGCGGTGGCGCCCGCGATCCGATTCGTGCCGGGGAACCATGACCATCACCTCTGGACCCGCGCGCGGAGCAGCCGCTACCTCGAGTACATCCAACAGACCCCGAGCACGCAGCCGTTGGCGCCAGAGGCGCACGCCACCCACCTGCTCCCGAGCAACGAGACCCTTCCGGTGCGGGATCGCTTCATCGAGCTGTTGGCGGCCCGGGCCGATCCGACGACGGCGGTCACGGTCGAGCAGAGTTACCCCAACCTCGGCCTGGTGACCACCTCGGGACAGCGAGCTGTGGTGCTTTCCCATGGCCACTTCATCGAGCCGCTCTACCGAGCCGTATCGGTGCTCGGCGACATCTTCCAACGGCGCCAGCAGGGCCTTCCCCCGGTGCACCACCTCGAGGCCGAGAACGGTGCCTGGATCGACTTCTTCTGGTCGTCCATGGGAGACAGCGGTGACATGTCTGGATGGGTCCGAGACATGTACGAGTCGCTGCAGAGCGAGTCGGCGATCCACGTTGAGATCGAGGCAATCGGGCGGGCCATCGCCGATCGTCCGGGCTCGCGAATACGCAACCACGTCGAGGGCCTCCTGGCCGAAGAGAGCCTGGCCCATGCGGTCAGCGGGTCGCTGCGGCGTGAGCGGCACCAGCCCGAGGTGCTGAGCCCAAACGCGCAGACCGGCCTGAACTCGTTCCTGTCCGGGCCGGTGGCCACGCAGGTTGCCCAGGAGATCGGAGTTCCCGTCGAGGTGGCGTTCGTGTTCGGGCACACCCACAAGCCATTCGCCGACCTCCGGCAGCCCACCGGCCTCGCCGGTCCCGTGCCGGTGATCAACACCGGCGGATGGGTGGTCGACACCCCAGACGCCCAATCGAACAAGGGGGCCTCGGTAATCCTGATCGACGAGGACCTCAACATCGCCTCGTTGCGCTGCTACACCCAGGGTGCCGACCTCGGTCACGACGTCGAAGTTGAAGGTCCGCCTCACGACCCGGACAACGCGCTGGTCGCCGACCTCCGGGCTCGCATCGACCCATCGCGTGATCCCTGGAGGGCCCTGGCCGAGGCGGCCACCACCACCGAACGGGCCCGGCGAGGTCAGCTCGAAGACCGCCTCCAAGCCGAGACCGTCCTCCTCGGCGACAAGAACCGGCGACACCGTTGGCGTCGCGGCGCCAGGACCGACCCGCCCACAACGGCGACAGTTGAGACGCCGACCAGCACACCTGATCCGGTGCAGGCTCCGGCGACCTCTGATGGAGAGCGGTGATGGATCGGCTCTCCCTGCCCTTGACCAAGCTCCGGCCTCGCTACGACGTCGTGGTGGTGGGATCCGGGTACGGCGGGAGCATCGCGGCCTGCCGACTCGCCCGAACCGGCATAAAGGTCGCTCTTCTCGAGCGAGGTCGCGAGATGCTTCCGGGTGAGTACCCGGCGACCATGGGGGCCGCGGCCCGGCATTTCCAGACCTCCAGCCCCCTCGGGAACACCGGTGACCCGCGTGGTCTGTACTGGCTCCACGTCGGCGGCGAGATGAATGTGTTCTCCGGGTGTGGGCTGGGTGGCACCTCGCTCGTCAACGCCAATGTCGCGCTGCGGCCTGACCCCCGGATCTTCGAGGACGAACGATGGCCCCGCGCCCTACGGGCCGACCGGACCGGGCTCGACGCCGGCTTCGAACGAGCCAAGGCGATGCTCACGCCAACCACCTACCCGCAGTCGTACCCCCCGCTCGCCAAGGTGGAAGCGTTACGCCAGGCCGCTGGCGGGACACCGTTCTCGCTCGTACCAATCAACGTCACCTTCCGTGCCGGTCCCAATGCCGCCGGGATCCACCAGGAGGCCTGCACGGGTTGCGGGGATTGCGTCACCGGCTGCAACTACGGCGCCAAGAACACGCTGCTCATGAACTACCTCCCCGACGCGGTCGCCCACGACGCCGAGATATTCAGCGAGGTCGACGTGCGGTGGGTGGAACGAGAGGTCCCGACCACTCCCGACGCACCGATCGGTTGGGTCGTGCGTGCGCAGCCGCTCGGGATCGGTCGGGACCGTTTCGACGCACCACCCCTGGCCATCGCGGCGGACACTGTCGTACTCGCCGCGGGGACCCTGGGCACGGCCAGGGTGCTCTTCCAATCGCGCGCGCACGGCCTCGCGGTGTCGAGCCAGCTGGGTCAACACTTCACCGGCAACGGCGACGTCCTGGGCTTCTCCTACCGAAAGGGCCGGTCGGTGCGCGCGGTCGGCGCCGGTCACCGGCGCCCGGACCCGGAGCACCCCGCCGGGCCCTGCATCACCGCCTTCATCGACGGGCGATCGGGTCGGCCCTTGGACGAGGGGGTCATCATCGAGGATGCGGTGGTGCCGGGGCCGGTGGCGGACCTCCTGCCCCTCGGGCTGCTGGGCCAGGAAGCCCCCGACTGGGCCCGACGACGGCTCCACGGGGGCGGCCCGCTCGCCGCGTTGGTGGCCCTGTTCACCGGCGGCCGACACGGCCTGACCGCGCACCTGCAGACACTGCTGGCAATGGGCAACGACGACGACGAGGGCGAGCTCGTGCTCGATGGTGACCGGGTGCGGGTGACCTGGCCCGGGGCCGGCACCAGCGCGTACTACGAGCTGGCCAACCGGGTCGTCGGCACGGCCGCCTCGGCGAACGGCGGCACCTTCCTTCGCAACCCGGTGTGGTCCGGCGCGCTCGGGCACGACCTCATCACCGTGCATCCCTTGGGCGGTTGTGTCATGGCCGACCGGGCCGAGCACGGGGTGGTGGACGACCGGGGGCGGGTCTTCGCCGGCTCGACCGGCGACGCGGTGCACGACGGCTTGGTGGTGTGGGATGGCTCGGTGATCCCTCGGCCCCTGGGCGTCAACCCGTTGCTCACCATCTCGGCGTTGACCGAGCGGGCTGTGGCGGCGTTGGCGACGGCGAAGGGGTGGGCGATCGATGAGACGCCGGGCCGCCGCCGCCCACCGCCCGACGATCTCCCGACCGCACCCGCGGGAGTACCCGGCCTTCGCTTCACCGAGCGGATGGCCGGCAACTGGGCGCCCAGTGCCGCCCCTGACGCCGGCGACCCTGCGGAGTACGAGCGAGCAGCGGACGCGGGTGTTGCGACGGGATCCACCTTGGCCTTCGAGCTGACGCTCTCGACGGAGGACCTGCCCGCCGTGATCGCCGATCTCGCCCGCCCGATGGCCGCCACCGGCACAGTGGAGGCGCCGGCGCTCTCGAGCGATCCGCTCATGGCGGACGGCGGCACCTTCCAGCTGTTGGTGGCGGACGATCGGGCCGACACCGCGGTCGAGCACATGTGGTACCGCCTCCCCCTGACGGCCTCCGATGGGCGTCGGTTCCACTTCTCGGGGTTCAAGGCGTTGGCCCCCGGTGACCTGTCCGACGTGTGGCCGGCCACCACCACCTTGTACGTGACCCTCCGCCAAGAGGACGCAGGTGGCGCGGTGATCGGGCGCGGGGTGCTCCGGATCGAGCCGAAGGACTTCGTCACCCAGTTGCGCACGATGGCGGTAACCGGGCCGTCGAGTGAGCTCGAGCGGCTCGAACTGGAGGCCCGATTCGGGCGGGCGTTCGCTGGCCGGCTCTACGACGACTACGGGTCGGTGGTCCACCGAGCGACGCGGTTCAACCGGCATGCGCCGCCCCGCCGCCGACGCCCGCTCGACCTGCCGGCGCGCCAGCAGTTGGAGTACCTCACCGACGACGGCGTTGCTCTCCGGCTCTCTCGATACCGGGGTGGCAGCCGGGGACCCGTGCTGTTGGTGCACGGGATGGGGGCCAACCCTCTGACGTTCATGCTGGACACCGTCGAGGTCAACCTGGTCGAGCGCCTGGTCCAGCAGGGTTTCGACGTGTGGCTCCAGGAGTGGCGGGCCTCCACCCTCCTGCCGTCCGCCTACAGCCAGTTCAACGCGGACACCGTGGCCCGCCACGATCACCCCGCCGCCGAGGCGGCGGTCCGCCAGCACACCGGTCGGCCCGACCTCCACGTGATCGCTCACTGCGTCGGCAGCCTCACCTGGATGATGGCCACGTTGGGAGGAACGGTGGAACCGACCTCCCTGCTTTGTTCCTCTGTAGGTCTGCACCCGATCGGGCCGGCGATCACGAGGATCAAGGTCGGGCTCCATCTGGGAGAGCTGATCCGTCGGCTCGGGGTGGGCATGCTTACATCG
>Ga0116217_10002508_pt1 | contig 17086 bp, 13 predicted proteins | sample Sb_taG_6_FD_89697 | JGI IMG/M metagenome (GOLD analysis project Ga0116217, IMG submission 89697) | Peat soil microbial communities from Weissenstadt, Germany - Sb_50d_4_PS metaG | ecosystem: Environmental > Terrestrial > Soil > Wetlands > Peat | place: Germany: Weissenstadt | collected 2010-09-21 | reverse complement strand
TTGACACGGGCCGTGTCGACGCTAGCTCGGCGGGTCGCCATTGGAGACGCCGGCGCCGTGCGTGAGGCGTAGGAAGTCCCATGGGCCGCGGCTGCCGAGAGTGTCGTGGACGAATTCGCGGAAATCTGTGGACGCTGGCGCAGGTCACCGCGCAAGGGCGGCTCCGCTACGTAAGCTCGTGATCGCCAGACCGATCTGCCACCAAGCGGATCCATGCCGCTTGTGATGCAGCTTCCTCGGCCCCTTCGCCGGGGGGTTGGGAACAGTGCCACTCGGCGCGGTCTGCGCGCCGACAGTGCCACTCGGCGCGGTCTGCGCGCCAGCGGTCACAGGGGGAGGCGGTGCGGGCAGGTCTGCGCCGACCTCCGCGCCGATCTCGTCGATGAGTTGGCATGACGGCTCCGCATCGGTGACGACGACGCCGGGCAGCCACGCGGTTAGGGTCGCCGGCGTTGGATCGCCTACCGCGCAGGTCGCGTAGATGTCGGCGAACTCCGCCTCCAGCCCGTCCTCCGTTGCCTGCTGCGCGCCGGCGAGCGTGTCCCACCAGTGCAGCGTGCTACCCCACAACTGGGCGAACTGCGCGCGGTCGGCGTCGGTGAGGTAGGCCCAGTCGAACTGGTGGCCTAGTTCGAAGTCGAAGCTCCATTCGGCTACGTTCGGCGCTGCCCAGGTCTCGGTCGGGCCGTCCGCGTAGATGAGCGAGCCGTCGGGCTCCTGCAGCGCCATGTTCGGCGAGGAGGAGCACGCGGCCCCGCCCATGCACGGCGTGGGATCGCTATCGACCAGCAGCGTGCCCGAGAGGGTGGACACCTGAGCCTCGTCGGCCCACTGCTGCCACTGGCCGCCGATCGGCTGACCCTGCGGCGCGACCAGCGTCACCGCCTGAGCCGGCGAGGCGAACGCGAGAGCAGCGACGGGGCCCAGCACGACCGCCCAGGCTTTCATCGCTGGACCTCCCAGCGGACCCCGTAGGCGCGTGTAGCGGTCCGGTGAATCAGCCCGGCGTCAAGCAGCGCCTGCAGGATCCGGCGGGTACGCGCCACGCCATAAGGCTTCTCGCCCGGCCACGAGGCTCCTGCCGCGATCTCCTCAACGCAGGCAGGCCCCTCGCCGCTCGCGGTCGGCTAGGACCGTGAGGACGGCGCACTGCTCCTCGTCAGATCCGGCAGCGCCGGCGCGGCGGGCGTGAGCAGGGCAACGGCAGCTGGGGCGAGTCGCGCTGACTGGCGCGCACCGGCCATTGAGAAAGCGAAAACCCTGCGGTGTGCAGGGCTTCGGTCAGTACCGCTACCGGGATTCGAAGCCGTCCACAGGGGAGTGACTCCCTCCGGCTTTCCCTGCAAATCGAGTAGTTCTTGGTTCGAGGGCAACCGCTCCGGAGGGGCTGATAACCGCCCCCCATCGGTATCGACTGTGGCGCAACTGTGGCGCAGCAAGGTCCCGGTGATCGTGACCGCATAGTCGGCGCGCAGCAGCGCCTGGCGGGCCATGACACTGTGGAGTTGTGGTTGCGTTGCCAGCTGAGCGGGCACGGCGGCGGCTGCCGAGCGCGTCGTTGCTCATCGGCGGACGGACAATTGCGCCCACTCCTCGCGACGCGCTCGTGCGCTGCTGCTCTCGTGCCCCGTGCCTGCCGGCGACGTCGGCGTTAGGTACCAACCGGCGACGCTCAACCACGAACCGGGGTGCCACAGTCGCTGTTGGATGTAGCCCAGAGGGTCAGTCTGCGGTGGCGGTGATCACCCGGTTCGGGTGATGTGGGTCCTCTTATCCTTCACAAGGATTTTGGGGCGGCGTTGGTGCCCGGGATGCTGGGCAGGTCGGGTGGCCGGCGCGGCGGTTAGACGATTGCGAGGGTTCATCGAGCTTCAAGATCTCAACGCCTGACGCGCTCCCCGTTCCCAACGACCCGCGGCGGGCCCAAGCCGAGCTATGCCCCGGCCGCGCGGGATCCGACCGCAAGCGTGGCTGAGCGGGGGCGGATTGCTGCTCGGATGCCGATCGATCCCGACGAGGAGGAGCAAGCGGTGGCTGGAGAGTTCAACGGTGTGGTGAATCTGCAGTTGCTGGACTCGACGCCGGATTGGCAGGCGTTCTTGCCCGAGCGGGCGGCGGAGGCGGCCCCGAATGTGCTGGTGATCCTGTATGACGATACGGGTGCTGCGTCGTGGGGGCCGTATGGCGGGCGGGTGGAGATGCCGACGATGCAGCGGCTGGCGGATGGCGGGCTGACGTATTCGCAGTGGCATACGACGGCGTTGTGCTCGCCGACGCGTTCGTGCTTTCTGACCGGGCGTAACCATCACCAGAACGGGTTTGCGTCGATCTCGGAGGTTGCGACGGGGTTCCCGGGGCACAGCGGGCATATCCCGCCGGAGTGCGCGCCGATGGCCAAGGTGCTGCGCCGGGCGGGGTGGAGCACGTTGTGGGTGGGCAAGGATCACAACGTGCCGGTTGATGAGTGGCACAGCGGGGCGACGCGGGAGCGGTGGCCGCTGGGGCAGGGGTATGACCGGTTCTACGGGTTCTTGGGCGGAGAGACGAACCAGTGGTATCCGGACCTGACCGAGGACAACCACTTCGTCGATCAGCCCTACCAGCCCGAGGACGGCTATCACCTGTCCAAGGATCTGGCCGACAAGGCGATCGGGATGATCCGCGACTGCAAGCAGTCCGCGCCGGAGAAGCCGTGGTACATGTGGTACTGCCCGGGCGCGAACCACGCGCCGCATCACGCGCCGCAGGAGTACATCGACAAGTACAAGGGAGCGTTCGATGACGGGTATGAGGCCTACCGCGGGTGGGTGCTCCCGAGGATGATCGAGAAGGGGCTGCTGCCGGAGGGGACCGAGCTGACGCCGCTGAACCCGATGCCGGCGGAGTTGATGTTCCCGGCCGATCACGTCCGCCCGTCGGAGACGCTGTCCGATGACGAGAAGCGGCTGTTCTGCCGGATGGCCGAGGTGTTCGCCGCGTTCTCCGATTACACCGATGTGCAGACCGGGCGGGTGATCGACTACCTCGAGGCGTCCGGACAGCTCGAGAACACGCTGATCATCTACTGCGCCGACAACGGCGCGTCGGGGGAGGGCGGGCCGGACGGGTCGGTGAACGAGAACAACTTCTTCAAGATGTGGCCTGACGACATCGACCAGAACATGGCGATGCTCGACAAGCTCGGCAGCCCCGACACCTACAACCACTACCCGACCGGGTGGGCCGCGGCGTTCTCGGCCCCGTACCGGATGTTCAAGCGCTACGTCTACGCCGGCGGGGTGTGCGACCCGCTCGTGATCCACTGGCCCAAAGCGATAAAGGAGCGCGGCGCGGTCCGAAACCAGTACCACCACGCCGTCGACATCGTCCCGACGATCCTGGAATGCTGCGGGGTCGAGTTCCCCGACACCGTCGACGGGGTCGAGCAGGTCCCGCTTCCGGGCGTGTCGATGAAGTACACCTTCGACGCGGACGGGCCGACCCGCAAGCAGGTGCAGTACTACGAGGTGATGGGTCACCGAGGGATCTGGGCCGACGGCTGGAAGGCGACCACGCTGCACGGCCCGATCGCCCGGCACGGCGACTACGACAACGACGTCTGGCAACTGTTTCACGTCGAGGAGGACCGCTCCGAGGCCCACGACCTCGCCGAGCAGTACCCCGAGAAGCTCGAGGAGCTCAAGGCGCTGTGGTTCGAGGAGGCCAACAAGTACGACGTGCTGCCGCTCAGCGACCACGGCAGCCCCGACCTCCCTCCCGGCTTCACCTACTACGTCCCCGTGCCGCCGAGCGGCCAATACACGTACTACCCGAACACCGTATCCGTGCCGGAGGCGTGCGCGGCGGGGACGCTGAATCGGTCGTTCAAGATCCTTGCCGACGTCGAGTTCACCCCCGGGACCCAGGGCGTGATCATGGCCCAAGGCTCCCGATTCGGCGGCCACGCGCTGTTCGTCAAGAACGGCAAGCTGTACTACGTCTACAACTTCCTCGGCATCCCACCCGAACAGCAACTCATCGCCGACGCCCCGACCTCGGGCTCCCACCCCGTCGGCGTCGAGTTCACCAAAGAGGGCACCGGGGAGAACCACGAGCCGCACGGCCCCGCCCGCCTATACATAGACGACGAAGTGGTCGCTGAGGCCGAGATCCGGACGATCCTCGCCCGCTACGCGCTCGCCGGCGAAGGGCTCTGCATCGGCTACGACTCCGGCGACTCCGTCAGCCAGGAATACCGGCCCAAGTTCGCGTTCACCGGCGGCACGATCATCAAGGTCATATTCGACGTCTCCGACGACCACTACCTCGACATCGAGAACCACTTCGCCGCAGCCATGAGCCGCGACTGAACACAAGCCCCAACCAAGAAAGAAGCGCCGGCCGCGGATCACCCCGCTTCGCGGACCGCGGGGGTGGGCAAACAGCCAGGCAAAGGCCCGGTCGTGCGGGAACGATCCGCTAAAGCCCGGAAACGCGAACCACACGCGGGGCGACCACCACCGTGGGCCTATATCCTCGCGTCCGCGATCGGGCTAACCCAGCTCGGGTCGAGCAAGAGCACGCTTTCGCGACGTGCAACCTGCCCGCCAGGGCTCGAACGCAAGTGAGATCGCTCGCGGATACCAGCGCCCCGCCTTTCGCCCCACAAGCAGATCAGGGCGGCTTCCCGTTCGGTCTACGAACGAGTACTGCTCCTAGTGATTCAACGCGGAAGCTAAGTACCAGCTCGGGGCGCGAGCGATCCTCATGCTCGGCTCAGAAATCGCGAAGGCCGGCAAGGCGGCCCGGCGCTTCGGGTCGAGCGAGCTCGTAGAGCGCGATCCGTTGGGGCCCGCCCATCACGAGTTCGACGCCGGGACCGTGGGGAATCTCGAAGCGGCGCACGATCTCCACATCGCGACGAGCCAGTTCGCCAATCTCGCGCTCGAGGTCAAGGACCCTATAGACCAGCACGGGTTCATCTCCCTCAAGGTGCCCGGCTAGCAGCACGGCCGGTGGGTGCTCTGTCAGATTGACCATCGCCACCCTGGTCCCGAACGCCTCGATGGCGAATACGAATTTCGCGCCCAGCGCATCGGTGAAACGCATCAGGTCACCGGCAACATCGCGGCTCGGCATGTAGACAAAGTCGAGGCTCTGGAACAAGGACTTGCAGAGAGTACGCGCGTACCGCGGACCACCCATCGCCCTGCTCTATCTCGATCAAAGCGACAGGCTGGTCGGCGGCTGCTCCGCTCCGGCCGAAGGATCAGGCCGACGGACTTGTTACCGCTCTCGAGTCGTCGAGCAGATGCGCCGTTAGCTCACTCGCTCGATGGCGGGCAGGCGGTAGGAGCCGTCGAGTATCGGCGCCTGGGCACCGTAGAGCCGCATCGTGACGTAAGTGCGCCAGCGGACAGGCGGCGTTCTTGGCGCATCCGGCAAGCGGCCGCGGCGCAGTCGTGGCTGCTTCAAGCCCCTCCTATCGGGCGGCGACGAGAATCTCGGCCTCGTCGGTGCGAAACGAGCCGACGAGGCTGTTGGCCTGCGCGCGCTTGGTGACGTTGCGGGCCGGGGTTCCAGCCGGGCGCACGTCGATCGTGAACTCGATCCCAAGCTGGGCCGAGAGTCGCATCAGCGTGTCTATGCTCGGGTTGACGTCGCCGAGCTCCAAGCGTGCGACCTGCGGCTGCTTCATGCTGAGGCGGTCGGCGAGTTCGCGCTGTGAGAGATTGTGCTCGGCGCGGTAGCGAACGATCGCGATCGCGACCGCGCGCGCCAGCGCGGTCCGCTCCCACTCAGCGCGGAACTCAGGGTCTGTGCGCAGCTGCTCGGCGATCAGCTCGTCGTTGGTCTTAATCTCGCTCAGCTTCATGTGATGCATGATAACACTGCTGTTATCGGCTCGTGGCCCCCGGACCTCAATCGACTTCGAGCTGCGCGAAGCGCTCGACCGCTCGCGCGACGGCGGCATCGTAGCCGCGCGAGTCGATCTTCGCCTCTGAGCCGACCGCGAGGACCACGAACGTCGACGGGTTGACGCGGCAGTAGATCGGGCGCCAGCGGCTCCGCCCTGCGCGGCCGCAGCTCGCGCAAGCCTTGACCGAGCTCGCCTCGGACAGCGCTTGAGTGTGGATGGCCGAGCCTCGGACCCGCAGCCTCGAGCTTCTGCGCGGCGTGGAGCATCGCAACCTTCTCCCGGGCTGGCCACGACTCGTCGCACTCGTCGGCCGCCCCGGGATGCCACAGGACGACATAGGGCGGGCCTGGGTCCGGAGCCGGGCGAGGCTGATCCGGTCCGGACGGACGTCGCTCAGGCCTTCGGCCTGCCTTGCGTTTTTCAGCTGCCACGCGCGACAGCATGGGCGGCGAGGCGGCGGAAGCCGACAGAGTCCGGGTCCGCGTTGCGCGCCTGGATCGCCTGCTCCCCGATCGTCTCGAGCAGCTCCAACACTAGCCCGGGGTCGTCGCCGGGGAAGCAGCCGGACGCATCGGCGACCTTCCTGATCCGCTCACGTCCATCCTTGTCCCCGCAGACGTACCAGACTCCGTTGGTCTTGCGGCCAGCTCGCCACAAAGCGTGCCTGTGGAGAATCGCTTTCAAGCGCTCGACGGACTTCTGTGCCAGCTCGACCTCGACCGCGACCGGCCTGCCGTCGGCGCGGATGCCGACGAGATCGGGACGGTGCCTGGCATCGTGCTGGCCCTTGTGGTCGCGCCAGCGGATCTTGTCCGACCACTCATCCCGGCCGAGTAGTTCGCGGCCGCCGATGAACTCGCGGCCGCGGACCGTCAGCCAAGCTGCCATCCACGCGCATCCGCAGTGGTGCGCCCACCAGGTCGGAGCCGGCTCACCGGCGGCGCGGACCGGGACGCTCGCCACGGCCACGCCGAGACGAGTGGCGACGAACAGTGAGCCGTGTCCGCGCATCATGGGATACCTCGCCAGCCAGCCCTCACCCTCAAGTCGCCTCGCGTGACTTCGAGCGGCGACCTCGCTCCAGCCCATGGCACACCGCCACGCATCCAACGGCGCCGGTCCACCCTCGACAACCACCTGAGCCCCTCCATCGTCGCCCAACCAGGACGTAACACCCGAGTCATCCACACCCTCCGAGATGCGCCCCGTGCCCGCGGTCAGCCCGCCTCCGCCCCTGTTGCCCACCACCACTCGAAGGGCGCATGACTACCCGCACTTCTCCTTTCCCCGTACCACGTGGAGGGCGGGTAGTCATGCGCCCCGGCCAGCCGTCGAACCCTTGGCAACAGGGGCGGGAGCGGGTCCACTGTTTCGCCGCTCGCAACAGATCACGAAACACTTTCTATCCACACGTCTGGATAGAGCGTGTTAAGTCCCCCCGCTTGGTTGATGTCCATGACGTCTGCGAGGGTGTGGTTTTGACGTCCGCGGTGGCCGTTATGTTCCCGGCGCTTTGCACGTTCACGACGTCAACGAGCCGGAGCCGCGCTTCGTTGTTCGCCGCGTGTTTTTGCCGGCGCGGGCGATCGAGTCGTTCACGGTCATCGGCCCGGATCTGCGACCGGTTGATGTGGTCGACGAGTATCTGGCTTGGCTGACGGATTGCGAGCGTTCGCCGAACACGGTCGAGGCCTATGCGTATGACTTGCGGGCGTTCTGGACGTTTCTGACCGAGCGCGAGCTTGCTTGGGATCGGGTCGGGGTGATGGAGTTGGGCGAGTTCGCCGCGTGGGCCAGGCGGCTGGCGGCGAACGTGGTGGTGCTGGCGGAGGAGTCGGCGCGGCTGTCGGCGCGGACGGTCAACCGGAGGCTGAGCGGGGTGGTCGGCTTTTACGAGTTTCAGGCCAGGCGCGGGTCGACACTGGCGAAGGATCTGGTGGTGAGGACGCGCTCGGGCCGCGGTGGCTACAAGCCGTTTCTGCATGGGATCGCGCGCGCCCGCCCGCGCGGCCGCGCGGTGCGCCTGCCCGAGCGCCAGTCGCTGCCCCAGCCGCTGTCGCTTGAGCAGGTGGCGGCGGTGATCGATTGTCAGCGGCGGCTGCGTGACCGGTTTCTGTTCGCGCTGCTTGCCTCGACGGGGATGAGGATCGGGCAGGCGCTCGGTTTGCGTCATGAGGATGTGGTGGCGTGGGAGCGGCGGATCGTGATCCGCGCGCGAGAGGACGCGCCGCGGCGGGCGCGCAGCAAGGGCGGCGGCGAGGGCGGGGTGCCGGTGCCGGCGGAGCTGATGCGGCTATGGAACGACTACATGCATGAGGAGTACGGCGATCTGGACTGCGATTTCGTGTTCGTGAACCTGTGGGGCGGCCAGGTGGGGCGGCCGCTCACCTACAAGATGGTCGACAAGATCGTCGAGCGCACGCGGCGGCGGGTCGGCTTTCACTTCACGGCACATCGGCTGCGCCATACCTACGCGACGCTGGCGTATCGCGATGGCGTTCAGCTTGAAGTGATCGGCGCGCTGCTCACCCATCGGTCGCCTCACTCGACGCTGATCTACACGCACCCGACTGCCGAGGATCTCTGTGGCGTGCTGGCCGAGCGCGGCGTGCTGGCGAGGGTGGCGGATCTCGTCTGATGGGTGCTGAGCCGCTGCGCGCGATCGAGGGTGGCGCCGCGCCGCGCGGTTGGGAGAGGCTGTGGCCGCGGGATGTCTGGTTTGGGTCGGAGCTGCCGCACGGCGACTTGCCGTCGAGCTATCGCGGCGAGGAGACGCTGCGGTTTGAGCGGATCTGTCAGCCGTGGCTGAAGGAGGCCGCTAAGCGCTGGGCCCGTGGGCGGCTGCTGGCCGACACGGCGCCGCGGACGATGAGCGCCTATCTGGTCAGCGTCCGGCACTTCAGTCATTGGCTGGCCGAGCACGCGCGCGAGGTGAGCGCGCCCGCCTTGCTGTCGCGCCCGGTGCTTGAGGACCACATGCTGTAGGTCCGTCACGAGACCGATTGGAAGCCAGCGACCCGCAACCAGCGGCTTCTGGCAGTGCGCCTGCTGTTGGAGGAGCAACGTGAGGATGGCTTGGCGGGGCGGCCGGCCGGCGCTGTGATTCACGGTTCCGAGCTGCCGCGCTTCGATCCCGGGCTGCCCAGGACGCTTCCGAGCCGGGTGTTTGCGCAGTGGGTCGACCCGGCGAACCTGGCGGTGCTGGGCGAGCGGGACCGCACGATCGTGCTGGTGCTGGCGTTTTGCGGCTTCCGGGTCTCGAGCCTGGTCACGTTGAGACGCGACTGCCTTGAGCTGGGGTCCGACGGGCACCCGTATCTGCGCTACTTCAACGTCAAGGGCAGCCGTGAGGCGATGCTGCCGATTCCACCGTTGCTCGCCGAGCAACTTCGACGCCACGAGGATTACCTGGCCGACCGCTACCCAGCGACGGAGTGGCTATTCCCCTCGCCGGTGCACCGCGGGGCGAAGCGTGGCGCGTTTCACATCAATCCGAGCACGGTCGCCAACGTGATCGAGCGCTACGTGCGCAAGGCTGAGATCCGCACTGCCGATGGCAAGCTCGCGCTCGATGTGCACCCGCATCTGTTTCGCCACCACGTCGGCACGAGCATGGTCAACGAGAACATCCCGCTGACGGTGATCCAGGACGTGCTCGATCACGGCTCGATCGAGATGACCGCCCGCTACGCCCGGATGCGCGATGAGACGATCAATCAGGCGGTCAAGCGCTGGCACGAACGTGTGAACATCCGCGGTGAGCGAGTCGTGCTGCCGGTCGACGGGCCGCTTGAGCAGGCGGCGTGGATGAAGGAGCGGATCGCGCGCGCCAAGCAGGCGCTGCCCAACGGCTACTGCGGGTTGCCGCTGGTGCAGTCATGTCCTCACCCGAACGCGTGCCTGACCTGCGAGAGCTTCGTCACCGACGGCTCGTTCCGAGCCGTTCATGAGCAGCACCAGGCCGAGACCCGCCGGTTGCTTGAGAAGGCGCGCAAGAACAACAACATCAGACTGGTCGAGATGCTCGAGCGCGACGAGCAGAGCCTCACGCGCATCCTTGAAGGCATCGATCAGATCGAGACCGATCGCGCCGGAGGCGAGGAGTTCGACCTGCGCGACCTCACCGCTCCTGGCGAGGCGGGGAACGCCTGATGGGCGCCGAACCGGCCCGCCGCCCGCTGCTGGATGCCGCCGCCCGGCGGACGCTTGACGCGGAGCAGCGCGTCCGCGGCGCCCTACGCGTGCTCGATCGCCAAGGGGCAGCGATCACGTTCGCCGGTATTGCCGAGCGTGCGCAGGTCAGCCGTGCGTTTCTCTACCAGCACGCCGAACTGCGCGCAGAGATCGAGGCGCTACGCGCCGCCGATGCCTCGGCCCCGGCCCAGCTGCCGACCCGCCAGCGCGCCAGCGACGCGTCGCTGCGCGCCCGGCTGCGAGCGGCGCTTGATGAGGGCCAGCGCCAGCGCGAGGAGATCGCCCGGCTGCGCGAGGAGCTCGCGCTTGCGCACGGGCGCGTGCGGGAGCTGGAGCTCGACCGTCGCGTCCGCCGCTCGTGAGCGCGCTAGCGCCTCCCTCAGCGCATCCGCCGCAGGGCCAATCGGTGCTCGAGGCGGTCCTGGAACGGGTCACCTACGCCAACGAGGACACCGGCTACACGATCGCCCGGGTGGCGACCGAACGGGCCGGACCGGATCTGCTGACCGTGGTGGGGCCGCTCTTGGGCGCCCAGGTCGGCGAGAGCCTGCGTCTGACCGGGCGCTGGGGCAACCATCCCAAATACGGCAAGCAGTTCCAGGTGGACTCGTTCACCACGGTGCTGCCGGCCACGATCCAGGGGATCCGCCGCTACCTCGGTTCGGGGCTGATCAAGGGGATCGGGCCGATGATGGCCGAGCGGATGGTGGCGCATTTCGGCGTCGAGATCCTGACGATCATCGAAGAGCAGCCCGGCCGGCTGATCGAGGTACACGGACTCGGACCCAAGAGGACCCGGAGGATCGCTGACGCGTGGGAGGAGCAGAAGGCGATCAAGGAAGTGATGGTCTTTCTGTCGGGCATCGGGGTGTCGACGTCGCTGGCGGTCAGGATCTACAAGGCATACGCCGAGGACTCGATTTCGGTGGTCCGCAGCGAGCCCTACCGGCTGGCCTCCGACGTGTGGGGGATCGGATTCAAGACCGCTGACACGATCGCGCAAGCGGTCGGGATCCCGCACGACAGCCCGGAGCGGATCAAAGCCGGCCTGCAGTACACCCTCTCCGAGGCCGCCGACAACGGGCACTGCTACCTGCCTGAACCGGACCTGATCGGCGAGGCGGCGAAGATCCTGCAGGTCGACCACGAGCTGATCGGCCCTTGCCTGGATGCGCTCGCGGCCGAGGAGGGTGTCGTCCGTGAACAGCTGCCGGCCAGCGACGATCCCACCCGCAGCACCGCTCAGGCGGTCTATCTGGTGCCGTTTCACCGCGCCGAGCGCTCCCTCGCGGGCGGGCTCACGGATCTGCTGAACTCAAGCCAAGAGCGGCTACCCGCGTTCACCGGAGTCGACTGGCAGAAGGCGCTGGGCTGGCTACAGAGCCGGACCGGCCAGGACCTCGCGCCCGGCCAACAGGAGGCGGTCAAGCTCGCGCTCACCCGCAAGGTCGCGGTGCTGACCGGCGGGCCGGGGTGCGGCAAGAGCTTTACGGTCCGCTCGGTTGTCGAGCTCGCCGCGGCCAAGAAGGCGACCGTGGTGCTGGTCGCGCCCACCGGCCGGGCCGCCAAGCGGCTGGCCGAGCTGACCGGCCACGAGGCCTCAACCGTTCACCGGTTGCTTGAGCTGCAGCCAGGCGGCGAGCCGAGATACGACCGCGACCATCCCCTGGATGCTGATCTGGTCGTGGTCGATGAGTGCTCGATGATGGACGTGATCCTGGCCAACAAGCTGATCAAGGCGATTCCCGACGGAGCGCATCTGCTGCTCGTAGGCGACGTCGACCAGCTCCCCTCGGTCGGCGCCGGCGAAGTCCTGCGCGACCTGCTCGCCGCCAACATCATCCCGCGGGTGCGCCTGACCCAGATCTTCCGCCAAGCCCAGCGGTCAGGGATCGTCGTCAACGCCCACCGCATCAACCACGGCCAACCCCCGCAACTCACCGACTTCCGCGACTTCTACTGGTTCGGCTGCGACCCCGCCGAGGACTCCGGCGTCCACCCGGCCGAGGAGACCGCCAAACTCGTTGTCGACATCGTCGCCCGCCGCATCCCCGCCACATTTGGGCTGCACCCGGTCCGCGATGTTCAAGTCCTCACGCCGATGCACCGCGGACCCGCCGGAGCGGGCAGCCTCAACGCCGTGCTCCAACAGGCGCTCACCCCGCACGGCGACGAGCTACAAGAGAAACGCTACGGCGACCGGGTGTTCCGTGCCGGCGACAAGGTCATCCAGCTGCGCAACAACTACACCAAAGGCAACGCGGGCATCTTCAACGGCACCGTCGGGACCATCACCGGCCTGTCCCTCGAAGAGCAGACGCTGACCGTGCTCACCGACGAAGACGAACACATCGACTACGACTTCGCCGAACTCGCCGAACTCGCCCACGCCTACGCCATCACCATCCACCGCTCCCAAGGCAGCGAATACCCCGCCGTGGTCATCCCGCTCACCACCTCCTCCTGGATGATGCTGCAACGCAACCTGCTCTACACCGGCATCACCCGAGCCAAGCAACTCATCGTCCTGGTCGGATCCCGCCGCGCGCTCGCCCAAGCCGTCCGCACCCCCGGAGCCGGCCGCCGCCATACCGCGCTCACCCATCGACTCGATCCCGCCAACCAATAACCGTCCTTTACATGTCAACGACGGCAACCGTCACCGTCAGCGGTGTCGTTTACACCGCCGAGGGGACTTAAGTATGATTATCTGAACGCTGGTGTTATCCGAAGCGGTAGATGAAAGTCGCTGCAAATAGCGACATCGACGGTCGGTTGGGCTGGATAACACTCGGGCTCGTGCCGACGTTGACGGCATGTCGGCCTTCGATGAGTCTCGCGGTGAGCGGTCCGTGTCGATCGGGCCAGTCGCTCCGTTCGCGGCGGGGTTCGCCGTCGAGTTGGACCGGTCGGGGTACTCGCCGGCGACTGCCCGCGTGTATCTGCGGCGGTGCGCGCAGCTGAGCGAGTGGATGGCGGCGCAGGGGCTGGGCGTGGCGGCGTTGTCGCGTGAGGTCGTCGGGCGGTTCTGCGCGGCTCGTCGAGCGGCGGGGTACCGCGAGTATGTAAACGTCCGGGGGATCACGCCGTTGTTGCGGTACCTGCGAGCGACCGGGCAGGTCCGATCAGAAACGGCGCCGGTGGTGAGGCCGGCGGAGGTGCTGCTCGGTCGGTTCGGAGACTGGCTGGTGCGGGAGCGTCATCTCGCGCTGGGCAGCGTCGCCACGTACTCGGTGCACGCGCGGAGGCTGGTGGAGCGGCTCGTGACCGGGGGACCGAGTCGAGCTTGAGCGGCTGGATGCTGCGTTCGTGCGGCGGTTCGTGCTAGATGTCTGTCCGGGGCAGGGGCGCGCGTCGGCGAAGCTGGCGGTCGTCGCGATCCGACAGCTGCTCGCGTTCCTGTATGTCGCGGGGGAGCTTGAGCGGCCGCTCGTGGCGGCGGTGCCGTCGGTCGCCGGCGCTCGGCTTTGCGGGCTGCCTAAGCGACTTCCGCCGGGCGACGTTCAGCGACTGCTGGACGGCTGTGATCGGAGCACGCCGGCCGGGCGGCGGGACTTCGCGATCGTGACAGTGTTGGCGAGGCTCGGGGTCCGGGTTGGGGAGGTCGCCGCACTCGCGCTTGACGATGTCGACTGGCGGGCGGGGGAGGTCACCGTGCACGGCAAGGGCGGCACGCAGCGGCTGCCGCTGCCCGATGCGGTCGGCGAGGCGATCGCCGTCTATCTGCGTGATGGGCGGCCCGGGAACGCGGAGGGACGGACGGTGTTCGTCACGCTGCTCCCGCCGCCTCGTGCGATGTGCCGCTCGGCGGTCTGCTGGGTGGTGGTGCGCGCCGCGCAGCGCGGCGGGCTTGGGCACGTGAACGCACATCGGCTTAGGCACACGCTCGCGAGCGAGATGCTCGCCGGCGGCGCCGACCTCCCCGCGATCGGCCAGGTGCTCGGGCATCGGATGCTTGAGACGACCGCGATCTACGCGAAATGCGATCGGCAGATGCTGCGGCAGATCGCCCGCCCATGGCCCGGAGCAACGGCGTGACCACGCTTGCCGCATCGCTTCAGGAATATCTGACGGTCCGTCGCGCGCTCGGGTTCAAGCTGGCGCGGATCGAGCTGATGCTGCGCGGGTTCGTCTGCTATCTCGACGAGCGCGGGGAGCAGCGGATCACGATTAACACCGCGGTTCGGTGGGCGGTCCTGCCGGGCGGATCGGACTCGCTGCACTACTCGAGGCTCGCCGCGGTCCGCGGGTTCGCGACCTATCTGCACGGGGTTGATGCGACGTTGGAGATTCCCGGCGTTGAGCTGCTGCGCAACGGGCCGGCGCGCCGTCGGCCGTTTCTCTACGAAGACGAGGAGATCCTCGCGTTGATCGACGCTGCTGGCGTGCTGCGCACCCCGCACCGCACCGCGACCTACCGAACCCTGATCGGCCTTCTCGCGAGCACCGGGATCCGAGTCGGGGAAGCGATCGGCCTGGACCGCGAGCACTTCGACCGGGTTCTCGGGACGATCGTGGTCCGCGGGAAGCTCGGCAAGATCCGCGAGCTGCCGCTCATGCTGAGCGCCACCGACGCGCTCAGCGCGTATCTCGCGCGCCGGGACCGGCCCCCCTCGCCAGCGGGGGAGCGGGCGCTGTTCGTCTGCACCCCTGGCAGGCGGTTTGAGCTTCACGGCGTCGAGAAGACGTTCAGGCTGCTGCGCGACCGCGCCGGGATCCAGCCGCACGCTGGGTGTCGGCCGACGCTGCACGGGCTGCGTCACACATTCGCGATCCGCACGATGCTCGACGCCTACCGAGCTGGCGAGGACGCAGGTGCGCGGCTCGGAGTCCTGGCCACGTATTTGGGGCATTATGCGGGTGGTCGTGTCAAGCGCGATCGGCTTGGTGGTAAGCGAGCGCGGCGCCGAGGAAGCGGTAGGTCCAGTCCTCGGCGAGTGGCCTGGTTTCGGCGAAGTGGGTCGGCACTGTCGGGTAACGGACCGTGAGTGCCGCGAGCATCTCGGTCACGAACCCGGGTTTGCTGTGCTCGAGCTTGAACAGGCTGGAGTAGCGGTCCTCGACCACGACCGCGGCGCGCGGGAGGGCGGCCATGTCGGCAATTGCGTAGGTGAGCTGCCCGTCGATCAGGCGCCGGACGAGATCGTCGAGGCTCTTGCGCTCGACGACCGCGACGATCTCATCCTCGTGTGCGATTCCGTAGTCGCCAGCGGGGAGAGCGCGTCGTTCGGTGCCGGCTTGCTGGTGGGTGAACTTGTAGGGGTAGCGCTCGCGGGTGTCGACGAGGATCGTGAGGTGAGCGAGCTCGGCGGCGCGTCGGCGGGGGACACGGATCCCGGGCCGGGCTTGGCGGGTTGTGCGCGCGGACTGCCAGAAGATCCCTTCGCGGCCGCCTTGGATGCGGGTGAACACGAGCTGGGAGCGGTTCTCGCGTGGGCGGTCGAGGACCAGGTCGATCGCGACCCCGCGGCGCTGGCAGGAACGGACCGGGATCTGCTCGACGATCCGCGGGTGCTCGGGCCAGCCGTCCTCGGCGCGGTGGCAATAGACCTTCGCGGTCCGCGGCCAGCTATCGCGCGCTTTGAGCACGAGCTCGCCGCCGGGCAGCGGCAGCCTGATCAGGAACGGGAGGGTCGAGTCGGGGTCCGGGTTGGCGGCGACCTCGAACAGAGCAGTGCGCGATTGCGGTGCGGTCATGAGGCTTTGGCCTGCGTCTCGAGGCGGTCGAGCAGCCCGTCGAAGATCTTCAGGCGGCCGACCTGGCCCTTCTCCTTGGCGTCGTCGCGCTGGCGCTGGAGCGTTGGGCGGAACTCGAGCGTGGTCTGGAAGTAGACGCATGACTCGCAGATCGACTCGAAGTGGCAGTCCAGCCCGACCGGCCGGGCGCAGTACCCGTTGCCGAGCATTCGCCGGTGCATCTCTGAGCGGAGTTTGCGCATCTCGGTCCCCTCGGCGTCTGGCGGGAGTTGCTTGGGCGCGTCGTAGAGCGCTTCGACCTGCTCTGAGACCCTGAAGTACTCATCGGCGACGGTGCGGTTGGAGATCTTGGCGTAGACCATCGTCATCCGCATCGACTTGTGCCCCAGCAGCGCGGCGATTGCCTCAAGTGACATGCCGCGGTTGATCGCCTGCGTGGCCAGTGTGTGGCGCAGCTGGTGCGGGGTTACTTTCTCCAGGCCAGCCTCGTCCGCGACCTTGAGGATCGTCTTGCGGACGCTCTCGGGGCCGAGCCGGCGGCCGTGGTCCATGAACAGCCACGGCTCCCGGAGGCTGGCCGGCCGGCGGGCGACCCACTCGTCGAGCAGCTCTTTGAGCTGCGGGTGCAGCGGGATGTAGCGGTCGGTGCGGAGCTTCCCGAGCGGCACGTGCAGCCAGTACGCGGCGCCGATCTGCACGACCGAGTCGATCTTCAAGTCCAGGAACTCGCCGCGCCGCAGGCCGGTGCGAGCGAGGAACTCGACCGCCAGTCGCGCGAACGGATCGTTTGTCGCGCGGGCGGCCTGGATCAGCTTCTTCGCGGCGCCGTCGTCGATGAACCGGGGCAGCGGGTCATCGAGCTTGGGCACGTCACCGGGGAACATCAACGCGCGCGCCGGTGCGTCCTCGCCGTCCCACTCGGCAAGCCGCTCAAGACAAATCCGCAGAGTCGAGAGCTCGCCCGCGATCGTGCGCTTGGACAGCCGCCCACCGCGCAGATTCGGCTTCTGCGCCACGTGGCGCTTGTAGCGCTCGATATGCGCACGGCGCAGGTCCCGGACCGCTTTGACCTCGGGCGCCTGGTCGCGGAGCCAGAGCGCGAACTCGCGCAGGGCGCGCTCAATGTGCGGCATCGAGTTCGGACGCAGCGTGACGCGCATCTGCTCCACGTAGCCCTGCAGCGTCACCGCCAGCCTGGCGGGAACGCTCGCCCACTCCTGCTGGCGCGAAGCGGCCTGGTTCGGCGCGCGCTTGCGCGGCGCCCCATCGATCACGCCAGCGTGATAGAGCGTCGCC
>Ga0116217_10002507_pt1 | contig 17089 bp, 15 predicted proteins | sample Sb_taG_6_FD_89697 | JGI IMG/M metagenome (GOLD analysis project Ga0116217, IMG submission 89697) | Peat soil microbial communities from Weissenstadt, Germany - Sb_50d_4_PS metaG | ecosystem: Environmental > Terrestrial > Soil > Wetlands > Peat | place: Germany: Weissenstadt | collected 2010-09-21 | reverse complement strand
CAATATTACGTGACCTCGGCCGGCCTCATTTGCATTACCTACAACAAGACCAAGGTCAAGGAGAGCGAGCTGCCCAAGAGCTGGCCGGAGCTCACCGATCCCAAGTGGAAGGACCAGGTCTCCGTCGGCCATCCCGGCTTCAGCGGCTACGTGGGCACCTGGGTCGTGGAGATGCGCAAGCTCTACGGCTGGCAGTATTTCGAGAAGCTCAAGGCGATCAACCCCCAGATCGGCCGCTCGATCAACGACACGGTGACCATGCTCAATTCGGGCGAGCGCACGATCGCCGCGGGCCCCGAGGCCACGACGCTGGAAAGTGCCGCGAAGGGCAACCCCTTGGGCGTGGTCTATCCGAGCGACGGCAGTTTGCTGATGGTCTCGCCCTCGGCGATCATGAAGAATTCGAAGCACCCCAACGCGGCGAAGCTCTTCATGGATTTCCTGATGGGGCCGGAAACCTCAGAGGTCTACGTCGAGTACTTCCAGGACCCGCTCCTGCCGGGAATAGCGCCCGCGGCCGGCGCCAAGCCGATCGCGGAGGTGAAGACCATCCGGCCGACGATCGAGGAGATCACCACGGGCATTCCCGAGGTCATCAAGCAGTGGCGGGACACCTTCGGGGTGTGAGCGACACGCCCGCGGCGGTATTCACACACTCGACGACGCTTGCAGAGCCGTCGTGGGTCCTTCGAGACGCGCCCCAAGGGGGCGCTCCTCAGGATGAGGTCGATTGGTGTGTGGCAGAAAGACTTTCTCTCATCCTGAGGAGCGAGCGCAGCGAGCGTCTCGAAGGACGCATCGCCCCCGGTCCGAGGCGCTTTGGCACAGCGCAACGCCGCCATTTGCCGGCGCGGGAATGACGGCGCATGCCGGATAGCGCGTTGAAAATAACGCCTTCGTTTTCGGGTCGGCCGTTAGGACAGCTCGACGGCCTCCGTACGCGCTTGAAGCGGCTCGAGCCCGCGGTCGTCGTCTGGCTCCTGTTGATCGGCGTCTTGCTCTTTCTCGTGGTCGGACCGCTTCTCATGCTCGTTCTGCAGAGCTTCGAGCACGAGGGCGGTGCCGGATACACGCTCGGAAACTACGTTGCGGCCTTCGTCAACAAGCATCACTTGGACGCGCTCAAGAATTCGCTGCTGCTCGGCGCCGGTGTGGCGGCACTCGCGGCCGTCTTCGGCGTGCCGATTGCCTGGGCGGTCTCGCGCACCGACATGCCGGGCAAGGACCTCGTGCGCGTCATGGTGCTCGGCGCCTTCGTGACCCCACCCTACCTCGGCGCCATCGGCTGGATCCTCCTCGCCGGGCCCAACGCGGGCTGGATCAACCGCATATGGATGGCGCTCAGCGGTGCGGAGCACGGCATCGTCAACATCTTCACCTTCCCCGGCTTGGTACTCTCGATCGCCGTCTATTCCTATCCCTACATCTTCATCTTCACGAGTGCCGCCCTCGATGCCGTCTCCTCGGAAATGGAGGACGCCGCCCATATCCTCGGCTCGGGCGGCTTGCGCACCACGCTCAAGGTGACGCTCCCGCTCGTGTGGCCGGCCATCCTGGGCGGCCTCATCATCAGCTTTCTCGAGGCGATCGCGCTCTTCGGCACGCCCGCCATCATCGGGCTGCCCGCGCACATCAACGTTGTGACGACGCAGCTCTGGCAGTTCTTCGAATACCCCGTCCGCGCCGAGGTCGCGGCGGCCTTCGCCATGCCGCTCCTCGGCATCACGGCGGTGCTCTTCTGGGTGCAGCGCAGGACCTTCGGCCGCAAGAGCTTCGTCACGATCACGAGCAAGGGCGGGGAGCGTCGCCTGATCAAGCTCGGGCATTGGCGCTGGCTGGCGCTGGGATACACTGCCTTCGTCGCCGCCATCTCGGTCGTGCTTCCCTTCATCGTGCTCGCCCAGGCGGCATTCAGCCGGGCCTGGGGACGGGGCTTCTCGCTCGCCAATCTGACGCTTTCGAACTTCCACTACGTGCTCGTCGAGCACACCACGGCCGGACGCTCGATCATCCACAGTTTCGTCTACGCCGCCGCCACCGCGTCCTTGGCCCTCGTGCTGGCGCTTGTCGTCGCCTACATCGTGAACCGGCGCCTCCTGCCATGGAGCGGCGTGCTGGCCTTCCTCTGCGTGGCCCCCTTCGTCATTCCCGGCATCGTGATGGCGCTCGGTTATTACGCCGCCTATGCCGCGCCGCCGATCCAGCTTTACGGCACCGCGGCTCTCGTCGTTCTCGCCTTCACCGCGCGCTTTCTGCCCATCGCCTACACCAACAGCGACGCCGCCATGCGCAGCCTCAACCCGGAGATGGAGGACGCGGTGCGCATCCTCGGCGGCGGACGGCTCACCGTTCTCGGGAAGGTGGTGGCCCCGCTGCTGCGCCGCAGCCTCATCGGCGGCTGGATCCTGGTGTTCATCCCGGCCACGCGCGAGCTCAGCGCCGCGATCTTCCTGACCGGGCCCGACACCCAGGTCATGTCGGTAGTGCTCTACGAGCTAAGCGGAGAGGGCAATTTCGAGTACGTCGCGGCCTTGGGCGGCGTGCTATTGGTGGCGACCGTCGTCATCGTCGCCGTGAGCTCCAGGCTGGTCGGACGCGATTTCATGTTGCGCCGGGGCCGACGGGCAAGACCGGGAGAGGGGGGATGGCCAAGCTCGCGCTCAAGGGTCTCGGGAAGCGCTTCGGCGACACGGTCGCCGTGTCCAACGTCGATTTGGCGTTGGAGGCGGGCGAGCTTGTCTCGCTCCTCGGGCCCTCGGGCTGCGGCAAGACGACGACGCTGCGCATGATCGCCGGCTTTATGCCGCCGAGCGAGGGGACGATCGAGATGGACGGGGTGCTGCTCTCCTCGCCCCACGGCGTGGTGCCCCCGGAGCGCCGGCGCATGTCGATGATATTCCAGAGCTACGCGATCTGGCCGAACATGACGGTCGCCGAGAACGTGGCCTTCGGGCTCCGCTTGCGCAGGCTGCCCCGGGCCGAGCTCGCCGAGCGGGTCGAGCGCATGCTTTCGGTCGTCCATCTCGAGGAGCTCAAGGAGCGCTATCCCTCCGAGCTCTCGGGCGGCCAGCAGCAGCGCGTGGCCCTCGCGCGCGCGATGGTGATCGAGCCCGAGGTGCTCCTCCTCGACGAGCCGCTCTCCAATCTCGATGCAAACCTGCGCGAGGAGATGCGCTTCGAGATCAGGCGCCTCCATGACGCCTTCCGCATCACCACCGTCTACGTCACGCACGACCAGTCGGAGGCCATGGTGACCTCCGACCGCATCGTCGTGATGAACCGGGGGCGGATCGAGCAGGTCGACGATCCCTTTGCGCTCTATAACCGGCCGAGGACGCGTTTCGTCGCGGGCTTCGTCGGCCGCACCAACTTCCTCGAGGGGCGCCTTGAGGGCAGCGAGATCGGCTTTCCCGGCTTCGCCGTGCCCGCCGGGCTCTTTCCCGAGGCGGGCTCGCTAGGACAGCGCGTCGTCTTCTCGGTGCGCCCGCAGACGATCGGCCTCCATCGCGGCCGCGGCGAGCGCCCCGGCTGGTGGGTCGAGGGGCGCATCGTCAAGCGCGCCTATCTGGGCGACGAATGGGACTATTTCGTCGACCCCGGTGGGGGTGGTACAGCTTTGCGCGTCTCGGCCTCGCCCGAGGAGGTCTTCGAGGCGGGCGAGACGGTCTGGCTCGAGATCGATCCGCAACGCATCGCCCAAATCGTCGAGGACACATGAGCAAGCTCCCGCTTTCCCGCTTCAAGGTCGTCGATCTGACGCGCGTGCGCGCCGGCCCCACGGCCGTGCGCCAGCTCGCCGATTGGGGGGCGGACGTGGTCAAGGTCGAGGCACCGGAGGGCGATGGGGGCCTGGGCGGGGAGCGCCACGGCCCCGACTTCCAGAACATCCACCGCAACAAGCGCAGCATCACCCTCAATCTCAAGGACCCCCAGGGTGTCGCGATCCTGAAGCAGCTCGTCGCGAAGGCGGACGTTCTCGTGGAAAACTATCGCCCGGACGTGAAATTCCGCCTCGGCATAGATTACGAGAGCTTGAAGGGGCTCAATAAGCGCCTCGTCTATGCCAGCATCTCCGGCTTCGGCCAGGACGGGCCCTACCGCGACCGCCCCGGCTTCGACCAGGTGGCGCAAGGCATGGGCGGGCTGATGTCGATCACCGGGCTGCCCGGACAGGGGCCGGTCAGGGTCGGCATCCCGGTCGCCGATCTCACCGCCGGCATCTTCTGCGCCATGGGCATTCTCGTGGCCCTCCTCGAGCGCGAGGAGTCGGGCGAGGGGCAGTGGGTGCAGTCCTCCCTCCTCGGCGCCCAGATCGCCATGCTCGATTTCCAGGCCGCCCGCTGGCTCATCGCCAAGGAGGTGCCGCCCCAGGCCGGCAACAACCATCCGACCAGCATTCCGACAGGGGTCTTCCGCACCAAGGACGGCTTCGTCAACATCGCCGCCGCGGGCGAGGACATCTACCGCCGCTTCTGCAGCGCGATCGGCGCCGGGCATCTCGCAGAGGACGCGGACTACGCGACCGCCAAGGCCCGCTCCAAGAACCGCGACAGGCTCAATGCCGCGATCGGGGAGATCACCAAGGGCTACGGAGCGACGGAGCTTGTCGAGGTGCTCAACCGCGCGGGCGTGCCGAGCGGGCCGATCTATCGCATCGACGAGGTGTTCGCCGACCCGCAGGTGAAGCATCTGGGCATCGCCCAGCCGGTCGATCACCCGACCCTCGGCCGCATCGAGCTCGTGGGCCAGGCGGTCAGTTTGAGCCGCACGCCCTCTCAACTCCGCATGCCGAGCCCTGAGCGCGGCGAGCATACGGATGCGGTGCTCCGCGAATTGGGCTACGACGCCGCCGCGATTCTAGGCCTGCGCCAGCGCGGCGTGATCTGAAAGGAGAGCCGATGATGGTATCGCCTAGCGAGCGCATGATCGTCGAGACCGATGGGGCCATCGGCTGGATGGTGTTCAACAACCCCGAGCGGCGCAACGCGATCTCGCAGGACATGTGGGAGGCGGTCCCGCTCATCCTCGATCAGTTCGAGAGCGATCCCCAAGTGCGCGTCATCGTGCTCAAGGGTGCGGGCGACAAGGCCTTCATCTCGGGTGCGGACATCTCGCAATTCGAGCAACTGCGCTCCTCGCCCGAGAGCGTCAAGCAATACGATGCGATCGGCGACCGCGCGCAGACGCGCCTGCAGGCGGCCAAGAAGCCGACGCTCGCCATGATCCGCGGCTTCTGCATCGGCGGCGGGGTGGGGGTGGCCCTCTCGTGCGACCTGCGCATCGCGTCCGAGGGTGCGCGCTTCGGCGTGCCGGCGGCCAAGCTCGGCCTCGGCTACCGCTGGAGCGGGGTCAAGAAGCTCGTCGATCTCGTGGGTCCGGCCTACGCCAAGGAGATCTTCTACACCGCCCGCCAGTTCAGCGCGGCCGAGGCGCTCGCCATGGGCCTCCTCAACCGTGTGCTGCCAGAGGCCGAGCTCGAGGCCTATGTGCGCTCCTATTGCGCCATGATCGCGGAGAACGCGCCGTTGACCCTCGCGGCGATCAAGGGCGTCGTCGCCGAGCTCGCCAAGCCCTCGCCCGCCCTCGACAGCAAGCGCTGCGACGAGCTCGTGGCTCGCTGCTTCGCAAGCGAGGACTACGTCGAGGGCCGCCGCGCCTTCATGGAAAAGCGCAAGCCCGCGTTCCAGGGGCGGTAGTCGTCCCTCACCTACCCACGGCCTGATCGCCGCGGGCCCCTCCCTCTATCATAAGTTCCCACTCCGTTCTTGCATTTCGGCGTGAAATCTGGCAGAATCAGCTAGCTGACATCTAGCCTGTTCTGGAGCACTATATGAAAGAAGTCGGGGCCTTTGAGGCCAAGAACACCCTGAGCGCGCTGCTCGACCAAGTCGAGCGCGGCGAGGAGGTCGTCATCACGCGCCATGGCAGGGAGGTGGCACGTCTGGTGCCGCCGAAAGGTGTGGTCAATCGTGAGGAGGCGCGCGCGGCTGCGCGGCGCATCCGCGAGATGAGCAAGGGCGTGACGCTCGGCGGTCTCAAGATCAAGGAGCTGATCGACGAGGGGCGACTGTGAGCCTGGTGCTCGATCCCTCCCTCGCGCTCAGTTGGTATTTCGAGGACGAGCGCACGCCCGCGGCCGACGCCGTGCTGGACAAAGTGGTCGAGGCCGGCGCGGTCGTCCCGTCGCTGTGGCGCCTTGAAATCGCCAACGGCTTCCGGAGCGCGCTCCGGCGCAAGCGTATCGATGCGGCGTTTCGCGACGGCGCCATCGCGCAGCTTGCGGCCATGCCGATCACGGTCGACCCCGATACCGACAGATATGCCTGGACCACGACGTTGCAGCTTGCCGACCAGTTCGCGCTCACGGCCTACGATGCCGCTTATCTCGAGCTGGCGCAGCGGCGAAAGCTGCCGCTCGCAACCCTCGATCAGCTGCTCCTTACCGCCGGGAAAATGCTCGGGCTGGTGCTACTCGGGGGGTGACGGGTGAGGCGGTCAGTTCGCGACGAGATAGGCCGCCGCGCGCTCGCGCAGCTCTTTCGGGATGGGGGTCGAGCGGCGGGTCGCGAGGTCGAAATGGGCACCGGACTGGCTGCCGCTTGCCACCAGGCGCCCGCTCGGCAGCTCGCACATGCGGTGCAGCATCTGGAGCGAGGAGCTGCCGAGACGCGCGAGTGCCGACTCGACCTTGAGGCGCGCCCCCGCACGCGGCCGCGGCTCGCGCAGCTCGAGGCGGATCTCGAAGGTGGCGAAGCCGCGCTGGTTCGCGCGCAGGTACTCGGGCGTGATGCCGGCGGCACCGAGGAGCTGGGCCGAGGCGGCCGAGCTGCGGTGGACATAGCCGCCGAGCGAAAGCTCGCCGCGCTCGTCGAGCTCGGCGGCGCGCACCACGTCGAGCGAGCCCGCCATGAAGCCTTCGCCCGCCTGAGCGGCGATGGCTTCGTCGGGTACTGCGCCAGGCACTCTCGGGGAAAGCATCTCCTCGACGGTTGTCGCCACGGCGCCGCTCATGGAGTTGACGAGCTTGTGGTCGAAGCGCAAGCGCTCGGCACTCCGCTCGGCGGCAGTAGTGAGGATGTGCAGCCCGTCGCCCGCGCGCAGCTCCTCCTGGAAACGAGCGACAAAAGAGGCCGAGCGCCAATCCTCGCCTTCCGGGAGAAGGCCATGCGCGCGCAAGCCGGCGAGCATCGCAATCGAGGCCTCGCCGAAGCGCTCGAAATAATAGGCCACGGTGAAATGGCCGAAGCTGTCGCACTCCCAGGCCTTGACCGCGCCGCGATAGCTCTCGATGAAATCGGCCATCAGCACGCCTCCGGCAGACATCCATGCTCGGCATGTCCTAGAGCAAGGCCGGACTCGCCGTCAAACGCTCGTTCTGTTAAAGGGGAGCCATGCGCGAGCTTCGCGGCCTCTTGAGCGGCGCCAACCACCTCACGTGGGAGACCTTGGCGACGCGCGTGGCCAGGGCGGCGGGCGGCCTCGCGCGTCTCGGCATCGGCGAGGGCGACACCGTCGCCATATTGATGCGCAACGATGCGCCCTTTCTCGAGGCGAGTCTCGCCGCCCTCCGCCGCGGCGCCTACGCGGTGCCGATCAACTGGCATTTCAAGGAGGAGGAGGTCGCCTATATCCTCCAGGACAGCGGCGCGCGCGTGCTCGTCGTCCATAGCGATCTCTGGCGCCGCGTGCGCGACGCCGCCGCTCCCGGCCTTTCCGCGCTGATCGTGCCGACCCCGCCCGCGCTTTGCGCGGCCTATGGGATTGCGGATGACGCAGCCCGCCTGCCCACCGGTCAAGTCCCCTGGGACGACTGGGTCGAGGCGCAGGCGCCGAGCGAGGTGCCGGCACCTCCGCCGTGCGAGAGCATGATCTACACCTCGGGCACCACGGGCGTGCCCAAGGGCGTGCGGCGCTTCCGCCCGACGCCCGTCGAGCTCGCGGCACTCCGGGCCTTGCGCGCCCGCGTCTACGGCTTCCGGCCGGGCATGCGCGCGCTCATCCCCGGGCCGCTTTATCACAGCGCGCCCAACGCCTATGCGCTCAATGCCGCGCGCATGGGCGGGCTCGTGGCGCTCATGCCGCGTTTCGATGCCGAGGCGTTCCTGGCACTCGTCGAGCGCCACCGCATCAGCCACGCCTTCATGGTGCCGACGATGTTCGTGCGGCTCCTCAACCTGCCGGAGCGCGTGCGCCGGCACTACGACGTCTCCTCGCTCGAGTGCGTGGTGCACGCGGCCGCCCCCTGTCCGCCCGAGGTGAAAGGGGCGATGATCGAGTGGTGGAGCGGTGCCCTCGTCGAGTTCTATGGTGCCACCGAGACGGGCCCGGTCACCTTCTGCGACAGCGCCGAGTGGCTCGCGCACCGCGGCACCGTCGGCCGCACGGTCGTGGGCGCCGTCGCCAAGGTGCTCGACGAGGAGGGGTGCCAAGTGCCGCAGGGGAGGGAGGGCGAGCTCTACGTCCGTGTGGGCGCCTATCCCGACTTCACCTATCAGAACCAACCGGAAGAGCGCCGCCTTATCGAGCGCGATGGCCTGATCACGGTCGGCGACGTCGGCTATTTCGATCGCGACGGCTATCTCTATCTCTGCGACCGCAAGCGGGACATGATCATCTCGGGCGGGGCCAACGTCTATCCCGCCGAGATCGAGGCGGCGATCCACGCGCTCCCCGGAGTGGGCGATTGCGCCGTCTTCGGCATCCCGGACGCGGAATTCGGCGAGAGCATCATGGCCGTGATCGTGCCGGCGGAGGGTGCCGTGCTGAGGCCCGAGCAGGTGATCGCAGCACTCGCCACCCGGCTCGCCGACTACAAGCTGCCGCGCCGGGTCGAGATTCGTGAGGCACTGCCGCGCGAGGATTCGGGCAAGATCAAGAAGCGCGCGCTGCGCGATCCCTATTGGGAGAGGACGGGCCGGCGCATCTGAGACGTCTTCGCGCCGCAGAGTCCTTCGGGCTTTTCCTTCCCGAACTTGGGCCGCGCCGGCGCAGGCTGCGCCACCACACCGAGGAAAACGCTCAAGGCCGACGGCGGCGGCAGTTGCGCAACCCAAGCCCGGAGCTACGCGGTACCGTAGAGCATTTCCTGGATAAGTGGACAAGACGTTCCCCCTCACCCTTCCCTCTCCCCCTGAAGGGGGAGAGGGTTGCGAGGTCCAAACCGGTTACATAGGTAACAGAATAGACCGGAGACATGGGTAACAGGTCGACTGGTCGGCAGGGAGGACCTGCCGATGGGATGGATGGAGACCTGTGCCATGGATGAGCGGATGCGGTTTGCGCTGGCGGCGGAGGTTGGGGAAGAGTCGATGGCGGCGCTGTGCCGACACTTCGGGATCAGTCGTCGGGTTGGCTACAAGTGGCTCGCTCGGTATGAGGCCTGTGGGTTTGCCGGGCTTGCCGAGCGCTCGCGTGCGCCACTCAATCATCCGCGTGAGGTGGCGGCGGAGATCGCGGAGCGCTGTATCGGGGTAAGGCGGGCGCATCCGAGCTGGGGGCCGGTCAAGGTGCGGGCCTGGCTGTTGCGGCAGGGGGCAGACACGCGCTGGCCGGCGGCGAGCACGATCGGCGCGCTGTTCGAGCGCGAGGGCCTGACGGTGAAGCGGCGGATGCGGCGGCGCAGCCCGCCGGCTGGGGCGCCGTTCGCAGCATGCCGAACGGCCAACGACAGCTGGTGCATCGACTTCAAAGGCTGGTTCCTCACGGGCGACGGCAGCCGCTGCGAGCCGCTGACCTTGTGTGACGCGCATAGCCGCTACCTGCTGCGCTGCCAGGCGTTGGGGCGCAACGACACGGAGCATGTGTGGCCTGTGCTCGATGCGGCGTTCCGTGAGTACGGCCTGCCGCGGGTGCTGCGCTCCGACAACGGCCCGCCTTTCGCATCGATCGGTGCCGGGGGACTGTCGCGGCTCGCGGTGCGGGTGCTCAAGGCAGGCGTGCGGCCCGAGCGCATCGCGCCCGGCCAGCCGCAGCAGAACGGCCGGCTCGAACGCCTGCATCTGACGCTGCTACAAGACACCGCGCAGCCGCCGGCCCGCAGTCTGCGTCAGCAGCTCGCGCGCTTTCGCGCTTTCCAACGCCTCTACAACGAAGAGCGTCCCCACCAGGCGCTGGGCAACACGCCGCCCGCCGATCACTACGCCCCCTCGCCCCGGCGCTGGGACGGCGTGTTGCGCACCCCTGAATATCCGGCTGGCCACAGCGTGCGGCGCGTCCGCCACAATGGCGAGATCAAATGGCGTGGCACGACGCTCTACATTAATGAGGCGTTGGCGGGCGAGCCGATCGGCATCGAGGAAAGCGATGAGGGCCTCTTCATCGTCCGCTACGGCCTCGTCGAGCTCGGCAGCATCGATCCTCGCGCTCACCGCCTGCGAAAGCCGATCTCTCGCGCCCGTGGATTTATGGATAACCCTGACGGGTTACCCACAACTCCACCGGCGCAACAACCGCCACAAGCACCATGAACAAAACTAGAAAACTGTTACCCATGTCTCCGGTCAGAACTGTTACCTATGTTCCCGGTTGCTCAGTGGGGGGGCGGCCGAGATCGGTGACTCCCAGCGCCAGCCGGCTCTACCGCCCGAGCGCGATCCTCCTGTAGCTGAGCGCCTCGGCGATGTGGAGGCGGCGCACGCGCTCGGCAGCCTCGAGGTCGGCGAGGGTGCGCGCCACGCGCAAGACCCGGTGGTAGCCGCGCGCCGAGAGCTTCATGCGCTCGGCCGCCTGGTTGAGGAGCTTGCGCCCCTCGGGATCGGGGGCGGCCACCTCCTCGAGGAGCTGGCCGTCGGCCTCGGCGTTGCTGCGGATCGGCGTCTCACCTTTGGCGAGGGCGGCATAGCGGCGGCGCTGGCGCTCGCGGCACGCCGCCACGCGCGCGGCCACTTGCGCCGAGCCCTCGGCCGGCGGGGGGAGAGAGAGATCGGCGGGCCGCACGGCGGGCACGTCCACGTGCAGGTCGATGCGGTCGAAGAGGGGACCTGAGATGCGCGACTGGTACTCGAACGCGCATTTGGGCGCGCGGCCGCAGGCAAGGGCTGCGTCATCCAAATAGCCGCAGCGGCACGGGTTCATCGCCGCCACCAGCTGGAAGCGCGCCGGATAGGTGACGTGATGGTTGGCGCGCGCGATGGTGGCGCGTCCCGTCTCGATCGGCTGGCGCAGCGCCTCGAGGGTGCCACGCGCGAACTCGGGCAGCTCGTCGAGGAAGAGTACCCCCATGTGGGCGAGCGACACCTCGCCCGGCCGCGCGCGGGTGCCGCCGCCGACGAGGGCCGGCAAGCTGGCCGAGTGGTGCGGGTCGCGGAAGGGGCGCGAGCGCAGCAGCCTGCCCTCGCTGAGCTCGCCCGCGATCGAGTGGATCATCGAGACCTCGAGCGCCTCGGCCGGGTCGAGCGGGGGCAGGATGCCGGGGAGGCGTGCCGCCAGCATCGACTTGCCGGCCCCGGGTGGGCCGATCATGAGGAGGTTGTGGCCGCCCGCGGCCGTCACCTCGAGGGCGCGTTTGGCCGTCTCCTGGCCCTTGATGTCCTTGAGGTCGGGCGTGCTCTCGGGCCCCTCGGCGAGGCGCGGGGTGGGGCGCGGCAGCACCTGGGTACCCTTGAAGTGATTGATGAGGGCGATGAGATCGATGGGTGCTAGCACCTCGAGCTCGCCCGCCCACGCCGCCTCCCCACCCTGGGCCGCCGGGCAGATGAGCCCGCGCCCCTGGGCGGAGGCGGTGATCGCGGCCGGCAGCACCCCCGCCACGGGGGCGAGCGTGCCGTCGAGGCCGAGCTCGCCCAAGGCCGTATAGCCCGCCATCTCATCGCCGGCCAAGACACCCATGGCGACGAGAAGGGCCAACGCGATCGGCAGATCGAAGTGGCTGCCCTTCTTCAGCACGTCGGCGGGAGCGAGGTTGATGGTGATGCGCCGGCTCGGCAAGGCGAGGCCCATGGCGGAGAGGGCGGCGCGCACGCGCTCGCGCGATTCGGCGACCGCCTTGTCCGGGAGCCCCACGAGGGTGAAGGCCGGCAGCCCGGCGCCCATCTGCACCTGGACATCGATGTCGAGCACATCGACCCCCTGGAAGGCGACCGTGTTGACACGCGCGACCATGGAACAGCAACCCCCGCTCTCAACCGAGACGCGATCTTAGGCCGGCTTCTCTGGCGGCACCAGCCCTCGCGCGCTCAGGCGAGGGGCTGCAGGGGGTCGGGTGCTACCCCTTACATCGGCCTGAGAGTGTGGCGCGCCTCGAAGCGCGCCTCGATCGCATCCCAGAGATCGATCTCGAGGGCGGTGCCGTCGAGGCGGTTGATCTCCTGGATGCCGGTCGGCGAGGTGACGTTGATCTCGGTGAGATAGCCGCCGATGACGTCGATGCCGACGAAGACGAGGCCGCGCTCCTTGAGCGTGGGGCCGATCGCGGCACAGATCTCCTTGTCGCGCTCGCTGAGCGCTGACTTGACCGCCTGCGCGCCGACGTGAAGGTTGGCGCGCGCCTCGCCGGCCTTGGGGATTCGCGCCACGGCGCCGAGCGGCCGGCCGTCCACCAGCACGATGCGCTTGTCGCCCTGGCGCACCTCGGGGAGATAGCGCTGCACGATGATCGGCTCGCGGTAAAGCCGGGTGAAGAGCTCGAGCAGCGCGTTGAAGTTCTCGTCCCCCGGCTGGACGTGGAAGACGTCCGCACCCCCGTTGCCGAAGAGCGGCTTCAGCACGATGTCGCCGTGCTCGGCGCGGAAGGCCTCGATCGAGGGCTTGTCGCTCGCGATCAAGGTCGGCGGCATCACGTCCTTGAAATGGGTGACGAAGAGCTTCTCCGGCGCGTTGCGCACGTGCATCGGATCGTTGAGCACGAGGGTCTGCGGATGGATGTGCTCGAGCAGATGCGTGGCCGTGATGTAGGCCATGTCGAAAGGCGGGTCCTGGCGCATCAGCACGATGTCCATGGTCGAGAGATCGAGCATCTCGAAGCTGGCGAGCGCAAAATGATCGCCGCGCAGACGCCGCACCTCGAGCCGCCGCGCGCGCGCATAAAGCCGGCCGTCGCGCAGCACGAGGTGCTGCGGCAGATAGTGCCACAGCGCGTGCCCCCGCCGCTGCGCCTCGAGCGCCATGACGAAGGTGCTGTCGGTGTCGATGTTGACGGACTCGATGGGGTCCATCTGGATGGCGACCGCCAGACTCATGGCTCTCGCTCCTAATTGAGCCGCGCGCGCAACTGCTGCAGGAGGGTCGCCGCCTGGTGCTTCGTGCTGTAATGCGCCGCGCGCTCGAGGAAAGTCTCGAGTGCCGCGATCGCCGCGCGCAGGTTGCCGAGCTTGGCGTTGAAGGCGCCCGCGTCGTACCACAGGCTCGCCTCGCCCGGCGCGAAGAGGAGCATGCTCTCGACGACCGCGAGCGCGCGGGCGGTCTCGTCCGCCTGGGCAAGGCGAAGCTTGAGGTTGCTCTGCAGCCGCATGAGGACGTCGCGGTTGCCCACGGGCGCGTAATGGGCCGGCGTCAGCTCCGCACCTTCGCCGTGGCTCGACTTCAGCATCTCGCGCAGCTCCGAGACCTCGCGCACGACGCCCTCGTTGAAGGGGTCGACGATGGCTCGGCGGCCCTGATGCTCGAGCCGGACCATGAAATGAGCGGGGAAGTGGATGCCGGCGATGTGCCAGCCTTGCGCGCGCGCTACATGGATATAAAGGATGCCGAGCGACACCGGCAGACCGCGGCGACGATCGATCACGCGCATCAGGTTGGCGTTCTGCAGGTCGTCGTAATGGAGGCTGTCGCCGCGATAGCCGTAACGCGCGTAGATCACATGGTTGAGTGCTGCGATGCGCGCCTCGAGCGTGTCAGCCTCGCGCGGCAAGCGGCGGCTCTCCTCCGCGACGTCGCGCACGAGAAGCGAGAGATGATGGCGATAGCGCTCGAGAGACACCTGCGGGCGGTCGAGGGAGGCGAGGCGGAGTGCGGCCTCGGCGAGCTCGATCGCATCGTCCGGCAGCTGGGCCACGCGCCGCAGATAGTCGCGGGGATCGTCGGGCTCGCTGCTGCTTTGGCTCGGCCACGTCTCCATGCGGATGCTACCCCTTCCCCCGCCCGTCGGCTTCGTAGCGTGCCCGATTCTTAGCGTGAATGTCCCGCGCGGTCACGCTCCGATTGCGCTCTTCTTCTTCAGGGCAGCGAGCCGCCCTCGAGCCGCCATGCGTTCCTCAGATGATGCGGCAGGCGCCAGCGCCGCACCAGCATCACATCGAAGCGCACGGCGAGTCCAGCGGCGGCGGGATTGAGTGCCAAGAAGGCGGACGCCGCGCGCGCGATGCGCCGGCGCTGACGCGCGGAGAGCGACTCCGCGGCGTCCGCGAGGCTCGCGCGCGCCTTGACCTCGACGATCGCAAGCGTGCTTCCGCGCCGCGCGATGATATCGATCTCGCCGACCGGCGCGCGGAAGCCGGAGGCGAGGATGCGATAGCCCTTGAGACGCAGCACCAAGCGGCAAAGCGCCTCCGACGCGCGGCCGTGGCGATAGGCTTGGCGCCGCCGCTCGCCCGTCATCCCTGCCCTCGGCACCGCTTGGCGAGCTCGAGTGCCCTGGCATAGACGCGGCGGCGCGCAAGCCCGCTCGCCGCCGCCACGCGCTCGGCGGCATCGCGCAGGCTGGCCTCGGCGAGGGCCGCCTCGAGCATGCGGTCGAGCATTGCCGCATCGGGAGGCTCTTTCGCCTTGGGCGGTCCCACCACGACGACGAGCTCGCCCTTGGGCGGGCCCGCCTCGCGGTAGTGCCGTGCGAGCTCGGCAAGCGGGCCGCGCCGCACCTCCTCGTAGAGCTTGGTGAGCTCGCGCGCGACCGCGGCCCTGCGCTCGCCCAGAAGCTCGGCCATGTCGGCAAGCGAGTTCGCAAGACGCGGTGCCGTCTCGAACAGCACGAGCGTCGCCTTGACCGAAGCCAGCTCGGCGAGCGTCTTGCGCCGCTGGCCGGCCTTGGCCGGGAGAAAGCCCGCGAAGAGGAAGCGCTCGCTCGGGAGCGTCGAAAGCGCCAAGGCCGTAAGCACCGCAGAGGCGCCGGGGACGGCGGTGACCGGGAGCCCGAGTGCCAAGGCCTCGCCGACGAGCTTATGGCCGGGATCGGAGACGAGCGGCGTGCCGGCGTCGGAGACGAGGGCGATCGCGGCGCCGCGCGCGAGCTCGGCCAGGAGCTTCGGCCGCGCCCGCTCCGCGTTGTGCTCGTGATAGGGCGAGAGACGCGCCGAGATGCCGTAGGCCGCGAGCAGCTTGCCGGTGACGCGCGTGTCCTCGCACGCGACGAGCGCCACGCCGCGCAGGACCTCGAGCGCCCTCAGCGTGATATCGCCGAGATTGCCGATCGGGGTCGCCACCAGATAAAGACCCGGAGGAACGGGCCCGCCCTTCGCGCGCGCGGGCTGCGGTTTACTTCGGCGCGAGCACTCGCTAGGCTCGCTTCCCCCGGTATCCGCTGTGACGGAGTCCATTCGTTGCGCTGCCTTGCGACGCTCAGGAGATCGATGCTGCGGCGCGCATGCGCTTTGCTCGTGTCGCTCTTCGCCGCAATTGCGCTCGACGCCTGCCAGGGCGCGACCTTAGCCGAGAGCGATCGCCTGCCGCAATGGACACCGACGCTGCATCCGCCAAGCGCCGCACCGCCGCCCGTGGTACCGGCACCTCCGGCGCTGGTACCCCCGCCGCCGCCCTTAATGCCCGAGGTGCCCGCAGTACCCGTGGCACCGGTGACGGTCGAGCCGGCAACTCCGACCACGGGCCCGATAGGCGCACCCGCGGCACCCTTGGCCGCGGGGGAGAGCGTCAAGGTGGCCGTGCTCCTGCCTTTGAGCGGACAGGGGGCGGCACTCGGCAAGGCGCTCTTGAATGCAGCGCAGTTGGCACTCTTCGATGTGAACGACGAGCACCTGGCCTTGCTCCCGCGCGATACGGATGGCACGCCCGAGGGTGCGGCACAGGCCGCGCGCGATGTCATCGGCCAAGGTGCCCGCCTCATCCTGGGTCCCTTCTTCGCTGCCGAGGTGTCGGCGGTAGCCCCCATCGCGCGGGCCGCCGGGATCAATGTCGTCGCTTTCTCGACCGATGAGCGGGTCGCCGGGCAAGGCGTCTTCCTCATGGGCTTCTTGCCGCGCACGCAGGTGCTGCGCGTGGTGAGCTACGCCCACGACCAGGGGCTCAACCGCTTTGCCGCGATCGTGCCCGAGTCGCCTTACGGGGACGCCATCGGCGCTGCCCTGCGCGATGCGGTCACGCAAACGGCTGGTGAGGTCGACGACATCGAGAGCTACGACCCGGCCGCCGGCGGTGCTGCCGCGGTGGTGCGCCAACTCGGCCATTACGACAGCCGGCACGCAGCACTCGCGGCGCAGCGCAAGGCGCTCGAGAAGAAGGGGGACGAGGTTTCCAAGCAGGCGCTCCGTCGCCTCGACGCCCAGGAGGGAGCGGGCAGCCTCGGCTTCGATGCGATCATGCTGCCCGAGGGTGGCGAGCGGCTCTTGGCGCTGGCGCCGCTGCTGCCCTACTACGACATCGATCCAGCACGGGTGCGCCTGCTCGGCACCGGCCTGTGGGACGATCCCCGCCTCGGCAAGGAGCCCTCCCTTCTCGGCGGCTGGTACGCCGCGCCCGATCCGGGGACGCGCGCCGATTTCGAGGCGCGTTACGCCAAGCTCTTCGGCGCCGGCAATCCGGCGCGCATCGCCACCCTCGGCTACGACGCAACCGCACTCGCCGCAGCCCTCGAGCGCGCGCCGAACGGTCCCGATTTCAGCGTTCCCGCACTCACCAACCGCGACGGCTTCAACGGGCTCGACGGCATCTTCCGCTTCCGCGCGGACGGCTCGAACGAGCGCGGCCTGGCCGTGCTCGAGGTGCAGCGCGACGCGCCCAAAGTGGTGAGCCCCGCCCCCACCAGCTTCGTGAGCCAGTAAAGGGAGGCGCGGCTCTAGAGCATGTTCTGTCGATTTGGAAGCAGCCCCCTCACCCTACCCTCTCCCCCTCGGAGGGGGAGAGGACCTCCCACCAATGATCAAGAGCGATCTGCGGGGCGGTAACCCCGCGAGGGCAGGCGGCGGTGTCGTCCCTTGGCTGGATT
>Ga0116217_10002503_pt1 | contig 17101 bp, 10 predicted proteins | sample Sb_taG_6_FD_89697 | JGI IMG/M metagenome (GOLD analysis project Ga0116217, IMG submission 89697) | Peat soil microbial communities from Weissenstadt, Germany - Sb_50d_4_PS metaG | ecosystem: Environmental > Terrestrial > Soil > Wetlands > Peat | place: Germany: Weissenstadt | collected 2010-09-21 | reverse complement strand
TCGCGGGGGAGATCGCGGCGCTGCTCGATCGGGGCTTCGTGGCGAGGGAGATCGCCCTTGTGCACCGTTCCCCGCACACGATCGCCCAGCTCGTGGCGGAAGTGCTCGATGACTTCGAGATTCCGTTCGCGATGCCCCGGCGCCTGCGCTTCAATCACACCTCCTTGGGCCACGCGCTATGCGGACTGCTTGCCGCCTCGCTTGGGGGGCAGCCCGGCGTGGGGGCCAGCGGGACAGCGGCGGACCTGCTCGCCTGGCTGCGCGCTCCCGGCCTCTTGGAGCGGCCCGAGCTGGCCGATCGCCTGGAGGCCACAGCGCGGCGCCGGGGCCTCGCTGGCGTCGCAGCCGCCAGGGCTCTGTGGGAGGAAGAGCAATGGCCACTCGACACTCTCGACCACGTGCTCGAGGCATCCCGGCGCGGTCCGCTCGCGCTGATAGAGCGCACCCAGCGGGAGCTGCAACGGCTTTTCGAGGCTCTCCCTCGTGGTCAGGAGCAGGTGCCGGCCGACACCCAGCTCGAGGAGGCGCGTGTGCTCGCCGCTGCCACGGGAGTACTGACGGAGCTGGCGGAGCTCGCGCGCTCGGCCCCCCAGCTCGCTCCCAACCCGGGGGAGCTGCTCTCACTTCTGCGGGGGCTGGAGCTGCCCGGCGAGCCGGCCGAGGGCGATGCCGTCGCGGTGCTCGATCCGCTCTCGTTGCGGGCGCGGAGGGTGCGCGCGCTGTTCCTGTGCGGGCTGCAGGCCGACGTCTTCCCCACTCCCGCCCATCCCCAGCCGTGGCTGTCCGAAGAGGAGCGCCGCCGGCTCGCGCAGGCATCCGGGCTGCGGCTCTCACTGCCCGAACCCTCGCTCGCGGCGGAGCGCTATCTGTTCTATGCCGCCATCTCCCGGCCTGAGGAGCTGCTTGCGCTGAGCTGGCACACGGCAGGAGAAGATGGCGAGTCCACGGCGCCGTCGCTGTTCCTGGACGATGTCTGCGATCTCTTCACGGACGACCTGCGCCGCCGATGCGCGTTTCGCTCCGCCGGGGCCGCGGCCTGGCCCGGACCCGGCGCCCCGCCCGCCACGTGGGCAGCGCGGGAGCTGGCGCTGAGCTCGCCCCAATGCCGGCCGCCCACACTGCAACCGCTGCGCGACGAGCGGCTGCTGGCCGAGCTGCGCCTCGAGCGGCTGTGGTCCGCCTCGGGCCTGAAGGACTGGCACGGGTGCCCCGCCAAATGGTTCGCCGAGCGCCTGCTGGGGGCCGCCGACATCGACCCCGACGGCGAGCCCCTGGCCCGGGGCGGGCTCGCGCACGCCGCGCTGCGGGACACCCTGGAGGGCCTGCGCCTGCGCCACGGCTCGGCCAGGCTCACGCCCGCGCATCTGCCCGCCGCGAGGGCGCTCCTGCACGAGGCGCTGGCCAGGCACGCGCCTGACTTCCCGCTTTCGGTCTCGCCCGAGCGCATTCCCGGGGTGCGCCGCAGGTTGGAGGCGGACCTGGAGCGCTATCTCGAGCACGCCTGCGAGCAGGACTCGCCGCTGGAGCCCACGCATCTGGAGCTGGACTTCGGCTTCGCCGCGGAGCCGGCCCAGCAGGACTCGGGCTCTTCGCGGGAGTTGAATGTGTCTGCGTCGCCGTGGGACTCGACCCCGGCGAGAGGGCAGCCTTCCGGACTCCCGCCGCTGGATCTCGGCGATGGGGTACGCGTGCGCGGGCGCATCGACCGCATCGACCTCGCCCCCGACGGACAGGCGGTCGTCTACGACTACAAGGGCACACACGCGCCGCCGGCCGGCAGATGGCTGTCGGAGGGCCACCTCCAGCTGGCTATCTACATGCGCGCGGTGGAGCAGCTGCTGGGCGACGACGTGGCGGGGGGCTTCTACCAGCCCCTGGCCGGACGCGACCTGCGCGCTCGCGGGCTGCTCGACTCAGGCAGCGGCGTACAAATCGAATGCGTTCGCGGGGACGCGCGTGAGCACGAGGAGGTCCAGGCGCTCATGGAGGACGTGCTCGCGCTCGCCCGCACCGCTGCGCACGAAGCCGATCTCGGTCTGCTGGAGGCCCGCCCCGGCAGCTGCGGTTTCGGCGATGGCGCCTGCCTCTATCCCTCCATCTGCCGTTGCCAGCCGTGAGCGCTCGGGGTTTGCGCCGCGATCGACGGTGGGTTGAGGGGGCCGTTCCGTGAGCGCCCAGACGTCTTTCGAGCAGCTCGCGCTCTCGCCGCCCGAGACGATCGTGTCCGAGCGCGCTCTGACGGCCGAGCAGTCGCAGGCCGTCGCGCGGCGTCAGGGCTCGCTGCTGCTGTCCGCTGGGGCCGGCTCGGGCAAGACCTCCGTGCTGGTCGAGCGCTTCGTGCGCTGCGTGCTCGAGGACGACACCTCGCCCGGACGCATCCTCGCCATCACCTTCACCGAGCGCTCGGCCGGGGAGCTGGCGGAGCGCATCCGCGCGCGCTTTCTGGAGCTGGGGCGGCGTGATCTCGCGCGCGACACCGAGGCGGCCTTCATCGGCACCTTCCACGGCTTCTGCGCTCGCCTCCTGCGCGCCCATCCGCTGCTTGCCGGGCTGGATCCTGACTTCGCCATCCTCGACGAGGCCCTGGCCGGGCGGCTGCGCCTCGATGCGTTCCGGGCCGCCCTCGGAGACTTTCTCGCGGGGGAAGGCCGGGCGGCCATCGACCTCGTGGCTGCCTTCGGCGCCGACCGCCTGCGCGCAACGATCCTCGGCGTCCACTCCCAGCTGCGCAGCGAGGGGCACATCGAGCCGGTGCTTCCGCCGCCGGCTTCCGCCGAGGACCTCCTAGAGCGCGAAGGGGCCACGCCCGGCGAGGACGCTCACAAGGTCGATCGCGAAGGCGCCGAAGCCTGCGCGCTGCTCGACGTGCTGCTGCGTGGCTATTCCCGGCGCTACGGCGACGCCAAGGGCGCGCGCGGCGCACTCGACTTCGACGATCTGGAGCTGCTGGCAGGGGCGCTTCTGGACGAGCACGCAGGCGTGCGCTCCGCATGGTCCGAGCGCTTTGAGCTGCTGATGGTCGACGAGTTCCAGGACACCAATCCCCGCCAGCTCGCCATCCTCGCCGCTCTGCAACGCGAGAACCTCTTCACGGTTGGCGACGAGCTGCAATCGATCTACGGCTTCCGCCACGCCGACGTCGAGCTCTTCCGCGCCCGCCGCGCCGAGTTGGCCGCGCGCGGCGGCGCCCTCGCGCTCACCCACAACTTCCGCAGCCACCCCCACCTGCTGAAGGCCATCAACGCCGTCTTCGCGGCACGCTTCGGGGATGCCTACACGCCTCTTGTTCCAGGGGAGCCCTCCGCTGAGGACACGGCGCCCATCGAGCTGCTCCTGACAGATCAGGGAGCCTGGGATGCCGCGGGCATCGACATCGCCGGGGACCTGCCCTCCGCGCCGCGCTGGCGCCAGGCCGAGGCGCGGCTGCTCGCCCAGCGCCTGGCCGACATAGTGGCCGTCGGCGAGGCATCCCCCGGGGACATCGCGGTGCTGCTGCGCGCGCTCGGCGATCTGCCGCTCTACCAGCGCGCTCTGGAGGAGCGGGGCCTGCCCACGCTCGCCTCCGTCGGCGGCTTCTGGGGTCAGGAGCAGGTGAGCGATCTGCTGGCCTACCTGCGCGCTCTCGCCAACCCCCTCGACGAGGTCGCGCTCTATTCCACGCTGGCCTCGCCGCTCGTGGGCCTGTGCAGCGACACGCTCGCCCACATCGCGCTTCTCGCGCGCCAGCTCCCGTCGGAGTGCACCGACCAGCGGGGGCCCTGGGAGATGCTCCTGCGCCCCCCACCCGATCTGCGGGCACGCCTGGACCCCCAGGAGTGGGAGCGCCTGACCCGCTTCGCACAGCGCTTCGCCGGCGAGCGCGCGCTTGCGCCCCGGCACACCATCGCCGGGCTCCTGCGCCGGGGGATGGACTTCAGCGGCTACCGGGCGCACCTGCTCTCGCTGCCCCACGGCCCCCGGCGCCTGGCCAACGTCCACAAGCTCCTGGGCCTTGCCAACCGCTTCGAAGCGCAGGAGGGGCGTGAGCTGCGCGGCTTTCTCGACCACGTCGCCCATCGGTCCGACGCGCCGGGCGGGGCGGAGCCCGAGGCGCCCATCGGCGAGGGCCAGGATGCGGTGCGCCTGATGAGCATCCACGCCGCCAAGGGCCTGGAGTTCCCCGTCGTCTGCCTCGCCGATCTCGGCCGCAAGCCGACAACCGCCCGGCCCGATCTGCTCGTCGACGGCCCCCGCCTCGGCCTGCGCCTGGCCAGGCTCGACGGCTCGCCCGGCGTGCCCACCCTGCACTACAGCCAGCTCTTGGAGGAGCGCCTGGAGGCGGAGGCCCTGGAGGAGCAGCGGATCGTCTACGTCGCCCTCACCCGCGCGCGCGATCGCCTCATACTCAGCGGCGGCGTCGCCTTCGAGGGCTGGCCCGCGGATGTCCCCGGCGCGGCCCCGATCGCCTGGCTGGGGCCGGCGCTTGTCCCCGACCTGCCGGCGCTCGCGCGCCAACCCGAGCGCCCTGCGGCGCTTGCGCTGCACGTAGGCGGCGTTCCGGAGGTTCGCCTGCGCTGCCTCTTCAATACCCCCGCCACGCTCGGGGCCGTCCTGCGCGAGGAGTCCCTGCGCGCCACACTGTGCCGATGGCCCGCCGCTGCCACCTGCGCGAGCACGTGCTCTGATGGGGCACTCGTGACGTGAGCCCTCCCTCTGACGCCGAGCTCTTCGAGCGCCTGCGCCTGCACGGCGACGCCCGCGCGCGCGAGCAGCTGATCGAGCGCTACCTCCCGCTCGCACGGCGCCTGGCCCGGCGCTATCAGCGCGCCGAGGAGCCCCTCGAGGATCTCGTGCAGGTCGCCTCGCTGGGGCTGCTGAAGGCCGTCGATCGCTTCGACAGCGCGCGGGCGGTCGTCTTCTCCAGCTACGCCGTCCCTACCATCGTCGGCGAGCTCAAGCGCCACTTCCGCGATCGCACCTGGTCGGTGCGCGTGCCGCGCGACCTGCAGGAGCTCGCCCTGCGCGTCGATGGGGTGGTCACCCAGCTCTCGCTATCGAGTGGCCGCTCGCCCTCCGTGGGGGACATCGCGCGGGCCATCGAACTGCCGCCCGAGGAGGTCCTCGAAGCGCTCGAAGCCGCCGCCGCCTACCGCGCCGGCTCGCTCGACGCCCCTCGCTCCATCCAGGGCGAGGACAGCGGCGACACCCTCGCCGACACCCTCGGCGACGACGACCACGGCTTCATGCGGGCCGAGGAACGGGCCACCCTGGAGCCCCTGCTGGGGCACATCTCCGAGCGCGAACGCACGGTGCTTGAGCTGCGCTTCGGCGCCGATCTGACCCAGGCCGAGATCGGCGAGCGCATCGGCGTCTCGCAGATGCAGGTCTCCCGGCTCATCCGCCAGGCCCTCGCGCGGCTGCGCGCGGGGCTCGGGGAGACGCCCCCCACGGGTTGACAAGCGCGAGATTCTCGTAACACTTGTGGTTATGGCCCGCTCCATGTGGATGGGCACGCTCACCTTCGGGCTCGTCAGCGTGCCGGTCAAGCTCTACTCCGCCGTGGTGCACCGCAGCGTGAATTTCCACCAGCTCCACGCCTCCGACCACGCGCGCATCTACCAGAAGCGCATCTGTCCCGTCGACGAAGAGGAGGTCCCCTTCGAGGACATCGTCAAGGGCTATGAAATCGCGCCCGAACGCTACGTCGTGATCGAGCCCCACGAGCTCGCCGCGCTGGAGCCCGCCTTCACGCGCACGATCGACATCGAGGACTTCGTCGAGTACGAGGACATCGACCCGATCTACTTCGACCAGCCCTACATCGTCGTCCCCAACAAAGGCGGCGCGCGCTCCTACCACCTGCTGCTGCAGGCCATGCGCGACACTGGCAAGGTCGCCATCGCCCGCATCGTCCTGCGCTCGCGCGAGCGCCTGGTGGCGATCCGCCCGCGCGGCGAGGCCCTGCTGATGACCACCATGAACTTCGGCGATGAAATCCAGTCCCCGCTGGCGCTGCGCGAGCTCGAAGAAGCCGAGGACGTGCCGATCGCCGAGAAGGAGCTCTCCGTCGCCCGCCGCCTGGTCGAGTCGATCGCGGAGTCCTTTGACATCAGCAAGTACCACGACACCTACCGCGAGGCCCTGCTGGATCTCATCGACCGCAAGGCCGCCGGGGAGGACATCGTCGTCGAGCCCCCCGTCAAGCGCCAGCCGACGGCCTCGCCCGATCTCATGGGCGCCCTGGAGGCCAGCCTCGAGGAGATGCGCAAGCGCCGCGGCGGGGAGGAGGACGGCGACGGCGCCGGCGCGCCCCCCGCCAAGAAGAACGGGGCCAAGAAGGCCCCAGCCAAAACAGCCCCCGCCGGCCGGGCCAAGGCCAACGGGGCCAAGGCCAAGAAGAAGGCCCTCGCCGCGGCCGCCAAGCCTCCGGGCGCCAAGGCTTCACCTGCGGCCGGCAGGACTTCACCCACGGCCGGCAGGCCTAAAAGCTGATCGCCAGCACCAGCTCCTCGGGGCCGCCGCCCTTCCCCGGCTCCACGCGCTGCTCGTCCGTGACTCGCTCCAGCACGTTTCCCACTCCCGGGAGCATCGCGCCGGCCAGCACTCCCCGGGCGCCTCGCCGCGCCAGCTCGCCCACGCGCATCTCGAGCTTCTCGTCGCTGGTCGTGAGCGTCACCGTGAGGTGCCCGTCGGCCGTGTACCCCAGCCCGTGGGCGGCGATCTCCTCGCACGCCAGCAGCGCGTCGTCCAAACGGTCCAGCGGGCATTCCGCGCGGGCCAGCACCATCGAGACCACCCGGCACAGCACCGGCCCCGCCAGGGGGCCCTTGGCCAGCCGCAAAGAGGTCCTGTCCGTCATGGCGCCCAGTCCATCATGCGCCCGTCCATCTTGCGCCCCGTCCGTCATGACGCAGCGATCGAGTCCGATGGCGCCACGATCGAATCCAGCAGCGAGAAGGTCATGCGCACCTCCGTGCGCTCCTGCGCGTCGTGCCCCAACTGGACGCTCTCCGCCAGGGAGGCGATCAGCGGCAGCCCCAGGCCCAGGCCGGGGCTGTCCGGGCGCGGGGCGATGCCCTGGCCCTCGTCGCGCACCACCACCAGCAGCTCATCGCCGAGCAGGGTGGCCAGCACCTCCAGCGGTCCCTCCTGGCCATCGGGGTAGGCGTGGACCACCACGTTCGTGCACGCCTCCGTGACGGCCAGACGGATGTCCGAGAGCTTCTGCTCATCGACCTCCAGCACCTCGCCCAGCGCCCCCAGGGCGTGGCGCACGATCGCCACGTTCTCCGCGCGCGCGTGCAGCAGCAGCTCCACGTCGGGTGCGCCCTCCACGGCGGGCGCCATCGCGGCGCTGTGCGTCACCGTGCCTCCTGGCCGGCTGCCGGGTCGATACCTCTCATCACCGATGATGCTCCCCCGCGAGGGCGCTTTTCACACATCCAAGACTCTCGGTCGATATCGCTGTTCGTCTCTTTCGACGGGTGTGGGTGACCACCCTGCCCTGCGCAGCATACGCGAGGCCAAGGCGGGATTCCCACGTGGGCGCCCGGCGGATTCCGTCCCCCCCCGCGATGCTACGCTTTCTGGCTGCGCCTCAGGTGCCCGCAGTCGCCCTACGGGCAGTCCCCCACCCGTACGGGAGGCCCATACCTCCCGGGAGCACTTCCATGACTCACCACACAACACAGCCTCCCAAGGCCGTCGGCCTCTACGACCCCCGATTCGAGCACGACGCATGCGGCGTCGGCATGGTCGCGCGCCTGGACAACCGGCCCACGCACGAGGTCATCGTGCGCTCCATACAGGCGCTGAAGAACCTCGAGCACCGCGGGGCGTCGGGCGCCGACCCAACCACCGGGGACGGGGCCGGGATCCTCATGCAGATGCCCCACGAGCTGCTGCGAGCGGTCGTGGATTTCGCGCTGCCCCCGCCCGGGCGCTACGGGGTGCTGATGTGCTTCCTGCCCGTCGAGGACGGGGCGCGGGCGGGCCTGGAGGAGATGCTGGAGCAGACCGTCGCGGACGAGGGCCAGCGCGTGCTGGGCTGGCGCGAGGTGCCCGTGCGCCCCGAGCACACCGGCCGCACCGCCGGCGCCTGCCGGCCGGTCATACGCCAGCTGTTCGTGGGGGCTGGAGGAGATGCCTCCGAGGGCGTTGCCGGGGCACCAGGGGGCTCCGCCGAGGGAGTCGCGGACGCCTTCGACCAGGACGCCTTCGAGCGCAAGCTCTACGTGATCCGGCGCATCTGCGAACTCTCCGGACGGGAGGGGCTGTACGTCACATCGAGCTCCTCGCGCACGATCAACTACAAGGGCATGCTCATCAGCCACCAGCTGAGCGGCTTCTACCCCGATCTGGAGGACGAGCGCTGCAGGAGCGCGATGGCGCTGGTGCACTCGCGCTTCTCCACCAACACCTTCCCCTCCTGGGAGCTCGCCCACCCCTATCGCGTGATCTGCCACAACGGCGAGATCAACACCGTCATGGGCAACGTCAACTGGATGCGCGCGCGCGAGTCCGAGCTCTCCAGCGAGCTCTTCGGCGCGGATCTGCGCAAGATCCTGCCCGTCGTCAGCGCCGGCAACTCCGACTCGGCCACCTTCGACAACGTGCTCGAGCTGCTGATGCTGGCCGGGCGCTCATTGCCGCACGCCGCGATGATGATGATCCCCGAGGCATACCGCAACCGCGCCGACCTGCCCGACGAGCTCAAGGGCTTCTACGCCTTCCACGCCTGCCTGATGGAGCCCTGGGACGGCCCCGCCTCGGTGGCCTTCACCGACGGGCGCGTGATCGGCGCGACGCTCGACCGCAACGGCCTGCGGCCCGGCCGCTGGGTGGAGACCACCGACGGCCACGTCGTGCTCGGCTCGGAGGTCGGCCTGCTCGACATCCCCGCTCAGGAGATCAAGCGCCTGGGCCGCCTGCAGCCGGGCAAGCTCTTCCTGGTCGATCTGGAGCGCGGGCGCATCGTCGAGGATCGCGAGCTCAAGCACGAGATCGCCACGCGCCGCCCCTACGGCGAATGGTTCGTGCGCAACTCCGTGCACTTCGACGACCTGCCGCCCTCCGAACAGGTCACCATCTCCGACCAGCCCCTGCACCTGCGCCAGCGCGCCTTCGGCTACTCCCAGGAGGATCTGCGGGTGCTGCTTTTGCCGATGGCCCGCGACGCCCAGGAGCCGGTCGGCTCGATGGGCAACGACCAGTCCCTCGCGGTGCTCTCCGACCAGGCTCCGCCGCTGTTCTCCTACTTCAAGCAGCTCTTCGCGCAGGTCACCAACCCGCCGATCGACTCCATCCGCGAGGACATCGTCATGAGCCTCGCCACAAGCCTCGGCTCCGAGCGCAACCTCTTCGACGAGACGCCCGAGCACGCCCACAAGCTGATCCTCACCCAGCCGATCCTGCTCAACCGCGAGCTGGAGACGCTGCGCCACGTCTCCCACGACCTCTTCGCCGCGCGCACCATCGACATCGTCTGGCCCGTCGCCTCCGGTGCGCCCGGCATGGCGCAGGCGCTCGAGCGCGTCTGTGAGCAGGCCCACGACGCCATCACCGCGGGCGTCAACATCATCGTGCTCTCCGACCGGCGCCTGAACCGCCTCACGGCGCCGATCCCCTCGCTGCTGGCGGTCGCCTCCGTGCACCACCACCTCGTGCGCGAGGGCATTCGCCTGCGCGCGGGCATCATCCTGGAGTCCGGCGAGCCGCGCGAGGTGCACCACTTCGCCACCCTCATCGGCTTCGGGGCCAGCGCCGTCAACCCCTACCTGCTGCTGGAGACCCTCGATGAGCTCGTCTACAAGGGCATCGTCGCGCTCGGCGCCGAGGAGGCCGCTCAGAATCTCGTCAAGGCGATCGACAAGGGCCTTCTGAAGACCATCTCCAAGATGGGCATCTCCACGATCCAGTCCTACCGCGGAGCGCAGATCTTCGAGGCCGTGGGCCTCGATCGCGAGGTCATCGACCGCCACTTCACCGGAACCGCCTCGCGCATCGGGGGAGTTGGCCTGGAGGTGCTCGCGCGAGAGGCCCTCGAGCGCCATGCGCGCGCCTATCCGGGCACGGAGGATGAGCTGCTGCCCGTCGGCGGCGTCTACGCCTGGCGGCGCGACGGCGAGCACCACATGTGGAACCCCGAGACGATCGCGCTGGTGCAGCACGCCGTCAGGGCCGCCAACGGCAACGTGGCCGCGGCGTTGCGGGGGGATGGCGAGGCGTTGTCGGAGGTGCGCGGCAGCGCGGCCTACGAGAAGTACCGCGAGTACGCGCGCCAGGTCAACGAGGACGCCGCGCGCAAGGCCACCCTGCGCGGGCTCTTGAAGATCGGCACGGGCGGGCGGGGCACGGGCGGGCGGGGGTCCAATCAGGCGATCGCGCTCGAGGAGGTCGAGCCCGCCGGCGCGATCGTGCGCCGCTTCTGCACCGGCGCCATGAGCCTCGGCTCGATCTCGCGCGAGGCCCACGAGACGCTGGCCATCGCCATGAACCGCCTCGGCGGGCGCTCCAACACGGGCGAGGGCGGAGAGGACCCCGCGCGCTATCTGCCCGACCCCAACGGCGACCGCCGCCGCTCGGCGATCAAGCAGGTCGCCTCCGGGCGCTTTGGCGTCACCATCCACTACCTCGTCAACGCGGATGAGCTGCAGATCAAGATGGCTCAGGGGGCCAAGCCCGGCGAGGGCGGCCAGCTGCCCGGGCACAAGGTCGATAAGTACATCGGCTCGATCCGCCACACCACCCCGGGCGTGGGCCTGATCTCCCCGCCGCCCCACCACGACATCTATTCGATCGAGGACCTTAAGCAGCTCATCTACGACCTGCGCTGCGCCAACCCGCAGGCGCAGGTGTCCGTCAAGCTCGTCTCCGAGGTGGGCGTCGGCACGGTCGCCGCCGGCGTCTCCAAGGCCAACGCCGACCGCGTGCTCATCTCCGGCCACGACGGCGGCACCGGCGCCTCGCCGCTCTCCTCGATCCAGGCCGCGGGCGTGCCCTGGGAGATCGGCCTCGCCGAGACCCAGCAGACGCTGCTGCTCAACGAGCTGCGCTCGCGCATCGTCGTGCAGACCGATGGGCAGCTGAAGACCGGCCGCGACGTCGTCATCGCAGCGCTGCTCGGAGCCGACGAGATGGGCTTCTCCACCGCCCCCCTCATCGCCACGGGCTGCATCATGATGCGCGCCTGCCACCTCAACACCTGCCCCGTGGGCATCGCCACGCAGGACCCGCTGCTGCGCGAGCGCTTCAAGGGCACCCCCGAGCACGTCGTCAACTTCTTCTTCTTCGTCGCCGAGGAAGTCCGCGAGATCCTCGCAACGCTTGGGCTGCGCTCGCTGGATGAGGCGATCGGGCGCGTGGACCTGCTCGAAGCCGAGCCCGCGATCGAGCACTGGAAGGCGCGCGGCGTCGACCTCTCGCACATCCTGCGCCACATCGGCCTGGAGGAGGGCGCGCCGCGGCGGCGCGTGGAACCGCCCCCGGCGGTGCTCGAGGACGCGCTGGACTGGCAGCTTCTGGAGCGCGCGCGGCCGGTGATCGAGCGCGGGGACCGGGCGGGGCGGGGCGCCGATCCCGCGGGCGCCGACGGGCGCGCCGACGGGCGCATTCTCGAGGGCGTGCGCATCGAGCTTCCAATCCGCAACGTCAACCGCTGCGTCGGCGGCATCCTCTCCAGCCACATCGCGCGCGCGCACGGCGCGCAGGGCCTGCCCGAGGACTCCATCGTCGTGGACTTCGAGGGCTCCGCCGGCCAGAGCTTCGGCGGCTGGCTGGCCCCCGGCGTCACCTTCACGCTGCACGGCGACGCCAACGACTACACCGGCAAGGGCCTCTCCGGAGGCGTCCTCGCGGTGCGCCCCCGCGCGGGCATGGCCTCCGACTTCCTCGCGCAGGAGAACGTCATCGTCGGCAACACCCTCCTCTACGGGGCCACCTCCGGGCGCGCCTTCTTCCGCGGTCTCGCCGGCGAGCGCTTCGCCGTGCGCAACTCCGGCGCCTGGGCGGTCGTCGAGGGCGTCGGCGACCACGGCTGCGAGTACATGACCGGCGGGCGCGTGGTCGTGCTGGGCCCCACCGGGCGCAACTTCGCCGCCGGCATGAGCGGCGGCATCGCCTACGTGCTAGACGAGGATGGCGGCTTCTCCGCGCGCTGCAACATGGGCATGGTCGGCTTCGAAGAGCTCTCGGCGGCCGACGCGGCCGAGCTGCGGGCTTTGATCGAGGAGCACCGGCGCCGCACCGACTCGCCCGTGGCCGTGCGCGTGCTCGCCGACTTCGACGGGTTGCAGCAGCGCGGCTGCTTCGTCAAGGTCATGCCCCACGACTACAAGCGCGTGCTGCGCGAAACCGAAGAGGAGCAGGCCGAGGGGGTGCCCGCGTGATCGGCAACGACCGCGCAGGCGGTGTCGGCGTGGGCAGGCCCGTGGGGGGCGTCCTCTGATGGGCAAGCTCGGCGGATTCCTCCAGATCGAGCGCCACGGCGCGCGCTACCGCGACCCCTCCGAGCGCGCGCACGACTACCTGGAGTTCGTCACCCCCGCCGCGGACGCGCAGCTGCGCGAGCAGGGCGGGCGCTGCATGGACTGCGGCGTGCCCTTCTGCCACAACGGCTGCCCCCTGGGCAACCTCATCCCCGACTGGAACGACCTCGTCTACCACGACCGCTGGCGGGAGGCGATCGCGCAACTGCACGCCACCAACAACTTCCCCGACTTCACGGGGCGGCTGTGCCCCGCGCCCTGCGAAGCCGCCTGCGTGCTGGAGATCCGCGAAGGCGACGCCGTCACGATCAAGCAGATCGAGCACGCCATTGTCGATCGCGCCTTCGCCGAAGGCTGGATCGCGCCGCAGCCCCCCTCGCGCGAGACGGGCCAGGCCGTGGCCGTCGTCGGCAGCGGGCCTGCGGGGATGGCGGCAGCCCAGCAGCTGCGCCGCGCCGGCCACAGCGTCACGCTGTATGAGCGCGATGAGGCCGCCGGCGGTCTCGTGCGCTTTGGCGTCCCCGACTTCAAGATCGAGAAGAGCGTCGTGCAGCGGCGCGTCGAGCAGCTGCTCGCCGAGGGCGTCGAGCTGTGCTGCGGGGTGGACGTCGGGCGCGACCTGAGCGTGGCCGAGCTGCGCGAGCGCTTCGACGCGGTCGTCCTTGCCACCGGCTCGCGCGTGCCGCGCGACCTGCCTGTCCCGGGGCGCGACCTTCACGGCGTGCACTTCGCCATGGATTACCTCTACCAGCGCAATCGCTGGGTGGCGCGCGAGTTCGGCCCCCCTCCCTCCGTGGCCCAGCCGGGGACCCAGTCCCCACCAATCCCCCCTGGATCGGCAGATGCCGGATCGGCGGTCGCGCAGCCCTCGGGGTCAATCGACGCTGGACCTGTGGAGATCACCGCCCGGGACAAGCACGTGATCGTCATCGGCGGCGGCGACACCGGCGCCGACTGCGTGGGCAACGCCCTGCGCGAGGGCGCCCGCTCGATCGTGCAGCTGGAGCTCCTGCCCGAGCCCCCGCCGCGCCGCCCCGACGAGCGCACCCCCTGGCCGCTGTGGCCGCTGAAGTACCGCCTCAGCTACGCCATGGAGGAGGCCCGCCAGGTCGGAGTCGGCGAGCAGGACTACTCGGTCACCACCACCCACTTCTCCGATGACAGCCGCGGCGGTGTTGCCGCCCTGCACATCGCCCAGGCCGCCCCCGAGCCGCCCTTCGCGCCCCTCGAGGGGACCGAGCGCGAGCTGCCTGCGCAGCTCGTCCTGCTCGCCATGGGCTTCCTGCACCCCGAGCAGCAGCTGCTCGATGAGCTCGGCGTCGAGAAGGACCCGCGCGGCAACGTCAAGGCCGTCTCCCCCTACACCACCTCCGTGCCCGGCGTCTTCGCCGCCGGCGACGCCCGCCGCGGGCAGTCGTTGATCGTGTGGGCCATCAACGAGGGGCGCCAGTGCGCGCGCATGGTCGATCGCTTTCTGGCGGAAAAGCGCGGCGAGGGCGACGGCTCCCTGCCCGAAGACCAGGGCTGCGCCGGCCACGCCGACGCCGACGAAGGGCCCGAGGGGCCACCGCAGCACGTTGGCCCCGGCATCGGCGCCAGCTAAGATCCTCGGCGGGTCGATGTCCGAGCACTCCGCCAACGGCAACTCCACCTCCACCGCCCTCCCCAGGGTCTGTGTCATCGGCGCGGGGTCCTCGGGGATCGCGGCGATCAAGGCGCTGCGCGATCGGGGGATCCCGTTCGACTGCCTTGAGAAGTCCGATCGCGTGGGGGGCAACTGGGTGTTCGGCAACAAGAACGGGATGTCGGCGGCCTACCGCGACCTGTTCATCAACGTCTCGCGCGAGCGCATGCAGTACGCGGACTACCCGATGCCCAAGTCGATCCCCGACTTCCCCCATCACACGCACATCGCGCGCTACTTCGACGACTACGTCGACCACTTCGGCCTGCGCGAGCTGATCGAGTTCGAGACCGGGGTGGAGCACGCCGCGCGGCGCGAGGGCGGCGTGTGGGAGATCGCGCTGGACAGCGGCGAGACGCGGCTGTACGACGCGCTGCTCGTCGCCAACGGGCACCACTGGGACCAGCGCTGGCCCGAACCGGCGTTCCCCGGCTCCGAGGACTTCTCCGGTGTGCAGATGCACGCTCACACCTACGTGGACAACTCGATCTTCGCCGGTAAGGACGTGGTCGTGCTGGGCATCGGCAACTCGGCCATGGACATCGCGGTCGAGAGCTCCTACGTGGCTCGCAACACCTACCTCGCCGCCCGTCAGGGGGCGTGGATCATTCCCAAGTACGTCTTCGGGCGCCCCGTCGATCAGCTGCCCAACAACCCGCGCGTGCCTTTCAGGATCCGCCAGCGCATGATCCACCAGGTGATCAAGACCACCGCCGGCGACCCCGAGCGGTTCGGGCTGCCCAAGCCCAATCACAAGTTCGGCGAGGCCCACCCGACGGTGTCGGGGCGCATCCTCGACCGCATCGCCCACGGCACGATCGCGCCCAAGCCCAACATCGCCTCGCTGCAGGGCGAGGAGGTGCGCTTCGCCGACGGCAGCTCCGTGCACGCCGACGTCGTCGTCTACTGCACCGGCTACAAGATCACCTTCCCCTTCTTCGACGAGGACCTCATCAGCGCGCCCGACAACCACATCGAGCTGTTCCGGCGCGTCTTTCACCCCGACATCGACAACGTCTTCTTCATCGGCCTGCTGCAGCCGCTGGGGGCGATCATGCCGCTGGCGGAGGCGCAGAGCGCGTGGGTGGGGGACTACCTGCGCGGCGAGTACGCGCTGCCCGACCCGGCGCGGCTGCGCCACGACATCCAGGCCGACCAGGCGGCCATGCGCAAGCGCTACGTCGCCTCCAAGCGCCACACCATCCAGGTCGACTACGACGACTACCTCTACACGCTCGCGCGGGAGCGTCAGCAGGGAGCGCAGCGGGCGCGCGCTCAGGGTCTGACGCCGCCGGTGCCGGCGCGTGCGAGCACTGCGATCGAGGCCTGAGAGGGATGCCGCGTTTCTGCCGCCACAGCCGCTTCGTCGAGCGCTGCCCGATCTGCCGCGAGGAGGTGCCGGGGCTGGCGCCGGCCGGCAAGGGCTCTACGATCGCCGCCGGCTCGCGGCGCGCCTCCTCGAGTCGCCCCTCAAGCAGCTCCGCCGCGGCTCGCCGCCGTGCGCGCGCCGGCAGCCGCAACCTGCGCGTCTACAGCGATGGCGCCGCGCGCGGTGAGGACGACGGCTACCGCTGCGCGCTCGTGCCCGGGCTGCGCAACTCCGAAGACGCCCTGCGCCTGGCGCGGGAGGTCGCTTTCTCCAGCGGCCGTCTGGCGACGCTCAGTGCCTCGCCGCCGGGTCTCTACGTGGAAGTTCGCCAGCAGAGCAGTTGGGAGCGGGCCACGTGGATGTGCTTTCTGATCGCCTACCTCTCGCCGCTGCAGGGCGACGCTCCCTTCCTCGGCATCCGCCAGGCGCTGCGCGCCTGCGGCGGGGGCGAGATCCCCGACTGGCAGCGGGAGGATGAGCTGCCCGACCTGCAGGACGTCCCGCTGGGGCCGCGCACCTCCCACGACCCCGCGCGGGGAGCGGACACGCTGCGCGCCTACCTGCAGTGGGCGCAGCGCAGCGGCTCTCAGGTGCGCGCCTTCTCCGGCGATCCCACCTGGAGCGAGGAGCGGCGCTTCGAGCGGCTGTTCGAGCGGCTGATGCTGCCGGGCTTCGGGCGCATGGGGCGCTATGACATGCTCGTCACGCTGGGACGCCTGGGGCTGTACGAGGTGCGGGCGGACTCCATGCACTTCGCCGGCGGCCTAACGCAGGCCACGGGCGATCTCGCCACGCTCGCGGCCAAACGGCTGTTCGGCATCGGCGATCCGATGATCCTCGAGCGCCGCGCCCGCGCTCTCGCCGATGCCTGCGCGGTGCCCGTGGAAGCGCTGGACCTGGCGTTCGCCAACTGGGGCGCCGGCGAGCGGGCCAACCTCGGCATGCCCGACGAGCGCAGCGATACGCAGGCGCTGGAGCACGCGCGGGGGGCTCTGGCGGTCTGACACCCCGGGCCCCGCGGGTCCTGGGGGGCGATCGGGAAAGTGCCGTCCACACGGGTGCTTACAGTTCCTGCCTATCCGCCGTCGCCACCCGGTAGGCCTGCCGTGACGCCTCTCTGCTTCATCGAACCCCAAGACGCCATTCGAGTCATCGCCGAGTCGGTCGGCCGCGAGGCGCGGCGCCAGCTCGTGGGGGAGGTCGTGCGGGCGTGGGTCGATGACATTCCCGACCAGGAGCTCTCGATCCACTACGCCAGGGCCATCGCCGGCCTGGACGACGACGACCTGAACCTGCTCGCCGCCTGGCACGCCTCGCTGGAGGTCGGCCAGCCGATCCCCAACACCACCTTCCTGGTGGGGGTCTTCCCCAGCCTCGGCGAGAACCGCCGCGAGGCGCTGAAGATCGCCGCCGGCTTCCGCGGCGAGGAAGCCTTCCAGGCCGGCGTCGCCGAGGACCAGGCGCTGGACACGGTGCTCCCCCACCTCTCGCGCGAGCGCGCCATCGAGCTGGCCAACGAGTGCATCGGCCTCTACATGTGGGACCGCCTCGGCTGCGACAACTGATGCCCGACCGGCGCGGCTC
>Ga0116217_10002502_pt1 | contig 17102 bp, 22 predicted proteins | sample Sb_taG_6_FD_89697 | JGI IMG/M metagenome (GOLD analysis project Ga0116217, IMG submission 89697) | Peat soil microbial communities from Weissenstadt, Germany - Sb_50d_4_PS metaG | ecosystem: Environmental > Terrestrial > Soil > Wetlands > Peat | place: Germany: Weissenstadt | collected 2010-09-21 | reverse complement strand
GCCTCCGCTTTGCCAACCGGGCCCCAGTGTGCAGTACACTCGTCTTACCGGTCGAGGAATTTTCATCGAACGGCAAACTGCGTCTTAACTGGTTGTCTCACCCCAGGGGGCAGGCCCAATCGCGCTGTCCCGCGCGCCGGTGAGAAGCGTGAATGCCATCAGGGCGCGGTTGCGGAGCTCTATATCCGTCTTGGTCGGCATCAAAGCGATGACGTGCTTTACCTGTTCCAATGTCGGCGCGTTTGATTCCCGTTGAGTCGTAGCAACGCGCCTGTCCTTGTCGGATAGATTGAAATACTCGGCATCCGAATACTGGAAACGTGACTTGTAGCCAGGCTGCAACGCAAGCCATTGGAAGAATCGTTTGAGTTGCGTGAGTGTCGCATGTAAGGTCGCCTTGCTCAGCTTCTCCCCAGACTGCTTACCATTCTGTTCGGCAAGGTGTCTCTTAAATGCAATCGCCTGTTCGAAATGAAACGTCTTGAAGTCTCGATGTTTAGTATGAACCTCAAACCGATTTAGAGCTGCGGCAGCAGCATCCAGTGTGGGCTCGCTATAACGCTTGGCTTCTTTCAGGAATGCAAGATATTTGCGCTTGGTTCGTTCATTGTTTGCGTTGTGTTTTGTCATGTTCGATGTCTCCTATTTCAAGTCACTGTTTACGGTGGGTTGATTACTCTCACTTAATCGTTGCAGTGCTTGCGGAAACGTGATGTCCATTTTTCCGCGAACTTGCCCCAGCTTGGCCATGCTGACGCGCCGATTCATGATGGAATTGCAGTCCGGGCAAATCGCTGTCAGATTTCCAAACTTCGCGGTGACAGGTTGATAATCCGCCATGTCACCCGCAGGGAATTTCGGGGCGTGGCATCGGACGCAATAGATTTCACCAGGCCGGCAAGTCTGTTTGTTTCTTGCCCGGCGAGCCTGAAGGAATGCGGCAAGGTCATGGCCCAGAATCAACATCGGGCGTTTGTCATCGCAGGTTGGAAGTCCAGCCTCGAGCCATGCGCGCACGGTATTTTTATGAACGCCGAACAAATTGGCGATCTCCTCTACCGTGTAGCTGCGATGGATTTTGACAAGGCGATAGTTGGGGTGGCGTTTTCTCATGATGGTTATCCGCCGCTGCTGGCTCTACGGTTTGGCCTCATCGCGCACTTCTCACGGGGTGTCATGCGAGCCGCTTCCAGCTTCCCCACCAGATCGCGAATTTCTGAGATGGATTTTCCTGCGATGCGGGAGGCGTAGGAGGCACCTTGGTGGGGCAGGAGTTTAAGTGATGCCTTCCTCCGTCCAGCATCCACTCATCCGACACAACCGCCGCAGGAGACAGTGAGCAGCCCTCAGCGGGGTGTGCCAGCGTGTTCACTTAGCACTCCCGCGCTGTTTCCGCCCGCCGCGGCCAGGCGTGATTTCTAGGCCCCTAAGCCACTCAACTACTGCGGCGCGTCTATACAGACTCCTGCGCCCTATGCGGATACGCGGCGGGCCATCGCCAGTCAGGGCCCAGCGGTCCACGCTGCGGATGCTTCGGTGCAGTTGGGCGGCAAGTTCTGCTTTTGTCAGATATTCGCTGAGAATGCTATTTTCCGTTCCGGTTTCCATTTTGTTGGCTCCAATGAAAAAGGCCGCGCGGCGCCAGTGGCGCCCACACGGTCGGTGTTTTAGCTGGTGATTGTTTCGAGATTTACGTCGAAGACAGTAAAACCGCCCTGCGGCGGTTTCGTGTGAAAGCAGTGTGCTCCCGCTGGTTAACTCGGTTGCTTTGGCTGATTTTGAGTTGTGGTTACTGTTTGCTGTTTACCTTCGCCGCAACGGCTTCAGCATCTCTCCGGGTTCGGATAAGTCGCTTGCGAATCTCGGATTCCCGAGAATGCTTTCAGCAGCATGTCGCGCAGAGATGCCTCGCGCCTGCGCACATAGGCGGCTACAAGTTTTTGCCTAGTGACAAGTTCGGACGCATTAAAATCTCGTTCAAAAGCAAAGGGCACGCCATTGGCATGCCCTCGATTCTTTAAGAACGGCTCTAGGCGCTGCCGGAGAGCAAGTGTTCCTCGCCTCATTGCGTATCCGCTTTAAACGACTCCTCTCCTTGCGGGAGGAACTGCAAGAAGCGCAGAACAATGGGCGGCTTTTTAGTTGCCTGTTTTGCAGCCTCTATTTCATGTCATGTCCCAAAAGTGAAATGGAATAATGGAATTACAGTCGGATGCGCAACGGAACTTTTCTGTCTATGAAGGGAATGCCGTGTTTCTTCTCTAGCTCCAAACCCTTCGCCCGAACTTGGTCGTAGGGGATAGGACATTCAGAGTTCGTGATCGTAAACTCGATTCGTCCCGCAATCTTGACAAAATACCCGCAGATTATCGTTTTTCCAGTAACCTTTGGATCAAGAGATATCGGCGCCCCAAGTAATTTCCCGAAGTTCGGACTTCCAGAAAGTTCAAAGGCCTGTGCACTACTGATGTGTCGGTGATTTCTGCAGTTGGGCTTAATGCCCCGCTTTGTGTCCTCCACTTCCCAAGGATCGAGACAGCAGACGCGCCCTTTTTTGTGCGTGGACACACCACTCCCCCATGACCAGCCGGCCATTTGACAAGAACCGACTGGGTTACCATGGCCTCAGCCATGGCGCTGATTAGATTTCCGTCTTTATCAGATAGACGGCCGAACGCGAATGCCCTTTATTTGTTAGAAGCAGACGCCCGGCATTTTGTTTACATCCTCTTTTTTCCGGTTCCGACCAGGCAAGACATTAGGCTGGAGCCTTACCGTCTTCGCTTAGTCACGCGGTTCTCGTACCCGTGTCGACGCCCTTTTAACGGGCGATCCCGCCTCGCCATGCCAAGACCAACAGCGCCGGCAGAACCTTGCATCGCCACAATAGAGCAGGCTGGGGCATTACCTTCTTGGGCTTAGTGAGGCGGTTGTCGTACCCCTCCGACGCCCTTTTAGTGGGAGATTCCGCCCACCTTGCCAAGACCAACAGCTCAGCAGAACCTTGCATCGCCCCAATAGAGCAAGACTGGGGCTTTAACGTCTTGGTGCTTAGTCACGCGGTTGTCGTACCCGTGCCGACGCCCTTTTAGTGGGAGATTCCACCCGCCGTGCCAAGACCAACAGCTCAGGCAGAACCGTTGAATTGCCCCTTAATAGTCTATCGGCGGGCGGCTGTTGTCAACAAAATAATCACTAGGGGTTGTAGATGATGTCAAGAGGCCGCTACAGGCGGTGGGAGGGCAGTGTCCCACCCGCCAAATCGTCTGCTGGCTCGTCATCGCCCTGAACGGCGTGCCGTCGCCGTACACAGTCGCAACGCCAGCGGCCGCTCCATCAACTCCTGCAGCTTCTCCCGGCATGGCCTCGATGAAGCTGTCGCTCACCGCCGACTTCTCCACCCCATTGCCGACCACCCCATCACTCGCATCGAGGAGTTGGTGCCTTGGAACATCGCGCAAGCGTGCCGCCCGCAATCGAACCCGCAGCCTAGACAAGAAGGTCGCCGCGAAGAATTCCGCAGTCATTCCGGCGTCCCTCTCCAGCCTCGCGGAACTGATTACATCCTAGGGCGAAATCACCGTCGGCGTGCTTCGTCCCATCGGTTGTGTCGCCACCGCCACCGACGGACTTAATTGTCTGGCAGTAGGTGCCCATTCCGGTTTGCCTCACATTATGAGGCCCGCCCCGGCCCTGGTCTCGCAACAGCACTGGGAATCGGTTTGCCGCCTCACGCAGCGGATTGTCCGCCACCCTACACCAGTCAGAGACGGACGGAACTGCTGAGCTTGTACGGACAGTTGCAGAAACGAATCCAAGAACTGGACAAAGAAGTGGAAGCCCAGGCCCGACAAAAGGCCACAGGCGCGCCGGCTGCTGACGCACCCGGGTGTGGGGTGCGGTGACGGACACAGCAGCGGAAAGCGACAGCGGTTAGGAAAACCGACCAAGGAAGGTTTATTGCGCTACTCTGCATTGCGCGTCAATGTCATTTCTCGCCACTGGCACCCCACAGGGGAGTTCTCTCGCCCGAGCGCGGCCACACAGGGCCGAATCCTGTTCAGATGCTGACATATTGCTGACATGAAGAAAAATACCGAAGTGCTGGTTGCGCTACGATATCCTCGTAAGTCATTTAATCAATGGACTTAATAGTGGTGAGCGCGGAAGGAATCGAACCTTCAACCTACTGATTAAGAGTCAGTTGCTCTGCCAATTGAGCTACGCGCCCGCGCTTTTATTTTGTATGAGATGCGGGAAGTCGGCGGACCGACTTGGCTGGATTTTTCACTAATCTTTCACTTGAGGCGACCCCATTTAGTTCGAGACGGTTCATCGCGTTGGTCACGTCGTCCGTGGAGGCGATGTGGTAACGGTCGAAAATCGCTCTCGTTTTGTGACCGCTAATCTTCATCGCGACACGTTCTGGAACGCCCGCGTTCACAAGGTTCCTCACGGCTGACCGCCGGAGGTCGTGAATCAGGAGCCCGCTATATTTATACCACGGGTAGCGGTCTTCGTCCTCGGGTTCGACCAACGTCCGTGTTCCCCGCCCACAGGCCGCGCAGGCCTTTTGCCATTCCGTGCGAAGGTTTTCGTACCGCTGAAAACCTTTCCTGTCTTCGGTTCGATTTCGGCAAGCATCATCACCAGAACTGATGGAAGTGGAACCGTCCGGGCTTCCGCGTTCTTTTCGAGGAGGACGAGCCGTGAGTCAAGATCGACTTGTTACCATTCGATTTGCAGCGCCTCCCCGATCCGGACGCCGCAGTAATAAAGGAAGCTGACGAGTGGCCGAAGATGTGTAGGCATCAGGTTCACCAGTTCGTCGAACTTCTCCAGTTCGAGGAATCCCCTTCTCGCCGGTGGTTCCTTCAGAAACCGGATCTTGGGGACGTTCTGGATTCGACCGTCTTCATGAGCGATGCGCAGCATACGCCGCAGGCAGGCCAGCGAGCGATTGACCATTGCTGTCCCCGCGCCTTGGGCTTGGCGTTTTCGAGCGAACTCCTCGACGTTTCGGTCGTGATTTGAGTAAGAGGCGGACCCGTATTCGTGGCCGGAAGGGATGGTTGGGTGGCAAATGTGCTCGCGCGTGACTACGAGGTTTCGCTCGACCTTCTGGTTACTCTAGTTTATCTCTGGGACGCCACGGTCGGCTCCGCGCGGCATAAAGAGCGACCGGCAGGCTCTAACCCGCAGGGCCGCATTGCTGCTTCACAAATACCCGTCCGTCACCATTACAGAAATAAGTGGTTGCACGCGCTGCTTGCCTCAGGTTTTTTCAAGCGAGTAGAGAAGGCCGGACCGGCGGAGAAGAAGGGTTCGCTTTATGAATACGAGAATGAGACCACTCCCGAAGAGTGGAAGGCCTTCTTCGCCAAGGCAGGTTTCGTCACCGCGCTGAAGGGTGACTTGGACGACGTGTCGACGGCCCGCTTCGCGAGCTCGTTCCGCCGCCGCCAACTTGGTTTCGACCGCTGGAAGGACAAGCCCCAACCTCCCTACGTAGAACCGACCCCCGAGGAGCGCGAAGCCCTGCGTAAGAAGATAGACGCGACGTGAGGCAATTGCTGCGATGACACGAGAGGACCTTGAGAAATACAAGAAAGCTGCGCGCCGTGAATATGACGACCGCCACTTCGGAAACGCGGAGGGACTATGAGAACCGAAACCCGCACCAACGTGAAGGAGCACTTCGCAGGACTCTTCACCGAGCCGTTCTACGACGGTTCCTACCACACGCCGCTGGCGGAGCACGCGAGCGAGTCCTTCCGCGCGCTGACGGACGGAGTACTCATGTGGACGCAGGTTCACGGCGATTTTAAGGACGCGGTCAAGCGCGCGCTGTTCAAGCCGTACCCGCACTGGCCGGAGTTGTACGACGCCTGCCAGAGCGTAGTGCGCGCGCACGCCGACCTCGGAACCGAATGGTGGGGTCCGCTAACCGGAGCCAAGCTCATGGGTGACGCTATGACGGTGCTGAGAGACAAGCACGGCCAGAGCGTTCCGAAATGGTGGCTTCCAATCGCTTCCAATAATGAACCGCCTGCGTGGCCGGTGACCCGTCGAACGTGCGTTGGACGTGCGTTGTTCGAAGGGGCCTTCGAAGCCCCTTCAAGGCATGTCGTCCCGACAGGTCAGGGGTGTCGGGCCGACCCACTCTTTATAAGTCAGAGAAGGTCAGAAAAGGGTAAAGGGTCCAATACGAATAAAACGCGCTTTCGCGCGTGGATCTTTTCTTACCATCTTCTGACCTTAGCACCCATGAGGTAACGGAGCGAACAACGATGGGCTCCGGACCGCACCTCGTCACAGTTACGTGTTGTGAGGTATGGACAACACATCAATACTCAACCTCCGCCTTCCGAACTCGTTAGCCGAAGCCCTCCGTGCTGAGAAGGCCCGCACCCACGAGCCGACCGCAAACTTTGTCCGCCGGGCCGTCGAGCACGCACTGAACTCGACCGTCTTCGAGGTCTTCCTCCAGGACGCCGTCGAGCGCGGGGAGTTCAAACCAGGGACTACGATTGGAAGAAACTAGCTGCCGCTCGATTCGAGCAAGCCCGAACGATCATGGGCGACGGACGCTACGCAGTAGGCGTCTTTGATGACGCGGGCGTCGTCCGCATCGTTTATCTCGCGATGACGGAGCAGCAACAAAGAAACATTTCTCTCGGCGTCGAACACTCGCGTTGCGTTAACTTGCTGCCGACGACGCCCGCGCTGACGACTTGCTCCACGAGATATGACGGGGACGCTGACGATAGACGCCGCGACCGAGAAGAACGGCGGAGCAAGTGCGATTAGGCCACGATATTGGAAGCTGGTCCGACGACGACTTTTCACCGATCACGGAGGAGCGATGCCTTGCACCAGAATTGATAAAGTCAGCTACGCCACTGCAGGGGAAGCCCGCGGTGCCGTCCGAGCAATCAAAAGCAAGGGTGACTGCCCGGCACTCCGCGTGTACGCCTGCTCCGATCACTTCCACATCACCCGTCAGATCGCCGAGTCCGCAAAATGGACGCCGCCGAAGGCGACGAGTGCAAAGGGCTGAGTACCGTCCGCCGCAAAACTCCGCCGCAAGCTCAAGCCCACCGGTGAGCTCCTCGCATGTCAGCAACGACGCTTCGGCAAAGCGAACGAGCAACTGGCCCGGCAGCAAGCGAAGGCCGAGCAGATCCAAAGGCAGGCGGAGCAGGACCACGCAGAAACGCTGGCCGCAATCCGCATAATGACCGACCGGTTTGCGTTCGTAAAGGTTTGACTGCCTCTTATCCCTAGCAAGTGGGCTCGCACGGGGCAGGACAATCCGCGAACGCGGACATAGGTGCGAGGCGTCTTGAACGGCGTGTAGCCGGCGTCGAGTGACTAATCACGCCGGTGAGGGCGGTCACCGAAACCGCTCAACTTTTCTTATGATTTCACCGCTGAGTTTTAGGCCGCCAGAAAAGGTAGAGACAACCCTCGCGCTGACCGACCTCCTGCTGGACCGACGCAGTGCGCGGCGCTACGGCGGAGTTTACTTCACGCACCAGCGTTCAGAAGCCGACCAGATTTTCCAGTCGTTGGACGAAGTATTTGCTATCGCGCAACGTGCGGGCATTTCCGCCACGATCTGGCACCTGAAAACCGCGTATCGCGAGAACTGGGGCAAAATGCCCGAAGTTCTGAGCAGGATCGAAGACGCCCGCACCCGCGGGATTGATGTGGCTGCGAGCGTTTATCCATATACTCGCGGCTCCAACGGGTTGGTCGCATGTTTTCCGAGCTGGATATTGGAAGACGGTACAGACAAAATGATCCAGCGGTTGAAGGATCCCGCTCAGCGCGCACGCGCCCAGAAGGAGATGGACGAGCCGAGCGCTACGTGGCAGAACCAGTGGCGTGGATCGGGAGGCGGTCAGGGAGTGACGTTAATTCAAGTGCTGAACCCCGAGCTGCACAAGTTTGAAGGCATGAACTTCGAAGAAATCGGCCGCCAGATGAGCAAGGATCCGAGAGATGCAGCCATGGACATCGCCATCGCCGATCGTGGCCAGAGCGAGGTCGTCATCGCCATCATGCAAGAGGCCGATGTCCGCGCTGCAGTCTCGAATCCGTTGGTGAGTTACGGTTCAGATTCTCCCGCGCAGGCGGAAGATGGACTGTTGAGCACGACCAAAGCCCATCCCAGGGCATTCGGAACCTTCCCTCGCATCGTGGCTGAGTATGTGCGCGCCGAGCACACCATGCGCATGGAAGAAGCCGTGCGCAAGATAACCTCGCTGGCTGCCAGCAGAGTCGGAATCATGGATCGCGGGATCCTGCGTCCGGGAATGATGGCGGATATTGCGATCTTTGACCCCGCGACGATTCAGGACGTTGCCACTTACCAGGATCCTCTTCGTTACTCGGTGGGAGTTAAAGATGTTTTCGTCAATGGCCGGCCGGTTGTGCTCGACAGCAAGATCACCGAGGAGCGTCCCGGAAGAGCCCTGCGCGGGCCGGGATATAAGCTGGTTCACTAGTCCCAACTTACATAGCGGACGATTAGTCGGCAAACCGGAAGTAGTCCGGTCCCGCTATTACGAGATCGGTACCGACAAGTCGGCATAGCACCACAATTCCAGGATCAGATGGACCGGAAAATACGTGGCTCCATGGGCGTTTATCGGGGCGTATTCTCTCTGGAGGATTTCATCGACCCGATCAGGGATTGTGATAAGAAAACCGATCTTTGTGGGACTTCTGTCGAATAGCGGGTAAGCCGCAATTTCCTCTTTGCATGCGGCTGACATCCGCCAACTGAGACCAACATGCTGAATGCCTGCGTCTAGGTGCGGAAATGACCTGCCATGCTCGCGATCTTCGAATTCAGATGTGGTTAAACTCGCGATACCGTGAAACGAAATCACCCGGAGGTTCACCATATAGTGTGACTGAGGTCTGCGCGGGGTAGGTCGAGTCGGTCGCCTGAGAAATGCAGAATGACTTGGGCGGCTATAGTAGAATAACTACTCTGAAGTCGGCGTAGCTCGAAGTTGAAAAGGTCCCACCATGTTCTGTTTTCTTCTCTTGAAGTTCCACGGGCCCCAAACATAAAACTACCCGGAGGCACCCATGCACCTGCGCCGCTTTCTCAAACTCGCGTCCGTCTCTGCCCTGTTCTCTCTCGCGCCTCTCGCCAACGCGCAGGCTCCGCAATGGAACCCCTCGGCCGCCGACCTCGCCCAGCTCGTGCAGCGCTTTCGCCCCTATCTCAAATTCAGCACAGGCAATCGTCAGGAAGCCCGTCCCATGACGTGGCAGAATATCTACAACAATGCCGCGCTCGTGAACGGCAACACGACCGTCCTCCCTGTCGGAGGCTTTGCAGGTCCCAACGCGTCCAAGGTGCTCACGTACGCCAACATCAACGGCGACGACGCCGCTGCTGCGAACTACAAGATCGTCGTCAACGACCAAGCGCAGTACGGCGAGTACTGGCCGCAGGTCGTGCAGGGCGACGGCATCTACGCCCACGTCATCTGGCTGAAGACCGTCACTAACACCCCCACCTCACCTGAGCTCGTCAACATCGAGTACTACGTCCTCTTCGGCCTCAACGTCGGCTACGTCCCCGCGGAAGACCACAAAGGCGACCTCATCGGCGTAGAAGTCGTCTACGATCACAAGCTGGACAAGCTCGTCCGCGCTACCTTCTCCGAACACGGCAGAACGCTCATCATGTTCGACCTCGCCAACGCCGCCGCCCCGGAAAGCGCAACCATCACCGGCAAGGACCAGAACGGCAAGGCCATCTCCGAACCCGCCTGCAAGATCAACGTGTCCGACCACGATTACTGGTCTGGCGGCCTCAACGGAGGTCCAGGGATTTTCACTGGCGGCGACAAGCACGTCTTCATGACGCACGATCCCGCCTCGGGCCGCTGCGAACATCTAGCCGTTTACATCGAGCATGGCTCGCACGAACCCTGGCCAAACCAATCCGGCTACTACATCGGCGTCGCTTCCCACAACGGCGACGATGTCTCCTTCCTGCCCACAACCGTGCACGTCCTCGGTCCGGATGACGCCCCCTTCGTCCTCTTCGGCGGCAACTACGGCGACCCGGCCGGCATGGAGCGCCACCGCATGTGGCTCGGCTACTTCCGAGATGACAACCCCGCCGACCAAGACCCCTACATAGACCGCGGCTCCCTTAAGTGGCTCCCAGCCGTCACTCCATAGACGCTACCTGCAGAACACAGATTGCACTGAGGTATTCAGCTGGATGTGCCTCAGACATGTGGACGATAAAACCGGCTATTCGGAAAACTGATCGCTCACAATTGACTTGTTACGACTTTCTCAAAGAGTGATTCATCGCCGAGGCATTCACCGAGGCCGATTACTACCCGAAAGTCGGCTTTGCTCCCGTAAACTTCCGCTTTGCGCGTTTCTGGATACCTTCCGGTTGGCCGACCATCAGGGACGATTTCATTTCTAATTCCCAGACAGAAGCTCGTTTCCCAGAACCGACCTGGTGAAACTTCCGACAAGAGGGATGGCCCGGGATCGGGTGGGCGAGGGCGGCAGAGCCTGTGCACACGCCAGTTCTGTGGCAAAATGCGGTCGTGCTTCGACGACTGACCGAGCGCAAGGAATGGAAGTTTTTCGGCGTCCTCCCAAAGGCGGACTTTGGCCTCGCCGTCGCTTGGTGGGCGGCCCTCCTGCTGAGAGGAATTCTGCCGGCGGTGTTCGCGATCGCGGTGGGCGTGCTCGTTGGCGCCGTGCAACGCGGCCATCCCCTCGCCGGCCCACTCGCATTTGCCGGAACAATCTTCGTGCAGCTTCAGGTGCTCAGCCCGATTCACCAGGCGGTGAGCGCCAATCTCGGGGACCGCACCGCCGCATGGCTCTACGACCGGCTCACCGAAGCCTGCGTGCGCCCGCCAGGCATGGGTCATCTTGAAGATCCGAAGCTTACCAGCGACCTCACCGTCGCACGCGACTTCGACCTCGGGATGACTGGGCCGCCGCTGTCAATTTCCTTGGATTTCATCGCGACCGGCATGGTCGAGATGATCGGAGGGGTCGCGTCCGCGGTGATCCTCGCCAGATACGCGTGGTGGGCGGCGGTCGTGCTCGCGGGTGCGTGGCTGGCGACGCACTGGCTGCTACGCGAAAGCGCGATCTGGCGTGACCGCAACACTGAGGAGGTGCGTGGCGCGCAGCGGAACGCCGACTACGCCTACCGGCTGGCGGTGGACCCGCCGGCGAGCAAGGAACTGCGGCTGTTTGGCATTGCCGGCTGGACGATCGACCGTTTCATAGCCAGACGCACACGCTTGCACGAACTGCAGTACGCCGCCACACGTCTGCGCGAGCGTCCTGTCATCTGGAGCATGCTGCTCGTTGTCTCCGCGAACGTCCTGGTGTTCTGGCTACTGGCGAGCGCCGCGGCCCATGGCCGCATCAGCCTTGGAGAAGTCGTCGTCTACGTGCAGTGTGCCATCGGCGTCTCGATGATCGCGTTCGGTGGATTCAGTTGGGCGATCGACGGAGCGGCTGCCCCCGTCGCCGCGGTGCTGCGACTCGAGTCGGCGATGCGTCCCGCTGGTGAGTTGAGCTCTGGCAATCGCCGCGCGGACGCGACACCTGCGCGCGAGATTCGTCTCCGCGATGTCACGTTCGCGTACCCGGCGGGCGCATCGGTACTTAAGCATTTCGATCTCACCATTCCCGCCGGCTCGTCGCTCGCCATCGTGGGACAGAACGGCGCCGGCAAGACGACGATCGCAAAGCTGCTGTGCCGGTTGTACGATCCACGGTCGGGTACGATCGAGATCGACGGCGTCGACCTTCGCGAGTTCGATCTCGCGTCGTGGCGCTCGCGCGTGGCAGCCGTATTTCAGGACTTCATCCGCCTCGAGTTGCCGCTGCGCGACAACGTGGCACTGGCAGGCGCGTCAGACGATGTCGTGCGTGCCGCGCTCGAGTCGGCAGGAGCGGCGAACCTGGCCGCACTGGACACGGTGCTCGCCCGCGGATATGAAGGCGGTACCGACCTGTCGGGTGGCCAATGGCAACGCATCGCGCTCGCCAGAGCGCTGGCAGCCGTCAAGCTCGGGGCCGGCGTCGTGCTCTTGGACGAGCCGACCGCGCAGCTCGACGTGCGCGGAGAAGCGGAGATCTTCGATCGCCTGCTCGCCGCGACGAGGCATTGCACGACCATCCTGGTCTCACATCGCTTCTCCACCGCACGCCATGCCGATCGTATCTGCGTGCTCGAGCACGGCCGGGTCATCGAACTCGGGACGCACGACGAACTGATGGCGCTGGGCGGACGGTATCGGACGATGTTTGATCTGCAGGCGCAGCGCTTCAACGTCCCAGAAGAGGAGGGCACAACGTATGACGTCCTCTCCTGATCGAGAGCGGGCAGTCGTGCAGACGATTGAGCCGCTGCCTCCCGCGCTGTCGTCGATGTGGCGGTTGTGCAAGCTGGGGTATCGCCATGAGCCGCGCTTGATGATCGTGGCGTTCGTGCTGTCGCAGCTCGCCGCCCTACCCGATGCGCTGCTTGCGTTATGGCTGATGTTGCTCGGCAAGGGCGTCCTCGAGCACCGGCCCGGCATGGTGCAAGGCTCCGCGATTGGCCTCGGTGTGTCGGCCACCGCGACGTGGTTTCTGCGCACGGTCAGCACCCGCGTGCAGCGTCGCTTCCGCGATAAAGTGACGATCGCGCTGGAGTCGCACGTCGCGCGACTGCAGGCATCGGTCGCGACCGTCGCGCATCAGGAACGCCCGGAGTATCTTGACCGGCTGTCCATGCTCCGCAATCAGGTCTTCGTGCTCGACCACATGTACATGTCTGTGTTTTCCACATTCGGATGGATACTGCGGCTGGGCGTGACGATGGCGCTCCTGGCGTCGATTCATCCTGCGCTGATCCTGCTCGCGGTGTTCGCGATCCCGACCGTGTTGACGTCGACGTGGCGGCCTGAGGTCGAGAGATCCGTGCAGGAACGTGGGGCACAAACCAATCGGCTGGCGCGTCACCTGTTCACCATCGCCACGACCGCGCCGCCCGGGAAGGAAGTGCGGGTAACCGGCATCGGAGAGCGCCTGATTCGGGAGCGCCGTGCGGCGTGGGAGCGCTGGTACGGACCGGTGGCCGCTGCTCGGTGGGGCTCGGCATTGTGGCACGCGCTGGCGTGGTCGATATTCGGCCTCGCGTATGTCGGAGCGGTCGTGTTAGTGTCGTCCGGCCTACGCGCGCCAGCCAGCGCAGTCCTGCTGGTGCTCGCCGCAGGTGCGCGACTGTCGGCGTACATCGGCGCCACCGTCGGCGAGATTGGATTCTTGCGTGGATTCTGGATGGACGGCTCGCGGCGGCTCGCTTGGCTCGAGGACTATGCCGCTTCCATGGCGGCTTCGGGGGATCTGCTGGTTCCCGTCGCGTTGCACCGCGGCATCCGGCTCGACCACGTGTCGTTCGCCTACCCTGGCACATCACGTGTTGTGTTGGACGATGTGTCGGTGACACTGCCCGCGGGCGCGGTCGTCGCGATCGTCGGCGAGAACGGCGCTGGCAAGACCACGCTGGTCAAGCTGCTCGCGAAGATGTACGAGCCGTCCTCTGGTTCGATCCTTCTCGACGACACGCCGCTGGCACACTTACCCGCCGGTGAGTGGCGGGCCCGCCTGGCGGGAGCATTTCAGGATTTTTTCCGTTTCGAATTCCGGGCGGGGCACACGGTCGGTTTGGGCGACCTCCCGCGACTGGACGATGAGCCCGCCGTGGTCACGGCTGTCGACCGCGCCGGCGCCGGCGACGTCGCCGCCCGTCTGGCGTCGGGCTTCGACACGCAACTCGGTCCGACGTGGCCGTGCGGAGTCGAGCTATCGTTCGGCCAGTGGCAGAAGCTCGCGCTAGCGCGTGGCTTCATGCGAGATCAACCACTGCTGTTGATTCTCGACGAACCGACTGCCGCGCTGGACGCGGAAACTGAACACGCTTTGTTCGAACGCTACGCCGCAGCGGCGCACGGCACCGGCGAGAACGACAGCGGGCGCATCACGATCCTCGTCTCCCACCGTTTCTCGACGGTCCGTATGGCGGATCTCATCGTCGTGCTCGATGGTGCCCGACTCGTGGAGGTCGGTACCCACGATGAGCTGATGACCAAGCGTGGTCAGTACTCGGAGCTGTACAGCATCCAGGCTGCCGCGTACCGCTGACCACCTGTTCGTTGGTCGTGGGTCGTCTGGAGTCCGAACCGCTCAACTCCCGCGTGATCGGCCACACGGAAGTGATCTGCCGCCGGCGGTACCGCGATTAGTAATCGGAAGTCCTCTTCCGTCCTGCCATTCTCTCGGAGGTAGGAGGAGGCAAAGGAGGCCCGCTATGGGCGTTTGTCCATTACCTATCCGGTGAAACTGCCCCAAGTGGACTTCTGGCCCGGAATAATTCCCGGCTTGCCCGTGACACGCCCACGCTTTGCCACAGGGCTAGTTCTTTAGCCGTTGGTAACAATTTTGACCTTCCATATAAAATAGACAGTTCTTGTCGTTCCCCTTCGCATCCTTATCGTTATCGTTGTATGATGTCGGAACACTTCAGTACGTTCGCCTCGTTTCATCCCAAGTGCGAGGCACAAGGTTCATCCGATTTCGTAGTAACAAAGGGAGAGCACCATGTCCCATCACCTCGACTCACCAATCGCTCGGCAAGACATCCGCCTCGACATCACGGACCTCTACGTATTCCGCGGCCGAACGGGCACCGTGTTCGTGATCAACGTCTGTCACTCAATCTTCGGCCCCATTCCTGCGCCTGGCTACCACCCGGAGGGCATGTACGAATTCAAGGTCGATCTCGATAGCGATGCCGTCGAAGATATAACCTACCGCATTACATTTGACGAGCGTGACAAGCGCGGGAAGCAGCGCTACGTCGTGCGGTGCATCAGGGGTGCACAAGCTGTGGATCCGAATGCGGCTGGCACTGTCGTCGCGCAGGGAACAACTGGCGAGACCATTACCACGGCGGCCGGTCTGCGCGTCTGGGCCGGCAAGGCTGGTGACCCGTTTTGGATTGAGCCCGATGTGCTGCACGCGGTCGGCCACGCGTTTCAGGACAGCACGGTCGTGAACCTGTCCGGATGGGATCCAAGTCACGCGAAGAACCTGTTTGCGGGCCACACGGTGTATTCGATCGTGCTGGAACTGCCCGATGGCGAACTGCTCGCCGACGCAGGCGACAAGCGTCGCATCGGGGTGTGGGCTGTGGCAACGCTCGCCACCGACGCTGGGGGATGGCGTTCGATCAACCGCGTGGGTCTTCCGATGATCCATCCGCTGTTCACCCAGTACAACGAAGATCTCGGCAACCGTCTCAATGCCGGGCGCCCGGCCGATGACTTCGCAACTTACGGAGAGGCAGTCACCAGGGCAATCGCCGGCGTCGTGTCCGCAAATGGAACCGCACAAGATCCCCGAGCATATGGGGAGAAGGTCGCGCACCGGTTCTTCCCCAACATCCTCCCGTACGAGGTCGGCACACCGGCCGTGTTCGGGTTTGCCGAGTGGAACGGTCGCTCCCTCACAGACAACGCGCCAGATGTCATGTTCTCCATAGCGGCGAACGCTCCCGTTCACCTCGGTATCGGCAAGGAGTCGGTCACGTCGAAGCCGTCGACAACCTTCCCGTACGTTCCTGCCGCCATTTTGATTGCCGACCAGGCCGTCGCCTGAGCGCTTGGTCCGCCCTCGACGTGTCTGAGGGCGGATCGTCGGCGGTGCCTCCCGGGTGCGCTTGGCCTGGATGGATTTCTACCGCACCACCGAGAACGTGGCTCTGACCTGTCGCCATTTCGGGCTCTCTCGCCAGACCTTCTATCGCTGGTAACGGCGCTATGATCCGCTCGATCTGACGACGCTGGAAGACCACTCCCACCGTCCCCATCGGCTCCGCCAGCCGACTTGGTCTTTTCCCTTAGAAGAAAAGGTTTTGACTTTGCGTTTGCAGTTTCCGCGCTGGGGCAAGGACAAGCTGGCCATTCTGCTGCGCCGCCAGCAGGTGGCATCTCCACTTCCATGCTGGGCCGCATGCTCACGCATCTCAAGCGGCAGGGCCGGCTGGTGGAACCCTCGCGCACGGGAGTTCCAGGATCGCGGCGTGCTCTGCGGTCCCGCCCTACGCGGTGCGCAAACCCAAGCAGTACGCGCTGTCTCGGCCTGGCGATCTGGTCCAGGTCCATACCCTGGAGGTGCGTCCGGTGCCCGGCGTGGTCCTTAAACAGTTCACCGCCCGCGATGTGGTCTCACGCTGGGATGTGATTCATGCTCACGCCCGCGCCACCGCCTCGGCCGCCACTCAGTTCCTGGACACCTTGCAACACCGCATGCCCTTTCGCATTCGTGCGGTGCAGATCGACGGCGGCTCCGAGTTTGCCGCCGAGTTCGAACAGGCTTGCCAGCAGCGCGGTTTGCACCTGTTCGTGCTGCCCCCGCGTTCCCCTAAACTCAACGGCTCGGTGGAACGCGCCAACCGCACCCACACCGAGGAGTTCTATCAGGTCACGCCTTGCTCGCTGGAAATAAAAAAACTCAATCGCGAGCTGCGGCAGTGGGGAAAAATCTACAACACAGTGCGCCCTCATCAGTCCTTGGGCTATCTCACTCCCCGCCAGTTCCTGCTCCAAAACTCATCTCAACGAAAGGAATGAAAGTGTCACGAATCTACTGGACGAGTACAAAGTCTTGACAGAATGTCACATTAGATATAATCTAAATGCTTCATGGACGCCGAGGCGATTAAACGATCCTTGGAAGGCAGCGGATTGCGGTGCACTCCGCAGCGCTACGCCGTGATGGCATTCTTGATGGAACACAACAGGCATCCCACGGCTGCGGAAATCTTCGAAGCCGTGAATCGCGTGGATCCGCGCTCTTCAAGGGCCACGACTTATAACAATCTGCGGGACTTGGTGCGGACGGGTTTGGTGCGTGAAGTGGCCGTCGAGGGCCGCGCCGCGCGATTCGATGCGAAAGGCATGCGGCATCACCACTTCATCTGCGACCGCTGCGGCAATGTTGAGGACATTGAGTGGTACGACGTGCCCAGGCCT
>Ga0116217_10002501_pt1 | contig 17108 bp, 17 predicted proteins | sample Sb_taG_6_FD_89697 | JGI IMG/M metagenome (GOLD analysis project Ga0116217, IMG submission 89697) | Peat soil microbial communities from Weissenstadt, Germany - Sb_50d_4_PS metaG | ecosystem: Environmental > Terrestrial > Soil > Wetlands > Peat | place: Germany: Weissenstadt | collected 2010-09-21 | reverse complement strand
TCATCGATACGCATCGCTGGCCGACTTCGGATCTGTATTCTTTCACAGCCCCGGGGATGCACTGGATCGCCTACGAGTGGCTCGGAGAAGTCACTATGGCGCTTGCCGCGCGCATGGGTGGACTTCTGGGAATTGCATTCCTGCAGATCGCCTTGGTCGCCCTCGTAACCGTTCTGCTTTACTATTACGCGTATGTTCGGTGCGGCAATTGGAAGGCTGCCTGCCTGGCAACCGGACTTGTCCTGCCTGTCGCCAGCGTGATCTTTACCCTGCGCCCGCAGATATTCGGATACATTTTTCTGCTGGTGACCCTGATTTGTCTGGAGCGTTTCCGGCAAGGGCACTCCAGATCCCTTTGGATTCTCCCGCCCTTGTTCCTGATTTGGGTGAACACGCACGGTACCTTTGTGTTTGGCTTGGCGGCCATCGGGGTTTATTTCGCAAGCGGCCTGGTGAGTTTTCAGTTGGGGAATCTGGTCGCGGAACCATGGACCGACCGGCAACGCAAACAGTTGCTGTTTATTTCCCTTCTCTGCGGTCTGGCCGTTCTAATCACTCCCTATGGAGCGGAAACTGCCGCTTACCCGGTGATGATGGCCATGACGCAGCCCTTTAATATTGCGAATATCTCGGAGTGGCAGCCTCTTACATTCGGATTGGCAGTCGGGAAATATTTTTTGACATTGATGCTGGTGATTTTTCTGGCCCACGTTTTCTTCCCCATAAAATACAGGCTGTATGAATTGGCCATCTTTTTGTTCTCGGTCTATGCAGCCTGCGTCCATATCCGGTTCATGCTGATCTTCTTAATGGTTCTCGTTCCGATCGTGGCAGCCTTCCTCACCAGGTGGATGCCGGCTTACGATCAAAGCACGGACAAGTACGCTTTGAATCTGCTGATCATCGCGGTCCTGTTGATTTGGGCGGCGAAATTGCTGCCTGGACGAACCGAGGTCGCAGACTCGCTAGCCAAGGATTATCCGGTTGGCGCAGTCCAATATCTGCGCCAGCACCCTCAGCCGACGGGAATGTTCAATGACTATTCCTATGGTGGATACCTGATTTGGCAGCTTGGTCCGCAGCATAAGGTGTTTATCGACGGTCGCGCGGACTTGTATGAGTACAGCGGTGTCTTTCAGGACTACGCCCATATCTCGAATCTGGAGAGCAATGCGCTTTCCCTGTTGGGCAAATACAATATCGAATCCTGCTTGATCAAGCGAAAGACCGGCCTGGCGACGCTGCTGGCTGCTTCGCCAGACTGGAAGCAAGCTTACGCGGACGATCAGAGCGCGATTTTTGTTCGGTCGCACGCTCCAGCACCTGCCGGCAATTAGGATTTGCGATTCCTGTTCCGCAAGAGAGAACTTGCCCAAGAGGCAGCGCTGCAAAATTTGGTCAACGTGCTGTAGGGCGCTTGGTTGTCGAAGACAGTTTGGAGAGAAGCCGAAATGAGCGACTTCGTGCAGCCACAGCCAGCCTCGATCTCACCGCCGATTGGCGAGGCGATCGAGAGGAACGAGGAAGCTTGCGCGCCTCAGCGGCTTACAGAACGTCCCTTCCCACAGTGGCTGGCAAATCCCTGGGTGGACAAAATCCTGGCCATTCTTGCGGTCCTGCCTTTCGTTTACCCGATCGCGATGCACTTCAGGCACCACCTGAAATTCGGGGAGATCGTATACCTCGCCCAGGTTTTGCTCTTCATAGGCACCATGGTAATTCGCAGGTTGCCGGTACGAATTTCGACCAATCCGTACTACTGGGTCGTGGCTTTCATGGCCTCTTACTGGGGTCTTTTTATTTTGAGCGTCGAGCAACCTGGGAAGCTTCTCGTCGCTTCGTGGATTCTCTTTCCACTCTACCCTCTCGGCGTTTTCATGGACGTCTGGGGACGGCTGAGCCTGGGGAGAAACATCGGCATGTTGCCGGCTCAACGCAAGATCGTGGATCGCGGCGCCTATCGGTGGGTGCGCCATCCGATCTATACCGCGGCTTTTCTTCTCCTCACCGCGGGGGCATTGTCCTCGTACTCTCTACCGAATCTCTTTCTTTACTCGTTGGGGATCTTCTGGTTCGTTGCCAGGACTCATGCCGAAGAGGAGTTCCTGCGAACGGATCCGATGTATTCGGCTTATATGAAGCGTGTTCGCTGGCGTTGGTTCCCCGGCCTGATTTAGAGGCGCGGAAATACCAATCTTCGCGAATCCGGCGCGTGGGTTCATGCGAAGGGGTCAAAAATCGGCGTGAACCAATCAGGAAGCATGGGTCGGAGCGAAATGGAAATGGAAATGGAAGCTAATCTCCAAGCCGGTCAGGCCTCTTCCTTACAGTTAGTAGGGGGGAATACCCCTGAAAACTCAGCCTCTATCCCAGCGGGGGTAGAAGGCGGAGGGGTATTTCATTGGTTGCGCAAAATTGCCTTTACGATCGCGGCATTCACGCTTCTATTGTTGCTTGCGGGAGTCTCCTACCATTTCATCAAAGCAAGCTCTGACGCTCGCCGCTTTCCCCAGGAGGGCAAGTCTGTCGCCGTAGGCAGTTACAGTCTCAATATCAATTGCACTGGGCAAGGAAGCCCCACGGTGGTTTTGGAGGCCGGGCTAGGGGTGCCCGCAATCAGCTGGCGAGGCGTGCAGCCGGGGATTGCCAAGTTCACACGAGTTTGCTCCTATGACCGCGCCGGGTACGATTGGAGCGATCCCGGTCCGATGCCGCGAACGAGCACGCAAAGTGTGAAGGAACTCCACACGCTGCTGCAGAATGCCGGCGAGAAGCCTCCGTACGTGCTCGTGGGGCATTCCTTCGGCGGAACCAACATTCGAATTTACAACCATCTCTATCCTGACCAGGTTGCGGGGATGGTTCTGGCGGATACGGGGCACGAAGATCTGAAATCCCCTGCCAGCTTCCAGAAATTGATCGATGGCGAGCTAAGACAGCGCCAGCACGATAGAAGATGGGCACAACTCCTCTACTTGTCCGGTATCAGCCGCTTCGAAGCCGGGGATGAAATCGACAATCCAGCATTGTCCTATGACCAGCAGGAATGGTGGTACTTCGTAATCCAGCCAAAATTTACTGCCGCCGCGGCAAGCGAGTTAGAGAATGTCAAAGAGGGGAAGGAAGAGCTGAGGGCTGCCGGGGCGCTTGGGGACAAACCGTTGATCGTCCTCATAGCAGAGAATAGCCTGCTCGATTTGCCTCTGAATCCAATAGACAAGGCCAACCTGCACAATTCGTGGGTCGATTTTGAGAAGCGCCTGGCAAGTCTGTCGACCCGGGGGAAGTGGGTCATGGTCCCCGATAGCGGCCACATGATCCCCTTTGAAAACCCCGAGGCAGTTGTAAGCGCGGCGCAGCAAGTATGGGCGGACACAAGGTTACATTAGCTTAAATCCGCTTGGGCGCCGTTACCTTGGTTTGCCTCCACCAGACGAGCTTATTGGGAACTTGCCACTACGCCGTTCGGTCTCTTCAGGATCACTTTCTGTGATGGCTCGAAGGGACCCGTGCTTGACTACAACTAGAGTGAGTTGGGCGCATTAACCACGCCAAAATCACAGGAGCAGCCCCCGGCAACCGGCGGTTTAGGTCGGATTGCCTCTCGGCTACCCATCTGCGTGTTAAGAGCCTGCCGCATGTGCCGGATGTCACCCATATAAGTGCTGGACATCACCCATATGGGTGCCAAGCGTCACCAAATCACTATTTATGGGGTCGGCGAGCGTCATCAAATTGTAACGCTTTCGGGAGCACTAGCGGCACCTGCACCTTAGGGAATTGCCTGTTCGGTTCTATCTTCATCAAAGCAAATAGTTTATCCAATACCGAGGAAACCGGAAGAGTGGCGCACGACCTGCATTAGAGGAAGAGGGCGGTTGCAGTCTGAAGCTGCCGTTCAATTCAAAAATCATGGAGGGAAAGCGATATGCAAAATCTTTTAAAGCGCCTCTGGCAGGACGAAGAGGGCCAAGACCTCGTGGAATACGCGTTGCTTCTTGTCCTCATCGCCTTGGCTGCAGCCGCCACCGTTCAAACACTTGGAACTGCAATCAAGACCGTGTTCTCAAACGCAAGCACGGCGCTCGGCACATACACAACTTAATCGCTGGGTTCGGCGCTCGCGTGTCATTGCCATGCTGAAGGCCGCTGGGGCTGACCTTCAATTCCGGCGGCCGATTCAGTCAAGCTCCCTTACCGTTCCTGCAAGGGGGAAGATTTTCTGTCTGGGACAGTTGGGTTTTCAATAGCGTGGGAGGAAGAGGAGCGGAGTTTATGAAAAACAAATGTAGAGGCGTTCTAATAAAACTGAAGAATTTCTGGAAGAACGCCGACGCCCAGGATCTTGTGGAGTACGCGTTGCTCCTGCTGATGGTCGGTCTGGCCGTGGCTGCTACCGTGAGATCCTTTAGCACATCGATTACGAATGCTTTCACGAAGGCAACCATCGCAATGGTTGAATTGCCTGGAAACGCCACCGGCGTAGTTGCCGCAGGCGCAGCCGGGATTGCTGCTGTGGACAACGCGGCGGCGAATGTCAATGCCGCTGCGGCTGCTGCCGCAGCTCAACTCGCTGCGGCAGCCCAGGCCCAGGCTAATGCTGCGCAAGCTGCGGCAAACGCCGAGGACGCTGCCGCCGAGGCTGCGGTCGGCACCGTTGCCACCGCCGGGCGAGCCGGTCGCCCGGGCATTTCAGCGGCACAAGCTTTAGCAGCTGCAGTGGCAGACGCCGCGGGCAACTCAGCCGCCGACCAAGCCGCTGCGACTGATTTAGCCGCTGCCGCTGCCGATCAAGCTGCTGCCAATGCTGCGCAGGCAACCGCCAATTCCAACGGTGTTGTTGCTGCTGACAATGCTGTCGCTGCGGTAGACGATAGTCTCGCGGCCATTGCCGCTGCCTTTGGCACAACCACCGCGGCCAACGCATTGGCTAATGCTGCAAACCAGGCGACCGCTGATGCGGCGGGCAGAGTTACGGTTGGAACATTTTTCGGATTCTGATTTCGCGTTCCGGTTCACCGCCGTGTCCGGCGAGGTGTGAATAGGGCGTGGTGCTATCTGTGGCGTTCCTCCAGCGGCCCTGGCGAATCGGCGCTGTGGAGCGAGATAGTTCATCGTAGGGGAAACCCCTACCTTGAGACTGGAAGATATTCATGGATGCAGGGACAAAAATCTGGGCCTTGGCGATGCTGGTCGGACTTACGGCTGGTTGGATTGACTACCGCACTCGCCGAATACCCAATTGGCTGACCGTGAGCGGGGCGCTGATGGGCATCGTTATGCAATGGTTTGCAGTTGGCCCGCACGGCGTGGGAATGGCTCTGCAAGGAATGTCTTTGGCATTGCTCTGCCTGCTTCCGATGGTTCTTTTGCGCGCCATGGGAGCGGGCGACTGGAAATTGATGGGCGCCCTGGGAGCGATCCTGGGGCCCGTGATGATGTTGTTCGTCCTGGCAGGCGCCATTTTCGTGTCGGGAATCATGGCCCTGGCGATCATCATTCGAGCCAAGCGAGTGAAGGAAACTTTCCTCAATGTGTTCGTATTGGTCCAAGGCTTCCTTTCCTTCGGCCTGCGAAATTTTCCGGATATTACGCTCGATAATCCGGGGCTGCTGAAACTCCCATTCGGTGTCGCCGCAGCGGTGGCAACGGTTCTGTGTTTCCTGGCGACCCGATGGAAATGGTGATTAGGATTTATAAGGAGATTTGATCTATGGATCGAAAGCGATTGTTTACCGGATTGGCCTTCGCAGCGATTGCTGCCTTCTTGTTGGCCTCTTTTGTCTACCATGAGTTCAAACTAGCGTCCCTGCCCGCGCCGGTGATCGTGATGAAGCAAATCGTAGTCGCCGCCGGCCCGCTGCCGCTCGGGACCCTCCTTAATGCCAAAGAACTAAAGACGATTCCTTGGCCCTCGAACGCGCCAATGGCCAACATGTTCGCGCGCCCGGAAGATTGCACGAACCGGGCCCTGATCACGTCTGTCTCCGAAAATGAGCCAATCCTTGAAAGCAAATTGGCCCCCGTGGCGGCCGGTGGCGGCTTGGCAGCCACCATTCCCGAAGGGATGCGAGCGCTATCGGCGGCTGTGAATGACGTCATAGCCGTTGCAGGATTCGTCACCCCCGGGGCCATGGTGGATGTGCTCGCTACGGGATCGACGAAAGAAAGTGGAAACATTACCAAGACCATTCTCGAAAACGTGCGCGTGCTGGCCGCGAACCAGAGACTCGAGAGCCGCAACGGGAGGCCCGAGAATGTTACGGTCATCACCTTGCTGGTAACGCCCGCGGATGCCGCAAAACTGACGATGGCCAGCAATTCGGGAAAGATTCAACTGGCCCTCCGAAACACCATCGACAGTCAGAGTGTGAATCCACCTCCGGTGCTGCAAGCTTCTATCTACGGACTGGAGGGGGCCCCGACGCCAGAAAGACATATTGTCCCTGCCGCTCCTCACAAACCTAGCGCTCCGCCGCCACCGTATGTGGTCGATGTCATCGCCGGCGGCAAGCGGGAAAACAAGACCTTTCCGAGTCTGGATAAATCCACGGGAGAATCAAATGGCCAAACAGAACAAAGCCACTAAGACAACCGGTCGCCTGACGTTTGGCCGCGGGCTCGCTTCGCTAGCTGCGTTCCTGTTGCTTGTCGCAGCCGGCGCTTGGGCGCAGGGAAAGAATGTTGCGTCCCTCGGAGCGGTCAACCAAGGTACGCAGGTTCCGCAGACTGGTGCGGCTGCGGTTGCGACCCCGGAAGGAACCGGATCCCACACCTTACATTTGCTCGTCGGGCGTTCCCTGGTGATCACTTCTCCCACTCCGATCAAACGCGTATCGGTCGCCGATCCCAATATTGCCGAAGCTGTTGTCGTGAGTCCCTATCAGCTTCTTCTGAATGGAAAAGCGCCCGGGGGAGTGTCCCTTCTGGTTTGGGACGAATCGGATCAGAGTCAAACTTTTGAAGTGTCCGTGGACATCGATGTTCTTAGCTTGAGTGAGAAAATTCACGAAGTCTTCCCCGCCGAGGCGGTTCAGCTGGAAACCTCCAAGGACGTCGTGATGCTTTCGGGAAAGATCTCCTCGGTGCTTGTGGCGGCGCAGATTCTCGATATCGTCAAGGGCTCAACACCCAAGGTGATCACCCTGATGACATTTCCCCCGACGCCAGTGAAGCAGATTCTCCTCGAGGTCAAATTCGCGGAGGTTGACCGGATAGCCGTCAGCCAACTCGGAGTGAACATCCTGAGGACGTTCGGCAGCAACATGCCCTTTTCCACAAGCACGCAGCAGTTTTCTCCGCCAGGCTATCAAAATGCCACGCCGGCAATAACTTCAGCCAACGGCGTGACCACGGGCGCAACCCCGCCCCAATTTACGATCAGCAATCTGATGAATATCGCTATCTTCCGGCCCGATATCAATATGGCGATGATGATCGAGGCGCTGCAAGCCAACAACGTGCTTCAAATTCTGGCCGAGCCCAATCTGCTCACCGAATCGGGAAAACAAGCAAGCTTTTTGGCGGGCGGCGAATTTCCTGTTCCAGTCGTGCAGGGCGCGGTCGCCGGCGGGGTCGCTCCAGTCACCATTCAGTTCAAGGAATTCGGCGTCCGGTTGAACTTCACTCCGACCGTTACGGCTGATGGGATGATTCACCTCAACGTGAAACCGGAAGTCAGCTCGCTGGATTATACGAATGCGATTACGATCTCGGGAACCACGGTTCCAGCGCTTTCTACCCGCCGGGCGGAATCGGATATGGAGCTGAAAGATGGGCAGAGTTTTGCGATTGCCGGCCTGATTGATAATCAAGTGACCGAGCAAATGAACAAGATTCCCGGAATCAGCGCGATCCCAGTTTTGGGAAAACTCTTCCAAAGCCGTTCGCTTTCCAAGTCGAAAGACGAATTGCTGATCGTCGTTACGCCTCGGATCGTGCAACCGCTGAATCCCGAGAACTATCCCGCAGGACCTGTGTTTCCAAGGTCTTTCCTTGGGCCAGCGACGCCCGCACCCCCGGAGCACGAGGCAGCTCCAAAGTCTAAATAGGGTGCCCACTGTTTGATGGAGACCTTCGGCCTATGCTAACTGCAGCTATCGCGAGTAGTGACGCTACAACTTCCGCCCAATTGTTGGCGAGCTTGCAGCAGGTCGGACTGGCGTCCTCGATTCAACTGTGGACGGTCCGTCCGGACAAACCACTCGAAGTTACTGGAATCATTCCTGATGTTGTTCTCCTGGACTTGGGCCGTGACCCCGCGCCATTTCTGGCACTTGCTGCGCAGATCCGCAAGCTGCAACCGGCGGTTCACCTGATCGCGTGCTCGTCGACCTATCCACCCAGCCAATACCTTTTGATGGATGCCATGCGCAGCGGCGTACAAGAATTCGTCGCCAAGCCCGTTCTGCCGGAAGCATTGCATGAAATTTTGAATCGCCTCAATGAAAGCCACCCACAGAAACGCGCGTCTGAAAAACTGATCGTCCTGATGGGATCGAAGGGAGGCGTCGGAACGACGACGGTGGCCGTAAATCTGGGCGCCCAACTCTGCACCTTTGCCAAAAAGTCCACCGTGCTGCTCGATTTCGCGCGCCCATTGGGAAACGCGCACCTTCTTCTGGACTTGCACCCGCGTTTCGGTGTGCGCGACGCCGTAGAGAACCTGGAACGGCTGGACAGCCATTTCTTCGCCGGCCTTCTCACTCATCACAAAACGAATCTGGAATTGCTGGGAGGCTCCCTGCATCCGGAAGAGTGGCAGACCATTCCGGTTGCTCCGCTCGAACGGGTTGTGAACGTCGCTCAGGCCGAATTCGATTCGGTTTTAATGGACTTGGGCACCCAGTTTTCCTCCGATTGGAGTCCTATTTTGCAGTCGGCGCGAATGATTCTCCTGGTGACGGAGACCAACGTGCCCGCCTTGTGGAACCTCGATCGTCGAATGCAGGCGCTGGTCGGAATTGGCGTGAATCCAGAGCGCATCCGCGTCATCGTCAACCGGTGGCACAAGGGAGATGAGGAAACTCTGAAGGCGATTCAGGATGAAAATAAATATTCTGTTCTGACGCACTTGCCGAACGATTTTCGGAAGGCAAACATATCCTTCAATATGGGGGTGCCGCTGATGGAGAATCACGACAACCTCCTGACGAATCGTTATCGCCAACTGGCCTCGCTGCTTACGGGGATCAAGGTGCAATCCGAATACAAGCGCGGCACATTGAGCACATTTTTTTCAACGAAGAGGTAACCGAGCATGCCACCGATTCCAACTACGCCAGCGCGAACCGATTACAATGCACTGAAAGCGGCCATTCACCGCCGTCTCATCCAGAAATTGGATTTGGACCGGCTCAATCAGCTCAAGCGCGAAGATGTCCGGCGCGAGGTCAGCCAAATTCTGGAGAGCCTGGTCGCGGGCGAGTCCACGCCCATGAATCTGCAGGAAAGAGAGAGGTTGTCCCTGGAGGTCTTGGACGAAGTGTTCGGCCTGGGTCCCCTCGAAAGGCTATTGGGGGATCCGACGATTTCCGACATCCTCGTGAATAATTACAAGAGCGTATATATCGAGCGTCGCGGACTTCTGGAGTTCACGGGGATCGAATTCAGGGATGATGCGCATCTGTTGAGCATCATCGACCGCATCGTCACCGCGATTGGGCGCCGCATCGACGAATCTTCCCCGATGGTCGATGCACGGCTTGCCGATGGCTCGCGTGTGAATGCCATCATTCCACCCCTGGCGCTGGACGGCCCATGCCTTTCGATCCGGCGTTTCGGCCATGAACGATTGGGAGCCGACGATCTGGTCCTCAATCGCTCGTTGACACAACCCATGTTGGACTTGTTGATTGGCTGCGTTAAGGCGCGGCTGAATATCGTCATCTCCGGCGGCACCGGAGCCGGCAAGACTACTCTGCTCAACGTGTTGTCCTCCTACATTTCCAATCGAGAGCGAATTGTGACGATCGAGGACGCGGCGGAATTGCAGCTGCATCAGGAGCATGTCGTCCGATTGGAAACACGGCGCCCCAACATTGAAGGCAAGGGCGCCATTCAACAGCGGCAACTGGTCATGAACTCTTTGAGAATGCGTCCAGACCGCATAATCATCGGCGAGGTACGCGGAGAGGAAGCCCTCGATATGTTGCAGGCCATGAATACGGGCCACGATGGGTCTCTCACGACAGTTCACGCCAACTCTCCACGGGATGCCCTGGCCCGTTTGGACACCATGGTAGCGATGTCTAATTTGAATATCCCCACCATTGCCGTTCGCCGCCAAATCGCCTCGGCGATTTCCGTCGTCATTCAAGTAAGCCGCCTCAGCGATGGAACTCGCAAGTTAACCAGCATCAGCGAGATTACGGGAATGGAAGGAGACATCATCACCATGCAGGAAATTTTCTCCTTCAAAAAACATGGAGTCCTCGAAACCGGGGAAGTTCTCGGAGAGTTCGGACCGACTGGAGTGCGTCCCAAGTTCGCGGAGCAGCTGGCTGTGGCCGGAATCACTTTACCCGCGACCTTGTTCCAGGCGACTCGGGACCGGTGAAATCGGGCCCCATTGTGAAGACTCGTCAAGCTCGAAGGGGCGATCGACCGCTTCTTCACTTCTGAGCTGGCGGAAAGGAGTTCGAAATGATCTGGATGGTCTCAGGAATCACGTTCGGCGTGACGGCCGCTATTATCCTGGGCATATGGGTTTTGTATGCGGGCGAAACGACGCAAGAAGTGGTTCGGGGACGAATCGAGCAGTTGCGCGCGGCCCAGAATTGGACGGGCATCGCCGCGGATCTCAAGCTGGTCCGCGATGAAATGTTCAGCACGATTCCGGTGTTGCATCGATTCCTGGCGGACGCGCCGGGGGCGGGCTGGGCGCGGAACTTTATTGCACAGTCCGGCCTGAAAACAAAGCCGGCCAAGCTTTTCCTGCTGAGCGTCGTGATCGCGTTCTTCACGTATCTCATCGTCGTCCAATATGTCCCCATTTATCTGGCGCTTCCAGCGGGTCTACTGGCGTCTTTGCTGCCTCTGGCCGTGGTGGCCTTCACGCGCCGGAAACGATTGAATCTGTTTGAAGAGCGTTTCCCGGATGCGTTGGACATGCTGGGCCGCGCGGTGCGCGCGGGCCATGCCTTCACTTCGGCCTTGGAATTGATCGCTCAAGAATCTCCGGAACCGATCGCGGGGGAATTTGCCATCACTTTTGAAGAACAGAATTACGGAATCCCCGTTCGGGATGCGCTCGAGCATCTGGCCGATCGAGTGCCCTTGATCGACGTTCGTTTTCTGGTCACGGCGCTGATCATTCAAAAGGACAGCGGCGGAAATCTTGCCGAGATCCTGGATCAGCTGTCCCGTGTGATCCGGGAGCGCTTTCGCATTTATCGGGATGTCAAAACAAAAACGGCTCTGGGGCGCCTGACGGCGGGAATCCTGATCCTGCTGCCGTTCGCCATGCTGGGGCTGATGCTGTCCGTCGCACATGATTACGAAACAGTACTATTTAGCGATCCGATAGGTCCCATGCTCCTGGGGCTCGCGGCGCTCATGCAATTGATTGGCGCCATCCTTCTCTGGCGAATCGTGACGATCGAGGTCTAGAAAGGACACGCGGAAATGCTCTTTGCCGCATTTATCATCTTCCTGTTAGCCGTCGGGGTTCTGATGGCGCTGGTCTACGCGTCCAGTCCGCAGACGGTGGATATTGGCCGCCGGCTGTCGCGTGCGCTGAGGCCTGCCGGTGCGGTGGACGAAAAAGATGAGTCTGCTATGGGCTCGCACCGGGCGGAAAACGTTTTCGTCGCCATTGGAAAAATCTGGCCGCCACCGAAGGGGAAAAAGGCGTCCCAGGACGAGCTTCTTGCAATTCGGGCCGGATATCGCAGCGAAAATGCGGTGATGGCAGTCAGAGGCGCGCGGCTGTTTTTTATCGTCCTTGTGCCTGTGGTCGTCATCTGGACGGGTCTCGTCAGCATTAATCCGATCGCTTTCGTCTTGTTGGCATTGCTCCTGGGCTGGATGATTCCTGAAATATGGCTCATCCTCCGAATCAAGGCCCGCCAAAAGCGCCTCCGATTGAGTCTTCCGGATGCCATGGACCTGATGGTGATCTGCGTCGAAGTCGGTCTTGGCTTGGACCAGGCGCTCCTGAAAGTGGCCGACGAAATTGCAATCGTCCATCCGGAGTTGAGCGCGGAATTACATATGGTCAGTCTGGAAATGCGCGTTGGAAAGACCCGGCTCGACGCGCTGCGGGACTTGGCCCACCGCACAGGTCTCGATGATATCAAGGCGCTCGTGGCGATTTTGGCCCAAACGGATCGTTTTGGCACGAGTATCGTGCAATCCCTTCGTACCTTTTCGGATGAATTGCGCACCAAGCGGCGCCAGCGCGCGGAAGAGATGAGCGCCAAGGTCAGCGTGAAGATGGTCCCGGTTCTGGTGTTCTTTATCTTTCCAGCGCTGTTACTCACGATTTTGGGCCCGGCCGTAATTATCGTCAAGAAAACGCTGTTTCCGCTTTTTAAGTGAAGCGCCGCTCGCGGGCGCGTAGGTTGCACGGCACGTTAGGAACGAAGGAAGCAAAAGAAATAAAGGAGAATACAAATGGAAACCATGATTCGATTGGGCTGCGGCATTGGGGCGGTTCTGGTGCTTTTCATTATCATTTGGCGCCGTCGAAATAAGGCGATTGAGTAGAAGTACCAATCGATTTGGAAACAAACTGGGGGACACAATGGGAGAACTTCGGTGGTGAAAAACCAGCGACAGGGCACAGTGTATGTCTATAACCGGACCCGTGAGGCGTTCGTCGCAACGGAGGCGATCGTCGCGGACAGTTATGTGCGCCGTCTCGTAGGGCTGCTCGGTAAAACGAAGCGGTGGGCCAAGGTAGGCACGGGTCTGTGGATCGTGCCTTCGCGCGGCGTGCACACGATCGGGATGATGTTTCCGATCGATTTGCTCTTTCTTAGCAAGGACAAGGAAGTTGTCCACGCGGAGGAGTACGTGCGGCCGTTTCGCATCTCCAGGGTTTCCTTGAAAGCGTCCAGCGTCCTGGAGCTGCCGCCGCACACGATCTATCGGACCGGGACGAAAGTAGGCGATCAGCTGGAGATTTCCTCGCTCGTCCCGCAAACAGAGGCCCCGGCGCAGGTTACTTCCTCCGGCGACTAGATTTTCTGGAATGCCGGATCGTCGTGGATGCCATTCATGAAATCTATCGCAACACGGGTTGCCGGATTTACGTTCGGCATGCTCGTTGTCACGTTCATTTTTCATCCCGAGCGCTTCGGATCCTTTTGGTGGCAGACGTACAGCGACCCAAGTGGGAGCTTCTCCCTAAAATTTCCGAGTAAGCCTGGAGTTTCGGATCTTCAAGCGCAACTGGATGGCGGCGGAACTGCTGTCGTGAAAATGGTTGCTGCCACTCCGAACAAAACAACCGCGTACATCTTCACGTATCACGATGACTCAAGATTCGCCAGCAAAACAGTCGAGGAAGTACTCAATCTCGCGCGAGATGGAGGTATCGCTGGCGTACACGGGGCTCTGCTCGACGAGCGGCGCATCCAGGTTGACGGCCACCAAGGCCGAGATATCGAGGCCCGCTCTGCGGCCGGTTTGCTTCTCAACACGCGCCTAATTGCTGATGGGCAACGGATGGTTATTCTTACGGTAGAGACGGCTGGTCAAAAGGTCGATTCCAAAAACGTTCAGAGATTTTTCGACTCGCTGAAGCTTTCCAACTAGAACGTATCTTCATAATTCCATATACAGGCTGCGGAAGAAGCCGGGTAGCACAGCCACTCTTGGCTGTGTGCCTTTGCTAAGTGCTGCAAAACCCGCACAGCCAAGAGTGGCTGTGCTACAAAAACCGATCCCTGACTGACTTTTTCCGCAGCCTGTTTAGGCAGTTTCCTCGGCTTGAATTCGCCGCCACGATTTCGCGCCAACGGCGCGGAGGTAACTAGCCCGGGGCAACGCCCCGGGTAAAGTGCCGAACCATAGCTCTCCGCCCTGAAAGGGCGGAGGGGATCCTGCGCCCCTTCATGACGCACCGCATTCGATCGATTCGGAAACCTAGGGCGTTGCCCTGGGCTAGCATGGGCCGGCGCTCGCCGCAGCGAGCGCCGGAAGACGTCGATCTAATTGGCGAAGCTTTTCGTCGGGACTGAAGTCCCGGCCTCCAAGGCAATCGGCCGCGCCGAAGACGACGGAAAAATTTGCTTACCGCGAGATGGTCATTCGAGACGTGCTGCTCATGTTGATCGTGGCCGCCTGAAACGAAACGGGACTGGAGTTGTAGAAGCTCACGGGGAAAATAAAGTTAAACGGGTAGTTTACTTGTACCTGAACCGTACACCCTGGATAATTTGGCGTTGTACCGCAGATTGGCAAGTTGTTTGGATTCGGGTAAAGGAAGCTGCCATTTTGGTTGATTGTTACCGAAGTGGAGTCAATTCCTTGCGGAGCAATCTGCTGAACAAAGGTTTGAATGTCCCCAGAGTTTGCGGAACAGGGAGTGACAGCAGAAGGGTCGCAAGACGCGCCTCTTACGCTTGCAAAACGCGCGCCCTCTCGCGCCGCGTTGGAAAGAAAGTGATAGGAATACAAGGCGCGCGCGAAGTCGATCATCCCGAATATCAGCACGAAGGTGAGGACCAACGCAATCGCGAATTCGAGGATCGTGGCTCCGCGCTCTCCCCGTTTTCGAGCGCGCGCGGGCAGGAAGCGAATCGACGCGGTCTTGTTCTCCATATCCATGGCCCCTCCGAGTTTGTGAATGGCGCTCATTGGCGTTGCACCGGCATCGTGGCGGAGCCATTCAAATTGAAACTGGTGGGAAGCCCAGGGTACTGAAACAAAGTACTCAGAGGGTAGTTCGTTGTGACAGTCAAATACACCAGGGGATAAGGGCATCCCAGCGGCCCCGCACAAGGGCCGCTGGTCACCGCAACGGTCCCGGGACACACGCAAGATTGATTTACACCGGTCACTGTCATACTACCGGAGCTAATATCCGGGACGCTGTTCAGGGCTGCTTGAGTGATGTTGGGCGAGTTCGCCGCATCGGCAAGGCTTTGGGACCCGTACTGGGCGCCGGCCCGCGCGGCCTCGGAGACTTCGATGCTGAAGTAAGCGGCTCGCCCGAATTCAATTACACCAAGCGTGAGCAACAGAAGAATCGGCAAGGCGATAGCCAGCTCGACCATGGCCTGCCCTCTTTGCTTTCGTGCACGCTGCATCCCTGGTGTGACCGCATGGCGTTGATTGCCGCGGAGATTGTTGTTATTCGATAGCTGGTTTAATTTCATATTTATTCCACCAATGAGACATTTACCAATGGAGATCCCCCCGGGGCCAGCGCGGGTGAAGTCGAGTCCGCGTTCAATTGCAGGGTCCCGGCAACTGTAACGCTCTGGGCGACCACCAGCGAATTCTGATTCGGATTCAAGGAACCGACGATGGTCAATGGCGCATTCGGAAAGTAGAGCGTCCCGATGAGTGTCACATTCGCACTGGGGCTTCCGCCCTCGCTCAGGTCCGCAGCAGATGGGTTACCGGGGTCCTGATAAAAAAGAATATTTGCCGGGAGGGTTCCAGCCGAAGTCGGGGCCGACAACGTAATTGAACCGGTGCCACTGAAGGTGATCGCAGTCGAACTCGGCCCGTTATAAAAAGTCACTCCAGCGCCTGTCGCAGTTCCGGTGTTTTGGATCGTCAATCCTGTTTGTGTTAAATTGTATATGCCGGAGTCGAAGGTTACAATTCCGCCGGTGTCGATCAAAATTCCGCAATAAGTGCCCGGGCCCAGTTCAACCACCCCATTCATGAGGGGCCCCGAGGTCGCGTTTATCGGGCCAAGCATAGTGCAAGGCGCAGTGGGCGGGGGCGACATATATGCCAGTGGATCCGCCGCAGGTTGCGCGATATTTAGGACAGGAGCAATCGTGGCCACGCCGCCGTAGCCGCCGCCGGGCACGTATACACCAATCGATGCGGCGCCGATGTCCCCGACCCCGTTCAACGGTCCGTTGTCGACAATCCCGCAATTTGGCGCGTTGATTCCTGCGTTCAAAGTCAGGCCGGCGCCGCCTGTCTGCAGGGCATAAATGCACCCCGGCGAGGTCCCGATGGTAGCCTCTCCGGAAGCAGATACTGTCGAAGTAAGAATGTTCTCGATTTGCATGAAGAAGGTGGGCAATGTCTGCTGAATGGTGACCTGGTAAGCAGTCCCAAGCGTGACGTTGCCGGGATTTGTGATGGATACAACGACGCTGTTAACCCCATTCTGAAATCCATTCGCCGTGGCGACGGCTTGTGCGTCTGCGGCAGCCGAACCCGATTCGCCGAGATTCGCGTCGGTCGCGGCGATCAGGGCGGCACTGTCGGCGGCGGACTGCATCAGCCGCTTTTCATAGCGCATATAACCCATGTCCACCGCCAGGCCCGCGGCAGCCAGGAAAGTCACCATGCAAATCGCCACAAGCGCCAGGGTTTGTCCCGCTTCACTTCTCCGTGTCACGATTACTTCTCCCATTGTCGACCGAACCTCACTCCATCAGGTTTGCACGCACGCTACAGGCCGCAAAACCGCTGCTCGAAAAAGTCTCAACAAACCTGCATCTTCCCGCCACACTCAACAGATAAAAAGAGACACGGGGAGAATCTCCGAGTCTCCATATGGAGACACTTCCCCCAGTCTTTACACCAATGTCTACCTTACGCTCGAGCTCGGCTCATCCACCAATCTACTGAAATCAAACCACATACGAGCACATTGCCTCGTAGGCGCCAGGGGCTGGGTCCAGAGTTTTTCACGCTGGAGATTTTGTAATTCCAGGCGCCCGCATACCTAAGTGCAATTCCCGTTCCGATGCCCGCTGCAGATTCAAACAGCCCTTGGACCATTCAGAATGAGGTGAGCTGAATTCCTGCCTGACCAACGCCCCCAAAGAGTCTGCGTGAGAACTCGGTTTTGATTTGTGTAGCGCCCGCCTTCAGGCGGGCATGTGCCTGTCTCCAAAGTGCCCGCCTGAAGTGTAAAGTGCCAAGACATCATTTACAGTCGTTGCCAGGACATCCTTTACACTGGG
>Ga0116217_10002499_pt1 | contig 17112 bp, 15 predicted proteins | sample Sb_taG_6_FD_89697 | JGI IMG/M metagenome (GOLD analysis project Ga0116217, IMG submission 89697) | Peat soil microbial communities from Weissenstadt, Germany - Sb_50d_4_PS metaG | ecosystem: Environmental > Terrestrial > Soil > Wetlands > Peat | place: Germany: Weissenstadt | collected 2010-09-21 | reverse complement strand
TACAGGCGCGAGAAAAGAAGGGTCAAACCAACGGAGGGGTGCCGACCCGAGGATCGATTGGGGGGAACTTCCTGCCGAAGGTGTGTCCTTGCGCTGTCCAGTTTCGAACAGCTTCTCTCGTCAATGAACAGTTGATTGGCAGACATAATGCGCATGATCCTACCTAGCGAGCGTCGAATCAATGATTTAGATCTAAGCGGCACGATGGGTTTCGGCTTGCTTTGAGAGAATGCGTGGAGACTCTGGTGATGCCGGCCGTGCGCGCAACTCAACCTGCTTCGGGCCGCCTGCTTGTGGCAGACGACCAGCCCCATGTTCTCACCGCGCTCGAAATGCTGCTCGACGGCCAGGGTTATCAGACATACGCGGCGTCCAACCCTGGGAGTGTGCTGGATGCTTTGCGGGCACAGACATTCGATACAGTTCTCATGGATCTTAACTACACCCGCGATACTACCGGAGGGGGTGAAGGTTTGGAGCTGGTGTCGCGAATTCGATCACTGGACCAAACCATTCCGCTGGTGGTGATGACCGCCTGGAGCAGTGTGGGGCTGGCGGTTGAAGCTATGCGCCGCGGCGCTTCCGACTTCATACAGAAACCCTGGAACAACGCCGAACTGCTGGAAAAAGTCCGAGAGCAGGTGGAACGTTGCCATGTTCTGCGCAGTTCACAGCAGCAGCAAGAGGAGGAATCATCGGAAGCCAGCCAGATTCAGAAAGGACTCCTGCCGAGTAGCCTCCCGCAAATTCAGGGGTATGACATATCAGCCACCACGCGGCCCGTGAATTTCATTGGTGGCGACTACTACGACGTGGTGCGGATCAGCGATACTCACACGGCGATTTGTATTACCGATGTAGCCGGGAAGGGATTGTCAGGAGCGCTGCTGATGGCGAATCTGCAAGCAGCATTGAGACCCCTCATCCGTGAGAACGTGCAACCCCGTGACCTGTGCAGCCGGCTGAACCGCCACTTGTGCGAGATCATGCCGGCCAACAAGTTCATTTCTTTTTTCTATGGTGTGCTCGACAGCAACAAGAACCTGCTCACATACTGCAACGCTGGTCACAATCCTCCGCTGCTTGTTCGCTTTGATGGAGGCACCAGGGAGCTAACGAGTTCGGGCGCAATCCTGGGTCAGTTTCCCAACTGGCACTACGTGCAAACGGACGTCGGACTGGACCGTGGAGATATTCTGCTTCTATTCACCGACGGCGTCTCTGAGGCACAGGGCGGGGATGGTGAGGCGTTTGGAGAGCAAAGACTCTTGCAGCACGCGCGCGCGATCCAGACCGGCGACGCTACGACCTTGCAGCAGGCCTTGCTGGGGAAGGTCTCCGAGCACTGCGGAAATCAATTTCAGGATGATGCGACCATGATCGTCTTGCGGGCAAGACGCTAAGTTCGCCAGGCGAGCAAGCTTCCGCTGGCCATTACTTACTTCTTCTTGCCCATCTTCCTGGAAATTTCGGCGACGATCTTGGGGCGCATTTCGGCTAGCACGCTGTCGACGATGCTGGCGATTTCGCCGGCGTCTTCGGACGCTGCTGAAGCTTCTTCCGGGGTCGTTTCCGCACCGGCGGCGACGGCCATGGCGGCCGTATCCTGCGGGGCGAATGTTTCTTGTTCAGCTTCTTTGTTCGGCTTGGACGATTGCGTCGACGTGGTCTTGGGATCGCCGGTCTCGCGAATTCGACGCCAACTCGCCCACGCGGCTGCTGTGGTCTCCGCTATCTCCGTTTCTTTCTTGGCCATATCTCTCGTGCCTCCCGCAGCAGGTTCGCCCGTCGGCGCGGGCGCTGTTATCTCTAAGGAAACTTCGCTGGCAGCAGTCAGGTCCGCAGAGGCTTCGTTCACAAAAGCTGGCGCAGCGGACTCGGGCTCCTCCGCGGCCATTCTGGACGTCTCTTCGGTGGCCGACGCGGCGACTGCCACTACCGGCGCCGGTTCTTCGGGTTTTGGTTCTTCTCGTTTTTGTTCCTCGTGCCGTTCTTCGTGCACTGGTTCGAGCGCGGCTTGCTGCGCCGGCTCTAGTGGCGCTGGTTCTGGTGCGTTAAGTTCCGGCTGCGACGTTGTTGCTTCCACAACCGGAGGCTCTTCGGCTCTTGCTTCGATGATCGGCTCGGCGGCCTGTGCCGGAACGGGTTCCGGCTCCGCTGGAACTGGAGGCTTCGACTCGATGTGCGCCGCCACCGTTTCAAATTCTTTCAACGCGGCAGTGATTGCTTCGGTCGTAGCCGCGCTTGCGATCAGAGGACGACTTTCGGCCTGCACCATTTCTGGCTCCGGAGTCGCCGACACCGGACCAACCAACTCGGGTGTTATGGCTTCAACGGGCGATATAGTTTCTATTGCCGCAGGGGGCACTGTGGCGACCGAAGGGATCTCGGGAATGGTCGTAACAAATGCGGTATGCGCGGTCTCAGCCGCGGCGAAGGCGGCATGGGCCTTCTGCATCTCTTGTTCCAGGGAGACCGTCTCTTCGTCGGCAGCGAGTGCAGCAGGGACGGCCGTCCAACGAGAAGCTGCGGCTGCGGACTCCGCACCGGCCGCCACCGCCATCGTCGCCGGCTGATCCGGCGGGCGGTTTGGCGCGACGTGGTCTGGAGCGTGCTGGTCCGGAGCAGCGTGCGACGCTGCTGCGTTCCCTGAACTTGTATCGAGTGAGTTGGCAGATTCGGGCACCAGTTCGGCAATCGCCGCCATCATTTCAGCGGGGCTCGGAGCGGCCAGGCTCGCTCCTTCCTGCGCAGCGTCGTGGGGCTTCTCTGAGGAACCTGCGAAGTGCTCGTCCGATTTCTGCTCGGCGAACGTCGCCCCTGCTGCCGCCGTGGTTTCCTTCGGCGGTTCGGCGAGGGCTGATTCCTTGGCTTCCGGCTTTTCTTCAGCCTTTATTTCGGTCGTCTTTGCTTCTTCAGTCTTTGCCTCTTCAGTCTTGGCCTCCACGTGAGTCGCAACCGGAGACTCCGGTCTGGGCTCAGCAACTGCGCTTTCCGCGAGCTTGCCTTTGACTTGGGCTGCGGCCGCTGCCAGAGCGGCAATCTCTTCGGGAGTTACATCTTTGGGCAAGCCCTCAGGGGCAAGCGCTCCAAGATCGACTCGCGGCTCTTCTGGTTTTGCCTCATGCGGAATGTGCGCAGGTTTGCGCTCGACCGTCGTTCGCAGGTCTTTGTTGACCGCGTTGTAAATCGCCGGATCGTCGCCGTCCTCTTCTTCCGCGGCCTTTTTCTTTTTCTTGGGCGGAAACGAGATCCGGTTCTTCCATCCCGAATCCTCGTCGATCGCGACCATCTTGTCGTACCGGACTTCGTCGAGGGCGGCATTCGCGCGGGCGAAGCGGCCAGGTTTCGAGGGTTCCCCACGGGGCACGATCTTGTCTTCGAGCCGGGTGAGGGCGGCCAGTAACTCGCTGGCCTCAAAAGGTTTAACGATGAAGCCTTCGGCGCGCACGCGCTTGGCTTCTTCCGGCTTGAACGGCTCCAGCTTGCCCACCGTCAGCAGGACCGGAATGCGCGAGGTTTCCTGCACTTCTTTGAGGCGCTGGCATACCTCCAGCCCGCTGTAGCCGGGCATATATACATCCAGGACGATTAGGTCGGGCTTAGCCTCGGCGATCTTCTTGAGCGCCGCGGAACCGTTGTTGACGGTAATCACCTCGTAGCCCGCATCCGCGAGGATCTTCCGCCCCATGTTCTGGGCGGTTACGCTGTCATCCGCGAGCAATATCTTCCTGGCCAAAGGTTTCCTCTGAAGAGGGGGATATCGCGAAGGTAACCCGGCTCACAAGCTAAGTCAATGATGCAGAAGGGAAGTAACGTGTTACCAGTGGCCAGCACCTACCGGAGGGATCAGGACCAAAGATTCACCTGTCCCGAGGCGGGAATTAAGGAAGACGACCGAAAGAACATGCCCCTGCGTGTAACCTTTCCGATGCGATTGGCGTCCAAGAGAGATAGACTTTCGCGATCACGTCGGGAGGAGCCCGCCATCCGCTCTCCATCAACCCCGCGCCAGGACAAGTTGTCCGCGTGTTCGTAGGCAGGCTGGAATTGATTACGCCCACGACCGAGCGAGCCGTCGAAAACGCGCTCGCGGCGCGTGATCTTTCTACGATCATGAAGTATGGCCGCTTCCTGGAACCGATCATGGAGCAACTGAAGGCGGAGAATCCGGCACGAGCACGGGAGTTGGACGACGAGCTGATGAAAACCTACAGCGCGGAGCAGGCCGAGCCGCCTGCGAGGTAAACGATGTTGGTTGCCTGCCTCAGAACTTGCGATGCTCGACGCTAAAGAATCCGATCCGGAGTTCTTTGGCCGGGACCAGATTAAGCGTGTGAGCGGAAAAATGGTCGGTGTCGATCTTGGTGACCGGCCCATCCCAGCAGAAACTCACGTAGTCGCCCGGTGAATCTGCCGGGTGGGTTCGATCGACAATCAGCGTGAAGTCCTCAATCGGCGTCTTCCAAGTGTTGGCCGTGGTCAGGATGAAGTCGACATAGGAATAGGGCGCGTCTGCGCCTTTGGTGTCTGCAATCCGTTGCAGAGTTGCACGCAGTCCTCCGTCCAGGCAGAAAGTCTTGAGTTCGGCGGCGCTGCGGGCATCAGGTGGGGATTCCATGCCGTACTTGATGCTGTTGCTCGATCCCATGATGGGTGAGTATTCGTGGCGGATATGGACGACCTTGTGCGCGGGGAAGGTCTGCTGCCAGTAGTACTTCTTCCTGACCTTCCAGAGCGGCTCATCAATACAGTTTTTCTCGCCTTGATCGCAGTCTTGAGCGATGAGTCCCACCTTCTCAAGTTGTCTTCGCTGGGCGTCCGTGAGTGCCTGAATGTCTCGACTCTTGGCGGTTGCTTTGCCATGACTATCCAGCGGTTGCCCGTGGCCATAGCTCGCGATATCCACATGCACACTGGTTAGCAGCTCGGTGTAGTCCTTGTCCTTCACGAACGCCCTTGCCTCAACTCGATAATGAGCAGGCGCGCCGTCGATCCAGAGTTGGAAGTAATCAAAGCCCTGCTCGTCTCCTGTCCTGTTGAGGTCGTATTCGTAATCCGGGATCGGAAAAGCTACTTCAGTGGTGATGTCCTCGTCGCTGTCGTTGCGGAAGTCATAATCGACGATCACCTTTTTCGCCGAGATTTGCAGAACTTCCTTGGCCATGGTGACGCGGGTTTCCCGTTTCATTACCACAAGGCCGCCCGCGGCGATGGAAGCGGCGCCATCATCCGCATGAAGACCAATTGTCCCCATGATCAGTAACGGAAGCAGGAACTTGGCTCTAAGGCTCACGGTGCGGGTATTGTTACATGAAAACTGGGCGACGGATAGGCGCAGCCTCTCTTCAGTAGCGTCGCACACTCATTCCCAACCTGTGGCCTTTTCGGTCGGGTCCACACTACGCCCAGTCGAGAACTGCTCTAGAACGGGATGATCTTCTTCATCCCTTTCTTTTTCTTCTTCTTGCTGCTGGAGAGTTCTTCGTCGCTGGCGGGAGTCGCATTGTCGGCGCTCGCGGTGGCGGAGGACGATGACTGTCCCTGTTGGATTTCATTCACCTGTGCGGGCGGAGGCAGGGCCTGATCGCCCCCGTTGTCTGGGGGCTTCAGTTCGTTGGGGTCGGGGGGTGCATTCGGCTTCAATTCATTCGGATCCGCAGCCGGCGGCTGGGCGTTCGCAGGCGCGCCCGGCTGTCCAAACGGCGTACCGCCCGCGGGAGTTGTGTCAGGCGCGGGCTCGTTCGCTGGTCGGTCGGGCACAATTTCCACACCTACCGTGCCTTTCGGGCCGGTGTCCCTTCCCGCGGCTGCTATCGACTCTCCTCGCACGACGTCGCTGGCACTCACCGGCGTAGGATCGACCAACGTCGGTTCGCCCACCTTGGCCGCCTGGGCTACGTCTGGCCCTTTCTTCACGATTCCCATCAACCTCTGGGCCATTGTGGACTCACGTCGGCTGGCCTCCTCGGCCTTGTTCTGCGCCACGGCCGCCCTGGTCGGGCGGGGAATCGGCTGATGCAACGCGGCGAGGCGTTTTTTCGCATCGTCGGATCGATCCATGATGGGATAGCGCGTCAGAATCTTTGAATAGGCCTCGGACGCATGTTTGGATAGCTCTTCGATGTACTTCGCCTTGGTGGCCTCGGTCGCGCAACCCCGCGGCATGCCATGGACGTCGCACGTCGGTGCACTACGCAGACGAGTGATCTGTCCTTCGTAGTTCTGCCCCAAGAGATAGAGAGCTTCATCTGCGCGGCTGTAGAGCGGATATCGTTCGACCAGGGATTGCAGGCGCGCGATCGACGCTGGGTACGACTCGCGCAAGTAGTAGAAGCGTCCGATCTCGAACTCGCGCTCGCCCAGCACCTCCTGCACTTCCAGCAGACGTTGTTTGGCCTCGGGTACCAACTTGCTGTCAGGGAATTGCAGAATCAGGCTCCGGTATTCGTCCTCGGCGCGCTTGGCGTGGGTGTAATCCCGGTCGGCCTTTTCCATCTGCTGGTAGTGGATATTGGCGACCTTCAGTTGTGCCTCAGCCGCCTCCGGCATGTTGGGGAAGAACGTCTTGAAGTCTTCGTATTCCTGCTCGGCCTGCGCGAGTGCAGCCGCTCCGCCCTCGGCGTACCAGGAATCGCCCACGGCCAGCTTGGCGCGGGCGACGAATTCGGAATCCGGGTAAGTGTTGATGAGCGTCTGCAGCGTCAGGCGCGCCACGTCGAAGCGGTTGTGGCGCATGGCGTCCATGGCCTTGTCGAACAGGACCTTGTCTGGCTGCTTGGATCCGACACCGGCCAGCGGGTTCACCGACTTCTTGTTGGTGCACGCGGCGGTAAAGACCAGCAGCATGCCCAGCACGGCTAGCAATGGAACTCTACGTAACATAAGACCTCGAGGTTGCTTGTGTAGGGACGGACGCATTCGTCCGTCCGCCGCGCGAAGCGCGGCTCTTTCTGTCGGGCCTGCTCAGACTTTCTGGAACGCGGCTTCGGTCGCCGCTTTCAGCAGGGCTTCGGCATTCTTCTTTGGATCGCCATTGCCGAAGACGGCGTTGCCCGCGACCAGAATTTCCGCACCCGCCCGCACCACATCGGCCACCGTATCGAGCGCCACGCCGCCATCTACTTCGATGCGGTAGGGCAGGCCGCGTTGTCCGCGAATCTCGGCTAACTGCCGCATTTTATGCAGAGTCGACCGTATGAACTTCTGCGCCCCAAAGCCTGGGTTCACCGACATCACCAGCACATAATCCACGATATCGAGCACTTCTGACAGCGCGTCCACCGGCGTCGCCGGATTGATGACCACACCAGCCAGACAATCGTGACTCTTAATCAGGTGTAGCGAGCGGTCCAGATGCCGGCACGCTTCCTGATGCACCGAAATCCAGTCCGCGCCCGCGTCGGCAAACGCAGGAATGAACTCATCTGGATTCTCGATCATCAGGTGGCAATCAAGCGGCAACTTAGTCGCCCGGCGCAACGACTTCACTACCGGCGGACCGATCGTGAGGTTGGGAACGAAGTGGCCATCCATGATGTCCACATGGATCACACTTGCACCCCCCTCGGCGGCGGCGCGCACCTGCTCGCCCAGCCGAGCAAAATCAGCCGAAAGAATCGAAGGTGCCAGTTCGATCAAACCTGAACTCTCAGAACCGGATGTCTCAGAACCGGGCTCTCGCCAGGAAGCCGCTGGAAGAAATTCTAACACGCTAAAGTCAGTACCCAGTACCCAGTTGTCAGTACCAGAAACAATGTGGCGCGGGCACTCCTGCCCGCGAAAGGCCGGTGGCAACAGTGTCGTTAAGAGCAAGAGAGAAAGACACGCGCGGGACACCCTCTCCAATTCCCCCCGCATGTTACCCTCGTCCGGCGTGTTCTCCCCTACTCAATCCGCCTCGACGGTCTACAGCGTGGTTGCCGTGTTCCTATGGGGCACGAGCGACTTCGCTGGAGGATATGGGTCTCGACGCGCCAACGCCTTCGTTCTGACGGCTTTCTCTCATGTCTGCGCTTTCGTACTGATGTTCACGATTGCCTTCGTGTTGCATCCGGCCTTCCCGTCGCGTGCAAGCATTCTGTGGGGGCTGGCGGCCGGAGGGATCGGAGGATTTTCGCTCGCCATCTTTTATCGCGCCCTCGCCACGGGACGGATGGGGCTCACCGCGCCGATCGCGGCCTTGCTGGGCGCGGCCATCCCCACACTCGCCGACATTGCGCTGGAGGGTGCTCCCGGCCGCTGGACGATTGCCGGATTCGCGCTCGCCATTTTTGCCATCTGGCTGATCACGCGTCCCGAGCAAGCGAGCGAAAACGACGAGTCCGGTCACCCCAAAGGCGTGGCCATGGCCGCGCTTGCCGGCGTAGGATTCGCTGGTTTTTATCTGTGCATCCATCAGACTACGGGTTCGCCGATCTGGATCGCCGCCATTTCCCGCGTCGGGTCGTTCGCGACCACTGCCGTTGCGGTCGTTGCCATGCGCGCCCCACTCAGGCTCGATCCAACTCGCGCCGTCCTCGGCATGTTGGCTGGATTCCTCGACATCAGCGCCAGCGCCCTGTTCATCTACGCCAGCCAGCGCGGACGCCTCGACGAAGCCGTCGTCATCACTTCGCTCTATCCTGCGGTCACGGTGCTGCTCGCCCGGTTCGTCCTGAAAGAGCACTTCAGCCGCTGGAAGTTCATTGGGCTGCTGGCCGCGCTGGCGGCCGTGCCGATGATTGCGGCGGGATAGGCCATCATTCCATATTCCAGAATATGGAATGACAAGATCTCTCTCGGTACTCGCGACTCGGTACCCGGTACTGCTAGCATCGCAGCGTGCCGCTGCTTGAAATCCGCAACCTGACGAGGGTTTTTCCCCAGAGCGAGTCGCCGTTTGGTGGGGCGTCTCGCGGCGGGCTGACGGGAGGAGTCCGCGCTGTGGATGACGTTTCGCTCGACATTCACGCTGGCGAGACGCTAGGTCTGGTCGGCGAATCGGGCTCGGGCAAGAGTACGCTGGGACGCCTGATCCTTCGCCTCATCGAACCCACATCGGGGACGATCCGCCTCGCAGGGCGAGATTTGCTCTCTGCCAGCGGCACCGAAATGCGCCGTCTGCGCCGCGACCTGCAGATCATTTTTCAGGACCCGTTCGCCTCGCTCGACCCGCGCTTCCGCGTGGAAGACATCATCGCCGAACCGCTCGTCATCCACGGGATGGAAGGACAGAATCAGGAACGGCACGACTTCGGTCGTGCCGAAAGAGAGGACCCCGAAAAAGAGGGTGCCCCGTCCTTGTCGCGTTCTTTGCGACAGGGTGGGCTTGCGAAAGACGCCCGTCGCGCCCGCGTTGCGGAACTGCTGCGCGCGGTGGGCCTCGACGAATCCGCGCGCACGCGCTATCCCCATGAGTTTTCTGGGGGACAGCGGCAGCGCATCGGTATCGCACGCGCTCTCGCGCTGCGGCCGAAATTCATTGTGTGTGACGAACCGGTGTCGGCGCTCGACGTCAGCGTCGGCGCGCAGATAGTCAATCTGCTGGCGCAGTTGCAGCGCGATTTCGGACTGACCTACCTGTTCATCTCGCATTCGATGCCGGTGGTGCGCTATCTTTCGACGCGCATTGCGGTGATGTATCGCGGAAGGATTGTCGAAGTCGGCGACACCGAGCAGATCACCGAGCGGCCGACCCACGCCTACACCCGCAGCGTGCTGGAAGCCACGCCGGAACTGCTCGCGTAGCGGTATGACTCATGTGGCGACAGCCGCCCTTCGACTCCGCTCAGAGCCTGCCCTGAGCCTGCCGAAGGGGCAGCCTCTCGGCTGTCCGACGAAGCGCAGCTAGGAGCACCCGTGCCATACTTCTTAGATGTCCCGTACCGAAACCAGCCCCACTCGCGATCTGGCTGAGCTGATTCTCGGCTACGGACTGATCCTGTTCGTGCTGTGGATGCCGGCGTTCCCGCAGCGCATCCTCTCGCCGGTTGCGTTGCTCGTGACACTCGGGATCGTGCTGGCCCGCCGCCCAAGTCTGGACGAACTCGGCCTGGGCCGTCGCGGACTCGCGGCATCGTTCTGGATTCTCCCCGCCGCCATCGTCCTCGCCATCGTAAGCGCGCTGGTCGCGAAGAAAATGGGAACGCTGCATCCTCTCTACAAAGGCGACTTGAAGCACATCGCAGGCTACGTCTTGTGGACGCTCTATCAGCAGTTTTTGCTGAACGACTTCTTCATGCCGCGCCTCACGCGGGTCCTCGCGAGCGAAACGGCGGCTGTCGGAGTGGCCGCGGTGCTGTTCGCGGCAGCACACCTGCCGAATCTGCCGCTGACGGCCGCGACGCTGGTCTGGGGAGCGGTCTCGTGCGCGCTCTTTCGGCGCTACCGCAACCTCTATGCCTTGGGCCTCGCCCAGGGATTGCTTGGGCTCGGCTTCGCCGTCTGCGTTCCCGACGCGCTGCATCACCACCTGCGTGTCGGCTTGGGGTATCTGCGCTATTCGCCGCCACCTCGTCCGTAAGTTGTTGAATCTTCGTGTAAGTGATTGGGAAATCGTGAAAGCGCCCTGGCAGGCTTCCGGACGCGTTGTTTTGCTGCGGATGAAGCATTCCTAGCCCGCGGGACTAATCGTCTCAGCAAGGGCCGTTTCCGGCCCCGGAAAGGGCATTCTAGGCGATGCGCTGGGCGACCTTTGGACGGGTGAACTGCTCACCAAGATATACGTATTGGTTCGACGTACATTTATATACGTACAACTTCAAAGGTACACACTAGGCCCCTCGCTGGGGAGTTGCCGCTCTAGAACCACAACGACCACAACCAGTCCACCCACGTATGCGTGATGGCCGACGCTGGGACGCGACGGCGCTCGCGCCACGCACGACCGTAGAAGATGCCTGCGATCGTGGCCAGAAGCACATAACGCCAGTTGAAGTGTGCGGACCGTTTGTTGAAATGCGACAGGCCGAACAGCACCGCGGCGATCACGAGCGCGGCTTGCCGTCCTGCGCGCCGCTCAAGAAAGTTCTGCACCCAGGCGCGGAAGAAGAGTTCCTCCGGCACGGCGACGAACACAAAGATGCCCACCCACGTCAGCGCGGCCTTGCCCGCTGCGGGGGTGTTGGCATGCGGATGAATGAATCCAAGGATGAGTCCCAGCACGAGCACCGCGGGAGCGAAAAATGCGAGCTCGCGCAATCCCGTCTTCCAGTCACTCCAGTGCAGATGGAAATCAAATCCCGTACCGCTCAGACGGCGGATTCCGAGAAATCCGTACAGGCCCGCATCGACCAGCAGCAGATTGCCTAACCCGCGCAAGCCTGCGGGCCAGGCAGAGTCGAACCAGCGCAAATCCACGGCCAGGCCCAGCGTAAGAAGAATCAGCGCGTCGCGCCAGTTGCCGCGCTGCTCCGGATCGGCCACCGCCGCCTGCTCTAGCAGCCACGCCATCACGACCGGCAGTGCGGCGTACAACGCAAACCACCGCCACTGAAACGCCTGTTGCGACAGGGCGACGACAACGTAGGGCACGACACACAGCGCCGGAAGCATCATACGCACAGCGAGCCGCAAGCGCCCGACCGCGTGCGCCACGCGATCCGCGGCAAATCCGAAAGCGGCCGCAGGCACAAGCTCCACGATCAGGGCCGCAATCACAACCGGCGTTACATTCGACATGCGCACCATCTTATCCGGATGGTGCAACCGCCCGGCAAGCGCGCCTTGACGACGTAACGCCGGAGCCCCCTCAGACTGCAAGAGGCAACTTCAAATCTCATAGTGAAACCGAGGGAGTCCTCGTTACAGGCTTACGCGAGATCGCCATTCTGTCCGTGGTATCGATGCACTTTGATTAAGAGATTCGTATCAGGGCGCGCCTTCAGGGCATGCCACAGCCGCATGCAGTGCAGAGGCGCTTTATAGCTTGCTGAAAACTCACTTCTTTGGCGGTGGCATCCCGCAGCGGCTGAAGCCGAAACCGATTCTTCGGCATTTACGGTATCGCTGAAGCGATACCCTGATACGAATCGTTGTTTTCAAGTGCGCCACTATCCCATCGGCCGAACCGCTTGTGTAGACGCCCGGCCCCGACTAGAATTCCTTCGAATCTTCGTTAGGAGGCACTCATGGCCGCCGCTCCGGTCCTACCCGCTTCGCCTACCCCGACGCCCGAGCCTGCACCGCTTTCCCAAGGCGCACGCATCGTCAACACTTTCATCGCACCCTCGAAGACGTTCACCGATTTGCGCCGCAGTGCTAGCTGGTGGGCGCCCTGGATCTTGATCTCCATCTTCTCGGTGCTCTTCGCCTACGGTGTCGATCGACAGGTGACCTTCGATCAGATCATCCGAAACGAGCGCGAGCGCTCACCGAAAGCGTCGGAGCAGTTCGAAAAACTCACTCCCGAGCAGCAGGCTCAGCAGACGCGTTATTCCACCATAGGTATGCGCTACGGTTTCTATTTGAGCCCTGCGCTCATTCTTCTCGGGGATCTGATCGTCGCCGCAATTCTGTTCGCCACGTTCAAGTTCGCCGCTGGTGCGGACCTGAAGTTCAAAACGGCTTTTGCCGTGATGATCTTCGCGGGTCTTCCCGGAATTGTGAGCGCCGTCTTGGGGACCATCTCGATGTTCGCGGGGATCAATCCCGAAGGCTTCAACGTCAACAATCCGGTGGGAACAAATCCCGCGTACTACATGCCTCCTGAGACCAGCAAGTTCGTTCTGGGACTGGCGTCGATCCCGGACGTGATCAGCATCTGGACCATCGTGCTGCTGGGGATTGGGTTCTCGATTACGGGCAAGGTGAAGCGTTCCACCGCAATCACCATCGTCGCTGTGTGGTACCTCGTGTGGAAACTAGGCGCCGCGGCGCTGGCCGGGGCAAGAGGATAGGGAAGCCCAAACGCAAGCCGTTCTTGCTGTGCACAACTCTGTGACAGAAGTCACAGCCAGCATTCGTGTCCACGAAAGATAATCGCTCGTTGCAGGAGGCGCTTATGCGATCCGCTAGCTCCTGGGCCCTTCGGATTCTTGTTAGCTTGGCCTTTGTCCCCTTTGTTCTGACCTCTCACTTGGCCTCTGCGCAAACCGCCACGGCTGCGCAGTGCGTCGAGTGCCACAGCAAAGTTACGCCCAACATCGTCTCCGACTGGAAGCTGAGCAAGCACAGCGGCGCCGAAGTTACATGCGTGAACTGCCACGGCGACCAGCATACTTCGGCCACGGACGTAGCCAAGGTGAAGATCCCCACGCCGGAGACTTGTGCCCAATGCCATGAGGCGCAGGTCACGCAATTCCGCAAGGGCAAGCACGCCATGGCATGGGTGTCGATGAAGGCCATGCCGACGATCCACTGGCAGCCGATGGCGATGACCGAGGGCGAGAAGGGCTGCGGCGGATGCCACAAGATCGGCGACAAGACTCTGACGGAGGTTCTCGAGTTGCGAGAGTCCGGTTCCGGCACCGAGTTCGGCGCGGCGCAGTGCGATGCGTGTCACACACGCCACACATTTTCCGCCGAAGAAGCTCGCTCGCCGCAGGCTTGCGAGACCTGCCACATGGGCTTTGACCATCCGCAGTGGGAAATGTATTCCGCGTCGAAGCACGGCGTACGAAATGAGTTGAAGCAGAAACACGTACTTCCCGCCAGCGCCGCCGCACCTACTTGCCAGACTTGCCACATGCAGGATGGGAATCACGAAGTCCGCACGGCCTGGGGATTCCTCGGCGTTCGGCTGCCACTGCCCGAAGACAAACAGTGGGCGTCCGATCGCGCGACGATTCTCGAGGCTTTGGGCGTACTCGATCCGCAAGGACAGCCGACCGCGCTGGTGGCCACGGTGAAGGCGGCAGACCTTGCCCGCCTCACGCAGGAGGACTGGCAGCGCGAGCGCGACAAGATGATCAAGACCTGCAACCAGTGCCATTCGGTGAACTTCGCCAAACAGCAACTGGAGCAGGGCGACGACATGATCAAGAACGCCGATCACCTGATGGCGGAGGCGATCCACATTGTTGCGGGCCTGTACAAAGACGGCGTGTTGCCCAAGCCTGCGAACTACGCCTATCCGTTCCCCAACCTGCTGACGTTCCACGATGCACCGACGGTTGTCGAGCAGAAACTGTTCGTCATGTATCTCGAACACCGCATGCGGACGTTCCAGGGGACGTTCCACGCGAGTCCGGATTATGCGTTGTGGTACGGCTGGAGCGAGATGCAGCGCGATTTGACGGAGATCAAGGAGTTGGCTGCGCAGATGCGGCGGGAGAAGCTGGGAGCGAGTTTGAAACCAGCAGCGAAGTAGAGCCGGGCGCAACTGGGTGTCCGGCGTCAGCCGGCAATCGATTCAATTGCCCTCACGACCTCTGGGGGAAGCGCGAGGCTGAGGCTGGCGAGATCTTCTTTCATGTGCCCGGCGTTCGAAGTCCCAGTCAACGGCAGTATTCCGACCGCACGCGCGAAGCTGAAGACGACCTGCGCTGGAGTTGCGTTTAGCTTCCCTGCAAGGGCGATGAGCGGGGGATGTTGCAGCACCTCCGGATTCGCGGTGAGCAGCGAGAATCCCTGGTAGATGGTCTTACGCTGACTGCAGAACCGTCGGACTTCGCGATCCCATCCGAGGCGAGCGAAACAGCGGTCTTGCACGAACGCGGGGAGTTCGGCATGAGACGCCTCCATCTGCTCTAAATGGTGCAGCGAGACGTTGCTTACACCGAGCAGGCGCGTGCGCCCGGCATCGCGCTCTTTCCGCATCGCCTCCCAAACCTCGGCGTCGTCATCGGTCCACTCATACCCGGACGACGGCCCGTGCAGCACGAAGCTGTCGACGTAGTCGGTCCCGAGATGCTCCAGCGAACTGGCTAACGATTGAGCCACCTGAACTGCGAGGCGCGCTGCGGGATCGTAGGGAAGACGATGATCTTGTCCACGCTGGTAAGTGAATTTCGTCTGCAGAAAAAGATCGGCGCGCGCCACTATGCCGGCACGGTAGGCGGCGGCTAGGCCCTCGCCGACTCCGGCTTCGAAATAATGGCGCCGTTGGTTGGCTGTATCGATGCCGCGAAAGCCTGTGCGGAGCGCGAGTTCGGTGAGAGCCGCGGTTCGGTCTTCTTTCCAGGCAGTGCCGTAGAGAAAGTCGGGAAGCGGCGAGGGCTGGGCAGGCATCGGGTCATTGTGCCATGAAAGCCTTTCAATCACAGAGGACGCAGGGACACAGAGGAAATCCAAATCTTCTCCGTGTGCGTTGCGTCCTCTGTGGTTAGAGTTCTTGCTGGGAGGTCGTTCGCGCACTGTGCGCGGGCTGAGTAGAATGGGGGCGGAATAAGTCCTGCACATCCGGCGCAACCGCGGGAGGACGCCATGAAACTCACGATCTGTCTTTTTCTGGTTGTTGCGGCGACTGTAGTTTTCGGGCAAGAAAAGAATCCGGTCACATCGGTCGCGAAGGAGATTCTGCCGCGCCAGCAGAGGAACCTGGTGGGGGCAGTCGAAGAAATGCCGGCCGACAAGTTCGGCTACAAACCTACGGAACAGCAGATGACCTTTGGCCACCTGGTGCTGCACATCGTCGAATCGAATACCTACCTGTGCTCGAAGATCGGGGACATCCCCGAGGTCAAGGCGCCGGTGCCGCTGAAGGAATCCGACGGCAAAGACAAGCTGGTGGCAGCTCTGAAGGCGAGCTTCGAATTCTGCGCCACCGCACTCGGGAAAGTGGATGACTCCAAACTCGGCGATGAAGTCGAGTTATTCGGTGGCCGCAAGGGACCGCGCGCGTTCGCGCTGATCGCCCTCACCAACGACTGGGCCGACCATTACAGTTCGGCGGCGATGTATCTGCGGCTGAACGGGATGTTGCCGCCGACTGCGCAGCCGAAGAAATAGTGGGCGGCAGCCGGCATTGGGCATATCGAACTGGTGCCGAGTGGGGTGCGGCGGTAATTTTAGCGAGCGTCCCGGGCCCGCGCCGATTCGGGTCAATGAGCGCAATGGCGATGTTACGCCAGCGATCACTGCGATCATCTCACTAGGGGAGGCGGAGGGCCTTTTTCGCTGAACGCGGCATCCCAACTCGCCGCTCCCGAAAGCAAGCCGAAAAACAAAGACAGGAACGCAAACTTAACTGCTTCGACGTGCCAATCGTGTGGGCTGCGGTCTAACAAAAGATCAAAGGTCACCATTGCCAGTCCGAATGCCAGACCCGATCTAAGCACTCCAACGGTTAGGATGTATCTCAGGTGTCCGATACGCATCAGTGTTTCCCGGGTCCTGATGCGATCTTTCGCCTTTCGGCGAAGGAAAGCCACCGGCATACCAAGCAACAAGTCCCATATCGCGGACCAAGCAATCGTGACTGCAATTCCCGCGATGAATGTGAGTAGGTAGCGCACGACCGGATTCTACTCCCCTCGCCGCTAACGAAACAGGCGATTCGTTCATTGAGAATTTCCGGCTTGCGCCGATAGGGTCGCGCCTAGCCAACTGCTATTTGATCTGCACCAGTTCGTTCTCAGGGGCCACTGCGGGAATCGTGGGCGCGGGGTGTTGCGGGGCGCGCCAGGAATCGAAGATGGAAACCTGGTGCACGCATGACACCGTGCAGTGCGGTGCGCAGGATTTCTCGGTGAGGTATTCGCGGCGGAGATCTTCGCGGGTGTAGGTGGCAAGCGGAACTCCGGGATAGCCGCGTTGCTGCGAGCAGTAGTGGACGAGTCCGTCTTCGCAGATGTAGAGATAACGCGCGCCGGCGCGGCAGCGCCAGTCGTTGGGCAAGCCCTTCGCGATGTTGTCCTGAAAAGCGTGGATGCGGGTGAAGCTGCTCTTTTCCATCGCCTGCATTTCGTGATAAATGCGGCGCTCTTCGTCGCCGAGCGGCTGCAACTGGCCGCTGCCATCGTGAATAATGCCAATGGTTGAAGTAAAGCCGAGTTCAATGGCACGCTTGCCGATCACCAACGCGTCCTGCGGATGGGAAATGCCGCCACCGACTACCGAATTGATGTTCACGTGAAAGTCGGCGTGCTCGGCCAGCAACTGAAGTTTCTTGTCGAGAACCTTCAGGCTCTTCTTCGAGACTTCGTCGGGATTCACGTTGTCGATGGAAATCTGCAGCCACTCGAGGCCGGC
>Ga0116217_10002496_pt1 | contig 17128 bp, 20 predicted proteins | sample Sb_taG_6_FD_89697 | JGI IMG/M metagenome (GOLD analysis project Ga0116217, IMG submission 89697) | Peat soil microbial communities from Weissenstadt, Germany - Sb_50d_4_PS metaG | ecosystem: Environmental > Terrestrial > Soil > Wetlands > Peat | place: Germany: Weissenstadt | collected 2010-09-21 | reverse complement strand
GCGCTGCGCCTCCACCTCGAACCGCAATTTCGAGGGCCGGCAAGGCCGCGGCGGACGCACCCATCTGATGAGCCCGGCCATGGCCGCGGCCGCCGCGCTCGCCGGACATCTGGCCGACGTACGGGACCTGGGCTGAAGGCTGGCCCGAAGGTGCCACCCGGCGTCGCCATCCGGGCGGGGACGACCGGCGATGCGCCGCTCATCTGCCGGGTCCACGAGGAATCGATCCGCGGGCTCGGCCCGAGGGCCTACAGCCGGGCCGAAGTGGAAAGCTGGGTCACCGGATTGCAGCCGGACCGCTATGCCTGGGGCATGACGCACGGCGGCTATGCCTACTTCGTGGCCGAGGTCCCGGGCACCGGCGTGATCGGATTCTGTTGCTATGCCGCCGGCGAGGTCGCGGCGCTCTACATTCTTCCCCAATGGACTGGCCGCGGCATCGGCTCCGCCTTGCTCGGCCGTGCCGAACGAGACATCGAGGCGGCCGGACATGAGCGAATCCGTGTCGTCGCGGCGCTCAACAGCGTCGGCTTCTATCTGGCGCGAGGATACCGGGAGATCCGGCGCCACGACTGGAAGACCCGCGGCGGCCTGATCGTCGCGGCCGTCGACATGGAAAAACCGGCAGGCCCTACTCCGGCAGCTCGTGGCCGCGGCCGACGTTGACCACCATCTGGCTGAGATGCGGCCGGACCCTGAGCAAAGCCCGGCGATAGGCCGCGAGCGCGGCGGCGAGCGCGCCTTGGCGCTCCAGCAAGACGTCGGCGAACTCGACCACGCGCGTGTTGGGCCAGGCCTGGGGGCGAATCTCCAGAAGGGCCATGAAAGCGTCTTCTTCGCGCCCGGGATTGTGCTGGGCCATCAGCACGGCCGCGGCGGCCGAAGAGCGCGAGACGCCGGCATGGCAATGGACCAGGACATGGGCGATGTCGCTCCGGCTCTCCAGCTCGGCACCGAAGTCGAGGATGGCCTGGACGTCCGCTTCGCTGGGTGCGAGCGACCCGGGCGCCTCGAACAGGAGATCGTCGAATCGAAGGGTGCGGCGGCGATGGGGCGCGAAGCTCATGAAGGCCTCGGGCTCGGGCGTCGCAGGATCGATGATGGACAACACGTCGCTGACCCCCGCCTCGCGGAAGAGCGGGAGCTCCGGAATGCCGCAAATCGAGATGTCGTAGCGAACCAGGCTGCGGATCATGCGCTTCGGGTCATGGGGCTTCAGGTGACGGGGCTTCGGGCGACGGGGCTTCGATTGACCGGAGCCGGATGCCGGCCCAATTATGCTCCGCGGAAGAGGACATAGAAAGATGCGCCTGCTGCTCGTGGAAGATAACGACCGTCTGGCCCAATTCGTGGTCAAGGGCCTGAGCGATGCCGGTTTCATCGTCGACCGGGTCGGCCGGCTGGAGGAGGCAGGTGCCGCGGTCGCCACGGCCAGCTTCGATGCCATCGTGCTGGATCTCGGCATGCCCGACGGCGACGGCGGGGAATGGCTGAAGCAGCGCCGCGCGGCCGGCGATAAGGTCCCGGTCCTGGTCCTGACCGCGCGGGCCGGGACCAGCGACAAGGTCAAAGGCCTCAACAGCGGCGCCGATGACTATCTTGCCAAGCCCTTCGAGATGGCGGAGCTGGTGGCGCGCCTGAAGGCGCTGCTGCGCCGGCCGGGCGGGGTGCTGGGCCTTACCCTCGAGCTCGGCAAGCTCAGCTTCGATTCCGTGCATCGCGAGGCCTCCGTCGCCGGCCGGTCTCTGGCACTTTCGCGCAGCGAGCTGATCCTGCTGGAGCTCCTCCTGCGCCGGGCCGGCCGGGTGGTCGCCCGCCGGCTGCTGGAGGAGGGGCTGTACGGCTTCGACGACGAGGTGGGCCCCAACTCGCTCGAGGCCCATGTCTCGCGCCTGCGCAAGAAGCTGGATGCCGCCGACGCCGGCATCCAGATCCACACGCTGCGCGGCATCGGCTATCTCGCCGGCGAACGCGCCGGATGAACCAATCGCTCCAGTTCCGGCTTGCCTGGCGTCTGGCGCTCGTCTTCTCGGTCGTCATCCTGGCGACCTCCATCGCGATCCTGCTGCACCGGCACAATGGCAATGCCGAGATACCGCGCGACGAACTGAACGAGGCCATCGACCGGATGGCGGCCGCGCTCATGCTCGGGGCGGACGGAAAGCCGCGCCTGGATTTGCCGGCCGATCCCGGATTCGAGTACGCGGTGGAAACGCCGGCGGGCAGCCTGCTCTTCGCTTCGGCCCATCCACCGGCTGCCGCCCCGTCCGGCTGGCGCGAGGGATACCTGCGCCAAGGCGATCAAACCGCCGGGATTCGCGAAGTCGACAGCGCCATCGGCAAGGTCGAACTCCGTGCCGGCATCGACGTGCATGGGGAACAGGGCTGGCTCGCGGTGCTGGGCAGCCAGTTCGACGAGGAACTGATGCCCGTGCTGCTGCCGACCTTGCTGGCAGCGCTCATCATCGGCGCGCTCACGCTGCGCGATGGGCTGAGGCCGCTCCAGCAGCTCGCCCGGGCTGCCGCGGGGATTACGCCGGCGGCCAGCGAAAGGCGACTGCCGACGAGCGACCTGCCCCGCGAGCTGGTGGCCCTGGTGTCGGCGATCAACGCCGCCCTCGACAGGCTCGACGAAGGGTTTCGCGCCCAGCGGGACTTCACCGCCGATGCCGCCCATCAGCTGCGCACGCCGCTTGCCATCCTGACCGCCCATCTCGATACGCTGGGCAACCGGGCCGAAGCCGCGGCGCTTCGCGACGACGTCGCCCGGATGAGCCGGCTGGTCGAGCAGCTTCTCCAGGTGGCGGAGCTCGAGGCTCTCACCCTGAAGCCGGAGGAGGGGACCGATCTGTCCGCCCTCGCCCTCGAGGTGGCGGAAGCGCTCGCCCCCCTGGCGCTGGCCCGCCGGCGCGATATCGCCGTCATCGGCGCCGAGGCGCCGGTCCTGGTCCACGGCAACCACGATTCGCTGCACCAGGCGCTGCGCAACCTGGTGGAGAATGCCCTCAATCACACAGGCGAGGGAACGACGGTGGACGTCGCCGTCCAGGCCCGGCCGCCGGCGCTTTCGGTCAGGGATCGCGGGCCCGGCGTCGCTGCGGTGGACCGCGACAAGCTGTTCCGGCGTTTCTGGCGCGCCGACCGATCGAGCGGACGGGGCGCGGGGCTGGGCCTCGCCATCGTCCAGCGCATCGCAGCCGCCCATGGCGCGCGGGTGACGCTGGACGACGCCGCGGGGGGCGGCGCCAAGTTCACCATCGCCTTTCGCGAATGAGGCCTATTCGGTGAGAGGGTAGCGGCGCTTCAGGTCCCATTCACGGCGCCAGGACCGGAAGAGTTCGCGCCATCCGCCCGGGACATGCCCCTCCGCGCGATGGGCGGCGCCGAACTCGAACAGCATGCGGATCTGGGAGAACAGGGCGCCATAGGCGCCGCGCAGGCCGGCGTCGGGATCCCAGATGTGGATCGCCTCGCTGCCACCGCCGTTGAATTCGATGACGGTGAAATCCTTGCCATCGAGAAGGTTGTCGAGGGAGGCGAAGCGCACGTCGAAGCGGCCGAAATGGAAGGCCGGGATGCTGCGCGCGAGCCAGTCCATGCGCTCGGTGAGGGCCGGGGTCACCAGCGCCGTGGCATCGCGGAAGAGCGCGCCCTTGCAATGATTGCCGGCGAAGACCAGCCGTACCTTTTCGCCCGCCGCCGGAACCCAGCCGAGGCGATGGCGATGACGCGGCAGATAGAGATGGGGAACCCGGCCGGCCCGAGGGTCGCGATGGATCAACTGCTCAAGGGTCGCGACGCCATCGCCGATCACGTAGGGGAAGAACTTGAAGGTCATGGAGAAGATCCGCCCGCTCGCCTCGCCAGGCCTTCGGACATAGAAGATCCCAGCTTCGCCTTCGTAGTCGATGAGGCGCTGGAGCATCAGCCGCTCGCCGGCGGGGAAGCCTTGCAGATAGCTGGCAAGCTCGGTCTCGTTGCGCACGATGCGCACGCCTGCACCCTGGCAGCCGATGTCAGGCTTGGCGACCAGCGGGAAGCCGAGACCGGCCGCGGCCGCCTGGCTGATGAGTTCGGCCGCGGTCTCGAAGAGCCGGTCATCGGGGCCGCGCAGGCTGCTCACGAAAGGCGCAAGCCAGCGCCGGCCCTCAGGGCTCATGCTGGCGAACTGGCGCGTCTTCGATTCCCCGGCCAGCCCGCCCAACTCCATCAGCGGATTGGCGATGGTCGGGAGCGAAAGGCTCCGGTGGCGTAGTCCCTGCCAGATCCAATAGGCGACCACCGGCGCGTAGAACAAGTATGGCGGCCAGAACTCGAACAGGGACTGGATGTGGTGCGGTCGCTCGGTGAGGCCTGGGTTGACGGGAACGAAGGGGAAGGCGGCGTATACATGGCCGTTGGTCGTGGCGGCGCCATCCGGCGCGCGCTCAGGCCCCGATCCGGTCTCTGCCGGCAGGTCGGCCGGCAGCTCGGCCGGCTCGGGGACCGGATCCGCGATCCGAGGTTGAAAGGCTTGGCGGGACAATGTCATTGGCGCTCTCGATCGATCCTAGGTCGCTATTTCCGTTTAGACACGGCCGAAAGCGAAGCAGGCGTCTCGGGCTCGGACTCGCGCCGCCCGATCCGCTGGCGCCAGTGCTGCCGTACATACCAGACGACGGCGAGGACTAAGGCCAAGACCACCAACAAGTCCAGCCGATGCATGACCGCGCGCAGGAGCGGATTGCTCTCCCAGGCCTGGCCCAGGCGAAAGCCGACCCACGCCAGTACTAAGCACCAGAGCCAGGAGCCGAGGAACGTGTAAGCCTGGAACTTGAGCTGGGGCATGCGGGCGATGCCGGCGGGCAGCGCGATATAGGTGCGCACCACCGGCAGCAGGCGGGCGATGAAGACCGCCAGGCTGCCGAAGCGGGCGAAGAAGCGCTCGGTCTGGTCCAGGTCCTTGTGGCTCATCAGGATATAGGCACCCCAGCGCTCGACGAGGGGCCGGCCGCCCAGATAGCCGGCATAATAGGCGACGGTCGAACCCAGGTTGCAACCCAATGCCCCGGCGGTCGCCACGAGGACCAAGGAAAACCGGCCAGTGGAAACGAGATAGCCGGAGAACGGCATGATGATCTCGGAGGGCAGCGGAATGCAGGCGGACTCGACGGCCATCAACAAGGCGATGCCCAGCAGCCCGCTCGCCGAGATCACGGCCACGATCAGCGCGGCCAGCCAGGCCAGGAGACCGTCTATCAAGATATTCCCTGGGCGCGGACAGCGTGACGATCAGGCAAGATCCCCCCTCGGAAGAGTCGCTTCAATGCCTGAATAGCCTTTCGCCCGGCGATTGGCCAGCCCTGCTTGCGGGCCTGCAGGATGAAACTGTGGCCTCCGGCTGACGGTTGTCTGACCGTCGCGTGAACCCCTCTTAACTGCGGCGTCAGGTTGAAATCAGCGTCTGCCGTCAGCTTCCGGCCCCGACGCGCAACGCCGATACCGCCCGCGCGATCGGACAACCCAAGGAGACGTGATGATGCGTAAGACCATGCTGGCCGTTGCCGCTTTCTCGACCCTCGCCTTCGCCGCTCAGGCGGCGCTGGCCGAGGAATCCTGTTCGGGCAGCGGCACCCCCATGACCAAGGGCGCCGTCGAGACCCAGCTCAAGGCCCAGGGCTATACCCAGATCAGGGAGATCAAGAGCCACGGCGGCTGCTACGAGGCCAAGGGATTGGATCAGAACGGCAAGCGCTTCGAGCTGGAGATCAATTCCTTCACCGGCAAGATCAACAACCAGGAAGGCTGATCGGATCATGGCCATCGTTCGCGACCAGGGTCGAACCGAAGCGGAAGGCGGTTGGGTCAAGGTGTGGGATCCGCTCCTGCGCCTGGCCCATTGGGGCCTTGCGGCCGCCGTCACGCTGGCGCTGGTCTCGAGCGAAGACCGCAGGCTCCACGAGGCCGCGGGTTACGTCGCCCTCGGCATCGTGGGTTTGCGGATCCTTTGGGGTATCGTCGGGCCGATCCATGCTCGCTTCACCGATTTCGTCTATTCGCCGGGCACGGTGTTGGCTTATCTCAAGGACCTGTCCCGCTTCAGCGCCCGGCGCTATCTCGGCCACAATCCGGCAGGCGGCGCCATGATCCTCGCCCTGCTCGTCCTCATCCTGGTGGCCGGGGTCAGCGGCTGGATGTCGCTGACCGACCGCTTCTTCGGCGTCGGCTGGGTGGAAGACCTCCATTCCGCCTCGGGCAACCTGCTGATGTTCCTCGTCATCGGCCATGTCATCGGTGTGATCGTCTCCAGCATGCTGCACGGGGAGAATCTCATCCGGGCGATGATCACGGGCAGGAAGCCCGCGAAGATCGCCTCGCCCTATGGTCGAGGGGAGACCGAGGAAGCCTGAATATCCGGCCCTTGTCCGGGCCGGCCCCCCATGACATAAGACCGGCCCGGGAAGGGCCGGTCTTTCGCCATGGCCCGATCGGCCCGAAGGACAGCGGACGATGCAGAAATTCACCACCCTTCGCGGCGTCGCCGCGCCCCTGCCGATGATCAATGTCGACACCGACATGATCATCCCCAAGCAGTTCCTGAAGACGATCAAGCGCACCGGCCTCGGCAAGAACCTGTTCGACGAGCTGCGCTACGAGACGGACGGCCGGGAGAAGCCGGACTTCGTGCTGAACCAGCCCGCCTATCGCAAGGCCCAGATCCTGGTGGCGGGCGAGAATTTCGGCTGCGGCTCGAGCCGCGAGCATGCCCCCTGGGCGCTGCTCGATTTCGGCATCCGCTGCGTCATCGCGACCAGCTTCGCCGACATCTTCTACAACAACTGCTTCAAGAACGGCATTCTGCCCATCAGGCTGCCGCAGGCGGATGTGGATCTGCTGATGGACGACGCCAAGCGCGGGTCCAATGCGATCATCACCGTCGATCTGGAGAACCAGGTGATCACCGGGCCGGACGGAGGCCTCTTGCGTTTCGAGATCGAACCCTTCCGCAAGCATTGCCTGCTGAACGGGCTCGATGACATCGGCCTCACCCTGGAGAAGGCCGCCTCGATCGATGCCTTCGAGGCGCGCGACCGCCTGACGCGGCCGTGGCTCTACGCCTGAAGACATCGCCAGCGGACCCAGCCGCCGCATCATCGGGGACCCCTGTCATGGCCGCGAACAAACGCCTTCTGATCCTGCCCGGCGACGGCATCGGGCCCGAGGTGATGGCTGAAGTGCGCCGGGTCCTCGAATGGCTGGCCAGGCGTCGCGCCATCGGCTTCGACTTGAAGGAAGGGCTGGTCGGCGGGGCCTCCCTCGACAAGCACGGGCTGCCGATCACGGATGCGACCATGGCGGACGCGCTCGCCGCCGACGCCGTGCTGCTGGGCGCTGTCGGTGGCCCGAAATGGGACGGCCTGCCCTTCGAGAAGAAACCCGAGCGCGGCCTGTTGCGCCTGCGCAAGGACATGGAGCTGTTCGCGAACTTGCGGCCCGCCATCGTGTTCGATGCGCTCGCCGAGGCGTCTTCGCTCAAGACGGAGCTGGTCCGGGGCCTCGACATCCTGATCGTCCGGGAGCTCACCGGCGGCGTCTATTTCGGCAACCCCCGGGGCATCGAGACCCTGCCCGACGGCAGCCGGCGCGGCGTCAACACCCAAGTCTACACCACGGCCGAGATCCAGCGCGTGGCGCGGGTCGCCTTCGAGCTGGCGGCCAAGCGCGGGCGCAAGGTCTGCTCGGTGGAAAAGGCCAATGTGATGGAGAGCGGGCTGCTTTGGCGCGAGGAGGTGCAGAAGCTCCACGATGCAGAGTATCCCGGCATCGGCTTGAGCCACATGTATGCCGACAATTGCGCCATGCAGCTCGTGCGCCAACCCAAGCAGTTCGACGTCATCCTCACCGACAACCTGTTCGGCGACCTGTTGTCCGACTGCGCGGCCATGCTGACCGGCTCGCTCGGCATGCTGCCCTCGGCCTCGCTCGGCGCCACCGACGCGACCGGCCGGCGGCGGGCGCTTTACGAGCCGGTGCATGGCTCCGCCCCCGACATCGCCGGCAAGGGCTTGGCCAATCCACTGGCGAGCGTCCTCAGCCTCGCCATGATGCTGCGCTACAGCTTCGACCAGGGCGAGGAGGCGGCCTTGATCGAGAAGGCGGTCGACCGGGTGCTTTCGGCCGGAATCCGCACCGCGGATATCATGACCGCGGGCGCGACCAGGGTCTCGACATCGGCCATGGGCGACGCTCTGCTGAAAGAGCTCGACCGCCTGGCCGGCTGACGTCGAGCGCTTTCTTAGGAGGCCAGCCATGATCAGCTACCGCGATCGCATGACGCGAGGCCGCACGAATGTGGGATGGCTCGACAGCCGTCACAGCTTTTCATTCGGCAACTACTACGACCCGCAGCAGATGGGCTTTCGCAGCCTGCGCGTCATCAACGAGGACCGGGTGATTCCCGGTGCCGGCTTCCCGTCCCACAGCCACAAGGACATGGAGATCATTTCCTATGTCCTCGAGGGGGGCTTGAGGCATAAGGACAGCCTGGGCAACGGCTCGGTCATCGCGCCGGGCGAAGTGCAGCGGATGAGCGCCGGCACCGGCATCACCCATAGCGAATACAATGCCTCGGCCGATCAGCCCGTCCATTTCCTGCAGATCTGGGTGATCCCGAGCGCGCGAGGAATCCCGCCCGGTTATGAGCAGAAGATGCTGGGCAAAGGGGACAAGCGCGGCCTGCTCGAACTCGCCGCGGGCCCCGAGGGATCCCGTGCTGCGGTTGCAATCCATCAAGATGCGCGGATGTATGTGGCGAGGCTCGATGCGGGGGCTGAGGTATCCTATGATCTGGCTGCCGGCCGGGGTGCCTGGCTTCAGGTCGCTCGAGGCGCCGTAGCGTTAAACGGTACCGAAATGAAAGAGGGCGACGGCGCCGCCATCGAGCATGAGCCGCGGCTCGTCGTCGAAGGCACCGCGCCTGCGGAGATTCTGTTGTTCGATCTCGCCTGACCGGCAAGAGGGGCCTGGCGAGCGGGGGCCGGATCGAATTTTCGATCTCGGGCCACAACCGGGAGGGGTAGCAGGAGGGGCAGACCTAAGCCGTGGGGACGAAGCAAAATGTACTTGTCGTGGACGACGATCCCAGCGTCGGCGCGACCATGTCGCGGCTGGTCAGGGCGGCGGGCTACGAGCCGCACTACGTCAACACCGCCGCCGCGGCCCTGGAACGCCTCGGGGGCGAACCGGCCAGCTATATCGCCGTCTTGAGCGATCTGCATATGGAAGGCATGGACGGGATCGGACTTGCTCGGCGGATTTCCGAACAATGGCCTCGCCTGCCGGTGATCCTCTGTTCCGGCGACAGCGGCCCAGGCCCCGGCACTTTGGAAGGCAAACGGGGCGTGGCGGCCGTGCTCAGCAAACCGATACGGCTTCAGCAGATCGTGGATTTGCTGCTAAGTTACGGCAAGGAGTGAACCTTTGCTTGCCATGCCGGCCGGGACCTGAAGGACACGGCGATGGTCTATGTGGTTAGGGCCACCGTGAGCCCAGGAGTTCGCCCGATCGCCTTGCGCTACGACACGGTGGACAAGGCCTTGGGCCAGGCTCGGGCCTTCCTCGAAAGAGGCATGGAAGCCGTTTCAATCGCCGATGGCGATGGGCATCAGATCGACGGCGCCGAACTCGAGGCCTGCTGCCGGGGAGAGAAGTCGCTGAGCCGCGATCTGCAGGTGCGATAGGACTCCGGCACGATCTTGCCTATCTTTGTTCAGGCTCAAGGCCTTGCCGGTCTCGCATCCACGATGGATCGCAACCTGGTGCTCCACCCGTGAAACTGGCTTCCGTTGCCCGTACTGGTGATCTATTGTGTCCGCAGTTTCAGCGGGTTGGCGCTAATGGCCGCTGATGGTAGCTCATTGCCAAGAGTTCACCTGTCCATCATTTGCTCGTCAGTCTACCGTCAGCCCGCGATGCGCAACATGCGAAAGCTCACGGCGGTCGGCCGCGAAAAAATGGCTGGATGGGCAACGTCCCGGATAGAGGCAGGGACTTGAGCCGGCCACGATTGGATCAACCTCGGAAGGATGCTCGTATGGATGCGGCCCTGATCGCAGCGGCCGATCGGCATTCGCGCAGTTGGCGCGGCGAACCCGGGCGCATCCGCATCGGCAGCGAGGCCCATAAGCGTCTCTTTTGCAGCATGCTGCTCGACACCTTCAACCCCTACAAGCCCTCGGTCATCGATTGGCCGCGGCTTGCCGAAGACGCCCGGCAGCGGTTGACCAGCCTGCCGATCTGGGACATCGCGGTGCAGACCGAAGGCCGCGCCCAGCTGCGCGTCCAAAGCTATGCCGACGGCATCGAAGACCCGCTCCTGCGCAAGGCGATCACGCTCAACGCCTACGAGGAAGGGCGGCACAAGCGCGTGCTTTCGAACCTGGTCGAGGCCTATGGCATAACCCTCGATCCGGAGCCCGCCTATGCGAAGCCGCGCGATGCGGAGTGGGCCTTCCTGGTAACGGGCTTCAGCGAGTGCATCGACAGCTTCTTCGCTTTCGGCCTGTTCGAGCACGCCAAACGCTCGGGCTACTTCCCGCCGGAACTGGTCGACACCTTCGAGCCGGTGATCCAGGAGGAGGGTCGCCACATCCTGTTCTTCGTCAACTGGGTCGCCTGGCATCGGCAGAACCTCCCCTGGTGGCGCCGGCCCGTCTTCTTCTGCAGGGTCGTGGCCGTTTGGGCCTTTCTCGTCTGGGAACGCAGCCGGCTGGCGCGCGATATCGGCGGCAACCGCGACGACAACAACTTCACCGTGACGGGCAGCAAATCCATCGGCACCGATCTTCGGCCTGCCGAATTCATGGATCTCTGCCTGGCCGAGAACGACCGCCGGCTTGGAGGTTACGATCCCCGCCTGCTGCGGCCGGCGACGATGCCATGGCTCGTCCGGCTGGCCCGGCGGACCTTCCTGCGGTCAAAGCGGTCCCCCGTTTTATTGGGCGGCAGCTCGGAATGAAGGCTATCGGCATACCCGCATTTGTCCTGGGACTGATTGCCGTATTCCTTCTTGTCGGGCATTACGGCTTCGGCGCCGTCACCGCCGCGCTGACGGGCATCGGCTGGGTCGGGTTTCTCGCCATCACCGGCATCCACCTCGCGATCATCGCCCTTTGCGGCCTGGCATGGTTTGCGCTCCTGCCGCCGTCCCGCAGTCGGGCGCCCTGGGTTTTCATTTGGGGAAGGCTCGTTCGCGACGGTGGGAGCGAAGTCCTGCCGCTCTCGCAGATCGGCGGCTTCGTCCTCAGCGCGCGCGCCGTGACCCTCGCCGGCTTGTCGGCCCGCATGGCGGCGGCTTCCGTGGTCGTCGACGTGACGATGGAGATGCTGAGCCAGTTGGCCTACACGGGCCTCGCCCTCGGCGTGTTTGCCGCCCTGCGCCCGCAATCCGGGCTTGCGGCCCCAATCGCCGGAGGCCTGGTCGTCGCGGGAATTGTGGCGGTGCTGCTGGTCCTGGCCCAGCGCCGCGGCTTTCCCCTGGTGAAGCGCATGACCGATGTCGTGGCCCGGCGCTGGGCCGATCACGCCGCTTCCGGCCTCGCGGCAGTCCAGGCTGCCATCGACGAAATCTACGACCGCCGCCGAAGGCTGCTTGCCGGCCTCTTCCTGCATCTGTTCGCCTGGATCGCCAGCGCTGGCGAGATCTGGTTCGCCTTGCAGCTCATGGGCAGGCCGCTCGGTCCGGGCCCCGTCCTCGCCATCGAGGGCATTCTCTATGCGGCCCGGGGTGCCGCCTTCGCCGTTCCCAGTGCGCTTGGCGTGCAAGAAGGCGTATACGTCGTGCTCGGGGGAATCTTCGGATTGGGGCCGGACACGGCGCTGGCGTTGTCGCTCCTCAAGCGGGCGCGGGACCTCTTCCTGGGCGTTCCGTCTCTCGTCCTCTGGCAGTTCATGGAGAGCCGGCGCTTGTGGCACAGGCGCCCGGCGCAAGCGACCGTCCTCGCGGCCGAAAAAGGAAGAGCAGTCGCCACGCTGCCGATCGATGGCATATAGAGGTTCGGGCTCTCGGCAGAAGGCCCTATAGTCCGGAGTTGAGGAACGTTCGAAATATGGCACATGGCTTAGCCCAACTTGAATTCGCAGCGGCCTGGATCTGCTTGGCGGTCGCCCTCGCGGGCGTGGCCTATTCGCTCGCGGCCACCCTCTTTGTCCGGCGCTTCGCGAGAAGCGCAACGCCGAAGGCCAGCAGCTGCCCGCCCGTCACAATCTTGAAACCGCTGCACGGGGCGGAACCCCGCCTGTACGAGAATCTGTCGTCGTTCTGCCGACAGGACTATGCCGGGCCCATCCAGATCATATTCGGCGTTCAGGACGCAGCCGACCCGGCCACCGCCATCGTGCGCCGGCTGAGCGGCGAATTTCCCGAAGTCGATCTCACCCTCATCGTCGATTCTCGCCAGCATGGCGCCAATCGCAAGGTTGCCAACCTGGTCAACATGTCGGAGCACATCCGCCATGAGGTCCTGGTCGTCGCTGACAGCGACATGATGGTGCCGGCGGACTATCTCAGCCACGTCGTCGGCGCCTTGGAAGAACCCGGAATCGGCTTGGCAACCTGCCTCTATCGCGGGGCGTCCGATCCGGGGTTGCGCGCGGACCTCGCCTCGATGGCCATCGACTACCATTTCCTGCCAAGCGTTCTCGTCGGGCTGGGGCTTGGCCTGGCCAGACCCTGTTTCGGCTCGACCATCGCGCTGCGCCGCGAGATGCTGGAGAAGGTGGGCGGTTTCCGGGCCTTCGCCGATCACCTCGCCGACGACAACGCGATCGGTGAAGCGGTCCGCCGGGCTGGTGCCAAGGTCGCCATCCCCTCGCTGATCGTCGCCCACGCATGCCCGAAGCGGAAGGTTACCGAGTTGCTGCGCCAGGAATTGCGCTGGGCCAGGACCATCAGGGCCGTCAACCCGCTTGGATTCTTCGGTTCGCTCATCGCCCATCCCCTTCCGTTCACGCTGCTGGCCGTGCTGCTGGGAGATTTCGACGGTTTTGCCGTTGCGATGATCGGCGGAACCCTGCTCAGCCGTCTCATGCTTCAACGCGAAGTCGACCTTGCCATCGACGCCACGTCGTGGCGCTGGGGGCTGGGCCCGCTGCGGGACCTGATGTCCTTCCTGGTATTCGTCGCCAGTTTCTTCGTCACCGCGGTGAGTTGGCGCGGCCACCGCTACCGGGTCCATGCCGACGGAACTATCTCCTATCTAAGGACATAAGCAGGATGATGCGCACCTTGTTCCTCCAGGCTCCCTCCTTCGATGGCTTCGACGGCGGGGCCGGTTCCCGTTACCAGGCCCGGCGGGAAATCCGCTCCTTCTGGTATCCGACCTGGCTTGCCCAGCCCGCGGCCCTGGTGGAGAACAGCCGGCTGATCGATGCGCCGCCGCATGGCGTCAAGCTCGGCGAGGTCCTCGGCCTGGCCAAGGAATTCGATCTGGCTGTCCTCCACACCTCGGCGCCATCCTTCGCTTCCGACGTCAAGGCGATCGAGCTGATGAAAGAGGCCAATCCGGCCCTGAAAGTCGGCCTGATCGGCGCCAAGGTGGCCGTCGACCCCGAAGGCAGCCTGAAGGCGTCCGCAGCGATCGATTTCGTCGCCCGCAACGAATTCGACTTTACGATCAAAGACGTTGCCGAGGGACGCGCCTGGAGCGGGATTGCCGGCCTCTCCTACCGAAACGGCGAGGGCGCCGTGCAGCACAACGAAGAGCGGGCGGTCCTCGAGAACATGGACGCGCTGCCCTTCGTGACGCCGGTCTACAAGCGCGACCTTGGAATCGAGAACTACTTCATCGGCTATCTGAAGCACCCGTATCTCTCCCTCTACACGGGCCGCGGCTGCAAATCGCGCTGCACCTTCTGCCTGTGGCCGCAGACGGTGGGCGGGCATCGCTACCGGACTCGCTCGGTCGGCCATGTGGTCGAGGAGATCGCCTGGGCGAAGAAGGCCTTTCCCCAGGTCAAGGAGTTCTTCTTCGACGACGACACCTTCACCGACGACCTCCGGCGGGCCGAGGCGATCGCGCGTGAGCTCGGCAAGCTCGGCGTGACCTGGTCCTGCAACGCCAAGGCCAATGTCCCGCGCGACACCCTGAAGATCCTCAAGGACGGCGGGCTCCGGCTGCTGCTGGTGGGATACGAATCGGGCAATCAGCAGATCCTGCACAATATCAAGAAGGGCATGCGCATCGACGTCGCCCGGCGTTTCACCAAGGACTGCCACGAGCTCGGGATCACGATTCATGGCACCTTCATCCTCGGCCTCCCCGGTGAATCCAAGGAAACCATCGAGGAGACCATCCGCTTCGCCACCGAGATCAACCCCCACACGATCCAGGTCTCCCTGGCCGCGCCTTATCCCGGCACGTTCCTGCATCGTCAGGCGCTGGAAAACGGCTGGCTCGACGATGCGAATGCGGAGCTGGTCGACGATCACGGCGTGCAGATTGCGCCGCTCCACTACCCCCATCTCAGCCACGCCGAGATCTTCGATTCCGTCGAGACGCTCTATAGGCGGTTCTACTTCCGCTCCGGCAAGATCGCCTCGATCGTCGGCGAGATGGTGCTGAGCCCCCAGATGATGAAGCGCCGGCTGCGGGAAGGCGTCGAGTTCTTCCAGTTCCTGAAGGAGCGGCGGAGGGCAGCGAGCTGACGGCGCTGATCGTCACCGCGGACGATTTCGGCCTCGCGCCGGAAGTCAACCTCGCGGTCGAACAGGCACACCAGCACGGCATCCTGACAGCGGCGAGCCTGATGGTCGGTGGTGCTGCCGCGAGCGACGCCGTTGCCCGGGCCAGGCAGCTGCCGGGACTGCGCGTGGGCCTGCACGTCGTTCTGGTGGATGGCCGACCGGTCTTGCCGCCCGAGCAGGTTCCCGATCTGGTCGATGCCGACGGTTGTTTCCGCGACAACATGGTGAAGGCCGGCGTCGGGTTTTTCTTCCGGCCCGCCTGCCGCCGGCAGCTCGCCGCCGAGATCGAGGCGCAATTCCAAGCCTATCTGGCGACCGGCCTGCCGCTCGACCATGTCAATACCCACAAGCATTTCCACCTGCATCCGACGATCGCCCAGTTGATCATCCGAATCGGCAAGCGCTACGGGCTCAACGCGATGCGGGTGCCGTACGAGCCGGCGCGCCTGTTGAGGGCCTTGGAACCGGGCTCAAGGCGGCTCGCGGCCGAACTCGTCGCCCCTTGGGCAGCCTTCCTTCGCCTGCGCCTCCGCCGGCAAGGATTCATCGTTCCCGATAGGGTGTTCGGCCTTGCCTGGTCCGGCGCGATGACGGCCAGACGCCTTGCCGCGCTGCTGAGCCACTTGCCTCCCGGCACCACGGAAATCTATCTCCACCCAGCGACGGCGAACGTCTTCGCGGGATCGGCGCCGGGCTATCTCTACGCCGAGGAATTGGCGGCGCTGACTGCGCCGGCCGTCATCGCCGCCGCCAGGGCCTGCGGCGCGCGTTTGTGCGGCTTCTCCGACCTCGGGAAGGAAGCGTCCGGGGCGGTTCCCGATCGGCCTTGAGGCAGGCACCCTCGGCCGACCCCAGTCCTTCGTCGACAACCGGCACTCGGAAGCATAGAATGCTGCCCCTCGGAAGGAAGCAGTCATGCCGAAGCTCCTTGGTCCAGTGACACTGATCGCCATGCTCGCCCTTGGCGGGCCGGCCTTCGCCTGCGACAAGCATCAGAGCGCCTCGGCGGACGGCCAGTCGGTGGCCAGCGCGACGGTCCCGCCGGCGAACGGCAGCGGCACCACCACCACCACGACCCCGAAAACGACGGAGCCCAACTCCGGCGGCTGATCGGCGCTTCCAGGGTCAAAGAGGCGTCAGGGCCGCCCCGGGGCGGCCCTTTCCATTTGGCGTCCAGGGGAATGATAGCCGGCCCCGCGGCCACTGGCGGATTGACGAAGAAGGGCAGACGACGATAGTGCTGCCCCGCAAAGGAGACGAAGCGATGAGCTACAGAGTTGCGGTCGTGGGCGGCACCGGCAATGTCGGCCGGGAAATGCTTCAGATCCTGGCCGAGCATGACTTCCCGGCCGAGGAAGTGGTACCCCTCGCCTCGTCCCGCTCGGCGGGGAGCGAGGTTTCCTTCGGCGAGGACAAGGTGCTGAAGGTTCGCGCCCTCGACAATTTCGATTTCAAGGGCTTCGACATCGCCCTCTTCTCGCCCGGGGCCAAGGTCTCGGCGGTGCATGCGCCCCGCGCCGCGGCGGCGGGCTGCGTCGTCATCGACAACACCTCCCAATTCCGCATGGATCCGGAGGTCCCGCTCGTGGTGCCCGAGGTCAATCCCGACGCCATCGCAGGCTACCGCAAGCGCAACATCATCGCCAACCCGAACTGCTCGACCATCCAGATGGTGGTGGCCCTGAAGCCGCTCCACGATCTCGCCCGCATCAAGCGCGTCGTCGTTGCCACCTACCAGTCGGTTTCGGGCGCCGGCAAGGAGGCGATGGAGGAACTGTTCGAGCAGACCCGCGCCATCTACATGAACGCGCCGGTCGAGCGGCAGAAGTTCACCAAGCAGATCGCCTTCAACTGCATTCCCCATATCGACGTCTTCATGCCCGACGGCTCGACCAAGGAGGAATGGAAGATGGTGGCCGAGACCCACAAGATCCTGGATCCCGACATCGCGGTTTCGGCGACCTGCGTGCGCGTGCCGGTCTTCATCGGCCATGCCGAGGCGGTCAACGTCGAGTTCGAGCAGCCGATCGACGAGGCGGCGGCGACCGCGGCCTTGCGCTCGGCGCCGGGCGTCAGCGTCATCGACCACCGGGCGGACGAGGGCTATGTGACCCAGGTGGAATGCGTCGGCGAGGATGCGGTCTTTGTGAGCCGCATCCGCAAGGACCCGACGGTCAAGCACGGGCTTTCGCTGTGGGTCGTCTCCGACAACCTGCGCAAGGGCGCCGCGCTCAACGCGGTGCAGATCGCCGAGCACCTGGTGAAGCACGAATTCGCGGCGTAACCGGCTCAGGCGAGTCGCTTGATCCGCGCCACCACGGGCGGCCTCGCGAGCTGATCCAGGCTTTCGACCAGGGCCAGCTCCTCGCGGCCGATGGAGGCGGCGAAGACGGCATGGGTCGAATC
>Ga0116217_10002495_pt1 | contig 17130 bp, 10 predicted proteins | sample Sb_taG_6_FD_89697 | JGI IMG/M metagenome (GOLD analysis project Ga0116217, IMG submission 89697) | Peat soil microbial communities from Weissenstadt, Germany - Sb_50d_4_PS metaG | ecosystem: Environmental > Terrestrial > Soil > Wetlands > Peat | place: Germany: Weissenstadt | collected 2010-09-21 | reverse complement strand
ACGGCAGTTTCACGGCTTCCGCAATCCGGCGCGCGTAGTAACCGATCAGCTCCTGCGCCGTCTGCGGCTCGGGAACCTTGTAATCGCGCTCGACGATTTTCTGCAATGTGATGATGTCGTGACCTTCATAGCGGAAGGTCTTCGTGTTCGGATCGTCCACCGTGAGAGGAAGCAGGATGGTCTGGAACAACATCACATCGATCGCAGCGATTTCGTCCACCAAACTCTTCTTGCGCACCAGCGTCGGGGTGAGCACGGGTAGCCCGATGTCGAACTGCTTACGATTCTCAAGAGGCATGATGGTGAGAATGCGCAGCTTGTCTTTACCGAGTTCAAAGGTATCGAATTGAAGTTCTTCAAGTTTTTCCAGGTCGCTGACAAAATCGAGGAATCTCTGGTTGCCGATGATATCCACGCGCTCTGTGTAATCGGTTGTGAGGCCGCGAAACATTAGCCGCAAGCCACGGCCAATCGCCTGCTCGGGCAAAATGTTGGCCTTGGCGGTGAAAGGCCGAAGCCCGACAACGACCGTAACGTTCTGCACGTCCCAGCCCTCGCGGAGCATGACGACGCTAACGATGGCGTGAATTGGGTTCTGCGGATCGTCAACATCGCGAACAGCCTTGCGGGCCTCGTCCAACATCTTCTTGCTGACATTCCCTTGTTTGTCAGTGTGGATGATCTGTGTTTTTCCCCCGCCAAACTCGACGGGGTAGGCCTTTGCGATCCATTCGGCCACGTCATCCGCTTCTTCCGTGCTGTTCATCATGACGAACAGCACGGGTTTCTTGTTTAAAGGCTTGAGCTGATCGCGGTATTCCTTCCAGCGCTCGACTGCGGCCGTCAGGTAGCCCCTGTACTTAACGCTGGCATACTCCGACTTGGCTTCGACAATCCTCGCGACACCTTTCACAGGACGTTTCACGATGCCATCGAGGATGGCCTGCTTGAGCGGGTAATCGGAGATTGTCCAGGGGAAAATCGCACCTTTTTGGAAGCGCGGCGTCGCAGAAAAATCGAGCTGTGCGGCAATGGGTGTTTTCTCGTGTAGCGCGCGGATGATCTCATTCCAGTTCAAATCTTCGTCGTGCGTGTGATGGGCTTCGTCATTGATGACCAGCAGCTTGCCTGCACGGCGGGCGATGCGCTCGGTGAAGTCCGTCTGTTCCAGCTTTTGGGCCGGAGGTTTCGGTCCCAACACCGCCGTCATCGCGTCCGGTTCGTCATCTTTGCCGCGGTCGGGGCGTTCGTAAAATTGCTGGATATTGGTGAGAAAGAGGACGCCTTCCGAGTGCGCCCGCTCGCCCTCGCCGCGCATGACGCAATCGAAGTCCCAGAAGATGCCGAATTCTTTCGGGCGGATCGGGTCTTCGCGGAAGATGTTGCCGTTGGCGAAATCGGACTTGAGGCGTTCCAGCACGATGACGTTGGGTGCGATCAACAGAAAAGTCTTGGCGTAATCTTTGCTGATGTCGTCCTGCTCGCGGCGGGCGTTGAAGTATTGCCAGGCGATGGCCAGGGCCATCACTTTCGTCTTTCCGCTCCCCGTTGCCATCTTGGTGCAGTAGCGGGCAAAGCCGTCGTCTGGCGGCAGGCGCAGGTCATGGATATTCTGGGCGTAACGCTCGAGTAGGTCTTTGCGCGTGCGTATCTTCTCGACCTCCCAGACATAGATGAGGGTTTCGATGGCTTCCTGCTGGGACTCGTGATATTTGAATGGCCTGCCGGTCTTCAGCTTGTGGTCGGTTCTGAACCAGTAGTTGAGCAGGACGCGAGTTGTGTCGGTGATGCCTTTGTAGTCGCTGCCTTTCCATGATTTGACCGCCTCGCGCAACGGCGGGACGCAGGGACCGGAGCGCAGCTTCGATGTGATGTCCAGCAGGCTGGGAGTATCGTCGGCGGTTTTCTTGCGGCGCGGCATGAGTCCTCTTGTGTCGCAGTCACAGTTTTGGTTTGTGTCGGGGCACGCCTTCAAGGCGTGCCGAAAGTCAGCGCCGTGATTCCGCCTTTAGGCGCTGGGGGTGCACCCCCAGCGCCTAAAGGCGAATCCATAGCCGGGCTTTTGCGGCACCGCTGAAGCGGTACCCTGATACGAACCCTATTTACTTCACCTCTACGGTTAGCGTCTTGGTCGTGTCGTTTCCCAGGATGTCTATTACTTTCACTACTACCGTATATTCGCCGGGCTCGGCATACTCATGCTTCACGGTTAATTCCAGCTTCGGATTCTTGCGGGTGCGGTAGGACTGCCACTGGTTGTGGAAGGTGTCGTCTTTGAAATCCCAGTCCACGGCCCAATAGTCGACCATCTGGCTCCAGTGCTTGATGGCGCCGCGCACTTCGGCGGGCACGTCGTCGAGGGGGATGATGAACTTGGAGAGTTCCAGCGTAAGCTCACGCTTCTTGACTTTGGTGTCTACCGAGAGTGCGCCCAGTTCGAAAAATTGGACGTCGCCTTGCTCGACCGCTTTCTTTTCCAGCACTTCGCGGGGGATTTTCTTGAATGCGGAATCCACTCGGGCCTGGGCGGCGATCTCTTTGGCGGTTTCATTGAGTTCGAGGGCGAATTCCCATCCCAGCACATCGACGGCGGGCTTTTGTGGAGAGTTGGGCCCTTTGCCGCTGGCCTTCCACACTTCGGCGGCGATGGCGTTCACGTCGGCGCGGGTTACCGGGGCGTCTACAGCGCCTACGTGCACCATGCGTCCGGCTTTGACGCCGTGCAGCCAGACGTGGCCGCTTACCGGCGTGGCGTGGTAAAGCTCAAGGATGAACTTGCGGTAGGCGGCCTCGCGTTCTTTCTGTTCTTCGAGTCGGTCTTTGCCATTGGAGGGAAACTCGGCGACTTGCCACTGCTGGCGCTCGTACTTGCCGAGGTTCTGGACGACGAACGGTTTTACGCCGGGGATGCCGAGCAGGCGCTTGCGCGTGGTGTGGATAGCGAAGCGTCCGAGGTCGCAAGCGATCCAGCGGCGGTTGAGTTTCTCGGCGACGGCGGCGGTGGTGCCGGAGCCGCAGAAGCAGTCGAGGACAAGACATTCGGTGTTTGAGGACGTTTCGATGACCCGTTCCAGCAGCGACTCCGGTTTCTGCGTCGGGTATCCGGTTTTTTGTGGGTTCGCTCCGATTGGAAGCGGGATGTTCCAGGTATCCGGCATGACCGCGCCCAAAGACTCTTCCTCGGTTGCATACCGTACGTTTGGGTCCTTGCCCCCCGCGTTTGCGGTCGCCCCATCGCTTCAGCGTTGACTCAGATAACTCTACAAACTGCACGTTGAATACATTAGCCGATGTTTTCGTATAGAAGAAAAGTGTGTCGTGGCTCTTGGGGAATTGACTCGCCGTTCTCGCGAGCTTTCTATACATCCAGATGATCTCGTTGCGAAAGTTTTCGGCGCCGAACACCTCATCCATCACGGCTTTCACATAGTGGCCGACGTGCCAATCGACATGGACGTAGATACTACCTGTGTCGCACAACAACTCTCTTAGCAGAAGTATCGACTCTTGGAACCATTGAAGATAGGATTCCATGCCTCTGCCCCATGTATCGCGGTAGGCTTTTTGCTCTAGGACGGACGCCTGCTTCTCGAGGAGTTCTTCAGTTTCCGGGATGGTAGTGCTGAACGAAAAATCCGCGCCCGTATCGAATGGCGGATCAATGTAAATCAAGTGCACCTTGCCGGCGAACTCGGGCAGGAGTGAGGGGAGGACGTATTTTTTGTCGCCCCAGATGAGGCGGTTGCGCCACTCCGGATCGTGACCGGAAGAGGACAGCTCCAACGTGCGCTGCCGCTGCTGCACGCTCTCGTTGACAGTCTCGACGGTTTGAAAAGGCAGCTCGATACGAACCGGAGCGCGCTTATTGCCGTGCTCGTCGTACTTGCCGTCCCAAATGAGTTCGGCCATGCGTAAGAGTGGAGGAAGATGGACATCTTACAACAAGGAACCGCGGGCGTTGAGGGTTTGTTTCTCCTGTTACGAAAGTCAAAAGCCGCGGGCGGAGCGCCCGCGCCACACAGGATCTTAGCCCAGCATCTTAGCCGCGTCTTTAGCGTAGTAAGTCAGGATGATGCTGGCGCCCGCCCTGCGGATGCTGACCAGCGACTCCATCATGACGCGGTCGCGGTCGATCCAGTTGTTGCGGGCGGCGGCTTCGATCATGGAGTATTCGCCGGAAACCTGGTAGGCGGCGAGAGGCAGGTCGAAGCGGGCGCGGGCGGCGGCGATTACGTCCAGGTAGGGCATGGCCGGCTTCACCATGATCATGTCGGCGCCTTCTTCGATGTCGAGTTCGATCTCGCGCATGGCCTCGCGCAGGTTGGCTCCGTCCATCTGGTAGGAGCGCCGATCGCCGAATTGCGGGGCAGAGTCGGCGGCTTCGCGGAATGGTCCGTAGAAGCCGGAGGCGAATTTGGCGGCGTAGGAAAGAATGGGCGTGTTAATGAAGCCGGCGTCGTCGAGGGCGCGGCGGATGGCCGCCACGCGCCCGTCCATCATGTCGGAGGGCGCGATGATGTCGATGCCGGCGCGGGTCAGCGAGACCGAGGTGCGGGCCAGGAGTTCGAGGCTGGAATCGTTGTCGATCTCGTACTCGTTGGCCGAGCGCGCTGCGGAAGAGCTACGCGCAAGATCCCTCACCCCGCTGGCGAAGGCGCGGGGCTTCGGGATGGCGCCAGCTTTGGGCGTGGCATTTTTTCTGGAGGGAGGTGTCGCGACCGCTGCGCCGAGCGACTTCGGCGTTGATGCCGCTTTCACGATTCCGCAATGTCCGTGCGACATGTATTCGCAGAGGCAGACGTCCCCCATCAGGATCAGGCCGGGTACTTCACGCTTGATCGCGCGGGCGGCTTGCTGCACGATGCCGTCATCGGCCCAGGCTCCAGTGGCAACTTCATCTTTCTTGTCGGGCAGGCCAAAAAGGATGACCGAGGGTACACCGAGCGACTGAATCTCCTGGGCTTCCTTCACCGCCTCGTCGACCGAGAGATTGAAGACGCCGGGCATGGACCGAACTTCCTTGCGCACTCCTTCGCCCGGACAGACAAACATGGGGTAGACGAAGGAATCGGGAGTCAAGCGGGTTTCGCTCACCAGGTTGCGAAGCTCCCCGGTACGGCGGAGACGGCGGAGGCGGGTGATGGGAAAGGCCATGCGGCACCAGGAGTTTCTGAGCGCGGGGGCAAAATCAAAGTTGCTCTAAGGTCAAAAACAGCGGGCGGGAGCCTGCCCCGAACTTGCCGAAGGGGGCGCCCGCTCACAAAATCAGCTCCAGAAAGCCCACTCCACGCTCCACCTGATTCTAACAGGAGCGCTGATTCCCTTGGGTTTGTGGCGACGCGGAAGGGCCACAGCGAGTAAGGTGACGAAAGTAATCTCCGGCTGCCGAAGCGGGCTGAGAATCCGCGTACGCCTCCATAAAATGAGGACGGATGAGTCTGTTCGGACGCCATCGTTGGTTTGTGCTGGCCAGCGGAATCACGCTGGCCGATGCCGTGGTGTCGTTGGTGGCGCACCGTGGCCCCGTACTCACCGTGGTTGCGGATCTGTCCGGTTTCGTCATGATGTTAGCCGGGACGGTGATTCTGCTGGCCAACGCGGTTTCCAGGTCCGGGCCGGAGCGCTGGTTCTGGCGACTGATGGCATTAGGCTTTTGCCTCTGGTGTTTCAACCAGGGAGCCTGGGCGTACCACGAGATCGTGCTGCACTCGGAGATTCCCGATCCCTATTTTGCGGACATCATTCTGTTTTTCCATCTGGTGCCGATGATCGCGGCTGCCGGTTTGCGTCCCGACCAGCTCAAGGAGGGGCGGCGGTTCGAGCTCAGCACCCTGAACTTTCTGATGCTGCTGGTGTGGTGGATGTTCCTCTACGCGTTTATCGTCTTTCCCCACCAGTACGTGGTGCTCAATGTGCGCGCGTACGACCGCTGGTACGACCTGCTCTACGATCTGGAAAACGTGTTGCTGGTGGTGGTGCTGGGCTTTGCCATTTGGACCAGCACAGGCGCATGGAAACGGCTCTACTTGCATCTTGGGGCTGCAGCGGGGGTCTACGCGATCGCATCGCGGTTGCTGGACGAAGCGGTGGTGAAAGGGACCTACTATTCGGGAAGCCTGTACGACGTGGGGCTGGTCGGGGCGATCGCGTGGATGGCGGCAACGGCGCTCACGGCGCGGGAGTGGCAACTGGAGGCAACGGCGCCGAAGAACGATCCCACGCGTGGAGCGGTCGTGCTGCGGCTGGCCATGCTAGCGATTCTTTCCTTGCCCGCCCTGGGCCTGTGGACATTCCTTTGGGACCAGTCGCCGGCTTTGTCGCGGACTTTTCGCCTGTTTGCGGTTCTGGTCGCTATGTTGGCGATGGGGGCGTTTGTATTTTGGCGTCAGTATCTCCAGGACCAGGCGTTGATCGAGCTGCTGGAAGATTCCCGGCGAAGCCTTGAGAACGAGAAGCGGCTGCAGAGTCATCTGGTCCAAAGGGAGAAGCTGGCTTCCCTGGGGCATCTGGTGGCGGGCGCGGCGCATGAGATCGAACATCCGCTGACGGCGATCATGGAGAATTCGGAAAGGCTGTGGTCGAGCCACCGGCTCCGCTCCGAGCAAGACGCAATGGTGCGCAAGATTGTGAACCAGGCGAACCGGACCCGCGAACTGGTGTCCAGCCTTCTGAGCTTCGCGCAGCAGAGCGCCGGGGAGAAGACGATGGTGGACTTGTCCGTGCTGTTGCCCCGCAGCGTGCAGATGCTGGAACTGCAGCGGCACGACAGCCGGATCCGGGTTGAGACCATTGTTCAGGCAAACCTGCCGCGGGTTTTGGGAAATGGCAATCAACTCTTTCAGGCGTTTGCGCAGGTCGTGGAGAATGCCCTGGACGCGCTGGAAGAGGCGGGCGGCGGGTCGCTGCAGATCAGCGCCCAGTGGATCGGAGACGAGGTTGTGCTGCAGTTCTCGGATAGCGGTCCCGGAATTCGCGAGCCGGATCGCGTCTTCGATCCCTTCTACACCACCAAACCGGTCGGCAAAGGCACAGGCCTCGGGCTGAGCGCGGTGTACGGCGTGGTGCAGGATCACAAAGGACAGATCACGTGCCAGAACAAGCCCGGCGGGGGAGCGCTCTTCGTGGTGCGGTTCCCCGCGGCTACGGAAACGGTGGCGCAGGCGGTGGGAGCGTCGGGGGACTGAGTGCGATTTGGGGCGTAAGTTCACAAACATATGCTGGAACGACTGCGGGACAAAATCAGTGGTACCGATGCGCTGATTCGCGCCATGCGCGGGTCTGATCGCATGGGATTCGCGGAGGTGTTTGCGGGTTCGACCGTGCTATTCCTTCAGCTGCCGCCCGGCTGTGAAAATGGGCTTGATCCCAACCTGTCGCAAGAGGAATTGCTGGCTCACATACGTGCCGGCGCAAAAGATCTTTCGGAGCGGGAGCATTTCACGCCATTCTGTCGCCTGCGCGGGAGACGCAAGTCGCTCCTGCTCTTCACGCAGCAGAGTCTCGCGCAGGAATTTGCCCACGCCTACGTTCGGCAGGTCAAGCGCCTCATGCAGTTTGAGGTTCTTGGCGTCAAGGGTCAGATAGCGGTGCGCATGTTCGACGCAGTGGATTCCGTTGTGTTCAACATGGCAACGAAGCACGAGTGCGAGCTTCCGGCGGAAGACCTCGACCTGCTAAAGCGGCTTATGCCTCCCGCCAACGCCTGGCATCCAGGGCAACAATAAACTGCGCGACCTGAAGCCCCCCTGTCGCCTCATCGGCAAGGCGTTCTTCTCCTGTAACATAAACTGCGATGGCTGGAGAGCTCGCTCACAATTCGGCGCGCGTGCTGGAGTTCGCGGCCCTGCGCGAACTGCTGCGCGGCTATGCGTCGTCTCCGCTGGGGCAGGGGCGGATTACCGCGCTCGCACCCTCCACCGATCCGGTGTGGATCGGTGAGCAGCAGGAGTTGGTGGAGGAAGTGCGGGCGTTTCGCCGGGCGGGCGGGCACTTTGATTTTTCCGGGCTGCTCGATGTAACGAAGCTCATCGAGAAGTCCCGAATTGCGGGAGCGGCGCTGGAGACGGCAGAGATTCGCGATGTGATTCTGGTGGTCGATCGGGCTGCGGAGTGGCGCGAGATCGCGTTGCATCCTCCGGCCAAGATGAAGTCGGAATGGCGGAGGGTGGCCGCGCTGTCCGCCCGGGTCGCCGACTTCACGGAGTTTCTGCGATCGTTCCGCAACAAGATCCAACCGGATGGAACGCTGGAAGATCGCGCCTCGCCCGAGCTGGCGCGAATTCGCCGCGAAATTGAAAAGCAGCGGCGGGCGATTCAGGAATCGCTGCGCGGATATTTGCGGCGCCTGGCCGAAGGCGGCGCGGTGCAGGACGAGCTCGTGACGATCCGCGGCGAACGCTTCGTGATCCCGGTGAAGGCCGAGCAGAAGCGGCGGGTGCAGGGTGTGGTGCACGGAGCAAGCTCGAGCGGGCAAACGGTGTTTGTCGAGCCCCTCGAAACCATCGAGCAGAACAACGAACTGGTGCGCCTGCTGGAAGAAGAGCAGGCGGAGATTCATCGCATTTTGCTGGAAATGACGCGCCGCATCGGCGAGCAGGCGGATGCGATTCTGGCGGCGGCCGACGTCCTCAGCGAGCTAGAGCTGCAATTCGCCAAGGCCCGGTTCGCCGAAGAGTACAGCTGTGTTGCAGTGAAGGAAACAAATGGGGACGGCCACTCTCCAGTCCCCGCGGCCGAAGCCCCGAGCGAAGCCGAGGGGGAAGCGAGCCTGCTTCTGCACAACGCCCGCCACCCTCTTCTCGAACACAATCTCAAGCTCAAAGGTGCAGCCATTGTTCCGGTAAGCATAGAACTGGAAGGCGCGCGCCGGCAGCTGGTGATCACGGGTCCGAACACGGGCGGAAAAACGGTCACGCTGAAGACGGTGGGCTTGCTGGCGCTGATGGCGCAGTCGGGAATGCCGGTCCCCGCGGATCGCGCGGAAATGCCGGTGTTTGACGCGGTGCTGGCCGACATCGGCGATTACCAGTCCATCGAGCAGAATCTTTCCACGTTTTCAGCGCACGTAACCAACATCGACTTCATTTCGCGGACGGCAACTGCCCAGTCGCTGGTCTTGCTGGACGAACTGGGATCGGCAACCGACCCCGAGGAAGGTGCGGCGCTCGCCGTGGCGATTGCCGGACACTTCGGGCGCGTCGGCTGCATGACCGTGATCTCCACCCATCACACTTCGCTGAAAGTCTATGGTGCGAATACGCCGGGCGTGCTGAATGCCTCAGTTGGCTTCAACGAGAGCACGTTGCAGCCCACGTATGAACTGAAGATCGGAGTGCCGGGGGCGTCGGCGGGAATCAACATCGCACAGCGGCTCGGGTTGAATCCGGAGATCATTGAGTCGGCTCGGGCGAGGTTGGGAACGCAGGCGCGGGATGTCGGGCAGTTTCTGGACCGTCTGCATGCTGAGGTGCGCGAGGCGGAGGGTGAACGCCTGCGGTTGAAATCCCGCGAGCAGGAATTGGAGCGCGAGACGGCGCATCTGGCGGTAGAAGGAAGGAAAGAGCAGCAGGCAAAAGTCCGAGAGATGGAGAAGAAGCTGGAAAGCGTGTTGCGCGATTTTGAATATCACGCGCGCGAGGCGGTGAATGCCATCCAGGATCGCGCGGCGGCGCAGAAACTCTCGAAAGACGCCGAACGGAGAATCTTAAAGCTGCGGCGTGAATTCCGCGAGCAGTTCGATTCCACCGTAGTTGCTCACGCAACTGGAGCGGACAGCGGGGATCCGCATGCCCAGCCGCAGCTGGTGAAGCATGTGTCTGAGGGCGACACAGTGAAGTTGAAATCGGTGGGACGTCCGGCGAGGGTAGTGCGCCAGGTCGGTGACGACCACTTCGAGGTGGAAGTGGGCGCCATGAAGATGAAGATCGCGCGCGACGACATCGCCGAGGTGCTGGCGGACCCGCGCGCCGGGGCAGAGGAATCCCCACTGAAGGCGGCGCGTGCGCGGGGTATTTCCGTGTCGCTGGAACGCGAGAACGCGAACGTGCCCAGCGAGATCAATGTGATCGGACAGAACGTGGACGACGCCAGCCGCGAAGTCGAGAAGTTCGTGGACCGCGCGTTTCTGGCCGGACTGCCGCGAGTGCGCGTGGTGCATGGCAGCGGTATGGGCATTCTTCGTAAAGCGCTGCGGCAGTTGCTGCAAGAGCATCCGCACGTGGCCTCCGTGGTTGAGCCTCCGCAGAAAGAAGGCGGGGCCGGGGCGACGGTGGTGGAGTTGCGACTGTAAACGCGTCGGACCTCAGACCTCAGACTTTGCATCCGAGACAGCGCCGGGCTTCAGCCAATCATCCTTTGGATTCTTACCAGATAATTTTTTCCCAAGTGTCGCCTTCCAGGGCCTTGCGGGCGGCCTGGGCAATTTTCTTTTTTTCGCTGAGGGCGAGCTCGTCGGAAACAACATTGTCGGGGTTGACGGGGTCGCGAACCACCGTTTTCGCAAAGCGGCTCGAAAAATAACGCAGCGCGGTGAAGACGTTGTCCGCGAGCTGGCCGAAGCGTTCGCCGTCGAGCGCCTGGAGCGTTGCCAGTTCCAGGTAGAACGAGGGGAAATCGAGCTCGTGCACCTCCCGCCAAATCTTCAGAGCGCAAATCTCCTGCGAACGCCCCGAGTTGGTGATCAGGTGTACGTGCTTCGCCACGTTGGTGCGGACAGGGCTGCCCGGCTCCTTGTGGTAGAGAATTTCGTCGCCTTCGTCGGTCCGCCAGGCGGGCACCACGTCCACGCGCAGTCCTTTACTCTCCACCTGCATCGAGACGTTGCGCGTGTGTGGCCGCAAGTTTTGGTCGGCCAGACCTTCGAACAGTTTCCAGAAGGCGCCCCGGACCTCCATCTCCGGCGACAGGCGCAGGGAGAGGAGAATGTCGACGTGGGAGGACAAGGAAATCGCGGTGCCCTTCGCGTAGGCCCCGGAGAGCGTGATCCCCAACAGGTATTGCCCGGCCCAGCGCTTCAGCGCCGGGATCACGGCATCGGCGGCTTTGTGAGGCGGCGAGCCGACGTCGGGATTGACCCTATATTTCTCGACGACGGAGGCGGCGTATTGGTCGACAGTAAGCACGGCGGAGATTGTCCCCGGATTATCTATCGGCAGATGGGGTGGGAAGTTGAGGGGAACACAATGGAGGATGACTGTCGGGTGTTCTAGGGCCGTAGAGTGTGCACAAGGACGGACACGGTGCTGGATTCGGTAACTACGCGGATGGGGGCTTGGCGTCTGCGCCAGCTTGGTGATGAATGCTCAGCAGTTGCGCAGCCAAGCAATCTGAAACGAGGTCTTCCATCATAGATACATCCAATCTTACATTCTTGTCCGATGCGTCGGCCGCTTGGAGTGCTCTGAAATAGCGGTCTCGACTCTTAGGGACATCAGCGATCTGCTGTGGGACGGTCGGACTACCGGGAAGATCATACCCAAGCCTGGCGCACAACACTAAATATGACACAGCGCGAGAAGTCCTGCCGTTTCCGCCAAAAAACGGATGTATCCAATTGTGCCGCCACATCACGTATGCACTCAGGTGAACCGCCGATTTTCCAAAATTGCCGTTGACGTAATTACACATCCCATCCACGAGAGAAGGGACCCCTTCCCAAGGCCCGGGTTGGTGCAGGGTTGGATCTTGGACAGGACGAGCCAGATAAACAGAGCCAGTACGAAATTTCCCCGCACAGCTATAAATGTCGTGAATCGCTAGATATTGGAGCCGAAGCAGGATTTCTGGCGTCAGCTTGAATTCAGATCGAGAGGCGGCAACTAATTTTCGCACTTCATCAAACTGCAAAAGGCCGTTCCTCGCTTCGAGGTCGGCCTTTTGTTCTGCTGTATCGTACAGTTGATTGGGATTACGGGGCAAAATTGCCCTCCGCTATTTCCGTTTCAGGGTCTCCGCAGCGCGATTAACCGTGTCCCGTGTAATGGAGTCGTTTTCAATCTTGGTATTGCCATACGCAAAGCTGCGCCTTTGCTCCTCCTGCTCCTCTGGCGTCATTTGAACCCTGCGTGCCATATCTAGCAATTTCTCTAATTCCTGCGACATTTGGCCTACCCTCCCAAAGCGACGTGAACCTGTTACGCACTTTATTCGCTGGCGGCTCTCGCGTCAATGGCGGGATATCCTGATATGAGTAAGATGTATCGAGTTGTGCAAATCCGGGACCAAATGGTAGGTATCTAGCCCTTAGCCGTGTCCCATGAGATGCAGCGGATACATCGAGCCCAAACGGGGAATGGCACATTTACGCAGAAGGTGACGATGCGTTGGACTCGGCCAGGGTGATGCGTCCAATCCCACTCTATGCGCACGCAAACTTAGCGGCCCTTTTTCCTAGAAGATCAACCGGATAGTTGCGTATTCCACAGCTTTTCCGCAGGCGAAGAAGGGCTGCTATATTCCATTCAGCGCCCTTCTCCCTCACAATTCCTACGGAGAACTGTGTCCCGCTAATGGCCAACCCTGGCGATTTCGCATACACGGTGAAGCAGCAGGCGGATATCGTCCGCATCATCGGCGACTACATCAAGCTGAAGAAGGCTGGGGCGCAGAACTACTCGGGGCTTTGTCCGTTCCACGGTGAGAAGACGGCGTCGTTTTCCGTGCACGCCACGCGGCAGTTTTATCACTGCTTCGGATGTGGCGTCTCCGGCGATGTCTTCAGCTTCGTGCAAAAAATCGAGAACATCACCTTTCCTGAAGCCGTCCGGCTGGTGGCCCAGAAGCTGGGCATTCCGCTGCCCAAGGCCAGCTATTCAAGTCCGGCGGAGGCTAAAGAGGCGAAGCTGCGCGCGCAGTTGCTGGAAGTGCACGAGCGGGCGGCCGCGTTTTTTCAGGACTGCCTGAAGCGTGCAGAAGGAGCGCGGGCGCGGGAGTATCTGGCTGGACGCGGCCTGGATGAGGCGATGATTGCGGCGTTTCACATTGGATATGCGCCAGATTCCGGCTTCCTGCTGCGCGACCGGCTGATGGGAGAGTTCGGCGAGGAAGTGCTGCGGGAGAGCGGGCTGTTTTCGTGGAAGCAGGAAGACAGCCGTCAGCCGTCAGCCATCAGCCATCAGGAAACCCAGATTCCTCGCTTCTCTCGGAATGACAACAAGGTGGAGGCTCGGAATGACAAAGAGGGACGGAGCGATCCTCCCCAGCCTGAAACCGAAAACCGGGCGCCCGAAGCCGGAAGCCGGGGTCCGCAAGCTGAAAGCCGGGGGCCGGACGCCGAAGCCCGAAGCCCGAAGCCCGAAGCCCGGATGTATTCCAAATTCCGCAACCGGGTGATGTTCCCCATCGCCAGCGAAGCGGGCAAGATCATTGCCTTCACCGGCCGCACCCTCGCCGCCGACGAAAAATCCGGTCCCAAGTATTTGAATTCGCCCGAGACGGCGATCTATTCCAAAGGGAAGGTGCTGTTCAACCTTGATCACGCGAAGGAGGCGATCCGGAAGCTTGATTACGCCGTCCTGGTCGAGGGGCAGATGGATTGCATTTCCGTGTATGCGGCCGGTTTCCACAATGTAATCGCCAGCTCAGGCACGGCCTTTACCGAGCTGCAGGCCAAGCTGCTGGGGCGGTTCAGCAAGAACGTGGTGGTGAATTTCGATCCTGACACGGCGGGCGCCAAGGCCACCGAGCGCACCCTCGGGCTGCTGGTGGAAGAAGAATTCCAGATCAAGGTCCTTACTCTCGAGCAGGGCTTCGATCCCGATCTCTACATCCGCCGCAAGGGCAAGGATCGCTATAGCGACGCCCTGCGCCATTCGCAGCGCTATTTCGATTACTTGATTGAGCGAGCCCGCGGTCAGTTTGGTGTGCGCAGCCCCGAGGGCAAGGTGAAGGCGGTGAACTATCTGCTGCCGCACATTCAACGCGTGCCCAGCCGGATTGTGCGCGACGAACTGGCGCAGGAAATCGCGCAGAAGCTGGGGATCGATTCCGCAGTGTTGCGGCAAGAGCTGCGGCACACGGCGGCGGCCCGCTCTGCGGCCGCGATTAAAGCTCCGGCGGAAGGTCAGGTGACCGATGCGGAGCGTATTTTGATCCGCGCCCTGGCGTCGGCGCGTCAGATGCAGCCGGAGGGAGAACATCTTTCCGCCCGGGACGGCGCCGAAGAAGAATTCGATCCGGCGCGCCAGGCGCATTTTGCTTTGCAGAACGAAGCCCTTCATCGCGGTCTGGCGACCGAGTCTCTGGCGGAAGCCCTCCTCAACGCCGCGCCTGAAGTGGCCGATGTAATGGAGGTACCGCGCTCCGAAGCCGACCGGAGGCTGCTGGCTTCGATCTTGTTGAAGGAGGATGAGCCGCTAACCGCCGAAGGATTGGAAGGTGCGGTGCGAGCGCTGCGCAAGATTCACTTGCGGCGGCGCCTGGAAGAAGTCCAGAGGGAATTGCAGTCCGGACGCGTGCGCGATCCTCAGCAAGTGCAAGCTCTGCTGGAAGAGAAAATCCGCCTGAAGCGGGCGCTGATGGGTCCGGGCTTGCCGGCGGAAGGCGACGATGCAGCCTGAACTGGCCGGCGAAAGCGTGAAACAAAAACACCACGAAAGTCATCTAAGTATTTAAGGGAGTTAGAGATAGCGGCGGAAGTCCGGTCGTGAAGCGGGCAACTGATAGACAGCGCACGGGTTATGTGCTACTATCTGTAAGTTTGTGCTCAAGGGCACAACTCCGCACTATCCCAGTATTCCCACCATAGCAACTTCGCCACACGCTCCACGCGAGCGAACTGATGAATTTGAGGACACGTCTTGGCTCTTGACGACAAGTACGACGACATAAAAAAGCTGGTCGATGCCGGGAAGGAAAAGGGATATCTCACCTATGACCAGGTCAACGACCTGATCCCGCACGATGTGCACAGTCCCGAAGACCTGGACGACCTGCTGACCACGATCGGCACGCAAGGCATCGACGTGCTCGAGGGCCCGAAGCTGCCCTCCGCCGCACTCGATAAGAAGTTCGAAGACAACGAAGAGGGCGAGGATGTAGAACTCGACCTCACTCCCGGAGCTCTGGAAAAAACCAACGACCCCGTCCGCATGTATCTCCGCGAGATGGGGACCGTACCCCTGCTGACGCGCGAAGGCGAAGTGGAAATCGCCAAGCGCATCGAACGCGGCCAGCTGCGCGTGCTGAAGGCGCTTTCGCGTTCGCCCATCGTAATCCGCGAATTGCTCACTCTGGGCGAAGACCTCAAAAAGAATGTGCGCTCCATCAAAGAGGTCGTCACCTTCGACGAAGAGGAAATCACCGACGAGATCCTGCAGAACCGGCTGAACGAGTTCACCGGCAAGATCGACAACATGGCCAAGCTGTACAAAAAGGCCAATCAGCTGCAAGAAAAGTACGCCACGGTCTCGCAGAAGAAGCGTCCCAAGGACCATCGCCGGGCACGCCGCAATCTGGCGCTGGCCATTGTGCGGGTCTCGCAGGCGGTGCGCAACCTGGGCTTTACCAACGCCGAGCGCAAGCGGCTGATCGACCGGCTCAACAAAACGGTCGACGGGATGCGGTCGCTCGACCGCCAGTCGCAGAACCTGGAGCGCAAGGCCGAAGCTACCCGCAGCGAAGAACAGAAAAAAGAATACCGGCGCCAGGCGCGAGCGGTGCGCAGCGAAGTAGAAAAACTCGAAGCCGAAGCCGGCGTGTCGTTTCCGGAGCTCAAGCGCACCCAGCGCGAGATCATCCAGGGCGACATGGATGCGGAACAGGCCAAGCGCGAGCTGATCGAGGCCAACCTCCGCCTGGTAGTTTCCATCGCCAAGAAGTACACCAACCGCGGCTTGCAGTTTCTCGACCTGATTCAGGAAGGCAACATCGGCCTGATGAAAGCCGTGGACAAGTTCGAATACCGCCGCGGCTACAAATTCTCCACCTACGCCACGTGGTGGATCCGGCAGGCCATCACGCGCGCCATCGCCGACCAGGCCCGCACCATCCGCATCCCGGTGCACATGATCGAGACGATCAACAAGCTGATCCGCACGTCGCGGCAACTGGTGCAGGAACTGGGACGCGAGCCGACCTCGGAAGAAATCGCCAAGCGCATGGACATTCCCGTGGCCAAAGTGCGCAAGGTGCTGAAGATTGCGCAGGAACCAATCTCCCTCGAAACGCCGATCGGCGAAGAGGAAGATTCTCACTTGGGCGATTTCATCGAGGATCGCGCCGTGGTCTCGCCGGCCGAGGCTGTGATCAACGTGAACCTGAAGGACCAGACAGGGCAGGTCCTGCGCACGCTGACGCCGCGCGAAGAAAAAGTCATCAAGATGCGCTTCGGGCTCGAAGACGGCAGCGAACATACGCTGGAAGAAGTCGGGCAGAGTTTCGCGGTCACCCGCGAACGCATCCGCCAGATCGAAGCCAAAGCTCTGAGGAAGTTGCGGCATCCCTCGCGCTCGCGTAAGCTGCGCGCGTTCATGGATGGCGTGAGGGACTAGGTCTATGTGGGGCGGACACTCCTGTCCGCCAAATCTCACCACAGCGAAGAGTCACAGAGAAGAACGAGCCATGTTAGGGCACGGGGTAGGTTCGAGTGACGCCGGAGGGCGAGGGAGTCGAACCCCTGTGACATGGCCGTTTGAACTGCTACGATTGAACTGACAGGCGTCGTCTCGTACCATTTTCAAGCCCCGAGTGACTCTCGGGGCTTTCGCTTTCTGAGGAGTAATCCTGTGTGGGGCGGACACTCTTGTCCGCCAAATCTCACCACAGAGACACAGAGTCACAGAGAAAAGGAATTAAGTTGAGGCACGGCCTCGGTCGTGCCTTCTGATTGCGCTAAAGGACGGAAGCGGAAACCGAATTTCGGCGCGAAGAGGCAGAACGGGCCAGCAAACTCCAGCTCAGTAGGGGCGGCATATGATAGCCGCGAGCCTGCCATGAGCTTGTCGAAGGGACGTAAGTCCGGGGTAAGTCCCGCGGGGTGCAAGCAACGGAGCGGAAATACTCCCGAGGGTGCCTGTGATCTATCAAGACGTTGTACCCGCGGGAGCCCGGCTGATGGGCGGAGCGTAACCGAGACTACCATGCGGGCGGTGGAAGTTGTAGTGCTGCAGCCAGGGCTGGAGATGCTGATCGCGT
>Ga0116217_10002494_pt1 | contig 17131 bp, 13 predicted proteins | sample Sb_taG_6_FD_89697 | JGI IMG/M metagenome (GOLD analysis project Ga0116217, IMG submission 89697) | Peat soil microbial communities from Weissenstadt, Germany - Sb_50d_4_PS metaG | ecosystem: Environmental > Terrestrial > Soil > Wetlands > Peat | place: Germany: Weissenstadt | collected 2010-09-21 | reverse complement strand
TGGCGCGCAAATTGCGCCGCTACATCAATGCCTACTCCGCCCATGCCCGGCCCTTCCGCTGGAAGTACTCAGATCCAACTCGCCGCATCCGTAGTAACGAATTCATTGCGACAGGTCACTAGTAGCTTGAAGCTAGACGCTGTCTTTCCAGAACGGCGACGGGCCAAGCCACTTCATGTCGTAGCGGTTGATGAAGTCCTCGGTTGCGGCGAGCTTCGGCTGGGCGCAGGCGTCGATGAAGTACTGCTCCATCTTGTCCGCCGGGGTAAATGCGATGAGCATGTGCGCGGGCCCGCCGACAGCGGAGAAAGTGTGCGGGATGCGCCGCGGCGCGAGAACGGAGTCGCCTGAGCTCAGGTGCGGGCGCTGCTCGCCGACCTGAAACACGACCTCGCCTTCCATCACGTAAAACCATTCGTCCTGCGAGTAGTGCAGATGCAGAGCCGGCCCCGTTCCGGGTTGCAGGCCCCTGTGCTCGATGACAATGAGATTGCCACCGGCGTCGGAACTGAGCACCTTGAATGCCATCGAGCTGAAGCCCAGCGAATGCAGATGGCCGGTGCGATCGTCGCCTGCGGGAACGGGGTGAACTTCGGGGGCAGTTACGGTGGGCGCTGGAGCTTGGGCCAGGGCTGAGTTTGGAATCAGATCGTGAAGCGCGACGGCGGGAACGAGAGAAGCGGCGGATTGCAGGAAGGTTCGGCGGGGAAAGATCATGCTGGCATGATACGGCAGACAAGCGGCCGCAGGCGCCCGGGATAAAGAATCATGGAACGGTGAAAGGAACGTCGATGGTGGCTGCCGATCGGGATTTCTTTCCGCGCGCTCGAAGATTGTGCTCGAAGGCGATGGCGGTAGAGTGTTTTGTGGCGCTTTCTCGTTGCTGCGAGAACGCAGTCGAGCGAGATGGTGTGGCCGTTCAGCCTGTCACGGCGCTGCGATTGGCAAAGTGGTACGATGTGTGCCGTCGGGAAGGCCGAAACCATCGCACGATCTGGCGCCTGTTCCGGTTGCGGACAGACAGCATGGGCCCACATGCAGGGTGAAGATTTCCTTGCTCCCGACACAGAGCCTCGAGGTTCAGCGCGGCCTCCAGCGATCGGCGATTCGGATTCCTGAAAGGTAGGAGACCTTCGTCATGCGTGTTCTCAAAGCGTTTTCCGCATTCTTCCTGTTCTTTGCGTTGTCTCTCAGCGGCTGCAAGGGCAGCACGCAGGCCGCTACACAAACGCAGGCGCCGTTTACCGTCCTTCCCGCTGCACAAGGCGAGATCATTGAATACGGCGGGGTGGCCGGAGCCAACAGCCTGGCTGCCGCCATGGGAAATGTTCTGAGCCAGATTCACCAAGCATGCGGCGAGAAGCCCAGCGTGGGCCAGGTCTTTCGTGTCAAGGGCTCGAACTCTGCCGGGGTCTTCTTCACCGTCGTCGACCACGCACAAGCCAATCGGCAGTTGGCCGGTCTTGTCATCGGCGCCCAAAACGGAGCGAATCAATTTCAGGTAGGCGTCGTCTCCGATTCTGCCGATCGCTTTGCCCAGACCGCAAATCCCATGATGCAGCAGCTCTTCAGCGCCTGGAATCCTGGTGCTGCCTCGGCCACTGGCGGCTCTGCCCCCGCAGCAGGGGCTAGCGCCTCCACGCCGGCCGGCGCTGCGCCGGGTTCCTCGGTTCCACTTGAGCCCGTCACCGCGCCCGACAACTCCGCCACCATCTCCGTTCCCGCAGGTTGGACCATGGACCAGTCCAGCCACATGGGCTCACTGATTTTGCACGGGGCAAACGGAGAGCAAATGGGGCTGAACATGTCGAAGCCGGCGGCGGACCCGTCGAATCCGTGGCAGATGCGAATGGCGGCCGCTCACTACAGCGTGATCCTGCCTGGCAGCGTGGTGTATGCGTTCCGGGGCGACCCCGTCAAAGAGTTTGTGCCGATGTTTCAGGCCTGGCGCAAATCGAACGGCGGGGGGCCGGCGCAGATTCAGGTAAAAGACTCGCAATCGTTGCCGACCAATCCCGGCAACCATTGTGCGGGCGCCTCGGGGCAGATGGATCTGGACGGAAAAGGAATGCAGAACTTCACCAGCGAGATTTGCGCGATGGATCCTAATCCCCAGTACGGCAACTATGCGATGACGCTGACGCACATCCTCATCCCTGTTTCCATCGGCGACAAGGAGAAGGACCTGATCAAAGCGATCATTGGCTCGTACAAGCCCAACCAGCAGGTGATCAGCCAGGAAGAAAACCAGATGCTGAAGGCGAAGCAGCAGTCGGACCAGCAGACGCTGGCCATGAGCCAGATGATCGTGAACCAGATCAAGCAGGTGGGCGCGCAGGCGACTGCGCGCTACAACGCAACGGAGGCCGCGAACGACGCGCAGCATGCTGGCTACTGGGCGCAGCAGAACTCGAATGCGCAAAATTCGGCCGGATTCAGCAATTACCTGCTCGACCAGTCGGTCGTGCAAATGAATGGCATGGGTGGAGCTAGCCACGCGACCATGTGGAATACGACGGCAAGCGCGCTGGTTCAGTCAAACCCCAATAAATACGAGATCGTCAACACGCCCAACTACTGGAAGGGAGTGGATTACTAGACCTGGTTGCATCAATGGCTTTGTGAAAGGGCACGACTTCAGCCGGGCCGAAAATGCGCCAATCAATGCCTTGGCGTCAGCCACTACCAGGATGCAGGAGTTGTGGATCTCCCCTAGGATTCCGCAGAGACGACGCGTGCGACGAGGTCGTAGTCGTGAGCCTCGGTAATCTCAGCGCGGTAAAAGCGGCCTGCTTCGAGCTTTTCCAGCGGGCCGAAGTCGTTGATGTAGACTTTGCCGTCGATCTCGGGCGCGTGGAACTGGCTGCGCCCTTCCCAAAGCAGCGGCGTCTCCGCGCTTTCGCCTTCGGCGAGCAGCGTAAGCTCGCGGCCGACCCAGCTCTGCTTGGTTTTTCTCGAGATGGACTGCTGCAGCTTCATCAGCCGCCGCCGCCGCGATTCGATAGTGCGCTGCGCGACTTTCCCGTTGAGCGCTCGCGCGCCCGAGCCTTCTTCATCGGAGTAGCTGAAGACGCCGAGCCAGTCAAAGCGGGCTTCGGCAACAAACTCCTCCAGAACTTCGAAGTCGCGGGAAGACTCTCCGGGGAATCCCACGATGAACGATGTACGCAACGCAATGCCGGGAACGGCGGCGCGCACTTTGCCGAGTGTTTTCAGGAAAATGTCGGCGCCCGCTCCGCGCTTCATGCGCTTCAACACGTCAAGCGATGCGTGCTGCAGCGGCAGGTCGAGATATTTGCAGATGTTGTCGTGGCGAGCGATGGTGTCGAGCAGCTTGCCCGTGATGCGGTTGGGATTCGCGTAGAGAAAGCGCAGCCAGCGCAGGCCCTCGATGCAGGCGAGCGCGTCGAGCAACGTGGCCAAGCCATCGCGCATGCCAAGGTCTTCGCCGTAGCAGGTGGTGTCCTGGCCGATGAGCGTGATCTCCTCAACACCGCGTGCGACCAGTTGCTCGGCTTCCGCGACGACGGACTCGAATCGGCGCGAGCGGAATTTTCCGCGCAGGTTGGGAATGACGCAAAATGTGCACGGATGATCGCAGCCCTCGGCAATCTTGATGTAAGCCGAAGCGCGCGGCGTCGAGAGCAGGCGCGGCGTGGTCTCGTCATACAGATAGCTGGGCAGCATGTGCGATGCGCCCTGCCACGCGTCGCGGCGAAAGCGGCCGTGCGCTTCGCGATGATCGCCTTCGGGCCGGCTCTTGTGGGTTCCGGATTGCGATTCCCTGCCCGGCCGAATCTCCGCTTGCGTGCTGGTAAGAATCGTGAAGGGTGACGGCGTGGCAGCTTTTGGCGATGGCGCGATGCCCGCGGCTTCGAGAATCGACTCGAGCTCGCCGGTGCCGATGACGGCGTCCACTTCGGGGATGTTCTTCTGTATTTCGTCGCGATAGCGCTCGACAAGGCAGCCGGCAACGATCAGCTTGCGCGCACGGCCTTCGGTCTTGTGGCGGGCCATCTCGAGGATGGTGTCAACCGATTCCTGCTTTGCGGTGTCGATGAAAGAGCAGGTGTTGACGACGAGAATCTCGGCTTCTTCCGGCCGCGCGGTCAGGCGCGCTCCGGCACGATCGAGCAGGCCCATCATCACCTCGGAATCGACCAGGTTTTTGGGGCAGCCGAGAGACACGAATCCCACGAGGGGGGAAGATTTTGGCGTGGTGTTGCTCACTTATCGATTGTAGTTGTAGCGGGAAGTTGTAGTTTTATCGGGGAATGAAGTCGTGAAATAGTGGAAGAATGAAGGGGGTGGCGGGATGATGGCTCGGCTAAGGCGCGGATGGATAAAGCCAGAAGAGGCAAATGGTTACGAGGAGTTCCTCAAGCAAAAGGATCTGCCTGGGCTGCGTGCTTTCGGAGTGTGAGGCATCGAGGTTTTATAGTCGCGCAACTTCCAGGAACAACTGCTGATGCCTAAATTGTGCTATTGCCCCTGCCAAGAGAGAGAACTAAAGTACTTGCGAAATTAGTCCCAGGTTCCACGAGTGCTTTGGATTGCTCGTGGTGAACATTGGCTAGCACGATAACCGGCTGGATCGGGCCCAAGTTGCTATTAGAGCCGTTCTCCCGCCCGTTGGAGGACACATGCTTCTCACCCTTCTCGAAATCAGCGTTATTGTAACTGCGGCAATCTGTTTTCTCTGGTGGCAAATCCGTGTTCGCCGCAGACGGACGGTTGCATGGAACACGCTGGTCGCCAACCTGCGACCAAATCGGGGCGATATTGAATTAGCTAATCACCTCAATTGGAATAAAGATCTCTTTGCGATGCCGAAAGAAAAGTGGCAGAGCACTAATGTCGCGGAAGGCTTGTGGACAATGTATGAGAATGCGGGTGTAATGCTCGACATTGCCAATTATGCGGCCTTCAACAGCACCTTGACCGATCCTGAAGCAATAGCGGCCCTGCGCCAAGACGCATTTCAGCTTCGCGTCCGGGTAGTAGTCGCCCTCTCGAAATGCGCTTGCGACCAGATGAATGAGAGCACTTACGCAATTGTTTCCCGCGCCACAGCGTACTATGCCGATATGGTGAAACGGACAGCCGAACTGACGCAAGCCAATGGCAGGCCGCTGGCTCCTGGATTCGCAGCATCGATGTCGATGTAATCAATTCCTCTCTCGTGTGCAATCGTTCCGAGCATTGGCGCGATGCGCTGGGCCACTTCAATAACCTGGAGTGGCCCTTCTCTTTTGGCCCGATCTTGCGGCTGCAACCTGTTCGCTCCGAAGAAAACGGGTGTTGGAGTTGACTCTCCCGAGAGTTCGGCCGAACAAAGCGACTTTTCCGGTTGTTCCAGTAGGGCGAATCAAGTCCGTTGAGATTCCAATTCCGACTCCATCGACAGACACACTATGGACCCTTGTATCACCGGCCTTTGGGTTGTCGGGGGCGGCCCTGAAGTTCGTCGTTCTTCCGCTTTAGCTTTCGCTGAATCTTGAACGGCTCCGACCTCTTCCTCGCTGCATTTATGTTTCCAAGGTTTCCATTTTCTGCCATTGCAGCGATTGGCTTCCTACGGCGGTGGCATGCCGCCGAGATAGCCTTCGGGCTGCGCGGGGGCACGGTTGAGCAAAGCGGTGAAGGCTGGATCGGGAAAGCGGCGCGCATACGGCGGCAGCCAGGAGATGTCCGATCCTTTGACGACGCCGTTCTCCGGAGTATCCTGCGGCACGCCCGACTTTTCTTGGAAGAAGTGGTTGTCGGCCAATCCGTCGACGGTGCGCGAGACGAGCAGATGAATCCGCGAATCGTCGTAGGCATAAAGGTCGTCGCCGTTGGCGGAGGCGAGCTCGGCCATGGTCACGAGCGGCGCGATTGCGAAGAGGTGATAGTGAAGCGCACGCTGGCCGCGCGCCATCTCCAGCGGCAGCGTGCCGTCGGGCGCGATCTGGTCCACGCCGAATTTGTAAGTGCCGGCGCCCCAGTCGTAAAGGCTGCGGTCATTTGCGGCGATTCCGGCAGCCATCACGGAGAAGCCCGCCCAATAGTAGTGGTTGTTGCGGCCGCTGCCCGCGCCCTTCTCATGCTCGGTGCCAAAATAGTCTTCCACCTGGCCGGCAACAGTTTTCATCCATGCTTGCAGAACGGCGGTCTGTGCGGGAGTGACTCCGAGCGCGGCCGCACCGGCAGGCCGCACCTTGAGCCATACGACAGCGAGCGCGCCGATGGCCCAGTTCTGCACGTACTACGCCTGGTTCGACGACATGCTGCCGGTCATGGCGTTGGCCTGCGCCTGCTGGACGAGAAGCTGCGCAACGCATGCCGCGGCTTCCCTGCTGCCGGTGCTCTGGTAATTGTCGGCCGCATGTTCCGTGGCTTCTTCGATTGCCAGGAATGGCCGCGCCGCAGCTTGATACGCGGCATGCCGCTTGGGATCGGTGATGGAGTGCTTCGCGTCAGAGTAATAGTCGTAGGCCACGATATCGTGCGGCAGCGGCGGCAAAGTGGGGCAGTCGTACTTTGCGCTGGTGAGTGTGACCGGGTGCAGATCCCAGGGCGAACGCAGGGATTGCGCCGCATGCTTGTCCGCATTTTTGGCCGCGTGCGCGGGTTTGGCCGCGGCGGTGGCGCATAGGACACAAGCGAGAGATGCAACGACGAGCGCCGCGCCGCGACGGCGAACGGGCCGGAACAAATGCATGATATGACGCTCCATGGGGAAGAATGCCCGCTTGAATGTCTAGCTATCTTTGCGGTAGAGCAGATCGCGCATGGCGCGGCGGCGGGCGGCGTTCACCTCGAGCTCGGCGCGGCGTTCGGCGTAATCGGTGGAGCGCTGCGGCACCGGCTCGGGCTCGCCTTCGGGTTCGCTGCACGTGGGGCAGCGATTGGCGAAGCCCGGCTTGTCGGGTTTCAACTCAAATTCTTCACCACAAATGGAACAGGTTTTGATCGGAAACGCCATAACGCAAATATAGTAACCAAAAATCGCCGCGGATGAGAGGCTGGCTTCGGTGGAAAAAAGCAGGGAGGGGAAAAGCAGGGAGCGAGGCAGCGGAAAGACAGGGAGCGGAAAGGCAGGGAGTAGGGAGTAGCCAGTAGGGAGTAGGCGGTGACGAGGGAGCGAGGGAGCGGGTCCGCCCGTTGCACAAACGCACGAAACGGTGCGGAACCGCAACGCGCCTAGTTCGCCAGTACAGCGCGGTAGCGGACCTTGCCCTTCTTCACTTTGGCGATGGCCTCGTTGGCGCTGGCCATGGGAAAGCGTTCCGTCATGGCCTTCACGCCGTGGCGGGCGGTAACGTCAAGCATCTCGCGAATGCGGAACGGGCTGCCGACGGGGCTTCCGGCGATGGTGCGCAAACCGGAGATCAGCGGAAAAGCATGCGCCGAAACCGGGGACGGCGGTATGCCGACGAACCAGAGAGTTCCGTTGGGCCGCAACGTTTGCAGATACGCGCCCCAGTCCTGGTCGGCGTTGACGGTGCTCAGCAGAAAGTCGAGCGAGCCCGCCACTTCCTTCATGGCCTTCGATTCCCGGCTGTTAACGAAGTGATGCGCTCCGAGGGCATGCGCGTCCGCTTCTTTGGCTAATGAAGTAGAAAATGCCGTGACATGCGCGCCGAAGATGCGGGCGAACTGGATGGCGAGGTGACCGAGGCCGCCAATGCCCACGACGCCGACGCGGGACGAAGGGTTGACCCCATGCAGGCGCATCGGATTGTAGACAGTGATGCCGGCGCACAAAAGCGGAGCAGCCTGTTCGCTTTCCAGCACATCGGGAATGGGGACCACGAAGCGCGCATTGGCGCGAACGAAATCGGCATATCCTCCGTGGCGATGGACGCAGGTGCCTTCACACGTCGCGCAAAGATTCTCCTGGCCGCTCATGCACCACTCGCACTGGCCGCAGGAGTTCGAATGCCAGCCGAGGCCGACCCGCTGCCCAATCTCGAGTGAACGAACTTCGCTGCCCACGGCAGCCACCGTGCCTACAATTTCGTGCCCCGGAATAAACGGAAAATGGCTGATGCCCCAATCGTTGGAGATGAGATGGATGTCGCTGTGCGAGATGCCGCAGTGCGTAATGGCAATCTCGACCTCCTGCGGGCCGAGTTTACCCGGATCATAGCGGAGGGTGAGCAGTTCCGCACCTGCCGCATGGGCCGCAAGACCTTGGAATTGAGCCATGTCTGCTCCGGAAACCTCAAATGAACAATTTAGTTACTGTACCGGAAGGGGTCCCCAAGTACCGGCACATATGGAGGGGGAGGGTCAATATTGCGTTGGCTCTAGTTTAACCCCCCGCCGGGCTCGATGTGCAGATTAAGGATCTGGAAGCCGCTGAGCACACCGCCGGCGGGCGCTTCGGCCGCAACCACGGCCGATTCGCCGTTCAGGCCGGCATTCTGCGCATTGCGGAGGGGCTCCAGAGCGTTGGCGACGGAGAGCGGCAGGCTAGTCAGCGTCTCGCCATGGAGTTCTCCCTGTGCTTCAGGAGCGAGCAGGCTGACATAAATGCGATCGGCGGGATGCTGCTCGCGCGCTTCGGTGAGAACCATCGCCAGGTCGGGTGGCTGCGCGGGAAGGCGCGGTTGGTTCAACGTGCGGTCGAGCGTGGCGCCATCGGAGACGAGAATCCGGACGTTGCCTGCAGGCAACCGGACCGGCAGCTTGACCGCGATGCGCACGTTGCGCGCAGGCTGCTGCCACGGGCGCAACGTCGCCTCCACTTCGATGGTGTCGCCCGCGTGAACGATATCGGTCGAAATCAAGCGGGCCTGTTCCAGCGTAACCTGAACGCTGCGCGGAACCGCCTGCACATGCAGGTTGATCTCGCGGACCACGCCCTGGCGAGCGCTGTTTGAATACACTCGTGTGAATCGGTCGCCGGCCAGCAGCGCAGCCTGCATCGACGCGGGCGCAGGTTCGCCGGCCGATGCCCACACGTCAAGCGGGACAGGAGGGAAACCCGCCAGGTCAACGTTCCCTGTGATGTGGTAGCTCAGCGATTCGCTGCTCTCATTGCTTTGCAGCAGCGAATCGAGGAGCACGACCTGCATGGCAAGCGGCGTAAGGGAGGGCAGGTCGAGAATCTCGACGTTGACTTTATGAGGGCCGCCTGGCGCATCCAGCGCAACGTGCATGGGAATCATGTGCGCCTGCGCTCCCAGAACGCCGCGAATGGCGGACTCGCGGTCCTGGGTAAAGGCGCCGACGGTGGCGCCGGTATTGATGATCTTGAACGCATCGAGGGGCGAGGCCAGCGTTGTAACCACCTCGGCGGTGGTCATGGGCAGAGAAACGGGGCCCGCGCCAAGCACGGGATGACCGCAGGCGAGCAGCTGCTTCGGGTCAATGTAGGTGACGGTGCAGGTGGCGGCAATCTCCAGGTCGCCGCGAACAAGTTGCATGCTCACGGCCGATCCCGGCTCAAGCGAAGCGCGCGCCGCGGCGGGTGAAAGTGAAGCCGCGGCATCAGTGCTGTCGGGCGCTGACGAACCGGACCCGAATGCCGCCGCGCCACCAAGCGCTCCTCCAGCGGCCACCGGTTGCAGCGCGGTGCCCGCGGTCTGCTGCTGCCAGAAGCGGATTGCCGCAGGCGCAAATCCACTCATGATCAGTGGAGTCTCAAGCGGCTGAAAGGTCATATTCCCGGCGGAAAGCAAATTCACCGCAGCGCTGGAAGAGGCCGATGCCGAAGAGCCCGATGCGGAATCGTCCGATCCGGACAAGGGGTACTTTTCCAGCAGCGCGGTTTCGGCGTCTACCGGAGTCAGATCGGAGATTGGCATTTTTTGCACTTCGAGCATCTGCTCGATGGGTGTGATCCCGGCGATGGGGTCCTTGGTAAAAACACCGATGCGGTAGCTGATGGATCCGATCAGCTTGTTGCCGATGTAAACGGGGCTGCCGCTCATGCCGTCGACTACGCCCGTATATTCGGCCTTTGCGCCTTTCAGTTGCGCTAGGATCAGGTCCTGGCCGGGCCCGCGCGCGCCGCGCAATATGCCGAGGATCTGCACCTGCATCGGCTCCGGCGTGGTGCCTTCGAATACGGTCCAGGCCGTGGCCATCAAGCCGCGGCGCACCTGGCTGAGCGGGAAAAAGCCGGAGTTTGGCGGCGGAACTGAGCCAGCGCGCACCGGCTCCGGCGCGGCCGCTGGCGGGTTGGCTGCAACCTCTGCGGATTGAGCGGCCAACAAAGAGGAACACGACGACGCAAGCGCCGCTGCGACAAGCCAAGCGGCAGGCTTCCGTGCGCGATTGGTTCCCTTCCGGTAAGTTTCCACGTCTATTACTACTGTACAGCGAGCCTTCTGGCCGTTGCATAATGCCAGACGATTTGAGCCCTGAACCCCGGCGGAGAAGCCGAATGCACCCGCCAGTTTATGACGCGAATCGCGTATGCTTGTGAGCACGAGAGGATGTCATGTCAAAGCCTCATTTGAGCGCGAAATTCCCCCGCCGTTTCTTGCCCGGCGTGCTGTTTCTGGCTGGATTGGTGCTGGCTTCGGTGCCGCTTGGCCGCGCCCGAGGCCAGTCGCAACCCACGAACCAGCAGAATCAGCAAAGTCAACAGCCTGCCGCGCAGCCTCAGCAGCCGGAGCAATCGACGCCCGAGGCCGGGGGACCCAGCGGCGATAACGGCGTGATTGCGCTGCCCAAGAAGAAAGAAAGCACCGAAGAGCCGCCTGCGCCCGCGGCCCCGCCGGAGCCCAAGTTCAAGAATCCTGATAATTTTCCGACCACTTCGCTGCGCGTCGAGGTTCCCGAAGTGACAGTCGACGTGGGCGTGCTTCTGGAAAAGACCCACCAGTTTGTGCCCGGCCTTAGGCCCGACAACTTCCGCGTCTACGAAGACGGGGTGCTGCAGCACGTTGAGGGATTCCGGAGGACTGAGGCGCCGATCACGGTCCTGCTGCTTTGCGAATACGCTTCGCGCGGATTCTGGTTCAGGGTGCAGATGCTGAATGCGGCGTGGGCGTTTACACAGCAGTTGCGTCCGCAGGACTACGTGGCCATGATGACGTTCGACCTGAATACGCACATCGTGAGCGACTTCACGCAGGACAAGCAGCAGATCATCGGAGGCATCAACGAGCTGGGCAACGAAGTGTGGATGCCCGCGGCGTTTCAGGAGACCGACGTCTTCGATGCGCTGAACGAGTCCCTCGATCGCCTCTCGCGCATTCAGGGGCAGAAGTATATTGTTCTGATCGCCACCGGCATCGATTCCATGTCGAAGCTCACGCTCGATCAGATCCTCAAGCGGGTGAAGGAATCGCGCGATACCAGCATCTTTACCGTCTCCACCGACGGATTCTTTGAGGCGATGACCGAGGGCTCGGGAGGCATGATGGGGGGCATGCGCGACATGACCTTCCTGCAGGCCGACAACCAGATGAAGACCTTCTCTGACCTCACCGGCGGCATGCACTTTGCGCCGCGGTTCGTGGGAGAAATGCCCGACGACATGAAGGCGATCAACGAAAACATTCGCGCAAAATACGAGCTTGTCTATCACCCCACCAACTCCAAGCAGGATGGAACCTGGCGAAAGATTCGCGTGGAGCTGGTGGATGCCGAAGGCAACCCGCTGCGCATGCAGGATGAGAAAAAGAAGCCGCTTAAATACCAGATTGTTGCGCGAGACGGCTACCGCGCGCGGCAGGAAGTGGAGTAGGCGATCGGCTTCTGTTTCGTAATGTGGTGCAATTCTGGATTCCGGCGCATCCCCGTGTGACTGCTGTCACCCTCTCGCCATTCGATTGGCAGCTATGATCGTTAACGATAAGGCTCTGATCCTCTCGAGCCGCGAAGCTTCTGCGGGAATGAGGATTCAGGCCGTGCGAACCTTTCACACGTGGAGAAGCGAATGGGATTTGTTCCTTTGATGTGGGCATTGTGGGGCGCGGCATTTTTCTTCATGACCGCCGTCAGTCTTTATTCATCACGTTTAGCCAGAAACGAAGAAGATCAGATCTTCCTTTCCGACTCGTCAAGCCAGGCGAAATCAGAGCAGAACGCGATCGCCGCAAGGATAGGAAAGATCCAGCCCCTGCGGCGGACAGCTTTCGCGGTTGCGGGAGCCATGACGATCGTTGTCCTGGGATATTACGTCCTCGACATGGTCCGCCAGCTGCGCTAGACGGCACTTCACAGCTTGCAGAAGACCTCGCGCAACAAGGTGCTTTGTAACAAGGCACGAGTTTGCTTGCAGCAAAATTATGCCGCGCCGTGCTTTGTAACAGGGCATGACTTCGCTTGCATCGAAATCGCCACAAAATCAACGCGGGCTCTTGGCCACGGTAGCCGCGCTGTCCCTGATCCTGACCGCGAAAATCGTCTTTTTCCCGAACCCGACTTCAGCCGACAGTCATTCTGCATCCCGCCCTGCTCCTTCACGCCAGCGGGACGGCACACAATTCGACTCTGCGAGTCACCAGAGACCCGCAAGAGCAATCATTCGTTCTACTGAAGAACGCGGAGCTGGACCAGGATGTCCCGAATGTAATACGCGATGACAAAGACCGTCATGGCTACTACCAGCCACCGGGCGATGCGTACCACCGGCTCGACCCTTGACGCCCTTGCTGCGATGACAGCCTGCTCTGCTTTTTCGTGCGCGAATGAGTCGTCGAGAAAGATCTGGTCCTCTTCGTTTTTGGTGATGCTGGACCGGTAGAGATACATGGCAGCCATGAAAATCACAAATGCGGACCAGATGATCCACATGACCGGGACAAATGACATGATCCACCTCCGAACGATTTCCGGTCCCAGGAACCAGCGGGGTCGTAGGGAAATGCGGTCTCGCGGCCAGAGGGGCCCTTTTGCTCCATATGATAGCCCCGAAATGACAGGATTGGGAATGGGTGCCTCGGAATAACCGGTTTTGGCTGTTTTGGGCCCGTTTTTGAAAGGGGGCCACTTGCCGAGGCCCTGGCAGTCCGGACCGGATGCGATTGCTTCATTCCGGCCGCAACAAAGTGCCCAGAATGAATGTGGGCCTCAGCCCCTGAGGGAATCACAACTTAGCGACTTTCCATTTCCCGGCGCATCTAAGGAATGTACCGGGTAGGGGGCTTGTGTCTACCCCCTTCAAACGGTACATTTAAAGGAAAGCAGTCCACGCTTAAGGGAGACAATATGGCCACGACAACCACCGCTGCACCGACCCAGGAAACCGTAAAGAAGCCGCCTCTTGTGCTGTCCCCCGCGGCGATTGCCAAGGTGCGTGAGATTATGGCCACCCAGGATCCGCTGCCCGCCGGGTTGCGCATAGGCGTGGTCGGCGGAGGCTGTTCCGGCTTTCAATACTCGATGGCCTTCGAAAACCAGGCCGGCATGATGGATAAGGTATTCAATTTCGACGACTTAAAGGTGTTCGTCGACGCCACCTCGCTGATGTACCTGAACGGCTGCACGGTCGATTACGTTGAGACGCTTGAGGCTGCAGGCTTCAAGTTCGAGAACCCCCAGGTGAAGTCGACCTGCGGCTGCGGATCGTCGTTCAACGTGTAAAGACAGAGACCGAGGGAACAAGGGACCGAAGGAACAAGACAAAAGGCTCGCCCGACGGGGCGGGCCTTTTGTGTCTTTGGCGTTGGGGCGAGGGAGTCCGTTGCAAGACGATCACGGGCTGGCCGGTCGAAGCCAAGATCATTCCATCAAGGTGTGTACTACTGGGTAATTCCCGAATAGGCGACCATCCAGGCGGAACGAGGATTTCGAACAAGGGACTGCAACGACGCCAAGAATCTCTTGGCAGACCCAATTCACGACAAGCCCACTCATTGCAGACGGGGACTCCTTGATTCGAGGTCCCTGCAGCGTTATTCGGCGCGCAGGGCCTGCATGGGATCAATGGAAGCGGCGCGGCGGGCGGGGATGTAGCTTGCCAAGACGGCTACGCCGCCCAATAGCAGCGAAACGCCGGTAAAGGTGAGCAGATCGGTAGGCTGGACACCGTAAAGCACACTGGACAACGCGCGCGTTACCGCGAAAGCAGCAGCCAATCCCAGACCAAGACCAATGAGAACCAGCCGCAAACCCTGCACAATGACGATACGCAACACGTTGCCGGAATTGGCGCCAAGCGCCATGCGAATGCCGATCTCATGGATGCGCCGCTTCACCGAGTACTCGATCAATCCGTAGAGGCCCAGGGTGGCGAGAAAGAGAGCGACGATGCCTTGTGCGCCCGCGATCACAAAGCCGAAACGCATTGGCGCCATGGCCAACGGACTGCCGGAGATCTGCTGATCCATGGTGCGAACGTTGTAGACCGGCAGATCTGCATCCAACTGCGCGACGATCTGCGTCACCGGCGACGTGAGTTGCATCGGATCCATTCCGGTCCGCGCCACCAGGGTGAAGTTGCCCTGGTAATGCTGCGCCAGCGGATAAAAGACCAGGGGACGATTTGCGTCACTGATGGTCCAAACGCGCATGTCGCCGACCACACCCACGACCATCATGTGGTCACGCTGAAGCACCAGGTGCTTCCCGACCGGATCGTCATTCGGCCAAAGCTGCTGGGCCAGAACTCGGTTGATGATGACCACGCGGGGCGCGGAAGCATCGTCGTGGTTGGTAAAATCGCGACCCTGCACAATGCGTGTCCCCATGGTCTGTAGGAAAGCGTGATCGACGGAAAGGCAAACGATGGTCAGGTATTTCTGTCTCTCTGTCGGGGTTTGCCCCTCCGGCCAAATACCGGCGCGCATGCCTCCACCCGTATCGAACGGCAGTTGATCCGCAAGGCTGGCATCGCGCACACCGGGCAAGGCGCGAACCTTGTCCAGCAATTGCTCTTGAAAGCGCCAGCCCTGGTCGTAGCTGTAGCGTTGCAGCCGGAGATCGACCGAGGCTAGAAAGAGGTGATCGGTTCGAAAGCCGAGATTCACCTGCGACAGTTTTTGTACGCTGCGCAGGGCAAGTCCCGCGCAGATTAAAACGACACAGGAGAAGGCAACCTGGCCAATCACCAGCAAGGTCCGCAACCGATTGCGGGTCCCGGCTATGGTGGGCGCATTCTTCAGCAGTGGCAGCACGTCGCGCCGGGTTGCCTTCAAGGCCGGCAGCAGTCCGGCGAGTATGCCGGTGATCAGCGACGCAAGGAAGGTGAAGACAAACAGTCGCCAGTCGGTACCGGTCTCGGACGGGGGCGCCATGTCGCCCGGCGTGATCAGCTTGTAGAGGATGGGGCTTAAGGAAATTGCAGCTATCGCACCGATGGCTCCTGCGGTCAGGGCGACGAGTGTGCTTTCGGCCAGCAATTGACGCAGCAGACGCCAGCGTGTCGCGCCCAGAGCGCCGCGAATCGCCACCTCCCGCTCGCGATCGGCCGCACGCGAATAGAGCAGATTAGCCACATTTGCGACCGTAATGCCCAGCACCAGCAGCGCCATGAACGTCAGTGCCGAGAGAACCAAAGGAGTGAAGTTAGCTATGAAGGGCGACGGGCGGCTCATGGATTCGCGCAGGACCACGGCCTCTGCTCCCAGCGGATGCATGCCGGCATAGTCCTTGAGCAGGCGTGCCGTTACAAGAGCAGCGGCGGCACGGGCTTGCGTCAGGCTCACGCTGGGCTGCAACCGGCCCATGATGAAGAACGCGGTATCACCGCGATCAGAGATCAATTGGCCGCGATCCGGGGTCATCTGTGGCAACATCGTAGCTGGCACGAATCCGCTCAAAGCCGTGCCCCACTCTGCTCCCACGAAGCCGCGCGGAGTGACGCCCACCACCGTAAATGGCAGACCGTTGAGCTTGACCATCTGACCGACAATGTGCGGGTCGGAAGCAAACCGACTTCGCCAGGTTTCGTAGGTCAGAACGATGATCGCATCCGCGCCAACCGTTCGGCCCTCGTTGGGCAGAAAGAGCCGCCCCATCATGGGCTGCGCGCCAAGGACCGTAAAGTAATTGCCGCTGGCCATGTGTACAAACGTGCGCTCGGTAGCCTCGCCAGACCGGCTCAAGTGGACCGGCATTTCCATAAAGGCCATCACGCCCGAGAATGCCTTCGCCATATCCGGAACCTCGCGAACATCTCCTTCGGCATAGCGCCGGAAGTCCAGGAAATCCTGATACGAAAACGGAAACATCATCTGGGACTGAGGAACCTTCTGGACGATCATGACCAGCCGTGCAGGATCCGCTGCCGGAAGAGGCCGCAAAAACAGATCGTTGATGAAAAAGAAAATGGTGGCGTTGACGGTGAGCCCTAGCGCCAGCGTGATGACTGCGGTCAGCGTAAATCCCGGCGACTTACGCAACTGGCGCAGCGCGTAGCGAATGTCGTGAAGGAGCATGGTTGAGTCTCCACTTCTTCTTCGAAGTTCTCCAACTCAAACTCGGATACGACTTTGCTTTCGAAGAGATGAACTTCGCATTTAGCGTGGCGGGCGAAGCGGGGACCGGTGGTGACCATGCAGATGGGCGTGCGAAATCCATCGATCAAGGAATAAGCAATTGCAGTGCCAAATAGCTATTTGCTCAGTATATTGAAAATAAAAGACTTACTTTGAGGGGATGATTGAACAATCGCGATGCAGTGACCGTTTGCTTCTCGGTCCGTTCGATTTCGAACGATTGGGTTGCGGAGGGCGCATCGTCATGGCGCGTGGCACTCAGGCCGATGTGAGCAAGCCCCCAGTTGCCGGGGGCCGTTAAGCCGGCCCAAAGGTACCAAGCACTGCCCCGTGCGGGTTGCGGCGCGATATAGATCAGTCGATAAACGATCTGCCGCCACGCGATCTGTATCGATCGGCTGGGCTTGCCAGCGTGCCCAGCTCCGGGCGGGTAACCGCCCAATCGGAAATTGATATGGTGTGACCCTGTCAACATCTTCGAATGGTTGGGGTGGTTTTGTACTTGTCTTTTCGAGGACAGGATCAGCAGCAGCCGTGGCAGGTAATGGCGACGATTGATCAAGCTGATATTCGCGGGTCGGAACCGCATAATCATGATCCGTCGGGAGCTGCCTCTGACTACTGACGCGAGTCCGGCTGAGCCTGTCGCAAACTTCCGCCGAGGATTCTCCTTCGTGCTTGCTCCGGCTGCGGCTGACCCTGCCCTCGAATTGGATAACGTCGTTCATGGGTTGATTTGTTTTTGC
>Ga0116217_10002492_pt1 | contig 17139 bp, 11 predicted proteins | sample Sb_taG_6_FD_89697 | JGI IMG/M metagenome (GOLD analysis project Ga0116217, IMG submission 89697) | Peat soil microbial communities from Weissenstadt, Germany - Sb_50d_4_PS metaG | ecosystem: Environmental > Terrestrial > Soil > Wetlands > Peat | place: Germany: Weissenstadt | collected 2010-09-21 | reverse complement strand
TCATATCGCGGACCAATGGGTGTCTGCACTTGCACCACCCCCGCCGCGAGCTTGTCGATCAGCATACGTGGGCCCACCTGGAACCTGAAATTGGCCAGAGCAATTCTAGGGCCGCCATTATTGCACCGCGGACGATGCAATGGGAAGCTTTTTTTCAGAAATTCACCGGGAAAGCGCCGAGTACTCCACAGGGACGAACAGAACCCTCGTCGGCACCGTATAGTTTTGGGAAAGCTCGCACCCGAAACAGGTCGGATTCCCGGTGTCTGCAGCCCGCGTCGAGATCACACGGTGACTTCGGGCAGGATGTCCATGCGCCGGATCTGCGCGGCCACCCCAAATTCTGATCCCTCTTCTTCCACCCTCACAATCGTAGCCTGGCAGCATACCCAGCACTTTTCGCCGGAGGTCAGTTCGGGGGGTAGGATCAGCACCAGCTCGACGTCCGCGCCCTTCTCCATGCGGGACTTGGTGTAAAGGAAGACTCCGTTGGCGCTGACGTCGCGGGTCTGCGCGGTTTGCGGGGTCTGGTCCGCGCCGCGAACGCCGCGTACGCGCGTAGCCACGCGCGTGGCGATTCTGGTTCCAGAGCGGCGCTCGGTGTCAGCTTTCATGCGGGCGAAGTGCCCACCTACTGTACACCAATGCCGTGAAATTGGAGGAAAAGTTCCGGGGCTCCGCGCGGAACCCGGAACCAAAGTGGAACCAGGTCTTCCTCTTCTGGAACCTTTTCCTGGAACCTCTTCCCGGAACCTGGAACTAGATCGTTGGCCGCCGGGCTCGCGCTGCCGGAACCACCAGCGCCTGCTCCATGGTCGGCATGTTGGTTCCGCGCAGCTTCACTTCGACTTCGTGCAGCTTATCGGGCTGATAGGTCCTGTAGTAGGCCTGCACCAGCAACTCCAGGGTGAAGGGATTGTCCTGATCCTCTTCCAGGTGCGCGATGGCGGCTTCGTATTTCGTCTGATCCATGTCCTTTTGGAGCATGAGCAGCGATCCGGCCGCTCCGTGATAGGAACTCTGAATCACACGGTTGTGGTTGCCATTTGCCAGAGCCTCGAGCTGGTGCAGCGACTGGTCGGCCAGTGGCTGGTTGCCACAGCGGGCGGCCCGCACGGCGCGGTTGCGCAGGATGCGTGACAACTCTTCGTCGCGGTCCGTCGCGGAAATCGTTGGGCGATGGCTCAGCGCTTCCTCGGCCAGCTTCAGATGCTTGAGCGCGGCATTGTCGTCGGTCTGATACTCCGCCATGGCGCGGAGCGCCTGCGCTTCCTGCAGATCCTGTTCCTTGGCATGGGCGTCTGCGGCAATCTGCTGATATTCCTTGTCGGCCTCAGCGAAGTTGCCCTCGCGTACAAACGTCATCGCCTTCTGCATGCCGTAGGTCAGCCGGTCGGCCTCATTGTGCGCGAAGCGGATCGCCTTGTCGTACTCCACGCGCGCCTGCTCCTGGTTGCCCATGAGCGCGTAAGTGTCGCCCAAACCCAGCTGTGAGGTCACGAAGTCAGGATCAATCTTGAGCGCGGCGCGGTAGTGCACCAGCGAGCCCTCGAAGTCACCCGACATGCGCAGCAGTTCTCCGTAGGAATCCTGCGGGTTGGGCTCTTTGGGCAGCAGGGCAACATAGCGCTCCATGGCGGCAAGGCATTTAGTGAATTCTCGGTTGCGCGCCTCAACATAGGCCAGATCGTTCAACGCGGGAGGAAAGTTCTTATCGAGGGCGAGAACCTTGTTCATGATGCGCTTCGCCTGATCGTCGCCGTTCTCCAGCAGCATCCAGTTGCCGGCGAGATAGAGCACGTCCTTATCGTGGGGATACATCTCGATCATGTCGTTCATGGCGGTGATTCCGCCCAGGTAGTCGCCTTCCTGCACTTTGGCGATCCAGGTCACCATCAACTGCTCGCCGTCAGAGATCTTGGGCAGGAGCGCTTTGGCCTTAGCGCGAGCCGCGCTGACTTCCTCGGGATTGCTGCTGTTGAAGGCGATCCAGGCCCACGCAATCGCAAGGTTGGGATCTTCCTTCACCGTGGCGCTCCAGTCATCGTTGCAGCGCTCCAGGTAAAGATTCTCGTAGTCGGCCACACCCTTTTGGTAAAGCTCACGCGCCTTGGCCGACGAAGTCGTGATCGGCATCGCCGTAGTCGTACCCTTGATGTGGTGCGCAAACAGCGGCGCGGCGAGACTGAGAGCGAGAACGACAACAGCACAGGATTTCATAAAACAGGATTTCATAAAAATGGTGCGGCGCATCGAGATCTCCGATACCGAGCTTTGTGGGGAGGGAGGTACGACAAAAGGTTAGCATCGGCTTAGCTGAGGGACGAGGTGACGAAAGGCGTGGAACCGATGATGTCACCCGACCTTGTGGATTGCAGGGAACTCGTTAGAAGGTAAAAGCGACGCCGCCGCGTACCGAGCGTGCGGCCTGCACCAGGTAGACGGTTTGGCCGTCCTGGCCAAGGACTGGAACATAGCCCTGCGCCAGCAGGTTGCGCAGGTCGATGATGGCTTCCATGTGGCCGCCTATCGGCTGGCGGACGAAGATGTTCAGATAAGGATCGGTCTGCCCCGGCGAAGCGTTGAACATGTCGACGGGCGTGAGGGCCTGCCCATTCACCCAGCGGTAGGAGGCGATCCAGCGGGTGTGGGTGCGCGGCACTATGCCACTCATCTTGCCCGCCAAGGCATGGCGGCGCTGCGTGGTCATGAATTGTTGGGCGCTCTGCAATTGCACGTCGGGCTGGGTGAGATCCAGCACTCCTCCGAAGGCGTAGTCGAGAGTGGCCGTCAGGTCGTCAGAGAACTTACGTTCGAGCACCACCCGCAGGCCGCTGGTATTGAGGTTTGCGCCTTCGTAGCTGAACGTGCCAGCGGAGATGTCGGGCAAGATGAATCCGCCGGCGGTGGTGGTCAGGCCGGTACCCGCCAGAGCGGGATTGGCGACACGGTCGGTAAAACCGGCGACTTGCAGTTTGTTTCTGCCGAAACGCCGCGACAGGCCCAGTTCCTGATGGTGGGCGCTCTCCATTTGAGGAGCGAAATTGAGCAGGCTCACCCGCGGATTTGATTCGCTCAAGTCGGCCGGCGCAGAATCGAAACCCTTCTGATTGCGCAGGTCGGGACGCGAAGTCGCATAACCGTATTCCAGAATGGTGTTGGGCGACAGATGAAGATTGGCCGAGCCGTAGGGGCGGAAGGCGGAAACGTGGCCCAGGAACTGGATGGTCTGCAGCTCACTGCCGAATTTCAATTCCAGGGAGTCGCCAACCGTAAAGCTGTCGGTCGCGGAAAGCGCCAGCGCCTGCAACGCGGCGTTGTGCAGGTTGGGATCGGAAGAAGTGAAGCGCCGCGCGGTCAGCGACAGAGTCGGCATCGAGCCATCCGCCATGGTATGCGAATAAGAAGCCCGCAACGCCCCTGCTGGAATACTGCTGCCGTAGCCCACGTCGCCGCTGAAGGCGAAATGTCCCTCCGAGAAGATGGAGCGCTCCAGCGTGAAGGCGGTGCTCATGTCTGATCCCGCACCGTAGCCGCTGGCCACAGAACCGGCCAGGAACGAAACCGTTCCGCTCAACTCGTGGGACTGCTTCTGATTCTCAGCGGTGGTTCCCAGGCTGATCGGGGTGGGATCGTCAAAGACCCGCAGAATAGGCCGGTTGGCGACCGAGCGGAGAGTCCACTTCCAGTCGTCGTTATCGGGAAGAGAGCGGATGGGTCCCAACTGCATCACGCCGAGCAGCGTGCTCAAGGTAACGTTGACGCTGAGACTGGCGCCGGGGCGAAGACCGAGTCGTTCGCGCTCTGCCGGCAGAAACGAAGGAGCCGTAACTTTGACGGTGTAGAAACCGGGCAACAAGCCGGTGGCGGCGTAGTATCCAGCAGCGTCCGTAAACACCGTAAACGTGCGATTGGCAGCGCCCAGAATCTGCACCACCGCACCCATCTGCGGAGTGCCCGTAACGTTGCGAACGTATCCCGAGATCGCTCCGGGCTGCTCTGCGGCCCAAACCGGAAGCGACATCCCGAATACGATTGCCGAACTTACGAGGACCCGGGTTCCGAGCTTAGCCAGTCTCAGGTTAACCAGTCTCACTCCGCCCCACCCCCTGGGGGGAATTTCGCAGGGAGTTACTCTACTGCAAATACCGCCGACGGATCAATGGTCTGCTTCGAGATATTGTCGTTCACCTTGATCTCGATCTTGTAGATGCCGGGCTGCAGGTTGGCCGCGGTGATTGACTTCTGGAGCGTAACCTGTTCGCCGATGTTGCCCATGGTGTCGGTGCTTTCGGTTTTCTGGATCACCGACTTGTTGGTGGCCAGGTTGGTGATGTTGTACTCAAAGGTGGCGGACGGCTTGTGCGTCTTCTCGTCCACACCGAGATTATAGACCTGCATCCAGAAATTCAGCTTCTGATCCTTGTCCCGCCTGAACAGAGCCGGCTTGCCGTCGGCAGGCGCTACGCGGGGCCGCACCTTGGTTGTGCCGATCACAAAACTGCCAGTGCCGATCGCCTTGGTGGGAACCGGTTCCATCAGGTCGGCGACCACGAGAGTTGAATTCGAAAGCTTGTCGTCGGAGAATTCGGGAACGATGATGCTGCGGCTCCAAATGCCCTTGCGGTCGCCATTCACGTCTTTCACCGCCACGTAGAGCTTGTACCGGCCGGGGCGCAGCGGCAGCGCCTTCCAGTAGACCGAGGCGTTCTCGGCAGTGCGCGGGAGCAACTCGGCAGGCACGTCCACCTGTACCGTGTCTTCAAAGGTCTGAACTACCTTGCCGGTCAACGTGGACAAGCGTCCAAAAATGTTCACCGTGCCGCGCTGAATGCCGTCTTTGTTGACGAAGGTGATGTCGCGATTCTTCATCTGGATCGTGACCGGCACCAGTACGGTGTCGCTGGTCACCTTCACAAAGTCGGATCGCACATCGAACGGCATGGGATTCAGAATGACCTTGGAGTTCACTTCTTCGGTCAGATCGGTGAACTTCACCGGCGGCGCAGCCATGATCTTGGCGTACTGCTCCAGGCGATCGAACTGCTTGGCTTCATTTGACGAGCTGTTAGGGCCTTGTCCTAGGCGTTCGAGGCCGCCGCCATTGAACCGCGCCGTCTTATTCGACATTCCCAACTGCTCATACATCGTCAGGCCCGCGTTCGGCGTATACAGCAGAGCGTCTTTTTCGGAGCGGTCAATCGTCATGTGATATTCGCCGCACATGCAGGTGTCGACGAACTCCATGATGACTTCCTGGCCAATGCCCTCAATGTAGCGATACCGCCAAGTTTCAAACGGGAAAGTCGAGGTCTCGCCGCCGCCCTCTTCCAACGGCCGTTCGTAGGTTCCACCCGAGGGATGAGATTCAATCTCATCGGGCTTGCCATAGACGATATAGACGCGGCCGCGATCGGTCCTCCAACCGGGCACGCCCGCGGCAAAATGCTCGTTGGCGTAGGCGATGCGCTGGTAGTGCTCTTCTTTATATTCGTTTTCTTCGGTGTCAGGCGTGGGGTCGCGACGCTGCCAGAAGGCTTCGATGAAGTTGTCGCGCTCCTCATCGTTGGAGAGCTGCTTGAAAGCCGCGCGCTCTTCGTCGGTGATGATCCAGATCACGTCCTCTTCCAGCCACTTTTTGTAGGTCTTGCTCAATTCCTGCTTGAGGCCGCGTGAATTCTTCTGCCTCTGTTTCTCGCTGGTGGCACGCTTGAGCGGGTCCACGGCGTCGGCGGCGGGCTGGGCCTGCGCAGCTTGGGTCGTCGCAACAGGCGCGGCGCCAGGCTGCGTGGCAGCAGCAGCTGCATCCTGGGCGGGCTTTTCAGGGGATTTCTGGTCGGGTTGGTTCTGGGCGACGGCGCCACAGACCATGAGACCAACGGATGCGAGCAAAACGCGAAGCACAGCTTGATAAGAATCAACCCGGAACATGAGAGGGACTCCTGCCAGACAACCGTCGTCTGCCTATTTTAGGCCCGTTCGTCGTGTGAAAGAAAGGTTAAGTCGTGCCCCGAGAACAAACTAAACCGAACCACTACCGCTTGGTTAGAGGCGGCCAAGGTTGCCCCGAGTTGCCCCGACCTTGTGCCAAATCATCACTGCCACGACGGGGAGACCCGGGCTATAATGCAAAGTTCCGGGGCGTAGCTATCACTCCCCACGTTTCTTGGGTCTCGGCCACTTCTTCTATTCTTCCTGATCGGGAACTTTCTCGGCGCCAGGATCGTAACAGAATTATGTGCCGTCCCCCTGAACTGAGGCCAGCGAAGGGCGCGTTTGTAAGTACTGGGCGCGGCAGGAGATGGCCTTCTGCGGGAAGAAATCATCCGGAGAAGTGACGGCAACTATGAAAGCTTGGAAAAAAGTCGCAATCGGCGTCGGCGTCGCAGTTTTACTCGCAATCATTGTTGGCTTCACCGTTCATCAGAGCGGCAAGAATGTGGCGACGGTTCAAACCGGGAAGGTGCAGCGACAGGATTTGGCCACGGTGGTGAGCGCTTCGGGAGAGATTAAACCGAAGACCTACGTCAACATCGGCGCCAACGCCTATGGCAAGATCACCCATCTGTATGTGCGGGAGGGCGATCACGTAAAGAAGGGTCAATTGCTGGCGCAACTGGAAAACGTGCAATCCGCGGCGGATGTGACGGCCAATCAGGCCTCGGTGCAGGCCGCGGAGACCGATGCGCTGGCCGCGGACGCGGCCCTGAGGACCTCACAGGCCGACATGGTGCGTGCGCAAGCCGACTATGACCGCAACAAGCTTGACTGGGATCGCGCGCAAAGTTTGTTCAAAGACGGGCTGATTGCGAAGTCGGATTTCGACAGCCGCCAGAATGCATGGGCCACCGCCGACGCCGGACTGGTGCAGGCCCAAGCCAAAGTGGCGCAGGCCAAGGCGCAGCAGGATTCCGCCGCCAAACATACGGCGCAGGCCCGCGCCAACCTGACGCGCGTCGACGACGTGTTGCAGAAGACGACTTACAGCGCGCCCTACGACGGTGTGGTCACGAACCTGCCAGTGCGGGAAGGCGAGTCCGTCGTCATTGGAATTCAGAACGCTTTGGGCAGCACGCTGATGACGATTGCCGACATGTCGATCATCACAGCCGAAGTCAAGGTCGACGAAACCGACATTGTGAATGTGCATCTCGATCAGTCGGCCGAAGTCACCATCGACGCCATTCCGAAAAAGATTTTTCACGGCAAGGTTTCCGAGATTGGGGACAACGCGATCGTGCGCTCCAGCGGCGTGTCAACCTCGCAATCGACGTCGGCCAGTGAAGAAGCCAAGGATTTCAAAGTAGTAGTCACGCTGACCGATCCACCGCAGGACTTGCGTCCAGGCCTCTCGACCACGGCGAAGATTACCACCGCAACTCGGAGCAATGCACTGGCCATCCCCATCCAGGCGCTGACCCTGCGCACCAAGGACCAGATCGAGCAACAGAATAATCCGCCGGGTTCGGTGCATGCCGCGGCACCTGCCGCCAAAGAAGTCGCATCCAAGGGCAAGAAAGACGATGGCGTGCAGGGCGTCTTCGTCATCCGCAGCAAGAAGGCCATGTTTGTCCCGGTCAGCACCGGAGTCACTGGCACCACCGACATTGAAGTTATCGACGGACTGAAAGAAGGGGACGAAGTCATCACCGGGAGTTACAAGGTCTTGCGCACTCTGCGTCCCGGAAGCAGCGTGAAGATCGACAATTCGGCCCCCAAGAAAGCAGAAGACGAAGAACAGTCATAACCTTACCCGGCCTGGCACGTCCAAACAGGGATCGGGCTCCAGGGATCAGGGCCAGGGAACAGGAATCAGGACGCGGGTCTCGACGCAGGAATTAGTTAACGGGCTAGCAGTTGGGGCGAGGCGACAAATACAGGGCGAAACGACTAGCCCCTAATCCCTAACCCCTGAGCGCTGATCACGAAGAACGGAGAGGTCTCAGTGGCACCGGACAGAGTGAGCGCAGATCGAGTGAGCAACGACCAGGAGAAAAAAATGGCAACCGCCGAAGTCATCAGCATGCCCACCACCGCCAACCTAGCCCCGCCCGAATCATGCATGATTGCTGCCGAAGATCTCTGGAAGACCTACGACATGGGCTCGGAGCAGCAGGTGCATGCGCTACGCGGGATCAACCTGCGCATCCGGCGCAATGAGTATGTCGCCATCATGGGACCGTCGGGCTCGGGCAAGTCGACCCTGATGAACCTGATTGGCTGCCTCGACACGCCTTCGCAGGGCAAGTACTGGCTCAACAGCCAGCTGGTCAGCGAACTGGACGACGACGAACTGGCCCGCATCCGCAACAAGGAGATCGGATTCGTATTCCAGACCTTCAACCTGCTGGCCCGCGCCACGGCATTGCACAACGTGGAACTGCCTCTCATCTACGCTGGCGTTCCGACGGATGAACGGATGGAGCGCGCCAAGGCCGCACTGGCGGCCGTAGGCATGGAATCGCGCATGAGCCACAAGCCCAACGAGCTTTCCGGCGGGCAGAGGCAGCGCGTCGCCATTGCGCGCGCCCTGGTCAACAAACCCTCCATCATTCTGGCCGACGAGCCCACTGGCAATCTCGACTCGCAAACCGGTGTGGAAATCATGGCCGTATTTGACCGGCTGCACGCGGAAGGCAATACCATCATTCTGGTCACCCACGAAGGCGACATCGCGGAGTATGCCCACCGCGTCATCCACATCAAAGACGGCGTCATTGCCAGCGACCTGAGCAAGGGCCCCGGACAGCGCAGCTGACAATCCGACTTGGATCAAAAAAGTGAGGGGTTCTCGAGGACAGGAAACGCCCAGCCCGTTGGCTGGGCGTTCTGCTTGCACAGGAATTTCCTTCGCGGCTCAGGACTTCGCGATCCCGGCTACGGGGGGCTGCGCTTCGGCCGGTGGAGGCGGGTCGGCCTTTACCACTCGATCGCGGCCTTCCCGCTTCGCCCGGTAGAGCGCAGCATCGGCGGCATCGAGCAGTACTTGAGGAGAAGTTCCGTGTTCCGGAAGCGCGGCCACACCTATGGATACCGTGACCATTCCGAGGGAATGCCCCTGGTGCAGAACCGTCAACTCTCGAATTTTCGACCGGATGCGCTCGCCGCGAGCGTAGGCCGCGTTCACGTCGGCGGTGGGAAGAATCACCACGAACTCCTCTCCTCCGAAGCGGCACACGATATCTTCCACCCGAATACTCTTGCTCAGGAACGATGCGGCCTGCCGCAGGACTGCATCGCCCGCATCGTGGCCATAGGTATCGTTGAAGTTCTTGAAATGATCGAGATCGATCATGAGGATGCCCAGTGATTGCTCGGCGCGCACCGCACGGCGGATTTCGCGATCCAGCATCTCCGTCAGGTAACGCCGGTTATACAGGCCGGTTAAGGAATCCTTGATGGACTGGGAGCGCAACGCTTCGCGCAGCCGGATGTTGGCCACCGACAGTCCCACTTGCCCGGCGAACGTTGTTTTCAACGACAGTTCCGCGTCGGCCAGCACGGGCGCTTCGTCGGTAGCCTGAAAGTGCAGAATGCCCAGCGCTTCGCCCTGCGCCAGGATGGGGATGCACATATATGTCTGCTGCAAGCCTGCGGCATGGGCGCACGGTGCGGTCGTGTCTCCAGCAACCACCAGATGCGGGTGCCCCGTCCGCAGGGCCCAGCAGGAGTTCGATTCAAATACCTTCACCGGAAGCTCGCATTCGTTCCAAAATCCGGCCACTTCGGCCAGACTGCGTTCCGGATTCAGCAAAGCGACCGCCCCCCGGCTGGTCGGAAAGATTTTGGGAGCATAGGCCAGAGCGGCGGCGAATACTTCATCTTTGTTGATGCAGCTTTGCAGATGCTCACCCATCTTGGCCAGCAGAGTAGCCCGCTGCGAACGCTCGGTGAGTTCGTGCACCATTTTTTCGTTTTGCTCGTCCAGTTGGCGGCGGGCGGAATCTTTTTCCCACATCTCTTCCTGCAGCTTGGTGCTGGCGTCGGCCAGTTCCGCGGTGCGCTCCTTGATTTGCTCCTCCAGCATTTGTTGGGTGTGGCGCTGATCTTCAATGTCGGTGCAGGCTCCAAACCACTTCACGATGGAGCCGGAAGAATCGCGCAGCGGAGTGGCGCGGACCAGGTGCCAGCGAAAGCCTCCCTTGGAATCGAGAATGCGATATTCCATCTCGAAAGGCTCGCCGGTATGGCTGCACCTCTCCCAATTTTGCAGGGCGACCGATTGGTCGTCGGGGTGGAGCGCGTTCGTCCAGCCCCATCCCAGAGTCTGCTTTTCGGTAAAGCCGGTCAGGTCGTAGAAACGCTGGTTGCAGTAGTCGACACCTGCCCCGGCAACCGCTGTCCATACGATTTGAGGAATCGCTTCGGCGAGCGTCCGGAAGCGGGCTTCGCCGTCATCGCGGAGGCCGTTGACCAGTGCCCTGCGCAGCCTCCTCACCGGATTCAAGAACGCCTCGGGCCACGCTCTGCGTCCTCTGCGCGCACGTCTGACGGCAAACAGCGAGACGCCGAAAACCGCCGTCGCCACCAGCACGATTACGAGCATATGGTTGGAAATGCCGTGAAGCGTCATCGTCTGTGACCTATCGTCCTCCCAAACCCAATCCCGCGCAGACCTGCGCAGAGCTCTTACCGCCAGTGCACGCCTGCTGGATTAATCATCGGCAGCACGGTTTTCTGTCGTATTAGAAATCGTTAAGAATTTCGGGCCGGAGATTACGATTCAGAAGGATGAGCGCCGGGCCAGTTTTGCCGACGAATCAAGGCCTTAACCACGAAGGGCACGAAGGTTCACGAAGGAAGAGCGGGTACACGAAGGGAATGGAGTTTCACGAAGGTTTCCCTTCGTGTGACTTCGTGTCCTTCGTGGTGAAGAGATCTTACGGGTTGCTGCTGACCGGCTTCACCGCGGCCGAGTCGGAAGGCGACGCCGGGCCGGCGATGAAAAAGTTGTGGTCGTACATGTTGCGATACATGCGTCCCGCAATTTCAGCGGCCTTAGGCCCGAAAGTGGGGCGTCCGCCCTGCAGGAAGACGACGACCACCACGCGCCCTACGCTCGTATTGGCGTAAGAGGCGAACCAGCCGAAGCGAGTTCCGGCATGTGAGCAGGTTCCTGTCTTACCCAGGATCTCTTCTTCGTTGAAGTTCATGCGCAGGCTGCGGGCGGTGCCGTACTGCACTGCTCCCGCCATGCCATCGGAGAGTTCAGGAATCACGGGAGCGATGTCGAGCTGGCGCTTCACCCGCGGCTGAAAACTGACCACCTCTTCGGGAGACGTGGGATGCTGCAAGTAGTAGAGTGTGCCACCGTTAGCAATCGCCGAAACCATTGCGCCCAGTTGCAGCGGGGTCATCGAGACGCCCTCGCCGTAAGAGCACATCTTGCCGACGCCGCCCAGTTTGGCGGGTATCGCTTCATCCGGATAACTGCCCAGTTGTTCGCCGGTAATGTCGTAGCCAGCCAGCTCGCCCAATCCGTACTGGTGGGCGTAGTAGGCAACTTTTTCAAATCCCATCTTGCTGCCCACGGCCTCGAAATAGGCGTTGTTGGAGTGGGCCAGCGCCTGCGTGAGGTTCATGCGGTAGCGGGCGCCAAGCGCAACTTGGGTGTCTTTGGAAATCAGCCCTTCGCTCAACGCCGCCAGGGCCACAGAAAGTTTAATCGTCGAGCTAGGCTGCGCGCCGCTGGAAAGCGCCAGCTTCTGGTTCACCATGGCCAGTACGCGTCCGCTGGTGGGCTCGATCGCGACCACAGTGCCGTTCATGTTGCCCAACGCATCCACGGCGGCCTGGCGTACGACCGGATCTTCGCCGGTGGTGATGTCGCCGGCGGTAATGTCTTCGGCGAACGAGCTCATGTGAAAGCGCTCGTAAGAGCGGTGGCGCCGCGCGGTTACCGAAACACGAGAGACGGTCGCGTTCGCGCTGCGGGCGTGCGCCAGATGGTGCAGACGACGCCGCGTGTGCTGGCTCTCGCTGATCTTCGACTGCGACTTTTTGGCCGGGGTGTGCGTGCTGGTGTTGATGTGCGCCGCCCAACTCACGCCCGCCAGAGGCAGAGCGAGCAGGCTAGCAGCCAGAACGTTGAAAATGAGACGAAAATGGCTCGTTCCCTTGAACATCTTCTTGATTTCACTCCCCGGAGTCTTACTTAACTTGGATGCACGCAGGGTGCCAGCAAGCGGTAACCCCGCCGGAATCCCCATCTGCGTTGATAGTACGAGACTTAGCCCAATCCTGGCAACGAAAAAGTTTCGATCGCAAGAAACATTAATTTCGATTTAACCCATTATGAAACAAGCACATACGCTGATATTACGTGTGGTCAGACCCCTTCGGTAACGCATTACTGATTACTGGAAAGGTACTGCCCGTGTGCAAGGCTTTTCCTATCCCGGTCGCCACTCGTTCGACCTCGGACCAAGTTTATGGACACTACATCACCTCGTTGCGCTTGCGCAGAAACGCGGGAACGTCGAGATCGTCCTGCTCAAAGCTCGCCGGCATGCTGGTCAGCACGCTGCTGCGCATGCTGTCGAGCGAAATCACGTCGGCGGCCACGCGCTCGTCCGCATTCGCCAGCGGAGCGGGAGCCACATCGTCCATATAGGTGCGGTCGTCTGCCACGCCATACTCAGGTACGGAGGATTCCATGATGTGCTCCGGCGGTTCGGCGACGAAATCCCGCGAAGCATCATTTGAGAATTCCATCGCATCGTCATGTGCTGCTGAGAATGACGTGTGGGTTTCGTGGACCGCATGCCGCGCCGGCCGGACTTCGCGGAATCCGGTGGCGATGACGGTGATCTTGACCGCGTCCTTCATCTTCTCGTCCATCACGGCGCCGAAAATGATGTTCGCATCTTCATGCGCGGCGCTCTGAATAATGGAACACGCCTGCTGCACTTCGGCGAGCTTCAGCGACGACGAACCGGTAATGTTGATGAGGATCCCGCGCGCGCCATCAATCGCGCCGGCTTCGAGCAGCGGCGATGCGATGGCGCGCTGCGCGGCTTCGATGGTGCGCTTCGCGCCTGACGCCGATGCCGTGCCCATCACGGCGTAGCCCATGCCCGACATGATGGTTTTTACGTCCGCGAAATCGCGGTTGATGATGCCGGGGATGGTGATGATGTCGGAAATTCCCTGCACGCCCTGGCGCAGAATGTCATCGGCGATTCTGAAAGACTCGAAGAAGCCGGCGTCTTCCGCGACGGCGAGCAGTTTCTCGTTGGGGATGACGATGGTGGTGTCGACCGAATCCATCAACTCGGCGATGCCGCGCTCGGCCTGTGCCATGCGGCGTTTGCCCTCGAAGCAGAATGGCTTGGTGACGACTGCGACGGTCAGCGCGCCCATCTCGACCGCCAGTGACGCGATGATAGGAGCGGCGCCAGTGCCGGTTCCGCCTCCCAGGCCGGTGGTGACGAATACCATGTCGGCGCCTTCGAGCACTTCGATGATCTTGTCGGAGTCTTCCAGCGCGGCCTTGCGGCCAACCTCAGGATTCGCGCCCGCCCCCAGACCGTTCGTCAGCTTCACGCCGAGTTGCAGCTTCACCGGCGCATGCGACATGCGCAGCGCCTGCAGGTCGGTGTTGGCGACGATGAACTCGATGCCTTCCACTCCGGCATCAATCATGCGGTTGACCGCGTTGCCGCCGCCGCCACCGACGCCGATGACCTTGATCTTGGCGTCGTTGCGCGCCTCTTCGTTGAAGCTGATGCGAATGCTGGAATCGTTTGTCATAGTCTCCACCGTATGTGAAATACGAACCCCATCAACCACGAAGGGCACGAAGGTTCACGAAGGAAAATAATGGACTGGAACTCCTTCGTGTACCTTCGTGTCCTTCGTGGTTCAAGCTCTTATGCTCCTTTGCCCACTAACAACGCTTTCAATCTTGATCCCCAGCGGTCTTCCTGCAGGCCGCGGGCGGTGCGGGCGCGTTGGCCATAGTTCACCATGCCCAGCACCGTTGCAAACTCAGGCTCAGATAACGTCGACGGCATCTTAGCCAGCGGCGCCGGCCACGAGAGCCGGACCGACCGGCGCAGCACTGACTCCGCCACATCGAAAATTCCAGGCAGCCGCGACGCGCCTCCGGTCAGCACGACCCCGGCGATGCAAACGTCGTACATCCCGCTCTGGCGCAAGGTGTCGCGCATCAGTTCGAATAGCTCGCGCGCCCGCGGCTCCAGAATCTCCGCGACCAGCCGCTGCGGCAGCAACCGCGACGGGCGGTCTCCCACCGACGGAACTTCAACTTCATTGCCTTCGGGAATCAGCGTCACGATCGCGTTGCCATAAACTTTCTTGATTTTTTCCGCCTCGGCCAGCGGCGTGCACAGGCCTACGGAAAGATCGCTGGTGAAATGGTCGCCGCCCACCGGAATCACTCCCGTATAGGCGACAGCGCCCTGCTGAAACACGATCAGCTCGGTCGAGCCGGCGCCGATGTCGGCGAGGCACACGCCCAGTTCGCGCTCGTCGTTGCGCAGCACCGAATCAGCCGCAGCCAGCGGTTCGAAGACCGTGTCGTCGACATGCACGCCAGCGCGGTTGACCGCCGTGATTACGTTTTGCGTGGCGCTGGCTGCGGCCGTGACCATGTGGACGCGAACTTCCAGGCGCGCCGCCATCATGCCCAGCGGATCGTGGACTCCGGCCTGCTCGTCGAGAATGAATTCCTGCGGCAGCAGATGCAGAATCTCGCGGTCGGCGGGTAGCGGGATGGCGCGGGCGCGGTCGACCGCCTGCTTGATCTCATCGCGTCCAATTTCGCGCGGGCGCGTGCCCAGGCTGATGCCGCCATGACTGTTGACGCCGCGCACGTGCGCTCCGCCCACGCCCACAATGGCATGCTCGACCGGTGCACCCGCAACGTCCTCGGCGGCCTCGACCGCTTTCTGAATCGCCGCAACCGCCTTGTCGAGTTCCACGATGACGCCCTTGCGCGAGCCCCGCGATTCCGCCACGCCGTGCCCGCGATAGCGCAGGCCGCCGTCAGTCAGCTCCGCCATCAGAGCGCAGGTCTTGGCGCTGCCTACATCAATCGCGGTAAGAAAACTTCCCTGCTGGTTCGCCATGCTTTATGAATTCCTCGACATCGAACAATTTTAAATTTGCCATCAGTTGGAACTCGGGTTGTTTGAACTTGTGTTTCTTGGACTGGTATTGACCGGCGGTTTCAATATCGCCGCGCTCGGTTTCGGAATGGCTGCGTGCGCCGCCGCGGATGAAGCCGAGGGCGCGGGCTTCACGGATTTCAGTTTCTGCGAAGATGCAGACGTGGTCGCGACTCCCGCTTTCGCAAGCCCCGACTTCGCCGCGCCAGGCTTCGCCACTCCAGACTTAGCCACTCCAGGCTTCTGCAGCGACGCCGGAGTTTTCGGCGCAACTTTCTTCACATTGGAACCGTGGGCCGCCTTCCACTTGTTGATCCGGGCTTTGGGCGCAGGCTTTTTTGCAGCCGCCGATTTCGGATCAAGGTTCTTTTCAGTCAACTCGAACGCCGGCTTGGGAACGGTGCGATCATGCGGGAGCGCGCTCGTCGGGCTCAGCTTTGTCGAGGTCAGGTTCGCCGGAGGCAATCGCGTGGTCAGCGCCGCCGGCCTCACGCCCGCAGCCGCGGCTGCCTTGGCCGCCGAGGCTGCCAACGCGAGTTGCCGGCCCCCGCCTTGCATCTCCGGATTGACGATGACCTGATTGTCGTAGCGCAGGTTCACCGACTCCAGCTTCTGAAATTGCTGCCGCCACTGCTGCACGTGGCCCACATAGGTTTGGTAGCGCCTCAGATACTCCGACGCGCCCAGTTCGATCAACACATCGCCCGCGGGGTCATTGGTCCGCACCTTCAAGTTTTCGAGATCGGAAAGATCCACTTCGCTCAAGTCCTGCGAATAGCGGGCGCCGCTGCAATCCAGCTCCTGCACCAGCTCGTTGTAGGCTTTCATGCGCGGCGCGCGCGTAGAGAGCGGCTCGCCGGGATTCATCCCGAGAATGACGGGGAAAGAATATTTGTGCTTAGGCGGCAATTCCATGAGCGTTCCGCCGGCATCGATCAGGGAAATGCGCGGGCCTACGCGGGCAAAGGCCACCGGCGTGCGCTCGTGAATTTCAACTTTCAGGCGGTTGGGCACGAAGCGCATCACGCTGGCCGATTCGACCCACGGAATCTGCTCGAGTTGCGCTTTCTGCTGGGCCAGCGGCACGAAGAAAATGTTGCGGCCGATGTCGGCGCCCATCACTTCCATGATTTGTGCCTTGGTCACATTCTGCATGCCAATGATTTCAATGTTGTCGCTGGAGTCCACACGAAAGCGCCAGGAGCGCTCGCCGTATTCGTACAATCCGGCAGCGGCGATGGCGGCCACGCACAGAATTGCGACCGCGATACAAGCCCAGAGCAGGCGGCTGGCAGTTTTTCTGGGAAGCGAACTGCGCCGCGCGGATACCCGCTTTTGCCCGCGCAGAAAGGGAGATTCCTCATTCACGTCCAGGTCGACCAGGCGCGCGTCGTCCAGCTCCAGATCATGGAGACCCGGGCCGGGAGATTCGTCGCGTGCAGATTGAACGTGAGAAAGCCCGGCGCTGGCTGGATACAACTCTTCCTGCAAGATGGTGCCGCTGGATTTCCGCGCCATCAGTTCAGGTCAGTTGTCGTGAGGAATCGCTGAGCGTTCTTACTATAACTTCATTTCCCGGCAGGAGATAGATCAAAAATCGCTGGTTTTGCACAGACGGGAACCCGGTTAAACACCGCCACGAACGGGCTACCCGCACATTGTCGCGCACATCGTCACCGCACAGAGTCCCCGCAGCATTGTGCCCGCGGATCGTCCCCGCACGTTGTCACGGCAGAGTCATGGCACATCGCACATTGTCATTCCGACCGGAGCTGGAGCGATAGCGACGGCGGAGCGGAGTTCGCTCGTGGCGAGAAGAAGCAGATTCCTCCGCCCGTTGCTGGCGCTCGGGGGTCGGAATGACAAGGATTGGTTGAGGAAGTATTTTGATCGAAGAGAACTTATCTCAACTTCAACCTGGTTAAACCGGGCCGGCCGAGGCGGTCTCGACATGAATCACCGGAACCGCTGGCACTTGAATCCTCGGTAGGCGCGGAACGTTCACCCG
>Ga0116217_10002490_pt1 | contig 17144 bp, 15 predicted proteins | sample Sb_taG_6_FD_89697 | JGI IMG/M metagenome (GOLD analysis project Ga0116217, IMG submission 89697) | Peat soil microbial communities from Weissenstadt, Germany - Sb_50d_4_PS metaG | ecosystem: Environmental > Terrestrial > Soil > Wetlands > Peat | place: Germany: Weissenstadt | collected 2010-09-21 | reverse complement strand
CGGGGCGACCTTCACGGAGGTGCGCTTCGACCAGGAACCGGGCTTTGTCCACAGGCGATCCTTCCCAGATCGGATTCGCCTATGTCTTGACACACCCTGTGCTTATGTCCTGGTTCTGGAGACTCCCCCCCGAGCTAGAAGTGCTGGTAGACGTCTTGAGTTGCACTCCGATGGTCACATGTTGGCCACGAGGCCGGTGATGGAGGTGTGAGGGCTCAGTCATTCGGCTTTGGGTGATGCACGCTTTCGAGCCCGGGCTGCCCGCACACTCTTCTCCAGTGATTCCATGAGGTCTTGGACAGCTGAAGACCGTTTGAAGTCAGCGAGGTGGTGTTTTGGCCACGTCACGGGGCTATGGGTTACGAGCGCCCCTTCAGCGGCGCTGCGTCTAGGGATTCGAGGTCCTATCCTCGCGCCGAGAGCCATGCCCGGATTTGTTCCGCCCTCGGCCGACGCGCCGCAACGAGGTCGCGGATCGATCCTATCCACCCCTCGGAGAGTGAAATGAAGGTTGGGCGCAACGATCCCTGCCCGTGCGGCAGCGGGTTGAAGCAGAAGCGATGCTGCGGGATGGAACGTACCGATCCTGGCGAGCTCGTCTGGGCTCGACTGCGGCGACTGACGGAACCGCTGGCCACGACGTTGCTGAAATTTGCTGTCCAGCAATATGGCGCGAACATCGTGGAAGAGGCGTGGACGGAGTTCGACGGTGACTCGGACGCAGCGTTCGACCCAGAGAGCATCCACTTGCCCGTCTTCATGCCCTGGTTCTTCTACCACTGGACCCCCGATCCGCAAGACACCGAAATCCCTGTCGAACGTGTCGAGGAGTTTCCTCTGGCCGTTTCTTACCTGCGCGATCGGCGGCGGAGCATCGATCCACTCTTAGCCCAGTACATACAAACCGCTTGCGATTCTCCTTTCAGTTTCTTTGACATCGTGTCGGTGTCCGCGGGTGAGGGGTTCGTATTGCGCGATATCTTGCGCGGCTCGCAAACCGAGGTGATAGAGCACAGTGCGTCGAAGACCCTCAACGAAGGTGACTTGCTCTTCGCCCAGGTAGTTGCTGCCAGCGGTGTGGCCGTCTTGGACGGATGTGCGCCAGTGCCGTTTCCGCCGAGCGAGAAGCGCCCCATTCTGAAGCTTCGTAAACTCATGCGCGAAGGTGCGTCACTACTGTCTGACGAGTACCTTCGGGACTGGGAGACCGAGATGCTCGATATCTATCGAGATATGGTCAACCGACTTGTCAATCCACCACCCATCGAACTTCAAAATACTGATGGGGACCCCTTGGCACTCTGCCGAATCAGCTATGCCGTCCCGTCAGGACGCTCTGCCTTTGAGGCTCTACAGCCGTTAGTCCTCGGGAGAATGGATATTGACGATTTCGACATGGCGGTCGAGGCCGGTGAAAAACCCGAGCTCTCGTGGCTAAAGGACGGGAATTCGAAGCACTCGAATTGGGACAACACCGTCTTGGGTCGAATCGTGATCGATGGCAATGGGCTTGTTGCCGAGGTCAACTCCGAGGAGCGCGCCCTTGCATTTCGGCACCTTGCCGACGAGATGCTCCCACGAGGATCCAAATATCTCGGGACCGTAGTCGAATCCATCGAACAGTTGGTCACCGAAAGAGGTCGTCGTTCACGCAGCGCTGCAGGGACGGAAGCTGCCGAGTTCAACGCGCGTCCCGAGGTGCAAGCAATGCTCACCGAGCAGCTGCGCAACCACTACCGCGAATGGCCAAAGACCCCATTGCCGGCCCTGGATGGGATGACCCCGCTCGAGGCCATGAGTACTCCCGACGGGCGAGAGATGGTCGAAGCGCTGCTGGTTGAATTCGAGAGGTCGGGTAATCGCCATTCCCCACCTCTTGATGCGTCTATCCTCGTCGAGCTCCGCGCGACACTTGATTCCGCTATTCCGTCTGGACCTACAAGAGGGAGACACCGTTAGCGCAGGTTCTCTCAACCGGTGTTCGGCGGATCAGCGACTTGCGTGTGCTTCACATGGCCTCCATGACTACGAGCGTTCTGACGCCGAGCCTTCGAGCTGCCTCCACGGCAAGAGGACCTCGTTGTCGCTCATCTGAGACCTCCCTCATGGAATCCAAGCAACGCGTTGAAAATGACTGTCATTTAGGGCTGGCCGTCTTGATACCCACGTTAAGAGCAGCCTCGATCATCCTCTCGTCATACGTCACGATGTGGGAGAGATCCGACCCAAGATTCTGGGCAGTGGCGAGATGCAGAGCGTCCAGTGACCGAAGATGTGCCGGCAACATCGTTCCGGCAGCACTGAGGAGTCGGTCGTTCAGTCGAACCAAGTCCAATCGCTCGAGCGCTGCTCGACCGCGAGCAAGGCCTTCTGCGCCTTCTAGCAACAGTGCGCGCAGCACTTCGGTTCGGGCGAGCGCGCTCGATATCAATGGTCTTCGTCTTCTGAGGTAGCGACGCAGCGCCATTGATTCAGGCTCGTCGATCACCAACTTCACGATCGCCGAGGAATCTAGGTACGTTGCAGTCGTCAACGTTCTTGACTTCGAAGGCGGCCAAGCACTGTCGATGGCAGCTCAATCGCTTGCGATCGAAGCGGCGGCGGAAGGTCATCGATGTCACCGCTCGCCGGTTCGATCTCTCCCGCGGCTCGCAACTGCTCGAGAGGGCTCCCCTCAGGCACTGGGGTGAGGAGAGCTACGGGTCTGCCACGGTCGGTTATCTCGATCGTCTCTCCACGACCGACCTCACGGAGCAACTCGCTCGCCCTTTGTCGCAACTCCCGAACTCCCACGCGAACTATGTGCTACTTATAGCACATAGGGTCAGCCATGGCAACCGTCCCCAGGGCAATCGTGGTCACACATTGGTCACGGATTCGCCGGACGAGTGCGAATGGGCTGTCAGCGCTGGGATGGGTGCCTCAGCATCGTCCCTTCTCCTGCCATATGTCGCCCAACGGTGACGAGCGGTGATACGAACCCGACGGGAGTTCGAGTCCTCCCCCCCGAGCTGTTTGACATCATCCCTGTAGTTGCTGGGCCGTGGCGAGGATTCTCGGCATCAGCCATTCGGCCACCACAAGCGATGTCGCCGGCTAGTAGTGGTAGTCGTCCGGTCGAAGGTCTCGTCCGCCAACCAGACCTCGGCAGGGCGGCCCCGACGGACAGACGCGCTCGCCCAGGTCGACAACGCCTACCCGACTCGGATGGAGTGCGGCCACCTCACGGAGGAGGTCGTTCATGTCTTCGAACGCCTCGTCTCGGGCGGTTGGCCGGTTGGGGTGGCTCGGGTCGACAGTGGGCGGCTCTTGCACGAGGACGACCTTTGCTCCAGTGGCGATGAACCGCTCGACACGTTGGTTCATTCGCCGGAGCATCTCCGCTCGCCATGATGCCGTCCCCGTCTTAAGTACTTTGGTGCCTCCACGGGTTGCCACGACGATGCTGCTCGACTCGTGGGTGCTGAGCCATACGATGATGTCGGGTCGACGGTCGAGGATCGACTGTTCGGCCCGTTCGGCGTCGCTCTGGCAGTGCACGGTGTAGGCGTTCAGGTTCACGTTCTGGGAGTAGTAGGGAGCGATCACTCCACTCACGATGCCGCAGCCGATGACGGCGGCATCGTCGATATGGACCGCGTCCGGCGCCCCTACGACCGACAGGCCCGGAAGCATCGAGCATGCCGTCGAGTCCCCCGCGACCATCATCTTGATCCGGTCCGTCTTGGCGCTCTTCCCGCTGTTGTGCATCGTCTTCTGATAGGCCTGAGCGAGTGAAGCCAGCTTTGTGGCAGACGGTAAGTTGCAGTTCGAACCGGATGCGGCGACGGTGATGTTCCCGACATCAGAGGCTTGTGTCTCCTCAATGGCGAAGCTACTGACGATGAGAGTGCTCACGATCAGGCAGGTTCCCATGGCGACGCTCGCCCATCGTCTAGAGACCAGTGCCACGGAGTGGCGGATGGGATTCTCGACGACCAGGTAGGTGCCGATCGCAAGCACCAGCGCGCCGAGCACAAGGGCGATGTTCTCCCACGTCGGGAGCCTGGCCCGCCCGGTGGCTTGAGTGGCGATGGTGAGGATCGGCCAGTGCCAGAGGTACCAGGAGTACGACACGAGCCCGATCCACTGGAAAGGTCGGAGCCGCAGCACCGATTCGACGCCCCATTGTGGCTCGGCGGTACCCCCTGCGATGACGAGTGCCGACCCGATCACAGGCACTCCCACGAGTGATCCGGGGTAGGCGGTCGATGACGTGTAGGAGACGGCCGACCAGACGATGCAAAGCAGTCCCAGCCACGATGCCACCGCGGCCAACGCGGTGGGAAGGCGACGGAACTGGTGGCTCGCCAAGGCGACGAGCCCCCCGAGGGCCAACTCCCACGCCCGGGTGAGCGGGGAGAAGTAGGCGTTGGATGGGTTCGAAGCCGTCAGGGCGATCGAAAGCGCATACGACGCCGCGCCTCCGATGCCGAGCAGGACACCGATCCGAACCCGCAGTGGCAGCCGTATGGCGAGGCTCCCGAGGAGCAGGAAGAGGGCCGGATAGACGAGGTAGAACTGCTCCTCTACCGCCAGGGACCAGAAGTTCTGAAGTGGTGACGGCGGCAGAAGTGAGGCCAGGTAGTTGGTCGACGACACCGCGAAGTGGAGGTTTGCCAAGAATACGGAGGCCCACTGGCCGTCCACCGCCGTGTTCCGTCCTGTGCTCGAACCGAGGAACGCGTAGGCGCCTACGACCGTCACGACGATCACCAGGCTGGCGGCGGGAATGATCCTTCGGGCACGGCGACCGTAGAAAGCGAGAAGTGAGGTGTGCCCTCGCCCCTCTCGCTCACGGAGGAGCACGCCGGTGATCACGAAACCGGAGATGACGAAAAAGACGTCGACGCCGACGTAGCCACCGTGGATCCCCGGGATGCCGGCGTGCCACAAGACCACGAGGATGATCGCCACCGCCCGGAGACCCTGGATGTCGGGCCGGAACCTACGGTCCTCCGGCGCGGTGCCAGACTCGTCTCCCGACGGCAAGAACCGATCGCCCTCAGAACGTGTGTCCAGCCCGACCAACCACTGCCTCCAGTTGTTCACTTTCGGGGTCGGCTAAGGGTACAACCGGTGCCTACGCAGCCACGCCGACTCGCATCTCGTGCGCGAGCGCGCTCACATGGTGGTCACAGACGCTTGCGGAATATCTCGGACGAGCCAACACCTGGCGCGATCCGTGGGCCGCAGGGTGGCGCTTCGACCTGCACTGTTGCGGATTGCCCGGACGCCGCCGGACGGGCTCGGCAGGAGTTCGAGTCCTCCAGCCCGAGCTTCTTCTGCGCTTCTTTCGCCGTGGAGGCCGCGAATCTCCGCGGAAGCTGACTCCCTCAGCTCATCGCGGCGATCGGGTGGCGCGCCGGATACTTCCCGAACGAGGCGAAATGCCTCGCGATTCCACTCGTGAAGCTGTCGATGTAGGCGAGCTTGCGGATCATGTAGCTGCGGGTCTCTTTCGGATCCAGATAGAGGTTGTAGAGGCGGCCGTGTGAGTACTTCTGAGTGACGCCCGTGAAGCCGCCCAAGTTCAAGCAGTCCCTGTCGTCGTCAGACGTGGATGCCACCATGAACTTCCATTCACCGACCCTCAGCGCCGAGAACACGTTCGTCAGCCAGTAGTAGATGTACTTGCGGTTGGAGACTCCGTCGGGATCGACGAGGAACGAGGTCTGGTCGACCCCGTCGATGTAGCGGTCCCGTGGGACCGATCCCGAGATCCCCGCCAGAGCGAGGATTGTGTTGAACAGGTCCATTTGGGAGAAGAGCCCGTCACTCGCACGGTCGGCTTCGATCATGCCGGGCCATACGAAGATCCCGGGTACACGCTGCCCGCCCTCCCACGTCGAGCCTTTGGCGCTGCGGAACGGGGAGTAGGCGGCGTCGGGCCAAGTCTCCATCTCAGGACCGTTGTCCGAGGAGACGAAGACCAACGTGTCTTCCATCTGGCCCGTGCGCTCGAGCTCGGCAACCAGGCGGCCGACGATGTCGTCGAGCTCCACGACAGTGTCCTTGTACGGGTGCTTTGCAGGCGACGAGCCGAGGAAGCGTTCGTGGGGATAGTTGTCGAAGTGGGCGCCTCTGGTGCAGTGGTACAAGAACCACGGCCGGCGTTGCCCGGCCTCCGGCTCGGCCATGCGCCGGATGAACTCGAGGGAGTAGCCGGCCCACTTGTCATCGAGCAGGGACAGCACGGGGACCGTGACCTCCTCGACGTTCTCGGTCTTCCCACCGCGGACGGCGTGCACGAAGCACTTGTTGAACGGAAGGTTCTGCACCCATTTGGTGCGTTCCTCGCTGTAGACGACCTCGGGGAAGAAGTTCGGATCACGCCATTCGGTGTACATGTCGGAGACGGAGAGGAAACCGTAGAAGTCGTCGAAGCCGACGTTCTGCGGCTGGGACTCGACGTTCTCACCCATGTGCCACTTGCCGACCGCCTGCGTGACGTAGCCGGCATCGGAGAGAAGCTGAGCGAGAGTCACCTCGCCCCCTAGCCCTCCGGGTTGTCCGTACATGGGAGGGCGCAGCAGCCCGTGACGCATCGGCAGGCGCCCGGTCATGAGAGAAGCACGCGAGGGAGTGCACGAGGGTTCCGAATAGCACGACGTGAGGAGGAGCCCGCGCCTGGCCAGTCGGTCGATGTTCGGGGTCGGCGCCCCCACGGCGACGCCTCCGCCGTAGCAGCCGAAGTCGCCCCAGCCGACGTCGTCGAAGAGGATCACCAAGACGTTGGGCCGCCGTCCGCCGGAGCGGAACTCTGCAAGTGCTCGAGCTGCCCTGTCTTCTTGCTCGGCGACCACGAAGTGCGGTTCGAGGGTGTCGCGTTCGACCACAGTCTCGGCCACTACCGGATCGTGTGCCATGAGCGCCCCTCTCGTCGGACCGGGCCGATGGTAGACCCCCGCAGTCGCCGCAGACCGAGGTCGTAGGCGCCATTTGCCTCGTTAGACCTGTCCGGTCGGCCAGCAGGTCGGAGTGTCGCGGCCTCGGCGAAGGTGTGGACCGACAGGCCGGCTTCCCAGAACGCGATCAGAACCACGTCGTGCGAGACGCCGATCCGGTCGGCCAGCTCTCAGTGGATTCGGGACCGAGGACTTGCTGTTTACCCTGAAGTTTGCGGGCTTCCCGGACGCTGCGGGACGGGCACCGCAGGAGTTCGAGTCCTCCCCCCGAGCCTTTTCTTGGAGACACCTGCGCAGGTAATCGGCGCGCGTCTTACCTGGGCGGATCCAGTGTCTCTGCCAGGGTGTCCGTTCGTTTTCGGTATGTTCCCACCCAAAGTCCGCAGGCCAGCAGCAGTGATACAAGGCCGCTGACCAGGAGCGCCCAAAACCCGTCCCCAAGACCAGTGAAGGCCAACGATGACGCCGCCGCGGTCGCCACAGCTGGGGTCGAAGTCGTGGTCGAAGATGGCGACGACTTCGAAGCTGTGGGTGGCGCCGTGGTCGACGTGGTCGACGTGGTCGACGTGGAGGTGGTCGACGTGGTCGACGTGGTCGACGTGGTCGACGTGGTCGACGTGGTCGACGTGGTCGACGTGGTCGACGTGGAGGTGGTCGACGTGGTCGACGTGGTCGACGTGGAGGTGGTCGACGTGGTGGTCGTAGTCGTCCCCAGCGCTGCGGAGAAGTCCTCTTGGGACGTGCATTGGTGCATCAAACATATCCCGCCGGTCCAGCTGATGACGTACCACAAAGTCCCCGTGTTCGCCGCGTTGACTACTTGGAATTGAAGGATCAGGCGCGAGCCAGAGGAAAACGATTCCGGCGTGAGGGTGAACGTCACCGCTTTGGGAGATACCGAAATCGTGCAATTTGTCACGGTCCCACAGGTCGCCGAACCGGAGACGTATCTCGTTGCAGGCTGGCATCCGACGCAGTAAGGAATGAAATTCGTAATGACGACCTTGTTGTCGCCCGGGGCGAACGCGGGCGGCTTCACGGTGATCATGAGATCCATGATGTCGCCCTGCGGGACGAGCGCCCCATTTGGCGGAGCGGACGAAAGGACGATTGGATCGGGATCGATCTGATTCTTGATTTGATTGGTCGCACATTTGCGGGGACAGCCGCTACCTCTCCAGAACGGTGCGTCGTTAAGCACGCTGTTGGCGACGACCTCTACCTGGAAATGAGCGACCCCACTCACTCCGGCAGGGATCGACGTCGACGAGAAGACGATCAGCCCGCCTGAGGAGTCATGCTCAGTGCAATTGGACAGGGTGCCACATGTCACGGTGCCGTTTAAGAGTCGCGATCCCCATGCCTCGCCGTCGACGAAGCTCACCGGTCCCGATGCTGTCGACGCCCTATTGGTCACGTTCACGTTGAAGGTGACCCACTCCCCGACGTAGACGGTCTTGTTCGTCACGTCGTTGGGCCCGACGGACTCGGACATGGTGACACTCACGCTTCTGGTGGATGCCGCCGATGCCGCCGGCTCCACGGACAGGACGACGAAAGCACCTAACAGCAGCCCTGCTCCGATGAGTCCTAGCGCCGAAGCAGTTGAACGGCGCGTCGAAATTGGCGGCGGGCGCCTCACTCTCCCATGTAACTATGTCGAAGCCCTGGTCAGATACCGTCAAAATTGGGTAATGGGCCCTGCCGTAGAGGAGCAAGGAAGGGCTCGAGATCTACCGCAGGCGCGTGCCGTACGGGTCGGTGAACAGGTGGGCCTCTACTTCGGGGCGTTCAGAGCGGACCCGACCCGTTTCGAGAAGATGCTTCGGGTTCGGGTACTCCGACGACGGGTTGCACGACTGCCTGCCCGGGGTCTTGACGTCCTGGGTCCACTCAGGGCTGCACGGCCGGCCTCAAACTGCTCGCTTCCGCGAGCGACAGCCGCCAGCCTCTCGACGCCCATCCATCGTTTGCACAGATGATCCAGGAACTGTCGGCGGAGCCAGATGTGCCCGAGAGGATGGTGTGCATTTGGCGCACGCATCGCGACCTGGGAGTTCGCCGCGGAGTGGGCCGCCCGTGCGGTGTCGTGGCCCTATGCTGATGGCTCTGGCGATACCGGGGGGCCGCCAAAGTGTCGATCGAAGTACCGCAGCGCGAGGACCAACTCCTCGAACCAGTCACTCCACGCGATCAGCCACGAAGCTGGGACGACGTTGGCCTAGCTCCCCGGGTCGAGCCTGCGTATCGGCGATTGAAGCCCTACCTCCCGACGGCCGGGTTCGTCCTCGGCGTATATGCCGTCGCCCGGCTCGTCGCTTTCATCGGCGATCTCTTCGCAGCACACATCAACTACGGCGGTCACGTGACGGGACCCATGACCGCCTGGGACGCGAACTGGTATCTCCGGGTGGCTCAGATCTTCTACCCCGCTCATGCGGCGATGGTCAACGGACAGCTCACCTATGGTCCCGCTGGTTTCGAGCCTTTGTTCCCTGCTCTCATTCGGTTGCTGATGTTCGTGTCGCTGACACCGTTCGAAGCGGCCACTGTGATCTCGTTGTCGGCCGGGGCAGTGGCGACGATCCTGGTTTGGCGACTCGGATCGGTGTTGGTGGACGAGGAAGTAGGACGCATTGCCGCTGTCTTCTTCGTTCTCTTCCCTGGCATGGGCGTCGTATGGGGGATTCTGTACTGCGAATGCCTGGCCTTCGCATTGGTCGCCGCATCGTTGCTGCTGATGGCCCACAAGCGCTGGGTGTGGAGTGGAATCATCGGTGCTCTGGCGACGGCCACGAGTCCGATGGCTCTGCCACTCGTGCTCGCCGCCGTCGCGGCGGCCGTTGCAGCGCTACGAAGACGCGAGAAGCTCACTCCCCTGGCTACGGTCTTTCTGGTGCCCCTCGGGTTCGTGGGGTACGTCGTCTATCTCGGGCTGCGTTATCACGACATTCTCTTTTGGTGGCATCAACAGAACAAGGCATGGGGTGCCCAGGTCGATTTCGGTCGCTCGCTTCTTCGTCTGCTGTGGAACCCGTTTTCAGGTGGGTATCAGGGCAGAGGCTGGATGGAATGGATCGGGGTCGTTGCGGTCGCAGTTGCGATCGCTGCGATCGTCAAAGCAAGGCTGGCATGGCCTGGAAGTGCCTATTGCCTCGGCGTATTCATCGTCGCCCTTGTCAGCAACCAGCTCGGCTTCAAACCGCGTTTCGTCGCCTGGGCCTTTCCCGCTCTCATCGCCCTCGCGGTGGTGACCCGACGTCGCGGTTGGCAAGCCGTCGCTGTGCTCTTCGCAGGGACCATGCCCTTTGTGCTCTTGCTGTACACGATGAACGGCAACTACATCATTCAGCCGTAGCCGTCATACCTCCAGACGTCGGGTCGGCGCCTGAGCGGTGAAGGACCATCCCGAACCCGCTCTTGGAGTTATCGAGATCGTCTGGGATCTCCGGTATCGGAATCGGCCGAGACCCAGTGATACGAGGAGGGTCAGGCCGATCAGCATCCCGATGAGGGATAGTTCGGCATAGGGAGGGGTGAACTTCAAACTGATTCTCGACTCACCGCGTGGCAATTGCAGAACTTGATTGACACCACTGGCCTTGGGGATCACCGGGCGCCCGTCGACCGTAGCGGTCCAGCCCGGCATGGGAAGCTCGTTATAGACGAGAGTGCTAGGTCGATTGCATGAAACCTGCACGTCGGTCCAGTCCGCTGGACGGACTTGGCATCCCGGGTCGGCGAAGAGCGGCGCGGCGCCGGGAAGCTCGTAGATCTTGAGCACGTGGTCCTGGTATACGAGCTGGGGTTCAGGTCTGAGACCAGGCGAAGGCCAGGTGGCCCCACTCACGTCCACTCCCGAGGCGGGGATCACGACATAGCGCACCCCGTCTCTTTCGTAGTTACGGAGATTCTCGTTCAGCTGCCCTGCGGGTCCCGGCCGGTTCGTCAGCATTTCCTCCGATCCGGTGAACTGTTGCCCCAGCAATGAGAAGTCGAGGTTCGAATCCAGGGACTTAAGAACATGACGGACGAAGTTCTTGGGGATGGGCACGTCGTTGTAATCGAGCTCCGCCACACCGAAGTAGGAGCCGAAGTTCGGAGCTAGAGGGCCGAGGGTTGCGAACCGGTATAGACCGAGGTGGGACTGGAGAAATTCCACAGGAGCAAGGTCGGGAGTGACTGGACGGGGAGCCGACAGAAGAGGAAAGCAGAAGAGCAGGGATGATTGGAGCACGATGGACGCGTTGATGACGGCGACGCCGAACGACCTCGGATGCGAGCCCGTCGTCCTCTGATGTCGCACGGTGCGCAGGGCCCACAGCCCTCCGGCGCAGACGACTATTGCGGCGAGAGCTGCCCAAAGAGCACCTCCAAGCGTGTACGCATATGGATTCGAAGCTCCCGCGAGACTCGAATCAATGTTCCACGCGCTCTGTGCACTCCAGCCGATGAGCCCAAGGACCACAGCGGTGCACGCGATGAGAACGCGAGGACGGCAGAGCTTTCTTCGAAGGTCGTCCACTCCCATGGCCGCCAGGACTACGAGCGCCATCTCCCAGCTCGGTGCCGCATAGCGAAACGTGGCGACATGAACCATGCCCGGTAGCGACGAGACGAAACGCGAGATGACTGGCAACCCAAAGGTCACTGCACCGGCGAGCGTGACCCAAAGCGCGAGGGCGATCCTCAGGCCCCGGAGCCTGCGACCGGTGGCGCCGAGCAGGGCAAGTAAGAAGAGGCTCGCGTCCAGGTATCCGCCCACGTTGCCCCAGATGTCGTTCATGAGGTCGTATCCCCGGGCGGTGTGAAACGCGAGGATCGGCCCGTGGACGTAGGGCACCAGAACTTGGGCGAGGGCCTGGGTCGGAAGCGCTTTTCTGCCGATGGAGTTGTTCACGCCGAGGAACCCGTTGGGCAAGTAGTCCAAGGCCGCCACGAGCGATGGCAGGCTGAGGAGTGCTCCGACAAGAGATCCCAGGCCCAGCTTCGCCAACATCGGCCCCCTGCCTTGGCGGAGCCCCACGACGCGAACCACGGCCCAAAGTACGACTAGAAGCCCGTCGAGGAAAGCCGTAGGCGGGAAGCCGGAGACCACCGAGAGCCATATGCCAACAGCGAGAATCGTCCACCCGCCCCTGCGACGCTTCTGTGACGCGCTGAGGCAGAACTCCACGCCGAGAAGCGACAAGGGCAGGAAGGCGACAGGGTTTACAGGTGGGGCTTGCAGCCAGGCGAATGTCCCGCAGAGCGCGAACGCGACTCCACCCGAAGTGGAGGTGCCTCGACCCACTCCCAGGGAGCGCAACAGAAAATAGGTCGACCATCCGGCGACGGCTTCGAGGACGACATGGAAGACAGCAAAACCGAACCAGCCGTTCAACAAGAACACCAGAGGGAACAGCGACGCGGATTGCATGTCACCGAGCAGCGGCGCCCCCAGACCCTCGAGTGGGTTCCACCACGGGACGGTGCCGCTCAGCAAGCTGCGTTCGGCGCTGTGACCTAGAGAAAGCGTTATGAATCCCCCGGTTGGATCGATCGTCGGAGATCCGGGAAGGATCGTGTGTGGGGATCGAGATACAAGGCCGGAGAACAGCTGCACAGGGTCGGTCGACACGATGTGGAGCAGAACAGGTGCATTCGCCAAGATGCACACTGCTCCTACCAGGCAGATCGGCAAGAGGTGCTCGCTCGATCCAAGACCGAGGAGCCATCCAGAAAGCCTCCTGCTCCTGGCCGCTGAGGGGCGCTCGATCCCGCTGATGTACGTGAAGGTGTAGGGCATCAGCTGCGAGAAGTGATACCACTCACCTCCGCGAGAAACACAGCTTTCCGTTGGAGCCCGTCACCCTCAGGTTTGAAGATCCCTGAGGAAGGCCTAGGTCGACGCAACGCGGTCAGAAGACACCAAAGATGTCAGCGGACAAATAGTCATATCTGACGAGGCGAGCCCTGCTGGAGAGAGCGTTCAATGGCGGTTCGCAATGAGACGGGCCACTCACCGCCGCCAGCGACACCCGTTCGGGGGGCCCGGGCACTGGTTCGGTTTCGGCCAGAGACAAGCCCTTCACCGCCGCAGACGCAATTGGAGAGCGGTTCGCCGGCGCGCGTGGACCATTGCCTGTGTCACAACCGTGACCTCAACGGTTGTGATCGCGGGTCTCGTCTACGGAGCTCCAAAGAGAGCGAACGGGCAACTCGCCGCGAGCATCCTGGAGACCCAGCCCAGCCCGACGCTCACTCCACAAGCTCCCGGAATATCGATCGCGGACTCGACACAGCTCGACATGCCGGATCCGTTCCTCGTCAGCACGAAAGAACGCGACTTTCTCTTTCTCTCCACTGCATTCGGAGATCGAACTCAAAGCAACGTGCCCGAGATGGTGGGCAGGCCCGGCGACTGGGGATCGGCGCACGACGCGATGCCGGTGGTCCCCTCCTGGGCAATCCCGGCTTCCAAGGGTGGCCTGGAGTGGGACCCGGATGTGGTTCGACTGGACGGCAGATACGTGATGTACCTGTCGCCGGTCCTGCTGCTGACGCTCTCTCCTCGTCCCACCCACTGTCTGGGAGTGGCCACGTCGAACTCGCTTTCAGGCCCGTTCACTCCTGTGCCGGGCCCGCCAATCGTGTGCCAGCTGTCCCTGGGAGGGGATATCGACGCTGACATGATCCAAGATCCCGAAGGACCTCGTGGGCCCGCACACCCCAACTATCTGGTTTGGAAGTCCGACAACAACAACCTTCCGGGATCGGCGCCCACGACCATCTGGGCTGCCGCGCTCTCAGACGACGGACTGACTGTCGACGGACCACCTGTTCAGATCTTCACTCCTACTCAGCCCTGGGAACAGCCAGTGCTGGAGGCCCCGCAGATGGTGAAGTCGCCCTATGGCACCGACTGGCTCTTCTTCTCGGCAGGCACCGGGTTCGCTACGTCTGGTTATGCGATCGGCGCCGCAAAGTGTCAGGGTCCTCTTGGTCCTTGTCGAGACGTATCGACGACGCCTCTAATCAGCTCCAATCTTCAAGGCCCGGGCCCCGGCGAAGAGACAGTCTTCGTGGCTCCTGATGGCGGCACCTGGGTTCTTTACAGCCCGTGGCACGCTGCAGTCCTGTCGGCGCTGTTCCGACCCGTCGAGGCGGCGCGAATCGGATGGGACGGTTCAGGACCCTACGTAGCCGAGGCAGGTAAGTTCCCCGTCCCCGGATGAGGGTTAGCAGACCTCTCAGACAGCGTCGGCGTCGGCCAAGCTTGGCCTCTCCTCGACGTGAAAGAGCCTGTGAAAGATCAAGAACTTCACGATCCACAGGCTGACAAAGGCGGCAGCGGTCACGCCCAGCAAGAGGGCGGTCCGAAGGCCGTGGCCGAGGTGATGTCCGATCCCCAGTTGACGTGCCTCCGCCGCAGCGATGATCGTAGCCAGGGCACCGACGATCGTGACCACCCAAAACGGGACCACCTCTCCCATCAGGTGCGATCGCCCCGATCGACCCCAGACCCAGTTCCTGTACAGGAAATAGGCGGGAATACCCGCTATGACGTTTGCAAAAATCGCACATGGCACCTCGCTCCACATCCGGAGCACGCCATAGACGACCAAGAGCGCGGCAAAGTACACCGAAGAGGAGATGACCGAAACCGTCAAGTAGCGAAAAAGCCTTGCTCCGGAAGGGCTCTGCTGAAGCAGGCGAAGCTGCCTCACGAGTCCCGGCGTTCCGGGTCGTGCGGTCGTCAACTGCAGGTGTTTCTCGTCGAAGGCCGTTGCCATGTGAAATTGCCCCCCGATAGCGCGCCGGCTCCCGAAATCCCCTTCTCGATTGCTAGTTCCAGGGAGGACGTCTCGTCGCCGTCAATTGTGACGAATCGTCGATCGTCCCGACGCACGGCGTAGATTCAAGCCGCAGCGTGACCCGCATTTACCTTTCCCCTCCGGATGTCGGCCAAGACGAGCAGGAGATGCTCTCGGCTGCGCTTGCCTCCAAATGGGTGGCCCCGGTGGGCCCCGATTTGGACGCCTTCGAAGGCGAAGTGGCCCAACGAGTAGGTGTGCCCCACGCTGTCGCTGTTTCGAGTGGGTCAGCAGCCCTCCACCTGGCGCTCGTCGTTCTGGGCGTCACACAGGGCGACGAGGTCCTGGTACCCACCCTGACGTTCGCAGCAACGGCGAATGCGGTTTCGTACGTCGGCGCGCATCCGGTATTCGTCGATTGCGACACCTCCACCTGGCAGGTCTCGCCAGAACTGGTAGCTCTCGAGCTGCAGCGGCGCGCTCGTCAAGGGCGCCTGCCCGCTGCCGTGGTTTCAGTCGACCTTTACGGCCAGAGCGCCGATTACGCCCCGTTGACCGAGCTCTGCGCTGAGTACGACGTGCCTTTGATCGAAGATGCTGCCGAAGCTCTGGGCGCAACGTATCGAGGCCGTGAGGCCGGCTCGTTTGGTTCAGTTGGGGTCTTGTCGTTCAACGGCAACAAGATCATAACTACCAGCGGCGGTGGCATGATCCTCACGACCTCCGAGGAACTCTCCGGACGAGCACGATATCTTGCCACCCAGGCGCGCGAACCTTTGCCACACTATGAACATCTCGAGATTGGTTACAACTACCGTCTCAGCAACCTTCTTGCGGCTCTGGGAAGAGCGCAGCTGCGCCGCCTCGACCAGCTCATTGCAAGACGCCGCCATGTCAACGAGGCGTACCGCTCAAGCCTCTCGAGTATTCCCGGGATCTCCTTCATGCCGATAGCCGACTACGGAGTACCCAACTATTGGCTGTCGTGTCTCCTCATCGATCCTGCCGAGTTCGGCGCGACTCGAGATGATGTCCGTGTCTTTCTCGAGAAGCAAGACATCGAGTCGCGCCCGACCTGGAAGCCACTGCACCTCCAGCCGGTCTTCTCCGGCTGCGATGTAGTGGGGGGCGAAAATGCCGCTCGAATCTTCGAGCGTGGGCTTTGTCTACCGAGTGGATCGACCTTGGAAGATTCCGACATAGAACGCATAATCGATCTCGTCAGTTCCTCGGCCTCATGATTTCATTGCAACGACCACGTCTTGAAGAATGAAGCCGGGGTGGATCGGCTCGACGATTGTAAGCCCGCTTTTTGCGTGAGCCTGTCGGACGAAACTGTTGCTGTAGGCGATCAGGTCGTCGGGGTCATCGTGTGCCCTGACCGCGAAGTCCCCTGAGGCATCGCGGTGCATCTCGTCTGTCCCTGGGTGGGAAAACGCGGTGCCGTCGTCGTTGATTACTACCCACGTGGAATAGCTGATTCCGCCGTGGCGCAGAACTCGGCCTGTCTGCCGAAGATAGTTCGTCATGACCTCGGGCTGGAGATGCGTGTACACCGAGTGAGCGAGGACGAAATCGAATGTCTCGTCGGGGTAGGGGAACACGAACTCCGATGCAGAAGGAAGACTTGGGTCGCGTGCGTAAGAGGTGTTGAACAACGGTGTCACCTGAAAGCGAAAGTTGGGGAACAAGGGCGTGATCTCGTCACGGCACCAACCCACAACGTCGTCGCGGACGTCGAAGCCTTCGTAACGTGCGTCACTCCGTAGATAGCCGCACAAATACCTGGCCGTACGTCCAACACCGCAACCGACGTCCAAGACATGATGGTCCGGTCGTAGCCCGGCCATGTTCATGCGACCCATCGTCGTCAGGGCTACGTCGTCAAAATGCTCGGCTGGGCCCACGAGCAACGAGCGCGGCGGCAACGGAATTCTGCTCTCCTCGGCCCAGAGTCCGGTGGGGCGCCCCGAAGGGTTAGGATGAGCTCTTCGGGTCCAGCGCGCGAGGATAGACGTCCCGTACGCGCGCACCTTGTTCAATGTGGTCAACAGTTCGCCTCCTGCGTACCCGTACCCGTATCGTAGGGCCACACGGTCTAGTCGAGGACAAACGATCATGAGTTCTTCTGGCTTGGTGCGGTTGCGGAGAGGCTTCGAGCGTCGGTTGCGCAACGTTCGTCCCTACCGCGCGGTCGTAATCAACCGCTTTCACGACCTCTTCTATTCCGATTTGCAAGGCCACAAGACCTGGCGCGAATCGACATTCCTCGGCACCACCATCCGCAAGAATCCTCTCGACCTGTGGATCTACCAGGAGATCATCTACGAGGTGAAGCCGGAGCTCATAATCGAGACTGGAACGCTCCACGGCGGCAGCGCCTATTACCTGGCCAGGCTCT
>Ga0116217_10002489_pt1 | contig 17146 bp, 14 predicted proteins | sample Sb_taG_6_FD_89697 | JGI IMG/M metagenome (GOLD analysis project Ga0116217, IMG submission 89697) | Peat soil microbial communities from Weissenstadt, Germany - Sb_50d_4_PS metaG | ecosystem: Environmental > Terrestrial > Soil > Wetlands > Peat | place: Germany: Weissenstadt | collected 2010-09-21 | reverse complement strand
GCACGCCACCGTGCAACAAAGCCGCCACGAGTTCACCGCCGCGCTCGCGACGCTCGATCGCGCGCTCGCCGCTCGTCCTGACGATGCGCAGGCGCTGCTGACCCGGGCGACGGTCCTGCGCGTGCTCGGACGCTACCCGGAAGCCAGCAGCGCCTGCCTGCAGTTCGCCCCCAGGGTCGATCCGCAGATTGCGCAGTTGTGCATCCAAAGCCTGCGAGGCCTGAATGGACAGCTCGAGTCGGCCTACGCAGCGCTGCGGCAAGTATCGCCTCAAGGGTGGCTGAATGCGGAGAAATCCTGGCTCTACTCCGAACTCGGCGAGATGGCGCTGCGACTCGGACTCGAGACGGATGCGCAGCGTTGGTTTCTCCAGGATCTGAAGCTTGCGCCGACCGATCTCTACGTGCGCGCAGCCTATGCCGATCTGCTGTTGCGCCAGGGACGCGCCGAGGACACGCTGGCTGTGCTGAACGGCTATGAAAGCTTCGAGCCGCTGCTGCTGCGCATCGCCATCGCGCAGCGCCAACTGCGCGACCCGCGCCTGGCGCCCAGCAGCGCCAGGCTCCGGGCCGCGTTCAGCGCCGAGGCGCAGCGCGGCGAGGCCGTGCACCGGCGCGAGCAGGCGCGATTTCTGCTCGAGGTGGAACAGCAGCCGCAGCGCGCGCTGCAGGTGGCGCTTGAAAACTGGACGCTGCAGCGCGAGCCTGACGATGCGCTGCTGCTGCTCGCCGCGGCCCAGGCCGCGGGCCACCCGGCCGCGGCCGCGCCGGTGCTTGAATTCATGCGCAGCACGGGTCTTCGCGATGCGCGCGCCAATCTTGCGTACAGCGCTGCGGTGGCCGCGCGGTGAGCATCCGCCGGCATCTCGGCCTGCCGGCTCTTTGGGCGCTGCTGATGCTGCTCGGTGCCGTACCGGCGGCCGAGGCCCACATCGCCAGTAATGGCTTTTTGAGCCTCGCGGTCGATCGCGCTGCCGTAGCGGGCGCGCTCGAGCTCGCGATTCGAGACGGCGAGCTCGCAGTTGGCCTCGATCGCGATCGCGACGGCAAGGTGAGCTGGGGCGAGCTGCGCGCCAGTCAAGCCGCGCTGCAGGACTACGTGCGCGGCCATCTGAAACTCTATGGCAGTCAGGGCGAATGTCCGTTGAGCTTCGGTCCAGTGCAGGTCAACGCGCGCGTCGATGGCAACTATCTATGGCTGCCGCTCACCGCCGAGTGCGGCGGCGCACTCAAGCGCCTGAGCATCGACTATCGAGTATTGAACGAGGAGGATCCCTCGCACCGCGGGCTGCTGACACTGCGTGCATATGGCGAGGTTCAGACCGCCGTGTTGGACGCGGCTTCGGGGAAGCGTCCATTCGAGCTCGACCATCCCTCCCCCTGGTCCGCGTTCATCGAGTACCTGCACGCCGGTATCTGGCATATCTGGAGCGGCATCGATCATCTGCTGTTCCTGCTCTCGCTGCTGTTGCCCGCCGTGCTGGTGCGCCGCAACGATCGATGGGAAGCGGTGCCGATGGCGGCCCCGGCCTTTCGCAACATCGTCAAAGTCGTCACAGCCTTCACACTCGCGCATTCGATGACGCTCTCGCTGGCCGCCTTTGAAATCATCCGGCTGCCCGCGCGGCTGACCGAGTCCGTGATTGCCGCATCCATTATCGTGGCTGCGCTGAATAATATTTTTCCTCGCGTGACCGAAGGTCGCTGGCGTATCGCCTTCGCCTTCGGGTTGCTGCACGGCTTCGGCTTCGCCTCGGTGCTCTCGGACATGGGTCTGCCTCAGGGTGCGCGCCTGGTGTCGCTGGTGGCCTTCAATCTAGGGGTCGAAGTCGGCCAGCTCGCCGTGGTGCTCGCCGTGATGCCGATCGCCTACCTGCTGCGCGCGACGGCGCTCTACCGCCGTGCACTCATGCCGTGGGGCTCCTCGGCCATCGCCGCGCTGGCACTGGTCTGGCTGGTTCAACGCGCGAGCGCTTGAGGCGTTAGCACGCACTAGCATCACGGCAGTGGTGATCCGCACGCAGAGCAGCTCGCGCGCGCCAGGTAATCAGCGCCGGATCAGCAGCTGCAAGCTACGCCGTAAGCGCGCGCCGTAGGGCGGCCGCAGACCGATCAGGCCGGCGATGTCGAATCGCGTCTGTCGCAAGACCGCGCGGGCGTGGCTGAAGCGGTGAAAGCCATGCTCGCCATGGTAGCCACCCATGCCGCTCTCGCCGATGCCGCCAAAAGGCAGCTCTTCAGCGAGAAAATGCACCGCCACATCGTTCACGCACACGCCGCCGGAGCGCGTATGGGCCAGGAGCTCGCGTTCCTCGGCGCGGTCGGTCCCAAAATAATACAGCGCCAGCGCTCTGGCGCGGCGATTCACCGCGCCTATGACCTCGTCGATTCGATCATAGCTGCATACCGGCAGCAGCGGCGCAAAGATCTCCTGCTGCATGACCCTCATATCTTCGGTCGCACCAAGTATCAGAGCGGGGCCGACCAATCGTCGCTCACGCCCGGCTGAGGCGGGCGTATCGGTCAAGGCGATCACCTGCGCCCCCTTGGCCCGGGCATCCGCGAGCAGCCCATCCACGCGCTGCACATGACCGGCGTCGATCAGACTGGTGTAGTCCGCATTCGAGGCAAGGTCTGGATACACTCGCGCCGCCCAGCGCTGCGCCTGCTGTACGAACGCATCCAGCCGCTCGCGCGGGACGCAGACGTAATCCGGCGCCAGGCACATCTGCCCAGCGTTGGCCAGCTTGCCGAGCAGGATCCGGTCGACGGCGCGAACCAGGTCGGCTGAACGCCCGATGACGACCGGACACTTGCCGCCGAGTTCCAGCGTCACTGGCACGAGATGCTCGGCGGCGGCGGCCATGACTTGCCGACCTACGGCCGTCGAGCCGGTAAAGATAAGGTGATCGAACGGCAAGCTTGAAAATCGCCGCGCCAGCTCCGTGCCGCCGTTGACCACGGCCAACTCCGCCGCGTCGAAGTATCTGCCGACCAGCTGCCCGATCAACTCTGAGGTCCGGGGTGTCATTTCCGATGGCTTGATCAAGCATCGATTCCCCGCAGCCAGGATGCCGGCTAACGGCCCGAACGTGAGCGTCACGGGAAAGTTCCACGGGCTGATGAGGCCCACTACACCGAGTGGCTGATGCAGAATTGCCGCGCGGACACCAGGAAACCCCAGCGGCAACCCCAATCGCCGCCGCTGCGGCCGCATCCATCGCCGAACATGCCGTCGGGCATATTTGAGCGCGTGCACGGCGGGAAAGATATCCAGCAAGCGTGTGGCGTCCGCCGGCCGTTGGCCGAAGTCAGCCTCGAGCGCTTCGCAAAACGCCGGCTGATGGGACACGAGCAAGTCGCAGGCGCGCTGCAGCCGATCGATGCGCACACTCGCGCGCGCCTCCCCTTCCGCCAGAACAGCAGCGCGCTGCGCCAGCAGCAAGCGCTGCGCTTCCATTGCCTGATCGGGGCATGCGTAATCCATGAACTTCCCACTGGCTGCGGCGGGCTCAAGTGCTACCAGTGCACTCCCCGCAGCAGCGAGGTAAACACCACCATCTCGGGCGATGCCTCGGAATCGGCCATTGGCGGCCCGCCCGCGGCTTCCGATTCCGGAAATATCCGAAAACTCTCGCTCATGACCGCCCGGTTGATCCAAGGCGCCAGCACCTCGACCAGCGATGCCAGCACGCCGAGCCCGGTTGCGAGGCGTTCGGGCTTGCGCACGATCGCCTCTGCAACCAGCTCCGCCGCCTGCTCGGGCTCCAAGAGCGGAAGGCGCTCGTAAATCCTGGTCGGCGCGACCATCGGTGTGCGCACCAACGGCATGTTGATGATGGTGAAATGTATGCCGCGCGCGCGATATTCGCCTGCGGCGCAGCGCGAGAACGACTCGAGTGCCGCCTTCGAGGCGTTGTAGGCGGCGAAGCGCGCTGCATTACTGAGTACGCCAATCGAGGAAATGTTGATAACGTGGCCCGCTCCCTGCTTGACCATCGCCGGTAGCAAGCCGAGCGTCATGGAAACGGCAGCGAAATAGTTGGCGCGCATGAGGCGCTCGTAGTCGTGCAAGCGATCGTAGGTGTTATCGACCGCACGCCGAATCGAGCGGCCGGCATTGTTGATCAAAATATCCACATGCCCGTGTTCGGCGAGCAATTGCACCAGCAAGCGCTCGCAGGCCTGCGGATCGGCTATGTCGCAGCTATAGACGCTTAGCTCGCGCCCCAGCGCCCGCACTTCAGCCTGCACCCGCGCAAGCTTTGAGGCATCGCGCGCTACGATCAGCACCCGCGCGCCGGCGCTCGCAAGCTTCAATACCGCGGCGCGGCCAATACCCGAGGAGCCGCCCGTGACCAGGACGGTCTTGCCTTGTACCGTCTTGCATAGGGCGTGGGCATTGAACAGATCGGGGTCGAGTTGGCGCTCCCAGTAATCCCATAGGCGCCAGGCGTAATCCTCCAGCCGCGGAAGTTGGATGCCCGCTGCGATCAGCAGGTCCTGCGCGTGATGGGCGCCAAAGCGGGTTGGGTAGTTCAGCAGGCCGGCGATCGACTTCGGTATGCCAAGCTCGAGCAGCACCTGATCGATGAGTCGTCGCATCGGCGCCAGTGTCTCGCTCGCCGCTCGAACCCATCGCGGCAGCGCTGCCAGCAGACTCGGCTCGAGCCTGACAGCCATCTTCGGCGCGTGCGCAGCCTCGGCGAACAGGTTCAGCACCTCCCCGACCCGTCGATCCTTGGGATCCGTGAGATGAAAGCAGCGGCCGTCGTGTCCAGGCACATGCGCCAGGTGCGCCAGCGCCGCGGCCACGAAGTCGACCGGAACCAGATTGATGTGGCCGCCCTCAAAGCCGATGAGTGGCAGCCACTGCGGCAGCATATTGCGCACCTTCTGCAGGGGCTTGAACAGGTGATAGGGGCCGTCAATCTTGTCCATCGCGCCGGTCGCGGAATGACCGACCACCATCCCCGGACGATAGATGCGCCATGGCAACGCCGTGGTGGCTCGGACCAAGGCCTCCGAGCTGTGCTTGCTGCGAAAGTAGGGATGATCCAGAGCTTCGGCCTGCTCAAACATCTCCTCCGTGAAAGTCCCTCGATAGCGCCCCGCCACGGCGATGCTGCTGACGAGGTGGAAACACCCCGCCTGGACCGCCCGAGCCAATTGCAACGCGTTACCGGTTCCCACGACGTTCGCCCGCTCGAGCTCAGTGGCTTCGGCCGCAAGGTCATACAACGCGCCCAAGTGGAAGAAGTGGCGGATCTTGCCGGCGAGCTGCCTGCGCTCAGCGTCCGTGATGCCGAGCAGGTCATAAGTGAGATCGCCCTCGATCGGTCTGATCAGGGCGGCACGCTCAGCGCAAGCGCCTAATACCCGCGCCAGTCGATCGTGCGAGCCGGATCTCACGAGCAGATAAATGGGCTCGCCTCGCAAGGCCAGTAGCGGCACCAGATGGCGGCCGATAAAACCAGTGCCGCCCGTGACGAAGTAGCTCATGATTCACGTATCCGGCGCGCATTATTATATATACAGGCTACGCCTGCCGCGAGGCTCTGGCGATCGTGGCAAACCGAGGTCCACAAGCGCTCGCCGATCGGCGAAACTGTCAATATGAGCGCCGCGGAACGTTTATCGGGTGTGGATCGTGCGTGGCTGTTGATGGAGCGGCCCACGAACCCGATGACGATTGTGGGTCTGATCGTTCTGGAGGGCCACCTGGGTCGGGCACGGCTGCGCGATCTGATCGCCGAGCGCTTTCTTATCTTCGATCGCTTCCGCTGCATCCCGGTCGCCGACGGCAGCAGCGCCAATTGGGTGAGCTCGAGGCAGTTCGATGTCAACGACCACGTCTTGCGGGTCGCGCTGCCCGCACACGCCGGGCAGCATGAGCTCGAAGCCCTGGTGGGCGAGCTGGCCAGCACGCCGCTGAATCCCGCAAGACCGCTCTGGACGTTTCACCTCGTCGAGCGCTTCCGTGGCGGCAGCGCCATCATCGCGCGCATACATCATTGCTATGCCGACGGGATTGCCCTGGTCCAGGTGCTGCTGTCGCTCGGCGATGGCCAACCCGGCGCCGTCGACCCGCGAGCCGGGCTGGCCAATCCCGGACCACCCGACCGATCAGCCACGGCTAACGCAGTCGGCCTCTGGCCGCAGGTGCTTGGCCGCGTGCTGCGCGAGGGCGCCGATCTGCTCGAGAAGGGGTTGCACTACGCGCTGCATCCGGCCGATTCCGGGACCGCCATGCAGGATTCGCTCAAATTCGCGGCGGAGCTGGCGCATATTGCCACGCAGTCCGACGATCCGCCGACCTGCCTCAAGCGGCCACTCTCCGGAGTCCGGCGCGTCGCCTGGGCCGATCCCATCTCCCTGGAGGAAGTCAGGGTAATCGGCAAAGTCCTCGGCTGCACGATCAATGACGTACTGGTGTCGTTGCTCTCTGGCGCTCTGGGTCGCTATCTCGAATCGCAAGGCGATAACGTCACCGCGCTGAAAATTCGGGCGACCGTTCCGGTCAGTCTGCGATCCGATGCCGCCGGACAGCCCACCTTGGGCAATCGCTTCGGACTCGTATTCGTGGAATTGCCCATTGGCATGCGCCATCCACTCGAGCGACTGTACGCGGTGCGCTCGACCATGAAATCTTTGAAAAGCTCGCCGCAAGCGCTGGCCGTCCTCGGGCTGCTGGCCGCTGTCGGGAACCTTCCCGGTGCGGTGGAGGAGCCGCTGGTCGCTTTGTTCAGCGCCAAAGCGAGTCTTGTCGCCTCTAACCTTGCCGGCCCCGGCCAGAAGCTGCACATGGGCGGTGTCGGCGTCTCGCAGGTGCTGTTTTGGGTGCCACAATCCGGCAGCATCGGCACCGGCGTGAGCATGCTCACCTACAACGGTCAGGTCCAATTCGGAGTCATCGCGGACCGGCAGCTGGTGCCAAACCCCGCTGAGCTGGTCGAGCTGATCGTGACCGAGTTTGAGCGCCTGGTGTTCCTGGTATTGCTGGGCGGCGGATCGCTGGGCGATTGAGCCCATTCGGCGCGCTAATCCACGCCCTGCTTCGCGCGCGCCGCGTCGAGCCGCTCCATCGCGTCGGCCGGCTCGCAGGCCGCCGCCTGCTCATAGAGGCTGTGGATCTGAGCGCGAAAGCGTTCCGCATCGAGCAAACGCAGGCCGTTCGCGTATTCCATGTGGATGATCGGGGAGGCCGGTGCAAACTTGATGGCGTGCTGAAAGTGCTCGATGGCCTTATCGCGTGAGGCGCCATAGGTCAGGCTGGCTACGATCGAGCCGAGCTTGTTATGATTTCTGCATGGTAGAGGCCGAGTGCCACGTGCGCCTCGGCGTGCCGCGGCTCGAGCGCGAGAACGCGCTGCAAATGGGAATGAACGCGGCCCGCCAAGCCCTCGGCGAGCGCCCGGAGAATGGTGATGCGCTGACTATAGCGGCCCAGCACGAGCGCGAACGTGTAGTGAGCATTGGCATGCTCCGGCAGCAGCTTGGTCGCCTCTTCGCCCCGTTTGACGGCACTATCGAGCTCTTGCAGAATGAGTGCCTCGCGCTGCTTAGAATACAAGGAGTCCACGGCGGCAGCCTTGTTCGCCACCGTCGCGCCCAGCGCGCCCAGCGCGCTGCCATGCTCGATCGCACTGCGAAAGTCGCCCGCGTGAAACTCACGCCAGGCGTCCTGCAGGTCCCGCGCGACGACCGAGCCTCCGCCGTGCGCTTCGACTTGCGACTTGACCGCCGGTCGCTGTTTCGCAAGCCGAGCGATCAACGACTCCTCGGGCCAGGGTTCCAGATCGCCCTGATGCAGTCGATCCCATCGCTTCTTGAGCGTATCGCCTGCGTACCGAAAGCTGGATTTTCCTTCGCGGCGTTTCGACCGTTCCCGTTGAGGCATCGCGCGGCTCCAATGTGGCAAGTACGAATCCACTCCTTTCGAGCATCGCTATAGAGTGGCGGCGTGGCTTAAAATGCTAGTGGGGCAAATACGCATAGGCGGCCATGGCCGCGAAGGGGACGTCAAGATGGCGCGCAAGAAAGCAGCCCGCAGGGGCACGGCCCGCAAGGCCCGATCGACGCTGCAGGGCAAGACACTGGATAGCATGAACCAAATATGGCTCGCCGGTCTCGGCGCCGTCGCCAAGGCGCAGCGCGGCGCGCCGCAGCTGTTGCAGGAGCTGATTGCCGAGGGCACGCGCGTGCACGCCAAGACGCGCGGGGCGGCCGAAAAGGCCATGCAGGGCATCGTCGACAATGTGCGCTCGACGATCAACACCGGCCTTGGCGATATGCGTGGTCAGGCAACCGACGCGCTCGAGGGTCTGGAAAAGATATTCCAGACGCGCGTGCACCGCGCGCTCACGCAGATTGGCGTGCCCAGTGCCGAGGACATCGCGGCTCTGAGCGAGCGCGTCGATGCGCTGAACGCCAGTATTCAAAAACTGGCGCAAGCGCGCAAGGCACGCGGCGCACGACGTCCGGCCTCAACGGCCGCATCGTAACGGGCAATGCTCACCCTAACGCCCGCACGTCGGCGGCGTGCGGGCACGGGCAAGCTCGGGATCGCGCTTGCGGGTGGCGGCCCGCTGGGCGCCTTCTATGAGCTTGGAGCGTTGCACGCGCTCGAGGAAGGGATCGAGGGACGCAAGCTCACGGACTTCGACGTCTATGTGGGCGTGAGTTCGGGTTGCTATGTGGCTGCGGGGCTGGCGAACGGCTTTGATACCACAGCCATGGGATCCATCTTCATCGAGGATGACTCGACTCTGTTGCCGCTGTCTCCGGGGATACTGCTGCAGCCGGCCTTCGGGGAATACCTGAGTCGACTCGGCCTGCTGCCCGTGGCGCTTGCCAACATCGCACGCCAGTACGCGCGCGATCCGTTTCGTACCGGCTGGCCGGCTGCGCTCGGCAGCCTGGCCAAGATTCTTCCCACCGCATTGTTCGACCACAAGCCGCCGGAACGCTACCTGCATGCGCTGTTTACCAGCAGCGGCCACACGGATGACTTCCGCAAGCTGCGCTCTCGCCTGTACATCGTGGCGACGAATCTGAATACCGCGCAATCCGTGACACTCGGCGACTCCCACCACGATCACGTCCCCATCTCGCGTGCCGTGGTCGCCAGCGCTGCGCTGCCCGGCCTGTACTCCGCCGTCACCATCGACGGACAGCCTTTTGTCGATGGCGCCCTGATCCGCACGATGCACGCCTCGCTGGCGCTCGAGGCCGGCTGCGATCTCGTGATCTGCATCAATCCGCTGGTGCCGTTCGATGCTTCGCTCGCACCGCACGGCCCGCATGCGAATCTCGCTGATGCGGGGCTGCCGGCGATTCTCGGCCAGACCTTTCGTGCACTGATTCACTCGCGCATGCAGCTCGGAATGGCCAGCTATCGCTCGCGCTTTCCGCACGCCCATACGATTCTGCTCGAGCCCGACCGCGATGATGAGCAGCTGTTCTTCAGCAACGTGTTTCGCTACTCCGGCCGCCAGCGTCTGGCAAACCATGCCTACCAGGAAACGCGCCGGGATCTACTCGCTCGGGCCGACGCGCTCACGGCTGTGTTGAGCCGATGCGGTCTTCGCCTGAACCTGGAGCGGCTTCGAGACCCGCATCGTACCTTCTCGACGGCCGCAAAGGAGCGCGCCGCGCGTACGCGCCAAACCGTCAGGCGCCTCGACGCATCCCTCAATCGCCTTGAGAGCCTGGTAGCGGCCCAGGGCCAGAGCGGTTGAGTCCCGGTGGCAGCGCGCTTCTGGCGGTCGGTACTCGGCGGCGAGCTCGCGCTGGCAGCGGCGATCGCAGTGATCGTGGGTGCAGCTCGGCATTGGCCCGCAAGCCTGACGCTGCTGGTGGCACTGAGCGCCCTCGCCTTGCTGAGATTCCTGCTGGTCAGCAGCGGGTTTATTCTGGCGTGCACTGCTGCCCGCGACGGCAGCTTCGGTGCGGGTCTGGGCCGCGTCGTGTGGACGCTGATCAGGGAATGCTTCCATTTCGGCGTTGCGCAGTGGCGCATGTGCGCCGAGCCGTACCGGCATCTGCACGATGTTGAACCTCCGCCCGAGGGGCAACCCGCCCGGCCCGTATTGCTGATACACGGTCTGCTCTGCAATCGAGCCGTGTGGCGGCCCGTGCTCGCGCGTTTGCGCAGCGCAGGCTTCGCACCTATTCGGGCGCTCGATCTCGAACCGTTGTTTTCGGACATCGAATCCCATATCGCAGGGGTCGAGCGCGAACTACGGGCGCTGCAGCATCGCAGCAACGCTATGCCAGTGTCGATCGTCGCACATAGCACGGGCGGACTGGTGGCGCGAGCGGTGCTGCGTTCCGTGAGCCCAGGGTTCATCGGACGCATTGTCACGATCGCCACGCCTCATCATGGAACGGTGATCGCCTGTCGCTATCGCTCGCCCGCCACGCTGCAGTTGCGCCCCGGATCGGCCTGGCTGCGCTCGCTGAATGCGGCGCAGGAGCCCGCGCCGGCGGTCCCGTTCACCTGCATCTATAGCCTGGAAGACGAACTCATCGCACCGGCACGCAGCGCCGCGCTGGCCGGCACACAGTTGCACGAGCTGCGCGGCATCGGGCACTTCGAATTGCTCCACTCCCGAGGCGTCATCGAACACATCGTGACAGCTCTGAATCGCGCATGACCGCCATGGCACGCATCGATAACTCCGATCGGTTCATCGAACAGCGCGGCCAGCTCGAAGCGATGGCAGCCGAGCGGCCTGAGCTCGCGCAGCGCCTGCGGGAGCTGCGCACCTGGCAGGCCGCCCGCCTGGCGCTAACCTACCAGGACGTGCGCCGCGATCCGCAGCTCTCGCGAGCGGCAGAGTTCTTCCTCACCGATCTATACGGTCCGCAGGATTTCGCTCGCCGCAATCAAGAGTTGGCGCGCGCCTGGCGCTATCTCAAGCGCGCGCTTCCAGAGCCCACAGTGAGGGTGCTGGCGCAGGCAATCGAGCTCGAAACCTTAACGGTCGAGCTCGACCTGGCCATGGTGGCGCATTTGCCTGCCGGTACCATAGACGAGGCCGCCTACGCGCTCGCCTACCGTGCCGTCGGCAGGCCGGACGCACGCCAACACCAGATCGATCTGATCATCGGCATTGGCGAGGCACTCAGCCGCATCGTGCAGCGACCCTGGATTGGCATCGCGCTTCGCGCGGCTCACGCACCAGCGCATGCCGCCGGCTTTGGTGTGCTGCAGGACTTCCTCGAGCGGGGCTTTGCGGGATTTCACCGCATGCCGGACGCTCGGCGCCTGCTGCGAACGATCCGTCTGCGCGAGACACAGCTCATGGAAGCTCTGTTGCGCCAGAGGGAGAATCCATTCGATACCTCGTGCCTCAGAAGCGTCAACGTGAATGACTGAGGATGCATACGATTACGTGATCGTCGGTGCCGGTTCGGCCGGATGCGTGCTTGCCAACCGGCTCTCGGCACGAGCGGATCTCAAGGTGCTGCTGCTTGAGGCCGGCGGAGCCGACATCAACCCCTTCATACACATGCCAGCAGGTCTGGCGCACCTGGTCGGCAACCCACGCATCGATTGGGACTACAACACCGAGCCCGAGCGCGAGCTGCATGATCGCCGTCTCTATTGGCCTCGCGGCCGTGTTCTCGGCGGAAGCAGTTCGATCAATGCCATGTGCTACACACGCGGCCATCCTGGCGACTATGACGAGTGGGCGCTGCTTGCCGGCCCGGGGTGGAGCTACGCCGAAGTGCTGCCCTACTTTCTCAAGGCCGAGGATCAGGCTCGCGGCGCCAGTGAATATCACGGCGTCGGCGGTCCGCTATCGGTCGAGGATCTGAGATTCAGGAATCCGCTGAGCACGGTGTTTGTTGAAGCCGGTGCCGCCTGCGGGCTGCCGCGCAACGCCGATTTCAACGGCGTCTCGCAAGAGGGCGTGGGGTTCTACCAGGTCACACAACGTGGCGGGCGCCGCTGCAGCGCGGCGACCGGCTACCTGCGCCCGGCGCGCCGGCGCACCAATCTCGAGGTGCGTACCCACTGTCTCGCCTGCCGTGTCGTGTTCACCGGCAGGAAGGCCGTGGCCATCGAGTACCGGCGCGCAGGAACGCTTCGGATCGTGCGCGCCGAGCGCGAAGTGCTGCTCGCGGCGGGCACAATCGGCTCCGCGCAACTATTGTTGCTCTCTGGCATCGGACCGGCCGATGAAGTGCGCGACGTGGGAGTGCCCATCACGGCGGAAGCGCCGCAGGTCGGCCGCAATCTGCAGGATCATCTGGATTTTTGCACGTTGAACAAGTGCACCCAGCCGATTACCTACGACTTCTCGATCGCTCAGGAGCTGGCAGTGGCGCTGCGCTATGTATTCACGCGCTCGGGCCCGGGAGTGAGCAATGTCGCCGAGGCCGGGGCATTCGTTCGTACCGAGCTTGCGAGCGATGCGCGATCGGATGTGCAGCTTCATTTCGTACCTGCGCAGCTGGATGATCATGGTCGAAATCGACTGGCGGGACACGGCTTTACGATACACGCCTGCGTACTGCGGCCGCTCAGCCGCGGATCTATCGTGCTGCGCTCGAATCGGCCCGAGCAGGCGCCGCGCATCCACGCGCGCTATCTCAGCGAAGCGCAGGATCTGAAGGTGTTACTCGAGGCAGTTGGTGTGTCACGCCAGATCGTGCAGGCCGAGCCTTTCAAGCCGTATCGTGGTCCGGAAGTCTTTCCCGGACAGGACGTCACGACGCCACAAGGCATCGAGCAGATGGTGCGACGCAAAGCCGAGACGATCTATCATCCGGTGGGTACCTGTCGCATGGGAGACGACGCCGCATCCGTCGTCGATCCGCAGCTGCGTGTCCGCGGCGTGGAAGGCTTACGCGTCATCGACGCTTCAGTGATGCCGCGGCTCATCGGCGGCAATACCAACGCTGCAACGATTATGATTGCCGAAAAGGCAGCAGACAGTGTGCTGGGTGAGGCTGCGCGGTAGGGTCTTGAGGTATCGGGTCGCGCAAGCGAGCAACGAGCGGCAGACGCCGGTGCCGCAGGGTGTCACCGGGGAGGACGATTCGAATGGACGCGGCGCACACGACGCAGGTCGCACACTCGCCGTGGAGCCCATTCCGGCATGCGACTTTCACAGTCATTTGGATCGCGACGCTGATCTCAAACGTCGGCGCGTGGATGTACAGCGCCGCCTCCGCGTGGCTGATGACCAGCCTCGACGCCGATCCACTGATGGTGTCGCTGGTCCAGGTTGCCACGACGCTGCCTATGGTCCTGTTCGCACTGCCGGCAGGTGCGCTTGCCGACATCGTCGATAAACGCCGCTACCTGATCGGTGCCGAGAGCTTTATCGCTGTCGCGTCGACGTTGTTCGCCGCGCTCGTATGGCTGCGCCTCATCAATCCGAGCACGCTGCTGCTATTCATCTTTCTGATCGAGAGCGGATCGGCGGCAACTGCCGCGGCTTGGCAATCGGTCGTGCCGCAGCTCGTCCCGAGGCAGGAACTGCCCGCGGCGGTCGCGATGAATAGCGCAGGCATCAATGTCAGTCGGGCGCTCGGACCCGCTCTGGGCGGCCTCATCACGCTCGCCTTCGGAATCGCAGCGCCATTCTGGGTCAATGGTGTTAGCAACCTAGGAGTGATCGGCGCGCTACTGCGCTGGCGTTGCGCGCCACGTCGAGACGCCCAACTGCCGGCGGAGCGCTTTATCAGCGCCTTGCGCACCGGCGTGCGGCATTCGCGCAACAATCGACATCTACGGGCGACCCTGTTGCGCGCCGTCGGTTTCTTTCTGTTCGCGAGTTGCTACTGGGCGCTGCTGCCGCTGGTGTCGCTCGATCAAGTCGGTGGCGGCGCGGCGTTCTACGGCATCCTGCTGGGCGCGATTGGCGCGAGCGCGATCGGCGGCGTATTTGCCTTGCCGTGGCTCAAGGCGACCCTTGGGCCTAACCGAGTCGTGGCCGCCGGATCGATTGGCACCGCGGTCGCGCTGCTCCTGTACGGGACGGCGCGCGGCCCGGTGGTCGCCTTAGCCGCCAGCGGCATCGCCGGGGTATGTTGGATCGCCGTCCTTTCGACGTTGAATGTCTCCGCGCAGCTGGCGTTGCCCGAATGGGTTCGGGGACGAGGCCTTGCCGTCTACGTTACGGTGTTCTTTGCGGCCCTGACACTCGGTAGCGCGTTGTGGGGTCAGTTGGCACGTATCGGCGGTGTACCCATGGCGCATTTCATCGCGGCAGCCGGCCTGGCGCTCACCCTACCGCTGACGCGGCGGTGGAAGCTGCAGACCGCTGCGGCGATCGACCTCACGCCATCCATGCATTGGCCCACGCCGGTTCTGAGCCATCACATCGAGAGCGATCCCGGCCCCGTGCTGGTGACGGTCGAATATCGGATCAACGATGCGGACCGTGAGGCATTTCTGCGCGCCCTTGACCTGCTGTCACACGAGCGCGGCCGGGATGGCGCCTACGCGTGGGGCCTGTTCGAGGATGCCGCCGAACCGGACAGGTTCCTGGAAACCTTTCTCGTTGAATCCTGGCTGGAACACCTGCGGCAGCACAAGCGAGTGACCAATGCCGATCGCGCGCTCCAGCAGCACGTTCACCGTCTCTTGAAGGGCCCGCCGACGGTTACACACCTGGTCGAGGCGCACTCCCTGCCCGGGAAACGCGACAGTCGATGAGGCCGCTCTCGCCGCTCGCCACCCCCAGCACGGTATGCGCCGCGCCTTGGCGGTGCATCGCAGATTAGGCCTCTATTTTAGGGGCAGGGGCCCTAACTCGGCGTCCTTGAGCGAAACATGCAGGATAGTCGCCAGCGTCGGTGCGATCTGGCGCATGTCTATCTCGCCGAGCGATCGGCCTGCCGGGACGCCGGGACCGATCAGGAAAAATGCCGAGCGCATCTCGGGGCGGTCCGGCAGGTAGCCGTGCATGCCCCGATTGGATGGGTTCGAAACGAGCGGTGGCGAGAAGCTGGAGCCGAACTCGTAGCCAATCTTGAACGAGACGAAGAACGCTGCGTTCGGGTAGCCTCGAGCCTGAACGATTTCCTCATGCGTCATGACGCGGTCGATGCCGTTGGCCGGATCGCTCGCCAGGGTATGCAGCAAGTCGCCCGCTTGTACACGCACGAGCTCGTCATTCGGGTCGGCCAGCATCACCGCGGCCGCTCCGCCCGCCGGCCACGGTATCGCCTTCCAAGCAGAAATCTTGTTTTCTTTATCGACCGTGAATAGTCCGGCCTCAAGAAAGGCGGCATAGAGATTCACGTCGTGCTCGACGGCCGCGAAGCCGTGGTCGGACACAACGCAGATCGTGGCCTGCCCTGGCGCCAGCTTTTCGATCGCCGCGCGCAGCGAGCCAATGACCGTGTCGAGCCGTTCCAGAACCTCGTTGGACGGCGCGCTGAACGGTCCCGATCGATGCTGCTCGGAATCCAGACCCGTCAAATAGACCGTGGCGAAATCTGGGCGCTTGGTCGCGATCAGGCGAATCGCGAAGCGGGCTCGGATCTCATCCTCCGCCACCGTCTCTTGCATGCCGCCCGGATAGCGCCCAAGGCTCGCCGATAATTCCTGTTCCAATCCGGGCGTGCTCAAGGCGCGTTGAAGTTTCAGGTCGTCCTCGGTGCCTGTGCGCCACACCTGCGGTAGGTTGTACGTGATGTGCGCGCCAACGCTGGTGGGCCAATAGACGTTCGCGGTCTTCAGATTCGCCGCCGCCGCTGCGTCCCACAGCGTGGGGACCTGCACGTCCTCGGTATACCAATACCACCCATGCTCGTTCCGGCCCAGTGGATCGAAGGTCGTGTTGGCGTAGATGCCATGCTTAGCAGGCGAGGCGCCGGTCAGGATCGTCATATGACTCGGATAGGTCAAGGTCGGAAGTACGCCGCGAACCCCGGTCGCATAGACCCCGTCGGCCAGAAACGCGCGCAGATTCGGCACTTTCAGTCCGTGGCTCGCGGCCTCGAGAATGGCTTCGGGCTTGAGTCCATCGATCGAGATCAGCACGACCATCGGTCGGCTCGGCCGCGCCCGGGCCGCGGCGGATCCGGATAGCAACGAGCACGCCAGCATTAACAGCAACAGGACTTGGCGATTGCGTGGGCGCATGTACGTGAAGAGCCGCAGATCCTACAGGCCTGACCCGGGGGGGGGCGCAGCCGCCGCGCTCGCCCAGTCTATTTGCCGCCCATGTTGATTTTGGTGCCGTCCGGCATCACCGCATCCCCGGGCTTCATATCTGCGGGGCAGCTGCCCAGATAGCGCGAGTCGATGATCGTAACGCTCTCGGACTGATCGTGCGTCATGTGCATTTCCATGTGAGAGGCAGTATCGCCCTGGAACGTCATCGTGGTCTTGCTGACCGAACCGCTCAGCGCACCTTTAGCGCAGCGACTCTCGGACGTGAAACTATTGGCGGATTGCTGGGTAGTGACATCGGTGCATTGATTCGTCTTTCGCATTTCTTCCCCTGCCGACTTCATCGACATCTCGATCGCGTGCGTCTGGCAGATCTTCACGGACGATTCGAATTTCTTGTTTTCAATTGTCTGCTGAGTGTGAGATTCCCAGAGTCCTTCCTTCATCACCGGTAGTTGAGGCTCTGCCGCGCAGGCGATTGCAGTCGCTATGAACGGCAACGCGCTGGCACAGATTGCTTTGATCTTCATGCGCATTCCCTTGCCCGCCCGGCATTATGCTATTAATGCGACTCGAGAATCCGATCCTAGCATGCATCAGGCACAGAGCGGGGTGAGATGCCATGCGCACTGAGCTCGAGATTTCCTGCAGTGGGTGCGGCCCGCCCGGTACGGCCATTCCGGAGCAACAAGCCTTGAGTCCCTGACGGGCCATGGCTGCGTATAAAATGCGCGGCGTTGGCCTGCTGGTCACCGCCTTGGCGGTATTGCCCGCGATGGACACGATCGCCAAGGTCTTGTCGGGGCACCTGCCCGTGTTGGAAGTGGCCTGGGCGCGTTTCCTCGTCTATGCCGTATTGGTCTTCCCCGTGGCGTTGTGGCGACACGGCATTGCAAGTCTACGGCTGCCTGATGCACGGCTGCAGATTGCCCGCGGCGCCCTATTGGCTGCTTCCGCCTTCATGTTCTTCTCGGCTATCGCTCACATGCCGCTCGCCGATGCCATG
>Ga0116217_10002487_pt1 | contig 17155 bp, 13 predicted proteins | sample Sb_taG_6_FD_89697 | JGI IMG/M metagenome (GOLD analysis project Ga0116217, IMG submission 89697) | Peat soil microbial communities from Weissenstadt, Germany - Sb_50d_4_PS metaG | ecosystem: Environmental > Terrestrial > Soil > Wetlands > Peat | place: Germany: Weissenstadt | collected 2010-09-21 | reverse complement strand
CCCGCTTGTAAAATTCACGCAGCCACGTGGAGCGGTCGCTCAAACCCCATGTGGCTATCGACATCGGCCGCTGCACCGAAAATACGATGTCGAGATATTCATCGAGATGGCGCGCCACGGCGGCATCGCGCTCCCGGTCCGTGCCGCGAATCTTGACGTCGTTGACGTCCAGTTCCGTGATCAGCAGCCGGTAGCCGAGCTTGACCACGTCGCGCAGGAAGCTCGTCAGCTCGACATGATCGAGAACTTGACCGGCATCGAGATGCGATTGCAACGCCAGGCAATCGATCGGCGTGTTTTGATCGCGCAGCTTTTGCAGCAAAGTCAGCAGGGCCTGCCGGCGGCGGCGCGATGTCCTCGTCGCATATTCAATGCCGTACTCGCTCAAGCCCAACGGCACACGCTGATCGGCGGCGCGCGCCAAGCGGAACGACAAATCTATGTAGTTCGGGCCGAGACTGCGGAGCCACACTGAATTGCGATAGCTGTTTTCGAGATCATCGTCCGGCTCGATCGGCTCGTTGACGACGTCCCAGGCCCAGATTTTACCGCGATATCGCGAAACCTCGACGGCGATATGGCGCTCCAGCGCGGCCTTGGCCTCTTGCTCGGACGTGAGCTGCGAGACCCATTGCGGGATGGCCGCGTACCAGACCAGCGTATGCCCATGCACCACCATTTGTTTGCGCGCCGCATAGGCGGCGATGCTGTCGCCCTCGACGAAGTCGAACTGTCCCGGTTGCGGCTCCGTCTGGTTCCATTTCAACGCGCTTTCCGGGACAAAGATGTTTGCCTCGGTTGCAAATCTTTCCAGCAGCATGCGATCGTCTTGGACGCTCGGAGCAGCGCCAGCACATCCGTATCTGATGCCGGAAACGCGTGAATGCCTGCGCAGCGGCGGCGCCGATTCAAGATTGGGATCGGCCCCGGCGGGGAGCGGCCGTACGATGATCGTAGGCGATCCGACCGCAACGCTTGCCAGCCCGAGCAGGGCGGAGCGTCTCGTCAGACAGGGTTGCGGTGTCCGGCTCACGTCATGCCTGTGTGGATGAGAGAGAAAGCGATCTATTCCACGCCCTTCTGCGACTGATCGAGGCGGCGCAGAATTTGCGGCAGTATCAGTTCGGCGGCGCGCCGATGGCCGGCCGCGTTCCAGTGGCCGTCCACTTTGAAATACAAATCGGGCGCATCATTTTTGTTCGGAGTATCGATGCAAGTCAGCCCTCGCTGCCGGAAAATCTCGGTCATTTTCGCGCGCCTTTCCCCGGTCAGCCCGACAAGCACGCCGATCACGTCGGCGCCCGTCGCCCGCGCTTTGTCGACTGCGGTGCGGACAAGGGCGAATGTGAGGTCATCGCCCGGCTGCACGTCACCGAGGGATTCGGTGGACGCGCCGGCTTCCATCGCTTCCACGGCCATCGATGCGAGACCGACCAGACGGGAATAGGACAGACCCGGCACGTCATCGATCAGAGTTTGCATCTTTCGTGCGATGCCGGGGCGAGGTATCGGCAGCTCGCGCAGTCCGCCCTTGCCGTCGAGCTCAAAAAGATGCTCTGCGAGGTTGTCGTCGAAGTCATTCGCCATGACCTGGAAGACGACGATGCGCGGGCGAAGTTTCGCCGCGTCGTGCTCGAAGAATTTAACCCATCTGCCGTTTCCGTTGTTGCCCATCCCGGTGTTGAGCACCGGCACGGTCACGTCACGGCGTTGCAGCGCGGCGCGAATGATGGCGGGAAAAGCTTCGTTGTCCTCGACCCCGTAACCCATGGTGAAGGAGTCGCCGACGAACGCGATTCCGTCGGTCACCGGTTTTGTCGGTTCCGGATCGCGCATCGCGAGCGAATTGGTGTTGATCCGGAAGCGGAACTCCGGAGCAATGCGGGTGGCGTGAAGGTCCGCTTTCAATCGTTTGTCGTAGATCGGATCGTAGACCGTGAAGGCGGGGCCCACATTGCGCACGGTGACGAAGGCGCGAACGAGCAGTTCAAGCGCTCCCATCGTCAGCACTGTGGTCAAGGCGACGATCAAGAGGTTTGCGACGAGCCTGCCGGAGCGGGATTTTGTCTTCATGCGGGGTGCTTGCCTTCCGCGGCGTCCGACGGCGCTTCGACACTGGGGTCGATGCACCGGGTCCGAGCGAAAAAAAGATCCGAGAAGGTTCGCATGGCGATCGTCGGCATTGAGTGATGGCGATTAACCGGGCCTTAACCAACGCCCAAAGCGTTTTGCAAAAGCCACGGAAACTTAGGCTAAATCATTTCACTTAGGAGGCAATGAAATACCCGTCATTTTTGATGAAAGAGCCATCTCATGGCTAACGTTCTCGAGCCGCAGATCGAGCGCCCAAGGCCTGAAAGCTCAGACCGGAATTTTGGATTAGTTTTCGCGGCGGCGTTAACTACGATTGCGTTCGTCCCGTTTCTGCATCACGGGTCGCCGCGCTGGTGGGCCTTCGGCGTTGCGTTGGTCTTCGCCGCCGCCGCCCTCGTCCGGCCGCAAATCCTGCATTGGCCCAATCGCGCCTGGCTCGCGCTGGGCAATGTGATGCACCGGGTGATGAGCCCGCTGGTGATGGGCGCAATTTTCTTTCTTTGCATCACGCCGATCGCCTGGATCATGCGCCGGCGCGGCAGCGATTTACTGTCGCTGAAGCGCCGCCCCGATCTCAAAAGCTATTGGATCGAACGGGAAGCGTCGCCGCCGGACGCGCAATCGATGAAGAACCAGTACTGAAAGCGCAAAACACCACCACAACGCGAGTGACATCATGTCAATCCTTGCCGAGCTTTGGAATTTCCTGCGGGTCCGCAAGAAATTTTGGCTGATGCCGATCCTGGTCATGCTCGTGGTCTTCGGCGGCCTGATCGTTCTCGTTCAAGGCACGGCCGTTGCGCCGTTCATCTATACGTTGTTCTGATGCGGGTCCTTGGAATCTCGGCGTTCTATCACGACAGCGCGGCCGCGCTGCTTGTCGACGGCCGCATTGTCGCCGCCGCGCAGGAAGAGCGCTTTACGCGGAAGAAACAGGACGCGCGATTCCCGGTTTCCGCCATCGGCTATTGCCTCGAGGAGGAGGGCATCACGCTCGACGACGTCGACTATGTCGCCTTCTACGAAAAGCCCTTCATCAAGTTCGAGCGTTTGCTGGAGACCTATGTGGCGTTTGCGCCGCGCGGTTTTCAATCCTTCAGCGCCGCCATCCCGGTCTGGATTCGCGAAAAGCTGTTCCAGAAGAACGTCATTCGCGACGAACTGAAGAAATTCGCGCCCGACTTCGACTGGCAGAACAAATTATTGTTCACCGAACATCACGTCAGTCACGCCGCGAGCGCATTCTACGCCTCGCCGTTCAAGGAGGCCGCAATCCTCACGATGGACGGTGTCGGCGAATGGTGCACGGGCTCTACCGCGGTCGGCCGCGGCAAGGACTTGAAGCTCCTGAAGGAGATGCACTTTCCGCACTCGCTTGGGCTGCTCTATTCCGCTTTCACCTATTACCTCGGCTTCAAAGTCAATTCGGGCGAATACAAAGTGATGGGTCTCGCCCCGTACGGCCAGCCCGAATTCGCCGACCGCATTCTCGATCGTCTTATGGATCTTAAGGAGGACGGGTCGTTCCGGCTCGATCTGTCTTATTTCGATTACTGTACCGGTCTCACCATGACCAACCAGAAATTCGCCGATCTGTTCGGCGCGCCGGTGCGCGATCCGAACAAGGATATGCTCACGCCCTTCCATATGAACGTCGCGGCCTCGATCCAGAAGGTGGCCGAGGAGGTCATGCTGCGGCTCACGCGTTCGCTGGCGCGCGAGCAGGGCCTCGAAAATCTATGTCTCGCCGGCGGCGTCGCGCTCAATTGCGTGGCCAACGGTAAGATTTTGCGCGACGGGGCCTTCAAAAATATCTGGGTGCAGCCGGCCGCGGGCGACGCCGGCGGCGCGGTAGGCGCGGCGCTGGCGGTGTGGCACCAATTCCTCGGCCGGGAGCGCAAGCTCAACGGCAGCCGCGACTTGATGCAAGGAGCTTTCCTGGGGCCGGCTTTCGCGCAACACGACGTGGAAGCCCGCCTCAATCAGGTCGGTGCGCATTTCGAGGTGCAGTCCGATCCGGAGGTGATCGAGCAGGCGGCGAACGCCCTTGTCATGGGCGACGCGGTCGGCTGGATCCAGGGCCGCATGGAATTCGGACCGCGCTCGCTCGGCGCCCGCTCGATCCTCGGTGATCCGCGATCGCCGAGCATGCAAAAAATGCTCAATTTGCAAATAAAATACCGCGAAAGCTTTCGGCCGTTCGCGCCCGCCGTGCTTCGCGAGGACGTTTCCGACTGGTTCGAGCTCGACGTCGATTCGCCTTACATGCTGCTGGTCGCGGACGTAAAGCGCGAAAGGCGGCGGCGCATGACCAATGAGGAAGAGGTGCTCTTCGGTATCGACAAGCTGAATGTGGTGCGCTCGGATATTCCCGCCGTCACGCACATCGATTATTCCGCGCGCGTGCAAACGGTCCACGCCGACACCAATCCGCGCTTTCACAAGCTGATCTCGCGTTTCAAGGACAAGACCGGCTGCCCGGTGCTGGTCAATACCAGTTTCAACGTGCGTGGCGAGCCGATTGTCTGCACGCCGGAAGACGCCTTCCGCTGCTTCATGGGCAACGAAATCGAATTGCTCGTCATCGGCAATTGCGTGCTGCGTAAGAGCGATCAGAATCCGGCGCTCAAGCTGGATTACAAAAACCAGTTCGAACTCGATTAGCCGGCCGAGCGATAGCTGCCCCATCGGGCGATCGGCGGGGACAGTCGCCAAAGACAGTCGAGGCAAGCCTTGCGTATCTTGACCAACTCGCTGCTCGTCGCCGCATCGCTGTTGGTGTCAGTGTTCGCGGCGGAGCTTATGGCGCGCGTCGTGGTCGACCCGCTGGATTATCTGCTTCCCAATCTCGTCGAAGACGATTTCCTCTTTTACCGGGTCGAGGGCAATTCCGGTAGTCACGACGCCTGGGGCTACCGCAATACGCAGGTGCCCAAGTCGGCCGAAATAGTCTGCATCGGCGATTCGATGACCTACGGCATATCCGCGCAGGCGCGCGATTCATGGCCGAGAGTGCTCGGCAGGATCAGCGGCGAGACCGTTTACAACATGAGCGTCGGCGGCTACGGCCCGATTCAATATCTGTATTTGATGCAGCATGAAGCGATCAAGCTTCATCCGAACACGATCATCGTCGGCTTTTACCTCGGCAACGATCTTATCGACGTGTACAACGAAGTGCGCTTCAACAAGAACTGGAGCGTGTACGGACAGCTGGCCGGCTCGGACAGCAAGCCTCTGCTCGCGTATCAGCCGCGGTCGGATAAATTCCTCGGAGGCGTTCGCGACTGGCTGGCGAGGCACAGCGTATTGTATGGGCTGTTGAGTACGACGCCGGTGTTCGATTTTTTCCGCGAGCGTGAGCTGCGAAACGGACCGGCGCGCGACCGTGACCAGGTCATGGCGTATCGCGACGACAAGCATAATGTGGTCTTCATCGAGGGCACCTCTCTCGACCTGGGCGATCCGCGGATAAAATCCGCGATGGAGATCACCAAGAAGGTCCTGCTGGATATGCGCAGCGTGGCCGACAAGAACTCATTCCGGCTCATTGTCGCTTTGATTCCGACGAAGCAGCGCGTCTACACCAAGCTCCTGGAGCGGGCCGGCGATCTCGACAAATATCCGCGCCTCGCGGACGTGGTTCATCAGGAAGACGCGGTAAGGAATACGTTAACCGGCTTCCTGCACCAAAATCATATCGAAGCCATCGACCTGCTGCCCGCGCTGGAGGCGGATGCCGCCGAGCGCGATCCTTACCCGCACACGGACATGCATCCGAACAAGGAAGGATATCGGGTCATCGCCGATACGATTCAGCATTACCTTAACGGCGCTTACTGAGCGAAGCCGTTCTGCAGACCCGAGTTATTAACCCAATGGCTGATAAAGTCTGCACGATGAGAATGCGTCGGCTGTCGGCTTCCATCTGTTGATTTCGCAATAGCGACGGAGTTCGTCATGGTGGAGGGGAGCGCCGAAAATCGAGGTTTCGCGGGATGATCAGTCCGCACGCCGTGATCTATCTGTTCGCTTACATGGTGCCGGCGCTGGTCGGTTTTGTCGCGCTGATCCTGTACACGCATCTGCTGTCGCCGGCCGAATACGGCATCTACGTGATCGGTTCGAGCATTGCCGCAATCGTCTCCGCGGTATTCTTCGCTTGGGTCCGTCAATCGGTCTTGCGCTACCAAGCGAGTTTCCCCAAGCTCGACTTCCGCGCTGAGGCCATCGTTGCTTATGGCGGCACGGCCGCGCTTATCGCCTGCCTGACGCCGATTGCGGTTCTTATCATCCGTCCGGGCGTCGGCTTCGGCTTTTTGGCCGGAAGCATTTTCCTGTCGTTGTCGTACACCGCGTTCGAAATCAGTCAGGAATTCAGCCGCGCGCAGCTCAACCCGCTGCGGTTCGCGGCCGTTTCGCTCACGCGCAGCACGTTGGGCTTGGCGCTGGGATACTTTGCCATCGAACTCGGATTTGGCGGGCTGACTGTTGATCGGTATCGGCGCGAGCTTTTTGCTCGCCAATGTCCTGAGCTTTCCGCGCAGCGCCGACAAGCCGCTTCGATTGTCGTCGGCCGATCATCTGGCGCAATTCGTCCGCTACGGCCTGCCGTTTTCACTCGGCGCGCTGGCTTTTTCGCTGCACAGCGTGCTGGACCGGCTAGGCGTCGCCTATCTGCTCGGCCCAAGCGGGGCGGGTTATTATGGGCTCACGGCGGATATGACCCGCCAGCTCACCGGCGTTCTGGCGACGAGCGTCGCGGCGGTCATGTTTCCGATGGCGTTTCGCAGCCTTGCCGAAACCGGACCGGTTGCGGCGCGCGAACGCCTCAAAGAAGGACTCGAACTGCTGCTTGCGCTGATCGCTCCGGTCACGGTCTGGTTGGCGATTTCCGCCGACGTCGTTACCGGAACGCTGCTCGGGACCGAGTTTCAGGCGAGCGTCGCCGCGCTTCTGCCGTTGCTCGCGCTCGGTCGCATGTGCGGCGCGGTCAATCAGTTTTATCTGCAGGTCAGTTTTCAGTTGGGGGAAAGACCGCTGCTCCAGGTCGCTCATGACGTCTTGATCCTTGGCTTGAATATCACTCTTTTGTTCGTCCTGACTTTGGCCTTCGGGTTGCTTGGAACGGCGGCCGCCGTGCTGATCGCCGAGGCGCTCGGCATCATGATCGGGATCGGGCTATCGCGAAGAGCATTCAAGCTTCCGCTGAATGGCCGGGGAATTCTGCGCGTCTTGGCGGCGACGTCGGTGATGGCGGCCGTCACCTACGCGGCGAAAGCCGCATCGGCGGGGCATGGTCCGCTGACGTTGTTGTGCGTGTTGGCCGGCGGCGGTGTTGCCTATGCCGGCGCGGTGTTGCTGTTCGACGTAGCTGGCGTTCGCACTTCGGTGGCGTCGTTTCTGTGGCCGCGCAGCGTGCCGGCCGAGTAAACCGCAGCTTCGTTGGCTATTCCGCGGGCGCCCAATGGGTTTCCGCGGCCAGCGAAGGACGATCGGATTCCTGGAGCGCCGTCCGGGTCGCGGCCGTAGCGGCACGCCACCAAGCGTCGGCGTCGATCACCGGAGCGGTGCGCGGCGCCTGCTTCGCGGCGGCGAGAAGCTGATCCGCAATCGCCCGCAGGTCGGCTGAAGGCGGAATGAACGAGAACACCCCGCTTTCGATGAGCGCGTTAAAGCCCTCATGATGGGCGAATTCGGTCGCCGAACGCGGCGCCGGCACGACGACCGGACGATCGGATTGAAGGCAGGCGATGACGCTCGACCGGCGCGCCGTCAGGCCCTCGGGGAACAAGAAAAGGAACGCTCCGATCTCTTCGAATAGCGTGTAAAGCTCGGTTTCGCTCCGAATGTAACCGGTGACGATGACGTGGTCCTTGATGTTCAACCGGGATACCTTCGACCAAAACTCCTGCTCGTAGTTGTCGAGCGACTTGGTGAAGCTGCCGATGAAAACGATCAGGGCGCGGACGCCGCGATTGTTCAGATGCTCACAAATGTCGAGAAGCGCGGTCGCCGCCTTGCCTTTGTAGATCGAGCCGAAACAGCCGATAACGACATCGGAATTGCTCGCGGCCCGACGGATTTGGCGAATGCGCCCGGTAACGAGCCGCTCATTAGGACGAAGAACGGTGGGCGGATGCGGCACGAGCCGGCACTTTGCTCCGGCTCTGCCAAGCCAGCGGTCGTTGGCAATTTGCTCGGATATGAATGGCGAGACCACGATAATGGTCCGACTGAGCAATACGATGGGCCCGAGCGCGAGACGGCGCAGCCAATGCAACCCTTTCCACTCGTGCATGAAGACGCTGACCGGACGGCGCATCACGGTTGCAAACAGCAATATGAAAATCGGGATCAGCAATAGTTTCTTCCAAGCCACCAGCGGCAGGCTGAAAACGATGCAGTCAGCCTTGGCAACCTCGCGAAAAATAGAAGGGAGATCGCGCAAGCGGCCCGAGACGGGCAGTATCTCGTATCTCTGATCGGGGTAGCGTGATTGCAGCGCGCTTACCAGCTTTTGCGTGAAGTTCTCGACCGCGCACGCCTCCTTGCTCGGCGTCAGCAGGAACAGGCACCGTTCCAGCGCGGGGCCATTGTTCGGCCGCGGCCGGTCGTAACTCGGTTGTTGCAGCCCGCGGAAAAACAGATAGACCAAGCGCGGCCGCAGAACGCTGTCGGGATACCAGAGCGCACCAATCGTCAAATACTTCAAAAACCCGACCATGCGGCCCTGAACGTATTCATTACGCGCTCCGACCCAGAATACGTCGATCTCCGCCAGTCGCCGCCGGCGTTGCAATTCGCTGAGCGAAAATCGCGCGCGGATCTCCGGGTTGGAATAGATGACGTCGAGGGCCTGATGGTTCGGCCGCAAGGGCGATTTTCGCAATCGATAGTTCGCGCTGCTGAAGCGCTGCCGATACAGGAGGAGGATATCGTCCGGCATGGCCGCAAAATCGCCCAGCAAAGCCAGACGACACCAGAACTCCCAGTCTTCGCCCAATCGAAGGGTCGCGTCGAAGCCGCCCACGGCGCGGGCGGCATCGGTTCTGACGCAGATGGCGCCGCAAATGAAATTCTTCGCGATCAAATGGCGCAACGTGTCGGCAGTGGGGAGCAGTTTCCACCGAATGTAAGAGCCCATCGACAAGTCCGAGCCATCTTCCGCGATTTTGATGTGATGCCCGAAGCACGCGACATGGTCGGGATTGTTGTCGAGCGTATTGACCATCTTCGACAGGGCATCGGCGGCCAGAATGTCATCCGCATCGAGAAAGAAAATGTGAGGCGCCCGCGCGAGCGCAAGCCCGGCGTTTCTGGCAACGCTGACGCCGCTGTTGTTGTCCTGGCGAAGCACCGTCAAGCGGCTGTCGGAAAATGAGCTCAGAAACTGTTGCGTGTCGTCGGTCGAGCCGTCGTCGACCACGATAACCTCGAGGTCCTGCAGGCTCTGCCCAAGAACGCTTTCCAACGTCTCGCGGATGAAGCGCGCGGCGTTGTATGCGGCGATCACGACGGTGATTTGGGGGGACATCTGCATGGCTCTAGGACGTAGCGGCGGCCAGCCGCTCCTTCCGGGCTGCACCGCCGATGAGTTCAAGCCCCTCGGCGGTGGTGGTCAGAGCGCATCCCGACCGCTTTGCGGTGCTGACTGCCCACTCGAGCAGATCGGGCGACACGCCATACCCGCTCGGCTGTTCCGCCACATCGTGGCTGTGGAAAATCAGCCACCCGCGACTCTGCACTGTTTGCGCGATCAGTTCGGCGATCTTCGCCCGATCGAGCGATGCATTCTGCAGCGGCCAAGCGTTGAGCGCGCCGAGGTCGGCGACCGTCGTATTGATGCGGGCGTGACTGGAACGGCAAGAGTCGAAGCGGGTCTCGAGATAGCGTTTGGTGCGGATCGACATATCGCCATAGGGATAGGCGAAGTTTCGCAGCACGATGCTGCTGTTGATCTTCTTCAGGGCGGCTTGGTTGCGGTCGAGCTCCAGGCCAAGCTCGTGCAGGCTGATGTAGCGGATCGCGGAATGGGAATAGGTATGGCATCCGATCTCATGCCCATTCGCCCACACTTTCCTGAGTTGATCGATCGACGCGCGCGGCGACCCGCCGGGGTTTGCCGTGCCGCAACTTCCGCCGGCGACATAGAAGGTTCCGCGCGCGCCGTGTTGCTCGAGGATGCGCGCTCCGACCTCGCAAGCCGAAGCGGGCACATCGTCGAAGGTGAACGTCACCATGGGCTGCGCGTTGCGCAGAGCGAGCGGCTTGCTGCAAAACTGCCGTGCAACGAAGCGCAACGCCATGCCGGTCAGTCTCGCCGGCAGGGAGCCGGTGTTGGGATCCTGGGTCTGCAACGCAAGCACCAACATCAGCGGTATTCCTCATAAAGAATGCCGAATTCCGCGGCGATGCGCCCGGTCCCCCGGGCCGCCAGGATCAAACTGCGCATGATCGCGCGGCGGCCGCCAAGGGCTGCGAACGGCAAAAACAAGGCGCCGGAACCGATCAGGCCGATGCCTTTGCACCAGCGTCGCACTGCGCCGCCGATATTCCCGACGAATTTGCGCTCGACGCGCGTAGCGCCCGTGCCCTTGCGGAACATTCGCCGCAGCAGGTAACCGACGGTGGTTCTGGACGGCGGCGTGGTTTCGAACACGTGGGCTTCGTCGGCCCAGGCGAAAGTGTGTCCGTCCCTGTGGCAACGATAGAAGAACTCTTCATCGCTTCCTCCGGTGAAGGCGAATTCGTGCAGGAAGGGCTCGTCGAGATATTGCTCGAGCGTGCCGCGCCGTATCAGCATGCTTCCCGCGCCATAGATCATCGGCACGCGTCCGGTGGCAAAGCGGGTCGGCGCATAAAGCCCGCTTTTGGCAAGCCAATGATCGGGTTTATCGAAGACCGGAAACACCGGACCGCCGACGATTTCAACGTCGTATTCCAGCGCCACCCTAATCATCTCGCTGAGCCAGTTCGGATCGGGATATTCGTCGTCATCGAGAACGGCGATGAAGTCGGGGGCCGGCGACAGACGGCAAGCGCTCAGAAACGCCCGGTCATACGCGTAGGTATGACCGCGGCGCGGTTCGATGAGGCAGGTCAGCGGAAAGCGGAACGTCCGCGACACCTCCTCCGCGACCGCGGCGCCGGCGCGACTTTCCGCGTCATTGTCGACGACGATGACTTCGATGCGGCCGGCATAGGTTAATTGCTCGACATGCGCCAGCAATTTACGCAGTCCGTCCGGACGACGGAACGTCGGCACGCAGAAACACACCTGAGGCGGCGAGCGTCCGGTCATGGCGCGGTGGCGCTCGATATCATCGGACGCTCCGCCGACCTGTTTCCTGGTTCGGCTCGCTGGTCTGGCTGGTCCGCGTGAGCAGCAGAAACAAAGCATGCGGCTTGGTCGTGAGGTAGCGGCCGGACAGACGGCGCGGCTCCAGATACATGCGATAGGCCCATTCGAGGCCCGCGCTCTGCATCCAGCCTGGCGCGCGGGCGTTTTTGCCGGAGAGGAAATCGAACAAGCCGCCGGAGGTCTTGATCAGCCCCACGCCATGCAGCCGGCGGCGATGACGCATGGCGAACAATTGTTCGGCTGGAGCACCGAGCCCGAGCCAGAGCCAGAGGATGTCCGGTTGAGCGGCGTTGATGCGCTCGATGACCCGGTCTTCGTCCGCGTCCCGGTGCATATAGCCGCTATCGTGGCCGACAATATCGAGGTCGGGGTAAAGCGCGCGGACGCGCTCGGTGGCCGTGTCGATGCTCGATTTGGTCGCACCGAGGAAATAAAAGCGCGCACCGCGCCGTCTGGCGATCTCGGCGACATCGTGGAAAAGATCGGTGGTGCAGACTCGCTCCGGAACCGGCGCCTTGTGCAAGAGGCGAGAAACAAACACCAGCGGCATGCCTTCGGCGTGAATGAGGTCGGTATCGAGGAACAGCTCGCGGATCCGCGGTTGCCGGGCGCACATCGAAAGCACCTGACCGTTCGCGGAGGTGAAGATCAGCGGGGGCTGTGCGGTGTTGCGCCGAGCGAGCGCCACGTCAACCATGAGTTCCGCCGAGCGGGCGCGGTCGATCACGGCGACGGGCAATCCACCGATCCTGGCGACGGGCACCGTCCATCGCCGATCGGCGGCCGTGTCAAAAGAAACACCGCCGTTCTGAAATTCCATGGCTCCGCTCCAGCTTGTGCGTTTACGCGCCAAGCCACGGAAAATAAAGCTTAATTGGGTATTAGGCTTAAAAGCGTGGCACCCTGCGCCGACGCCGTTAACGAATGGCGCGCCGCCCTGGGCCAACGCGAAATTTTGGCGATAAAGCGCGCGCAGAACGCGTCGCATCTCACGTCGCGACACGCGATACCGAGAGATAACGCAGCCCGAACGTCGCCGTTATGAGAAAGAACCAGATGCCGCCAACGCTGAAGTACAGGCTCTCGAAGCAGGATCCGTAGGCGCCGAACAGGCAGATCCGCAGAAACAGCATTTTCAGCGGCGCAGTCGACGGCTCGGATGGAGATCGGTAATAATCGATCAAGGGCAGCGCAACGAGCCACAGCATGGCCAGGATCAATCCCGGAATGCCGATGGTCAAAGCGAGATTGACGTAAGCATTATGCGCGTCGAGTGCGCCGTTCACCCAGCTTAAGTTTTCGCCCAGCCCGAACATGGCCTCCTCGGTGCCCCAAAACGCGGAAAAGCCGTAGCCCAGGATCGGACGTTGCGCCGCGTAGCGCAGCGCGAGGTCCCAGATCTCGGTCCGTCCTGTAAATGTCGCGTCGGGCATGACCGTTTCGACGAGGTTGCGCACCGGCTCGAAATAGATTGAGCCGACCGAAAGCAGGTTCACAACGGCGACAAGCGCAATGACGAGCATGATGGCGACGGCGGGTCCGCGGCCGCGCGCGATGGCGGCGGCGAGGATCAAGACGAGCGGCAGGGCGCTGATGTCGGTCTTCGACTGCGTGAAGAAAAGAAAGATCAGCGCCGGCACGACGATGAAGGCGCCGAGAGCGAAGCTTCGCGTACGCGCTACGAACATTCCAATAAAGATAAACAGCACCATCATCGCGCCGGCGGTATTCTTTTGCGAGAATACGCCGCGCCAGCTCCCGGCATGCTCCGGTTCTAGGAAGTCCGTCGCTTGATGGATCGAGAGCGACGGCGCCAGCAGTACGCCGAGGTAGCAGGTCGCGAGTACGATGAGGGCGACCGCGGCCATCAGCTCGCTAAAGTGGCGCAGATTCTTCGGCAGTAGCAGTGCCATCGCGGAAATGCTCATATACATCAGCGTGAAAGCGAGGCGCCGGCCGGCGAGGGAAGGCTCCCACGAAGCGACGGCAGTGACGGCGCACCACGCCAGCACCGCGAGCAAAATCGGCCGCAACAGCGGCCGCAAGCGTCCCGATTCGTGGCGCGCCGTTACCGCCGCAAGCGCCAGGAACAACACCGAGAAGCCGATCTGGTTGACCAGGTCGCCGGCATCGCTGAGGAACGGCTGTGGCTCGGCAAGGCTCTGAAACGGATGAAAAGAGATACAGACCGTCAAGAACACCGCGACAAAAAGAATGCCGCGGATCAGCAAATCGGCATCGACGGATCTGCCGATTGATGGGCCTTGTGCCGAGGCTAGACCGAGCTGTGCCACAACGGCTTTCCCTGTGGGCTTTCGTCAGCGGAACTCGGAGCGCTTGCTACTCAAGCCGTCCCGGCGCCGGTGAGAACGGCTCCGCGGACTTTCCGTGCGTTGAGACCCAGGCGCGAGACGAATTGTTCGACGGCGCCGGTATTCTGCTCGTCGGTCCGGGCGACCAACACGATGTGGTCGACGAGGCCGGCAAAGAAGCTGATGCCTGGGTTGCGGATCAAATCGACCGCAGCGACGATGACCATGTCGAAGCGCTTCGTCTGCTCGAAGGCCTGTTTGACGTCCGCTTCGCTGATCCGCCGGTCGCGCTGGCTGCTCGGGGCGACGAAAGATACCAGGTTGATATTGGTCTCCTGATCGCGGACGATCACATCGGCAAGCTCGCGGCGCCCGACGGCGACATCCACCAGTCCGGCTTCGTTCCGGTCGGCGTCGATCGCCGCCAGCGTGCGGCGCTCGAGATCGGCGTCGATCAGCAGAACGCGTTGCGTTGCTGCGGCCACGGCCGCCAGCGTCAAGGCAACCGCCACGGTGTCGTCCTCATCGTCGGAGGCGACGATCAGAATGCTCGGATTGCCGGGCGTTCTGTGGCTCGCGCGCACCGCTTCATGCACTTTGCGCAGTTCCATGGCAAAGCGCGATTTCGGGTCTTCGGCGGCGTCGAGGCCGAATGTGACGTCGACGTTCGGCAACACCGCGAGCACCGGGATGGACGAAGAAAACGCGGCCGGCCGATACTCGCGGATGACCTTGAACAATTTGCTGCCGAAGCCGCCGGTGCCGGCTGCGCGCGGAAGGCCGACATCGTAGAGCTCGCGCATGATGACGAGGCCTGAGCCGGTGGCGGCGCCGAACAGGAGCGCGGCGACGGCAAGCAGCAGGTTTGACGGCGGAAAACTGCGGCGCAGCGGCATATCGGCCCGTGAAATCACCCGGATGTTTTTGGTGTCGAGGCGTTCCTGTTCGCCGGTCTCGCGGGCACGGACGAGGAAGGACTCATAGACAACGCGATTTGCCTGGACGTCGCGCTCGAGCTCACGCAGCGTGACTTTGGCTTCATTGGTGGTAATCGCATTGCCTTTGAGCCTTTCCAGGTTTGCGGCAAGCGTCTCTTCGTTGGCGCGGGCGCTTTCGTATTCGGCGCGCGCCGAAAGCGCGATGCGATGCACCTCGTCCTCGATCATGCGCCGCAGCCGCGCGGCCTCGGCCTCGATCTCGATCACCGCCGGGTGGCGTTCGCCGAGCGAGGTCATCTGTTCGGCTTCGCGACGCATGACCTCGGCGTACTGGCTGCGCAACGCGGTGATGGTCTGCGACTGGACCGCTTCCGGGAAAGAGCCGATCTCGTCCTTGGACAGCTGCGCTTGCTGGATCTGATCGAGACGCGCCTTCGCCGCCGCCGTGCGGGCGCGCGCTATGCCGAGTTGATTGTTGAGCTCGGTGAGCTGCTGCTCGTTGACCGGTTGCCCGCTGGAATCGAGGATGTTGTTGCGCGCTTTGAACGTCTCGACGCGGTTCTCCGCATCGCGGACGCGGTCCTTGAGCTCGTTGAGGCGCGCGGTCAGCGACTGGGAAACCTGGCGCGCGGCATCCGACCGCACGTCGGTTTGTTCCGCCAAATACGCTTGCGCGATGGCGTTGGCGATGCGTGCCGCTTTTGCCGGATCGCGGCTGCTGACGCTTACGTCGATGACGTAGGTACGCTCGGTGCGTTTCACCGAAATGGCCCGCCTGAGTGCGTTCAACGCGGTCAGCGTATTGTCGCCATAGCCGTCGTCGAACCATGACCGCTGGCCGGTAAATTCCGGATCGATGTCGAGCGAGTCGGCCTTGACGACGCGCCGCAGCACGCTGTCGGACGTCAGCACCCGAACCTGACTCTCGACTTGCATTAATGCCGCGTCGTTCGACGGATTGACCGGGGTCAATTCGCTACCCGCCGCGTGGAAATCCGTCGGATCGATGAGAATCTGCGTCACCGCGGTGTATCGATGCGGCACGATGAGCACGAAAAGCATCACGATGAGGAGCGACGCGGCCATCGTCCACAGAATGGTGTACCTGCCCCGCCACAGCACCGAGCCGAGTTTTTGAAAATCGATCTCGGTGAGGGGAGCCAAACCGACCGGGATATTGCCGGCCCCGGCGGCCACCGATTGCAATTGGCGAGGCGCTTCGAATATTCCTAGATAGATCTCTCCTGGCGAGGGCGGCACTGCGTTTCAGGCGCATTGCGGCGCCGGGCAGCACCGACCTCGGCGCGTTAGTCCCACTTCTGAGTCAAGGACATGCAATCGGGCGTGTCCATGGCGGCCGGGATGGTTAACCAATCCATAAGAGGATAGGGTTAATGGGCCGTATACGCGCGCGGTTCGCTCGCGTCTTTCCGGACCAGACGCGCGATGCGTTGACGCCGGTCAGCGGCGCAGGAGCCGAAAAATGACGCCTGCCGCAACGAGCAGGGCGAGGATCGGAATCCAGATCAGAACCGCGCCGACCACGGCGAGAAGGATCACGGCGATCACGATGCCGATGATCAGCATAAGCAGCGTCATGCCGAACGGGCCAAGCCTGGTCACATAGATACGGTGCGTCGCACTCGCGCTCGACGTCTCGGGTCGCCAGCTGCGCTGGCTCCAATCGCCATCGCCCCGGGCCCGGGCCGGGGGGATGATTTCCGGTTCCAGGCGAGGCCGTTCCGGCCGGTTTGAATCGTCCGCCATTGCGTGACCGCTGCGCAAATATCTTGTGTCAACGACTATGTAAGAATTGCGGCAACGATCACAAGCGCCGGCCGCCGGCGATCATTGCACCGGTGTCGTGATCTGCTGGAGCACTTGGTCCACGCAGTTGGCGATTTTGCCGTAGCCCTGCGCATTGGGATGTGCGTCACGGACGTGGTAATCGGCCGCGGTCAAGTGACAGAGTTTGAAGCCGTCATAGAGCTTGCCGCCCGCCTCCTGAATAGCCCGCCGCAGTTCCATTCCGGCGACGTTCGGTCCATCGACCTCATCCTTCTGCGGCAAATGCATGAACACGACGTTCTCCGAACCGTATTCTTTTATGAAATCGGCAATTGTCGCGCGCGCGCGTTGCTTGGCACGTTCCGTATCGGAAATGAACTCGGCTCGCAGATAGTCGTAGACGCGGAAGCTGGCCGGCAACAAAACTCGCGCATACTGCGCCAGCCGTCTTTTCGGAGTTTCGCGAATGGTTCTTATCTTATCCACGGTCGCGGAAAGTTCCGTCGCCGGCGGCATTCGCAAATTCAACTCGTCGCCGCGACAAGCGGAGATGGATTGCAGGCAGCGTAGTTCAGGCTGGAAAAAATTCCATACACCGCGCCGGTAGTCGTCGGAAATGAACAGGACGATCAATTTTTTAATGTGCACATTGTCAACCT
>Ga0116217_10002479_pt1 | contig 17175 bp, 14 predicted proteins | sample Sb_taG_6_FD_89697 | JGI IMG/M metagenome (GOLD analysis project Ga0116217, IMG submission 89697) | Peat soil microbial communities from Weissenstadt, Germany - Sb_50d_4_PS metaG | ecosystem: Environmental > Terrestrial > Soil > Wetlands > Peat | place: Germany: Weissenstadt | collected 2010-09-21 | reverse complement strand
CGGTGAACTCGTGGCGGCTTTGTTGCACGGTGGCGTGCAGCACCAACGCCTCGGGCGCGGCCGGCCGTTGATTCAGCCAGGGTGCGAGCACCGCGTCGGCATAGCCGAGATAGCGCAGATCGCCGCTGACTCGCGATTGCTGAATGTAGAACTGCGCCAATGGCACCGCCACATCGAGCCGCTCGCGGGCCAGGCGTCGGGCCGCAAGATCGCTGTAGCGCGTACCGGCAGGCAGCTCGGCCAGCACCACGCTGTCGCTGCTCGGTGCGTACGGACTCGCCTGCACTCCGGCAAGGCCGGCGCTGCCGAGCAGCGCGAGCGCGATCAGCGCGCAGCGCCGGCCTCGCGGTGAGTATGGCCGGCGGCTACGCCCGCTCATGAACCATCGACGGGGATGGGCTCGCCGGTCTCATCTCCCGTCGGGATGACCGCAACGGCGCCACCGTCCACCGCAAACGGCTGGCTCGTTTCCGAGGTCTGCGTCTGTACGATAGCGAGCAGCTCGGCGGTGTCGAGCTGTTGGGTCGGAGTGGCCGGATTGAATGCGGCTGCCGGATAGGAGGGGTTCTCGTTCCCGCCGCCACATCCTGCCAGAGCCAGGCAGCCCACGGCAGCAGCACCGGCCGATAGAGCGAATTTGGTGTTCATGCGTAGGGCCCTCACTCGGTCGCGCTGATGGGTGAGCCGGCGAGCGGCGTATTCAGATACGGAAAGGTCGGCAGGTAGTTGGCCGGACTGGGCTCGACGCCATCGGTGTAGCCGAGCTGGCGGGAGGCATCGGAGGCGGGATCCGGATCCTGCGAGCTGCCATCAAAAGGCGACAGCAGTGCCCCCATGGCCGCGCGCAGCGTGATATCCACGACATCGTCGATGGGTCGGCGTCCGTTCGGGAAGCCGCTCAAGTCGCCACCGAGCACACCGAGGTCGTTCTGCGAAGCGATCGGCGTCACGGCCGTGGTGGTGTTCAAGCGCAGCTCCTCGGCCGCGACGACGTTCGCCGGCTTGTTCAAGCCGGCGACCCCGGTCAGGAATACCGCCTCGAGGTCCGTGCGCGGATAGACATTGGGAGCTAGCACGCCCGCACTGCCGAACAGGGCCTGCAGCAGCACCGGCAAGGACGGATTGGTCACATAGTCGGCGAACTGCGCATCCCCGGCCGGGCTGGAACCGTTCCAGCGATCCTTGTCGGGCAGACCAATGACCAGCTCGTTCACGAGCGGCATGCCCAGTCGCGAAACTTGCAGCCATGCACCGCCCGCCAGTTCCGTACCCGTCGGCGCGCTCACCGCACCGACGCTCGCCACGCTCTTGGCACTTTGCGGCACGGGGTTGAGCACCTGCGCTTGCCGCAGGCTCGCCGTGGTGTAGCCGCCAATGATGGGATTGGAGCCGTTGGTCAGACACGACGCGGGCACTTCGAGCGCCAGCGTGGTCACGTTATAGGCGGCGAGCGAATCCGGCACGTAGTTGCGGCCATTGATATTGGCCGGCGCCAACTGCGTCACTGGATACTTGATGTTCACGAGATCGAAGGTCTCGCCCAGGTTGACCACAAACGGATCCTGCCGTTGGCCGACGAACACTCTGCCCGGGGCATTGCAGCCCGGGATCGTGATTGGATAGATGAAGCTAGCGGCGTAGGTTGCGTAATTCGGAATAGATTTGGCGCCGATGTTGTCCAGCGGCTTGGCGAACGTGGTGGAGCCGGTCGTGGCGTTGGTAATGGGCACTACCGTACCGGTGCGGCGGTCTCCCCTGACGAGCGTCAGCGTGTAGGTCTGCGACACGTTCTGCGAACTCGCACTCGAGGTGCTCACCGGGCCGATGTTGATCAGCGGTACCGGTATCGACTTGCTTCCAGCCATGACCGAGAGGCCCTGAGTCGTGGTCGTGAAACGAAACTGAAATGTCAGGTCAGCGACCCCCGAGCCGGTGTTGTCGATGGAGATTTCGTAGAGCGCATTATCATCGAGAAAGAAATAGTTAGGGCCGCCTTGTGGGTCCTGCAGCGGCAGATAATTGGCGATCAAAGTCACGTAGCCGACTCTTCCGGCCTCATAGCTGTTGAACATGTAGAAATCGGTGCCGTCCACTTTGGGACGGGTGGTAATGAAGGGCGCTTCTCGATGGCTGGATGCCAGCGCGCCGCCGCCGTAGATGGCCGAGGCCACGCCACCGATCAGAATCGAATTCCATAGACGACGATTCATGGACCCTCTCCCGTGAAAAATGCACGTGCTAGCTGATAGGCAGATACGCCCGTAAGCAAGATTTGGATGCACCGGACCCAAGCAATCGGCCTAGGTGCGGGGCGCTAGCTATCGCGCCGTTGAACGAAAACCCCTGCCTTATTGTTGCCAGGGTCAATACTTGCGCTGGCGCAGAGGTCGAGGGGTTGGCTGCCTCAGCGGTCTCGGCTGCTCTCTTGGGAGGTTCGAGGCAAATGCCGGCCAAGGAATTCCATCGTGCGCTGCCAGGCGAGCTGCGCGGCCTGCGCGTCGTGCTTCAGATAGGGCAGGTGCTTGGAGTCAGCCTCTTGGTTCGCAAAGGCATGCTTGGCCTCATAGCGATGAAATTCGAACGGCACCGCGGCAGCGCGCAGTTTCTGCTCGAGAGCATCCACCTGCTTGATTGGAAACACGCTATCGTGAATGCCCCAGTGCCCCATGAGGGGCACTTTGATCTTGGAGGCATCGACATACTCCAGCGGCGGGCAGCCATACCAGACCACGCCGGCATCGAGCTCGGGGATGTTGACCACGGACAGCAGCGTCAGGGCGCCACCCATGCAGAAGCCGGTTACGCCCACCTTCGCGCTTCCCGACGCTTTGAGGAACTGCACGGCACCGCGGATATCCTGGCCCGCGGCGTCGCCGAAATTCAGATCCCTCATGAGGTGCTCGGCTTCGTTCGCCTCCAGTGCGAGCTTGCCGCGATACAGATCCGGCACCAAGGCCCGGTAGCCGGCTTTCGCCAATTGATCCGCTACGCCCTTGATCTGATCATTCAATCCCCACCATTCCTGAATGACCACCAGGCCCGGTGCGCCTCGAGCTCTGACGGGCTCGGCCAGATAGCCGTTCACGCTCTGGCCGTCAGGCCGCTCGAACCGAATCATTTTGCTCACAGCTCTCTCCCAGCTCTTGCAGCATCTGGCGCGAGACTACACGAAAGCTCGGACCTGAAGGCTTCAGGGCATTCCGGCATTGGTTCATTGGCGAGCGCTCGATCGGGGGATGCAACTGGCTGTAACGTAAAACATTCTCATACTTATATAAGTATTTGATAAATATAATAAATATAAGTATGGATTGCGTGATATTGACGCTCCCCGCGCGACAGGCGAGTCTAGGCACCCATCCCAGCAAGAGCCGGAGTCCATCCTATGGCCGCAAGATCCATGGCCTCGCTGACCATCTCCTTCGGCATGGTGGCGATACCCGTCGATTTGTACACCGCTACGCTGACGAGCGAGAGAATCAGTTTCAACCTGCTGCATGCCAAGGACGGTTCGCGCCTGAAGCAGCAGTATGTGTGTATCAAGGAGGGCACGGTCGTCGATCGTAACGAGATCGTGAAGGGCTACGAATTTGCCAAGGACCAGTACGTTCAGTTCACTGCCGATGAAATCAAAGCGCTCGATGAAGCCGGTTCCGACAGCATTGATATCGTCGAGTTCGTGCCGTTGGCATCGGTCGATCCCTTGTATTTCGACCGCAGTTATTACCTGGCGCCCGGCAAGGGTGGCGCGCGCCCGTATGCGTTGCTTGCGGCGGCGTTGCGCGAGACGCAGCGCTGCGCGGTCGGTCACTGGGCTTCTCACGGGCGCGATCATATGATCGTTCTCAGACCGCTCGACCAAGCCATGGTCATGCATCAGCTGCACTTTGCGGCCGAAGTGCGCTCGATCCACGACATCGGTGCGGTGCCCACTGAAGTCAAGGAAGGCGAGTTAAAGCTCGCACGTCAGCTCATCGAGCAGCAGGCGACGGACCGATTCGATCCCACGCTGTATGTGGACGAGGTCAGGGCGCGCATCGAGGCCGCCATACAAAAGAAGGTCGAAGGCCAACAGGTGTCCGTCTCTGTTGCCCCGACGCGCACGCCCTCGGGCAACGTCATCGATCTCATGGCGGCGCTGCGTGCGAGCCTCGGTACCGGGGAGAAGGAAAAGCTGGGCGCGCGCAAGGGGCCGAAGCGAGTACAACGTAAGGCGCCGACGCGCAGGACGTCCCGAGCATAAGAGCCCTGGGCGCAGAGCTCATGCACGAATACTCCAGCAGCGATGTCGAGCGCATGATCGGGCTGTCGCGTGGCGTGGTGCGGGCGCTGATTCGGCAGCGATTCGTCGCACCGCACCGCGGGCGGCGTCGGGAATATCGCTTCTCGTTCCAGGATTTGATCGTGTTGCGCACGGCCAAAGCCCTGTCGAACACGCAGCTCTCGAATCGGCGCATTACCCGCTCGTTGCGCGATCTGCGGCAGCGCCTGCCGGCGCAGGCGCCGCTGTCCGGACTGTCGCTTCGAGCCGTAGGCGATGCCGTGAGCATTCGCGAAGGTCAGAGCGAGTGGGAGAGCGACACCGGACAATACCTGTTGGCACTCGACGTGCGTTATGAGAATGGCAGCCTGCACATCATCGAGCGCACATCCGCCGCGGCGCCGTTGGAGCTCGAGCAGCTGTTCGAGCAGGCGCTGGCCTTCGAGCCGTCCGATCCGCAGGCCGCGATGCGGCTGTACCGGCGCTGCCTGCAACTCGATGAGACCGATATGGCAGCGCGGATCAACTGCGCGCGGCTGCTGCAGGAGGCGGGAGAATTCGACAGCGCGGAGCAGATGTATCGAGCAGCTCCCTGCCTGCAGGACCCGCACGCGCTGTTCAACCTGGCGGTGCTGCTGGAGGACACCGGACGGGCCGAGCAAGCGATCGAAGGTTATCTGGCGGTGATCGCCGCCGATCCTGCGTTCGCTGACGCGCACTACAATCTGGCGCGTCTGTACGAGATCCAGGGTCATGACGCACACATGATCCGTCACCTGCGGCAATACCGGGCTTTGATCGGCGGCGCGCCCGCTCGTTGGTAATTTCGCTCGGCGTCAGGCTACAAAGGCAGGCCGTGGTGGCCGTGGCGCACTCAAGGCAGGCAAAGTGTCGCTGCGAGTTGGCGTTATGCGCTGCGCCACCCCAGGCTTTGGGCGACAACGCCAGCGACGGCAGCCGTTCAGCCGTTCAATAGGGCAGACCGACGTAGTTTTCCGCCAGTGCCGTCATCGCGGCGCGCGAGGACAGCAGATACTCAAGTTCGGCGCGCTGGATCTGTTGATCGAAGCCGCTGCTCTCTGGAAAGCGGTGCAGGATCGAGGTCATCCACCACGAGAAGCGCTCGGCCTTCCACACGCGCCGCAATGCCCGCTGCGAATAGGCGTCGATGCCGGCGCGCGAGTGCGTGTGGTAATCCGGCGGCTCGCGCCATTGCGCCTGCGAGCCTCGGAGGCGACGGTGCTATGCCTCATCGAAGCCAATCCCGGCATCACGCAAAGCGAAATCGGCCGCATGCTCAATATCGCGCGCGCCAACATGGCGCCGTTGGTGGCGCGGCTCGCAGCCATCAAACTCATCGAGCGCCGCGCCGTCGATGGCCGTTCGCACGGCTTGCGCATGACGCTCGCCGGCCACACCATGGCGCGCAAGGTCGGTCGCGCGATCCGGGCGCACGAGGCGCAGCTGCAGGCCAATATTCCTGCATCGCAACGCAAGGCTCTGCTTGCCGCCCTGCATGCGTTGGCAAGGCGGCATCGACGCTATCATGAGCGCATGGGCGTCATTCGGCCCGTAGACCGAACGGGGGGAAGAGCATGTCCGAAGATGCGCAGGGCGCCGCCGCGGCGCGCGTCACGCTCGTATGTTGCGTGCTGACGGCCCTGTGCGAAGGCATCGATCTGCAGGCGGCCGGTGTCGCCGCAGCCGGCATTGCCGGGGAGTTCAAACCCAGTGCGGCTGAGCTCGGGACGTTCTTCAGCGCCAGCACTTTCGGGCTGTTCTTCGGCGCGCTGATCGGCGGGCGCATCGCCGACAGCAGCGGACGCAAGCGCGTTCTCGTGGTCTCGATCGCACTGTTCGGTCTGTTCTCGTTGCTCACGCCGTTGGCCTGGGACGTGCCGTCGCTGGCCTGGGCGCGACTGCTGACCGGCCTCGGGCTCGGCGGCGCTTTGCCGAATCTGATCGCACTGGTGGCCGAGAATGCTGCCGCGACACGCCGCAGCTTCAGTGTCGCGCTGGCCTATAGCGGCGCGCCGCTTGGCGGCGCAATCGCCAGCCTGATCAGTCTGCTGCTCCTGCCCTCGGGCTGGCGCTGGATCTTCATCGTCGGCGGTATTTTGCCGTTGCTGCTCGCGCCGAGCATGGCGGTGTGGATGCCGGAATCGGCGGCGTTTCGTCAGCTACCGCTCGAGGCGCAGATGCAGCCGGAAACTGCGGCCATGCCGAATCGCGGGGATTTTCGCGCGATTTTCGCTCGCGGTCGGGCGCTGCGCACGCTGCTGCTGTGGAGCAGTTTTTTCCTGGGTCTGCTCACGCTCTATCTGCTGCTCAACTGGCTGCCCACGCTCATGGTCGGGCAGGGATTGAGCCGGTCGCAGGCCGCCGGCGCACAGATCGGCTTCAATCTAGGCGGCGCAGTCGCGGCGCTGCTGATGGGCTATCTGCTCGAAAGCCGCCTGCGCCAGCCCGGTATCGTGGTGGCGTTCGTGGCGCTGCCGCTGCTGGTGCTGTGGCTGGCCGACGCCCACGCGCACGTTTCTGCCATCGTTCTCATCGTGTTTCTGCTCGGCTGCGCAGTGCTGGCCGCACAGGCGTTCCTGTACGCCATGGCGCCGGCGAGCTACCCGACCAGGATTCGGGGAGTGGGCGTCGGCGCTGCCGTGGCCGTCGGGCGCATCGGCTCGATCGTGGGACCCAAGCTGGGCGGGGCGCTCAAAGCCGCGGGTCACAGCTCCACGCAGTTGTTGCACGACATCCTGCCCATCGTCATTGCGGGCAGCGTATGCGCCCTATGGCTCGCCTGGCATGCGCCCAGGCACAGCAGCATCGGCAGCGGCGTGAGCGTCGAGTAATGCCGGCCGCAGCGGGCGGCGCATCAGTTAAAACCGATACTCCACCCGAGCACGCAGGGTACGTGGTACGCCCGGGTGCACGACGTAATCGGGCAGCGGCGAGGGCTCGTTGCGCAGCCGCGTGACGTAGAAGTACTCGATGTCATTCCACGCCGTGTTGAATATATTGAAAGCCTCCAGGGCTGCGAGCCAATGTGCCCGCTGCACGCCCAGCTGTGCATCGAGCGTCGTATAGGGCGGGGATTGCGCACTGCCGTCCTCGACCAGCGCAGATGCGCCGAAGTGCCGTGCGCGCAACGCAGCGAATGCGCCAGCGGGCAATTGTGCCGTCAGGCCGCCATCGATGACGTTCGTCGGGCTGTTCGGAACATAGCGGCCGACGATGGCGATGGGCTGCGCGCAGGGATTGCTGGGGGCAGCAGTCGAGCAGCCGAGATCGTCCGGGGGCGCATTGTGATCGAATCGGGCACGCGTGAAGGCGGCGTTCAAATCCGCCGTGAGCCAGCGATTGACATGATAGGCGTTGCCCCATTCGATGCCGGTACGCGTCGTCGGCCCGCTCGGCACGGTCACTCCAGCGTCACCATCGAACACCAGCTCCGATCGGAGCTTGAGCAGAAACACGTCCAGAGAGCTGTCCCAATCGGTCACGATCTGTGTGGACAGCCCGAGCTCGGCACTGGTGGCGCGGGTCAGCGGCGTCACGGGCAGGGCAGTGGGATTGGCGCCGCTGCGAGTGACCCCGCGGGCGTCATTGCTGTGATAGCCGTCGGCGAGGTCGATGAAATAGGTCGTGCGCTCCCACGGGCCGAGCGCGATGCCGAGCTTTGGGCTGAAGATCGAAGCGTGCCTGGAGCCAGTGTCGCACCCGAGCGGGTCGCTCTCGAGGGTGCAGTGTCCTGCGCTGTCGAGCATCTTATCGTGCACGCGGAAGGCGAATTCATCCTCGCGCACGCCGACCACGCTGCGCACGTCCGGACGCCATTGCAGGCTGCTTTCGGCGTAGAGCGCCGCATTCCACTCCAGCACGCCCGCGTTCTGAGTCGTGCCGATGATTTGTCGCTCATCGGTTGGAAAGATGCCGACGTCGCGGATGTCGTCCGCCCGCGCCTGCACACCGATCAGGTTCGATATCGGCATGCCGGCCACGCTCGTGTACCAGGTGTTCGAGCCCTTGGCACCGTACACGATGCGGTCATCATGCTGCAGCATCTGATCGCCATCGATCGGATTCTTCAGGTAGTCGGTGAACGTCGACCACAGGTCGAGCCGGTAGCGGATCACGTAGGCTGAAAATTGCGCCTGATCGCTATCGCTGCGATGCACGGCGTTGACGGACAGGCTCGAGCGGCTGCTCTGACCGCCATCGGATGGATTGAGGCTGCCAAACCGGTCGATCAGTCCCTCATCGATCGCGCGTTGCGGTACCTGATCGGTCGCCGTCCATTGTCCCGTGTAGCTCATGGCCGTCGCGGTGAAGAAATCGCGATCATCGCCCTGGTGGTAACGCAGCAGGCCATTGAGACGCCGGTAATCGTCCGGAATGTCGAACGGGCCATCATTGTGGTAGGCCTCGCCGGCGCTCAGCAGGGTCCCTGGGCCCAGTGAAGTGGTGCCCATCAGCAGCGCCCGCCGATAGCCGTCCTGACCGGCACCGAGCGTCGCGGAAGTCGGCACTTCGCTGAGCAGTCCCATGCGTACGGCCCCCGCGGTGGCGAAATCGCCCTCATCGGCGTAGTAGGAACCCTTCTTGTAATGCAGATCCGCGAGCACTTCGGGGATCAGGAAGTTCAGATCCGTGTAGCCCTGGCCATGCGCGTGCGTCGGCATGTTCACGGGCATGTCATCGACCTCGGTAGCCAGATCGGTACCGTGATCGAGATTGAAGCCGCGCAAGAAATATTGGTTCGCTTTGCCCTCGCCCGAGTGCTAAGTGACGATGAGCCCCGGGACATTCTCGAGCACCGCGGCCGGACGCAGCAGGGGTTGGCTGACGATCTGCTGCGCAGTCACATCGCCGGCCGACGCGGCCTGCATATTGCTGACCCCGTACACCACCACGGTCACGGTCTGCAGCGTCGGATTGCTGTCGGCGCCATCATCGGCGCGTGCGCCAGAAGCGAGCGCCGCGAACACGACCGTCAAGGCGGCAACGTTGGGAATTTTCAAACCGGGCCGCTCCATTGGCCCTTGAACACGGCCGGCGATGTGCGGCTTCAGTGTAAGAGCTATCCTTGATCTCTTGATACGCAGGGCAGCGGTGGCTGGATGCACTTCATGCTGCTGTGCGGCAGCTTCCGGTTGACGGCCCCTCGAGACGCTGAAGATCGATCGCTACTTTATTGCTACCATCGCGGATAAAACGGACTCGTTGAGGTGGGTATCGACTATCGTCACGCTCGCCCACATCCTGAAGCTCACGAACGTGGCCGAGGGTGTCGAGACGCAACCCAGACCAAGATGCTGAAGCTCACAGCGGTGCGTGCATTCATCGTTCCGGTGATTTGCGTCCTCGCAGCGGTCGGTTGCAGCCGCGTTCGACGCCCAGAGCCTGCACCCGCGGCGGCGCAACCCGTCGAGGTGAATCCATTCGATGAGAGCTCGACCTCGTTCGTCGTCTCCGGGCCTCGCTTTATACCGGGCGAGACCGCGATCGTAAGGGTGTGCGTGTCCCCCGACGGGCGCATCTCCCGCGCCGATCTGATCGGCTCTTCGGGCGACAAACGCTTCGACGATTTCGCGTTGGTGTGGGCGCGTCAGGTCAAGCTCGCGGCTGCAGCGCTTGCCGCCAACCGCAGCGAGGTTTGCGGTGCGGTGCGTGTGGAGATCAAAGTCGCACCGCCCCCCGGGGGCCTGGCAGGCAGCGACCATGCGCTCGGCTGACGGCGCGATGAGGCTGCCCGCGTTGTAACGTTGCCAGGATGTTTTAGAGCAGGCTCCCGCTAGCGGCGGGCGCGCAGCTCGAGTTCGCGCCGCATCCTCAAGGTCCTAAAGCAGTTCGATGTGCCGTTCCCGACGGCGGCAAAGTCACCGTCCGGCGCCAAATCCTGTTGCTGCGCAGGCGGAATCCGGCGAAATATTGGCGGTTGAGCCGCACTAGCCATGGAAGTCGAGGACGCTGCACGGGTATTGGATGCCGCAACACGGTTTCAAATCCTTGAGTCCATAGGTGTTTACACTGTTGACCGCTGCTAGGCCACCCGCGCGGATCACGCTAGCCAATTAAAGCAGAGCAAGCGACATACAAGCGGCGCGGACATGCGTCACAAAGCCGCGGGACCGTGGAATGCCCGCTTCGCGGTCAACGACGATGATACGGTACCGGCGATGTCGCCCAGCCATGCACACATACGGTGAGGCTGGGTGCGGGCCACCGCCGATGGCCTATTGAACCGGGGTCGGCCACAGCGCCTCGCAAAGCGTTCCAGTCTCTGGGCGAGCGGCGCGGCGACGTCAGGATCCCCGACTGCGTCCTGCCCGATGGCCGCGTGCAGATGCACAGAGCGGGGGAGGGTAACGGTATCCTTGAGCCTTACGCGGTGCGCGGATGGTGCCAATACTACAAATCCTGGTTCTGCTGCTGGTGGTCACGGCCGCGGTCGCGGTGCTGGCCGCCCGGCTCAAGGTCCCGCCGGCCATTCCGCTGGTGCTCACCGGTGTCGTGTTGGCGCTCGTTCCCGGCCTGCCGAGCGTGCGGCTGGCTCCGGAATTCGTGCTGCTACTGGTTTTGCCGCCGGTGATCTACTCATCCGCGGTCGCCATGAGCTGGCGGGAATTCCGCTTCAATCTGCGACCGATCTCATTGCTTGCGGTCGGTTGCGTGCTGTTCACGACGCTGGCCACCGCCGCGGCCATGCATTGGTTCCTGGGACTTTCCTGGCCGGTGGGCTTCGTCATCGGGGCGATCGTGTCCCCGCCCGATGCCGTCGCACCGTTGTCCATCGCCCGCCGCATGCAGCTTCCGCGGCGCATCGTGATCATCCTCGAAGGTGAGGGGCTCGCCAACGACGCCACGGCGCTGATTCTGTATCGCTTCGCGGTCGTCGCCGTGAGCGTCGGCGCGTTCTCCTTCGGCCATGCGGTGAGCCTGTTCGCGGCCATCGTCGTCGGCGAGCTCGTTTGGGGCATGGCCGTCGGATGGTTCATGCTGCACCTGCGGCGCTGGGTGCGCGACCCGCGCATCGAAATCTTGCTGTCGCTGCTGACACCGTTTCTGGCGTACTGGCCGCCGGAATATCTCGGTGGCTCCGGTGTGCTCGCCACGGTGGCGACGGGTCTGTACATCAGCTGGAACGGTCTGCGGCTCATCAGCGCTGAGACCCGGCTGCAGGGCATCTTCTTCTGGGACTTTCTGATCTACCTCACCGAAGGCATGATCTTCCTGATCACGGGACTGCAGGCGCACGCGCTCATGGCCGGCATCCTCGGCTACTCGCTCTCGCGCCTCGTGCTCTCGGCGCTCGTGGTCTGCGGGGTCGTCATCGCGGCGCGCTTCGTCTGGGTGTATCCGGCCACCTATCTGCCGCGCTGGCTGATTCCCTCGATCGCGCGCAAGGATCCCGCACCGCCCTGGCAATGGCCGTTTGCGCTCGCCTTCACGGGCATTCGCGGCATCGTCTCGCTGGCAGCGGCGCTCGCAATACCGCTCGCGACCGAGAGCGGTCGGCCCTTTCCCGAGCGCGACCTGATTCTGTTCCTGACTTTCGCGGTCATCCTCGTGACGTTGGTGGGCCAGGGGCTCATGCTGCCGGCAGTCATCCGCATGCTGGGTCTGGCGCATGCGGGTCGCCGCGAGCGCCGCGCGGAGCGAGCCGAGGAGCTGGTGGCTCGCCGGCAGGCGATTCAGGCGGCGATCGTGCGGTTGGAAGAATTCGCGGCCGGGCGCGGCCTGTCGCAGGAGATCGTCGACCCGATCATGACGCGCCAGCGTGAACGGCTGCGGCATGTGGGCAAGCGTGTCGAGCAGGGCGACATCAACCGAAAATTCGTTGCGCTCCACGATGAGATCGAGCGCCTCGTGATCAGCGCCGAGCGCGACCGCATCAACGATCTCTACCGCCGCGGCAAGCTCAAGGACGAGGCGCGGCGTCGCATCGAGCGGGATCTGGATCTGCGTGACGCGCACGTCACCAACTTGCAATGGGAGGAATGAGTGGCCGTGCCGAGCCTGATCTGCCCGCCCGCCCTCTAGCCGTCGTGGCGGTAAGGCACGGGATCGCTCGCCGGGAAGGTCTCATCGAGCTCCTCATCGAGGCGCGCGTCCTGCTTGCGCGCCGATTCGCTTTTCGGCCGCTCCGCAGGTTGCTTCGGGTCCGGAGCATTGACGTCGCGTTCGCTCATTCGCGGATCCATGGGTGCTCTCCTGGGTGCGCCGTGGAAATCGCTGCCGCCACCCTCTTTTAAATCAGTGCGGCGGTCAATGTCGAGACGGCTGCGGCTAATTGCGGCGATGGCCCTGCGTGGGCTTAAGCCCCATCGATAATGTAAATTATATAAGTTTTATTAATTAGTTACGTATCAAAGTTAACCTTGAAAAGAGGTCACGCAGAGCGCGGGCGCCCGCCGTTGCTGTATTCACTTGAGAGAGCGCCGCGGTAAGGTAACGCTTAATCCCCTGGCAGCGCTGGCACATCCAATGACTACCTCGCCCGTGCAGCCCCCCGCGCATGCCGCGCCGCGACTGGTCGCCCTCACGGTGGCCGGCGCGCTGTTCATGGAGGGATTCGATGGCGCGGTCATTCTGACCTCGCTGCCGCAGATGGCCGCCGATCTGGGGGAGTCACCGCTGCGGCTGAGTGTCGCGGTGACCGCGTATCTGATCGCGCTGGCGATCCTGATTCCGATCAGCGGCTGGGTGGCGGACCGCTTCGGCGGCCGGCGTGTCTACAGCGCCTCGATCCTGGTGTTCGTCGCCGGCTCGCTTTGGTGCGGCTTCGCGCACTCGATCGTCTGGCTGGTGATCGGCCGCTTCGTGCAGGGTACGGGCGGAGCCCTGATGGGGCCGGTCGGCAGACTGATTCTCACGCGCGGCGTCGAGAAGCGTTCGCTGGTGTCGGTCATGAACTACATGCTGCTGCCCGGCATCGTCGGTCCGACCGTGGGTCCCGTGATCGGTGGTTTCATCACCACCTATGCCTCGTGGCGCTGGAATTTTTTCATCAATGTGCCCATCGGCGCGCTCGGACTGTTCATGGCCTGGCGCTTCATTCCCGCCAGCGCCCCCTCGCCGCAGGCGCGCTTCGATTGGCTCGGATTTGTGCTGGTGGGAACGGCCGCGGCGGGTTTGCAGACCCTCATCGAGGCCCTGGGGCGCGGACTACTGCCGCGGTCAATGCTGGTGAGCATTGCCGTGCTGGTCGCGCTCTGCGCCGGACTGTATGCCGGCCATGCGCAGCGCCGCGCCGCGCCGCTGATCGATCCGGCCTTGTTTCGCATCCGCAGCTTTTCGGTGGCGATTCTCGCGGGCAGCGTCGCGCGCGCCGGGATGTTCTCGACGCAGATCCTGCTGCCGACGCTGCTGCAATTGCAGTTCGGCTACAGTGCCTTCCACGCCGGCCTGTTGACCTTTCTGGTGTCGGCTGGGGCCTTCGTCGTGCGCCCATTCACCTCGTTCGTGCTCGCTCACATTGGCTTTCGCCACGCCTTGTTCTATGGCTGCCTGGCCGCCGCCGCCCTGCTCGCGGGCTTTCCGCTGTTTCGCGAGTCCTCGCCGATTCCCCTGTTCGCCGCCTATATCCTCATCTTCGGCACCATCCGTTCGGCGATTCTCTCGAGCATCGGTGCGCTGGCGCTCGCCGATATCGAGCACGCGGACATGGGCCGCAGCAACGGCGTGACACAGTTCGCGCAGCGCATCTCGATGAGTTTCGGCGTGAGCTTCGGCGCTGCGGCCCTGTCGGTGTCCTCGGCCGGCCGCTCGCTCGAGCAGCGCGACTTTGCGACCGCGTTTCTGATCGCGAGCGCCCTGACGATCGCGGCGGCGTTGGGCATGCTGCGCCTGCGCCACCGGGACGGTTGGCAGGTGTCGGGATTCGGTGCGCCAAGGCCGCACAATTGAGATCGCGCCGGGATTGCCCGCGGCATGCTCAGCGCGTTCCGACCAGGACCCGGCGCGCAAGTATACTGCCGCAGCTCGACAGCGACCCCTGATGGCCCCGCAAGAGGTGCCCGATCATGACTATCGGTGCGTTCTTTCCGTTGATCGTGCTGCTGATCCTCGCGGTGATGGCCGCGCGCGCCTTGTTCCGCACCGTGCCGCAGGCCACGGTCGCGATTGTCACGGTCTTCGGCAAGTACCACCGCATCATGCGCGAGGGGCTCAACTTCAAGATGCCCTGGGAGCGGGTCGGCTACCGGCTGTCATTGCAGAATCGCGCCTTGCAGCTCGAGTTCCAGGCCATCACCCTGGATCAGGCCAACGTCAAATTCGCCACCATGGTGCTGTATGCGGTCGCGGCGGCCGAGGAGGAGGCCATCAAGAAGGCCGTGTTCAGCTTCGCCTCGGTGCAGGAATTCCAGCTCGCGCTGCAGCGGACCATCGATGGCTCGATCCGGCAGTTCGTCGCGACCACCAAACAGTCGGACATCCTCGGCATGCGTGCCGAGATCGTCGAGCACACAAAAAAGAACCTGGATGAGGTCGTGCTCAATTGGGGCTACGTGGTGCGCGACATCCAGATCACCGATATGACCTTCGACAAGGAGATCATCGACTCGATGGCGCGCGTGGTGTCGTCGAAGAATCTGCTGGCGGCCGCCTCCAACGAAGGCGCGGCCTTGCTGGTCAAGCGCACCAAGGATGCCGAGGCCGAAGCGGCCTACAAGACCATCGGCGCGGAAGCGGACAAGAAGGCTTCGGCGCTGCGCGGCGAGGGCTTGGCGCTGTTTCGCAAGAACATCGCCGCCGGCATGAAGGATGCGGCCGAGAGCCTCAAGGCCGCGGGCGTGGACAATAAGTTTCTGCTGTTCCTCGAATACACCGATGCGCTCAAGTACGTCTCCGAACATGCCCAGGGCAAGGTCATCTACATGGACAACGGCGCGGCGGCACCGATGCGCGTGGTCCAGGCCATCAATGGCATGCTGATGGAGACCACCGAGCCGCCGCCGGCACCGGCGGCAGTGAGCGGTGCCCGCGCGTGATTTCGGCGACGCTTTGTCATCATGCGCCGGCTCCTTCCGCGTATGATGGTGGGCGGCCGTGGTTCGCAGGCCAGAAAGGGCGGAAACTGGTATTCTCCGCCTCGGGTAGATAGTGCCGTTATTTTCGTAACCTTTTGATTTTATATACATTACAGGATTATCCGAATGCAAGACGAGGCGCCGAGCAGCCGGCAACAGCCGAGGAGCACCGCTACCTTCGAGTCCGCCACACGCAACTGGGCGACGACCTTGATGTTCGCGCTGACCTTCGCGGTGGCCGTGACCGTCGTGCCATGGTACGGCTTCACGCATGGCTACCACGCGGCCGCCTGGATCTGGTTCGCGTTGTTTCTGGGCGCCAATGGCATGTCGATCACCTGCGGTTACCACCGCCTGTTCGCCCATGCGACCTACGAGGCGCATCCGCTGCTCAAGGTGCCGTACCTGCTCTTCGGAGCCATGGCGCTGCAGCACAGCGCGCTGGTCTGGAGCGCCGGGCACCGCGTGCATCATCGCCATATCGATGATCCCGAGCTCGATCCCTACTGCGCGCGCCGCGGCTTTTGGTTCTCGCACATCGGCTGGATGCTGCGCAATTATCCGAGCGGCGATCCCGATTTCAGCCAGGTGCGGGATCTGCAGCGCGACCCGCTCGTGAGCTGGCAGCACCGCTACTACTTCCCGATTGCGCTGGCGATGAATTTCGGACTGCCGCTGCTGGCCGGCTGGGCCAGCGGTGAGCTGCTCGGCACGTTCCTACTCGCGGGCGTGCTGCGGCTGGTCGTGAGCCATCACGCGACCTTCTTCATCAACTCACTGGCACATATATGGGGCGTGCAGCCCTACACGGATGAAAACACGGCGCGCGACAACGGTGTGGTGTCCCTGCTGACCTACGGCGAGGGCTACCATAATTTTCATCACATGTTCGCGCACGACTACCGCAACGGTGTGCGCTGGTGGCAGTGGGACCCTTCGAAGTGGTTCATCAGCGCCATGCGCTGGCTCGGTCTGGCACGCAATCTCAAGACCGTGCCGTGGTTCAGGATTCAGCGGGCACTGCTCGACACGCAATTCCGGCGTGCGCAGAAGCAGCTCGCGGCCTACCAGACGGGCCGCGCGCATATCGAGCTGCTACGGCGCCGCGTGGCGGAAGAGTACGAGGCCTTCTGCCAGGCGGTCGCCGACTGGACGCATCTGCGCGAGGAGTGGCTCGCGCACACCAAGCGCGCGATGATCAAACGCTGGGAGCGCTCGCCCTTGCAGGCGCAGCTGCGGGAGCTGGAATACGGGCTGCAGTTACAATACCGTCGAATGCGCCGGCTGCGGGCGCAGCTCGGCTGATTCGAGGAGAGGGTATGGACGCGGCCTCCGAGCCCGAGGGGCTTTACGCGCGTGAGCGGCCGCCGGGCAAGTCGCTCGAGGCGCGGCTCGTGCGCCGCGTGCTCTCGCGCCTCGGCGATCCGCCGATCGCGTTCGTCCTGGCATGGACCGGCGAGCGCATCGCCGCCGAAGGCAGCGCGCCAGTGGCACAGCTGCGCTTCGCCGATCGCGCGACGCTGCTCGGCGTGCTCAGCGATCCGCGCATCCGCTTCGGCGATGCCTACAGCGCCGGTCGCATCGAGATCGAAGGCGATCTGATCCAGCTGCTGCAGGTCATCTACCGCATGCCGCCCGAGGGCCATGGGTCGTTCACGCATCGACTGGCCGATTGGCTGCGCCGGCCGGCGCGCAATACGCTCAGCGGCTCGCGCAGCAACGTCCACCGCCACTACGATCTGGGCAACGAGTTCTACTCGCTCTGGCTCGGTGAAACCATGGCCTATACCTGTGCCTATTTCCCGACCGAGCAGGCGAGTCTGGACGAGGCGCAGGTCGCGAAGATGGATCACGTCTGCCGCAAACTGCGGCTGCAAGCCG
>Ga0116217_10002474_pt1 | contig 17187 bp, 13 predicted proteins | sample Sb_taG_6_FD_89697 | JGI IMG/M metagenome (GOLD analysis project Ga0116217, IMG submission 89697) | Peat soil microbial communities from Weissenstadt, Germany - Sb_50d_4_PS metaG | ecosystem: Environmental > Terrestrial > Soil > Wetlands > Peat | place: Germany: Weissenstadt | collected 2010-09-21 | reverse complement strand
CGCCACCGCATTCTCAATCACTTTCACCCGTTGGAACTCTTTCTGACTCAATGTCACCATCCCTCTAGGGTGACAAAGTCTGGTTGCAGTTAAGGGGTGACATTATCTTGGAGCATCTACAGTGCCGGACACCGGGCTTGACCATCGGTCTCGCCATCCTGGCGATTGTCGCGTCACCTGCCCACGGGCAAACGGTTAGCTGGGGCCCAAGCGTTCAACTTGACGATGGCTTCGCGCCCAGGGTAGCGGCGTCAGGCACGACGGTCGTCCAAGTACATCAGGCCACAAATGGATCAGGACCACTCTGGTATCGCACAGCGCAGTTGGGGCCCAACGGCACAATTCAATGGTTCGGAACTGGCAGCATTGAATTTGACTCTGGCTCCGCGCCGTCAGTAGCAGCTTCGGGAACGACGGCTGTAGAGGTTCATCAAGGCGATTCTGGCTCCCTCTGGTATCACTCCGGTCAAATCCAACTCGATGGCACCATAAAATGGAGCGGAAGCATTCAGATGGACGATGGCTTCGCGCCTTCGGTAGCAGCGTCGGGAACGACGGTGGTCCAGGTGCACCAAGCGACAAATGCAGAAGGACCTCTCTGGTATCGCACTGGGCACATCGCGCCTGATGGCACCATCCAGTGGTTCGGCACCGGAAGCCTTCCATACGACAACGGCTTCGCGCCCTCGATAGCAATCGCAGGCCCGACCGTTGTTGAGGTACACCAGGGCGATCCCGGGACACTCTGGTATCGCACGGGCCAAGTTCAACTCGATGGCACTATCACATGGAGGGGAAGCCTTCGGATGGACGACGGCTTCGCACCATCAGTGACCGCATCGGGAACGACAGTCGTGCAGGTGCACCAAGCCACAAATACAGAAGGGCCTCTCTGGTATCGCACTGGCCAGCTAGGGCGCAACGGCACGATTCACTGGAACGGAAGTGGCAGCGTCAATTACGACAATGGCTTCGCACCCAGCGTGGGAACGTCAGGCCCGGCCGCCGTGGAAATACATCAAGGCGATCCTGGCACACTCTGGTCTCACTCGGGACAAGATTAGGCCAAACGGGCGGGTTCGTGCCGCACCGGAGCAAGGCCCCTGCAGTCGCAGGGGCCCACTTATTTTCGGACACGGCCCAGTTGCGGGTCGCTCCTCACGACTTGATCGTCGCGGACTCCTTTACCAAGCTGCCCGGACCCGCGGCAATAGTGGCCGATCGATGCCTGGATAAAAAATGTCAGCTTCACTCGAGCACGAACTAAGAGGCTTAGGGAACGCGTCTGCTCAGAGTCGCATACTCCGCTTTTGCCTGCTTGAGGATTCGCAAGTCAGGGTCGGCATTCTTCCAGAGCTCCAAGAATTCTCGATATTGGGTGAGGCTCTTCTCAGTATCTCCAGTTTGTGCGTATGCGCGGGCGAGACCGAGATGGGCCAAGGGCCAATAGCTATCTGTCGTTACCACGCCACGGTTGTCAACAATCTTCTGGAACTGTGCTGCAGCCTCTTTTCCTGACCTCAATTCCAGATAAGCCAATCCACGATAGTAGAGAGTGACGCCGCCTGAAGCGATACCGAGATCATAGGGAATGGCGGGGCGCAACTCCTCAACGGCAGCCCCGGGATGTTTCCGATCTAACTGGATAGCTGCTCGTATAGAAGGAAGGACAACGTTGTATACGTCTGTACCCAACCACGGCAATTTGCTCAGTCCATTCATCAGGGCTTCGGCCCTTGCTAAGTCTCCAGTTCGAGCTAGCGCCAGCGTGGCAAAAGCGTTATGACGTGGAGAATTTGGCATCATGCGGAGAGACAGAGTCGCCAGGGCGCGTGCCTCTTTGTCAATCCCCGTGTCGGCGTCGAACTGTGCCTGGCCGTTAATTATGGTGACTGCCTGCTCCTTGAGTCCTCGCTGCAGGGCGATGGTGCGGGCGCGTTCGAAAAGTTCCCGGGATTTGCGGAGCTGCCCCAGGCTCAAAGCCGCCTTTGCCCGGTAATAGAGATTTGTGCTTTCCTGCGGCCTCCCCTTGAACCAGTCGATCTCCCGCTGCATGGTTGGCTCATCGCCTTCGACAAATGCGATTCTGTAGAGTTGTTGGTGGGACCAGGAACCATCTACCTTTTCTGCAATAGCCCTATCGCAGATGGCCTTTGCCTCGGCGAAGCGTGTGGCTCGTTCGTAGGCCCGGCCAAGAGACGCGTAAGCAAGCGAAAACTTAGGGTTCACTCGCAATGCTTGCTGGCCTGTCTCGATCGCCTTCTCGGGCTGGCCAATCTCCGCGTACGCGGTGCTGAGACTGTTGAAGGGGCTAAAATCGTATGGGTAGGCTTCGCTCCACAGTTTCCACGTTTCGATCGCCTTCTCAATCTCCCTGGTAGCATCGTCGTAATAGTGCGCCTGGATATAGAATTTTTCCCTTTCGCTCACGTGCTGTCGCCGTTCGAAAGCCTTCTGGATGTACTCGGCACCCAGATCGCGCTCGTCTAGATTGCCGTAAACCGTGGCCAGCCGGGCATAGGCCATGGCGAAGTCTGGATCCAGCTCAATCGCCATCTTATAAAAGGGAATACTCTCGGCTTCCTGCCCCTGGGCACGCTTCTCGTCCCCCGAGGTGTATGCCTTCAAAGCCGCCAGTGACTTGGTCGTCGCCTGTTCGATAGGGGTGTCGAATTTCTGGATAGAGCTGACCGACTCGCCTAACTTGCGCCGCATGGGCGGAATGACTTCGCCCATTTTGTTCAAGACCTGTTCTCGGTTCAGCGCCACTATCTCCTCACGAGCAATGTTGTCGCCCGTGAGGCAATTGCTGGCATTCAGATCTAGAACATACCTGTTACCGAGGCCGACGATCGAACCTCCGACCACTACCTTGGCTCCCTCTCGCTGACACACCTCGCGAGCGACCGGCGGCACCACTCGCTCGTTGGGTGATCGGCCCATCAAGCTCAACGCCTGTCTCGTTGCAGAATCGAGCACAATGTTAAAGTACGGCGATTCCCCGAGCTTGACGGTCAGTGCTTGTTTCAGTGAGCCGTCGAACACCGGCTCTCCGGTGGTGTTCACAAAATCGGAGACCAGCACCAGGTCCCCCGCACTCAGCGTCGTCGGCCGACGCCTGTGAAGAAGCAAACCAGAAACTACGAGCAGCAGGGCAGCTATCGGCAAAATCCAGATCCACGGACGTTTGTGCCGTTTCAAAAACGAAACGCTCTTGCCCTCATCCGGCCCGGGCTCCGTTTCTTCGACCGTCACTCGTGACTGCGAATGGCTCTCCACGATCAAGTCAGCTTCGTCTGCAGAGACTAACCGGACATTCTCTGCGAAGCGATATCCCCGTCCCGGAATCGTGACGATGTAGCGGTGATCCTGAGCGGTTTCGCCCAGGGCTTTGCGCAGTAGGAAAATGCTTTGGCTGAGATTGGACTCCTCGACGAAACTGTCTGGCCAGACCCTCTTCAGCAGGTCGTCCTTGGAAACTACCTCTTCGCTGTGCTGCACCAACACCAGTAGGGTCTCAAACACTTTCGAAGGCAGTTGGACTGATTCCTCTCCGCGCAGCAATAGACGCTTTGCAGGATCGATCCGGTAGGGACCGAACTCGTACAAGTGTTTGATTTGCTGCGTCATAGCTACACGTGAGAAAACGTGAAAATTATTGAGAGCCCGCTTGAAGACATTTGAGCCCACCCCGACGCAAGATGCGCCCATTCGATGAGTGGCCAAACCCCAGGATCGATATGGAGTGCAATTTATCACGGAATACTGGGTTGGGCAACGCCAGGGAGGACAGTCGTGGGTACGAGGAGAATGCATATCATTATCGAAACCGATGAGGTGACGATCATCCGGCGGCACTGTGCCCGCCGCACCTGGTGCCTGGAGTGTGCACGCGAGGTGGAACTGATCGGGATGGATGAGGCAGGCGCGCTGGTCGGTATGACCCAGCGAGCAGTCCGGGATTGCGCCGAGACGCGAGGATGGCACCTGTCGGACCCAGGAGACGGGACGCAGCTGGTCTGCCTGACGTCCTTGCTGAAGACGAAGTAGATCCGGGTCGTCAGGGATCGAAATTGAAAATATGAGGTGACATATGAGACAGGCTCGTAGCCTCGGCGTACTGAGCTTGGCGGTGCTGTTGTGCAGTCTTTTCGCGCAGGCTCAGCAAACTTCTACTGGTGGACAACCTAGTGGCACGACCGTGCCGCCACTGGTGAATTTCAGCGGCCTGCTCACGAATGGAAGCAGCAAAGCCGTGATTGGGGTTACCTTCTACCTTTATAAGGACCCGCAGGGCGGATCACCGCTGTGGGTGGAAACGCAGAACGTGCAGCCGGACAAGAACGGTCATTACAAAGTGACGCTGGGCTCGACCAGCAGTCAGGGATTGCCCCAAGAGATCTTTGCATCTGGCGAAGCCCGATGGCTGGGCGTGCAGGTGCAAGGCCAGGAAGAGCAGCCGCGCGTGTTGTTGCTGAGCGTGCCCTACGCCATGAAGGCACTGGACGCCGAGACACTGGGCGGGAAACCAGCTTCGGCTTTCGTCACCAACTCGCAAGTCAATTCCAACGCGGGCAGTCGGGGGACCGGCGATGCTCTGTCCGGCTCGGGAAAGAAGAACTACGTTCCGCTGTGGCTCAGTGCCACCAAGCTAGGAGACTCGAAGATCTTCCAGAGCGCAACGGGGAACTTGGGCTTTGGCACCACTTCGCCGGCGGCTCAGCTAGACGTCAACGGCACCAGCGACCTGCGCAACACGCTGACGCTGTTTCCCAACGGAAGCGCGCCGACGCTATCGGTCAATGGGACGGCGTTCGCCGTCAGCAATACCGGCCTAGTGAACTTCGTGAGTGGTCAGAAGTTTCCGGGCACCGGCACGATCACCGGTGTGACCGCGGGGACAGATCTCACCGGCGGTGGCAGCAGTGGCAACGTGACCGTCAATCTAGACACAACCAAGGTGCCGCAACTGAATGCTGCGAACACTTTCAACGCCAACCAGTCCATCAACGGAAACTTGAGCGCTACGGCTTCGGGCACCGGACCGGCGGGAAGTTTCCTCGGTAACAACAACACCTGGGTGGTCGGTGCGACCCAGAACGGCGGTGGATCGGCGCTTTGGGCCGTTACTTATAGCACTAGCGGAACAGCAGCCGTCGTTGGCACCGCTCAGGGCAACTCGGGAAATACAATGGGCGTCATGGGTACGTCCTGGAGTCCCACCGGGACCGGCATTTTCGGGCAGGCTTTGACCGGCGTACAGGGGATCTCGAGCTACCCCAGCGGGGTAGGAGTTGTGGGCAGCGCGAACGCTACATCGGGCAGCGCAACCGGTGTATACGGTCAGTCCACCAGCCCTGGCGGAATTGGTGTGCACGGTGTGAACTCTTCAGGCGGCCCTGCAGGACAGTTCGACGGCCCGGTAGTTGTTAACGGCTCGATCAACGGCGCACTCACCCTACAAGGCAACGTGAATGATCCCTGCCTTGGCGCAACTAGCGCCAACCTGATCGCAGGATTCAACGTTAACGGCATAGCCAGTGGCGTGACCGGAGCGACCATTGGGGGCGGCGGAGGTTTTACCTACCAGGGATCTCCCGCAAACCGTGTGACTGACGATTTCGGGACGGTGGCTGGCGGGACAGGCAACGTTGCCGGAGACAACTTAGGCGAAATCTGCACCGCTTCGTTCGCGACCGTAGGTGGGGGTGTTGACAACGTCGCGAGCGGAGAGGGCTCAACCGTGGCAGGTGGCGGACTTAACGTCGCCAGCAATGTCAATTCGACGGTGGGCGGTGGCGGATCGAACCTCGCCAGCGGATCGAATTCGACCGTCATCGGCGGCTCTTATAACGTCGCGAGCGGCTTGTTTTCGACGGTGGGCGGGGGTGGGAGCAACACCGCCAGCGGCGCCTACAGCTTCGCTGCAGGCCAAAATGCTGTCGCCACCGATTCCGGCGCTTTCCTCTGGTGTGCCAGCGGCGGCACCCAATGTGGCAGCGCCGGGGCAAACTCCTTTGAGGTCGCTGTCTACGGCCCAATCTTCTTCTACGACGGGCCCAACGGCTCGGGCTGCAACCTGTCCGCTGGCGGCGGTAGCTGGAATTGCTCCAGCGACCGCAATCTGAAAGACGACATCGTTCCCATCGATTCGCGCTCGGTGTTGGAGCGTGTGGCGCACCTGCCCATCACCCAATGGAAGATGAAAGCCGAGCCCGCCGGCCGCAAGCATATCGGCCCCATGGCACAGGACTTCTACGCCGCTTTCGGGCTGGGTGACAGCGACCGCTACATTGCCCTGGGCGATGGGCAGGGCGTGGCTCTGGCCGCAGTCCAGGCGTTGTACCAGGTCGTGCAAGAAAAGGATGGGCAGGTCCGGAAGCTCAGGCAACAGCTACAAGTGACCAGGGAGATGGACGGTCAACTCAAGAAGCAGCTGCGGGAATTGCGCCACGCGCAAAGCCTTGAAATTACGGCACTGGAACAACGGCTAACGCGCCTCGAAGCGCAAGGCCGCGTCGCTCGTACCCGACGGACAACCACGGAAGCCCAGGGCAAGCAAAGATCCTCTCAACCTGGAGGTGGGATATGAGTTCGAGCCAAACTGCTTCAATCGTCAAACCTAATTCCGGTCCCGCATTGTTTCGCTTGCCTATCAGGATGAGTGCACGCTGGATTCCGTCCGTGGCTTGAAAAATGAAGTTAAGGAGATATTTTATGAAATCTGTTAAATGCTCTCTTCTCACACTGGCACTCTTGATGGGATCGCTGTTCTGCTCATCACAAGAACTAGCAGTCAAGCACGGCGGTCAGGTCCGAACTTATTACATCGCCGCAGACGAGGTGGATTGGGACTACGCTCCGCTCGGTATCGACCAGATGAGCGGCATGCCCTTCGATCACATTTCGCAGCTTTGGACCGAGCACGCGAAAGATCGCATTGGCAAGGTCTACCGAAAAGCCGTTTATCGCGAGTATACGGACGCCAGCTTCACCATCCTGAAAAAACGTCCACCGCAATGGGAGCATCTCGGCCTGCTCGGTCCCGTCCTCCGTGCGGAGGTAGGCGACACCATTCGAGTCGTGTTCAAAAACAACGGCGCGCAGGCGTACAGCATGCACCCGCATGGCGTGTTCTACGAAAAAAGTTCCGAAGGGGCGCATTACAACGATGGAGCAAACGATTCGACTCATAACGGGATGGTGCCACCGGGCGGGACGCATACGTATATCTGGGAAGTCCCTGAGCGCGCCGGGCCGGGACCGAACAATCCGAGTTCAACGGTGTGGCTTTACCACTCCCACAATTATGAGCCAAAGGACACTGAGGCGGGATTGATCGGGACCATTCTAGTGACGCGGCGAGGCATGGCCCGCCCGGACGGCAGTCCAAAGGATGTGGATCGCGAGTTCGTGACCGCATTTTTCGTGGTTAATGAGAACTCCAGTTGGTATCTGGACCACAACATCTCGGCTTTTGCAGAGGACCCGAAGACCGTGAACAAACTCGAGCGCCGCCCCGCTGACGCGGATGGCAATTACTTCGTCCTGGGATCGGGATTCGCCGCAGCCAACTTTAAGTTCACCATCAACGGCTACCTGTTCGGCAACATGCCAGTGATGACGATGCACAAGGGAGACCGGGTGCGATGGTACATCGCCAGTATGGGCATCGCATTCCACACGCCTCACTGGCATGGGAATGTGGTGAACGTAAACGGCATGCGCGCGGATGTCGTAGCGATCGGGCCAGCGCAGACGCTGGTTGCCGACATGGTGCCTGACGATCCCGGCACTTGGATGTACCACTGTCACATGAGCGACCACATGGAAGCTGGAATGTACGCCTTGTACCGGGTGACTCCTTAGTGAGGGACTACATGTCTTGTAAGTGCGCATCGTCGAGGAGTGTTCACAAAATCTCGTTCTGATGAAACGCGATGTTTAACAGGGAGCAAGAACAATCGAAACAGAAAAGACAGGAGACACAATCCACATTCGATTCGGCTCCGGTCCCAACTGCATGCTAACTCAGTAGTTCCAACATTTGGAGGTCGGCCATGAACTTCAGTCGAAATTGCATATTTGTAATGCTCGCAGCTCTGCTGGCTGCTCTCGGTGTGCGTGCGCAGCAGGACGAATTTGAACACCGCGCGCCATCGATCGCTCCTCCATTCGTTCCGTCCGTACAGTGGAAACGACAGCTTTCGTCACCGCGGACGAGGGCGCATGGTCTTCCAAGGGGTCGAGCCGATGCATCCACGGTGGCCACGAACTCCATCGTCACACCGGCTTTGGTCGCGGCGCAGCGCTACGTCTTCGGTCGGATGGATCTAACCGCGGGCTCCGCTCCGGACGCAGTGGCCACTGGCGTTTTCAATACCGGCGGCCCGCTCAGTATAGCGGTCGCGAATTTTAGTGCTAATACGGTCTCGATACTGCCAGGCAACTCCGATGGCACATTTCAGACGCACACGGACTACGCTACGGGCAGAGGGCCCGACGGTATCGCCACCGGCGACTTCAACGGGGACGGCAAGTTGGACCTGGCTATCTCGAGCTTCTATGACAACACGGTTTCGGTTCTGCTCGGCAAGGGCGACGGTACCTTCCAGGTTCAGGAGGTATACGCCACCGGGACTAACCCCGGTGATGTGTTTGCTGGCGACTTCAACGGGGATGGCCGGTTGGATTTGGCGGTACCGAATATTGTTGACGGCACAGTTTCCATCCTGCTCGGCAACGGCGACGGCACTTTCCAGAACCATGTCGACTACCGCACCGGCAGCGGTCCCATCTTCGTGGCCTCCGGAGACTTCAACCGTGATGGCAAAGTGGATCTGGCGGTCGCGAACAATAGTTCCGACACGGTCTCGGTTTTGCTCGGTAATGGCGACGGCACTTTTCAACCCGAGGTGGAATACCCGGCGGCGTTTGCCCCGGTGGGCGTGGTAAGCGGTGATTTCAATCACGACGGTAAACTCGACCTTATCGTCGTCAACACATTTTCCAATTCGGTTTCCGTCTTGTTAGGCCACGGCGATGGCACCTTCGCGAGCCACGTCGACTACGCAACCGGGGACGGGCCGTACTGGCTACTCGCGGGCGATTTCAACGGCGATGGCAAGCTCGACTTGGCTACGACGAACTTCGAGGACAACACGGTTTCCCTGTTGCTCGGGAACGGCGATGGCAGCTTCAAAGCCCACGTTGACTACGGAACCGGATCAGGGCCCCAAGGGATGACCGTTGGCGACTTGAATGGCGACGGCAAGCCCGACTTGGCCATCACCAACTCTGGCTCCGATACCGTTTCCGTTCTTGTGGGCAAGGGTGACGGGACGTTTCAGACTCACGCGGACAATGCCACCGGTTCCACTCCAGCCTCAGTTGCAGTCGCGGACTTCAACGGCGACCAAAAACCTGATCTGGCCGTGACCAACCTGGTTGGCAATTCGGTCTCCATCCTGCTGGGCAAAGGCAACGGAAAGTTCAAGCCTCATGTCGACTACGCCACCGGCGTCTATCCTCTCGCGGAAGTCGTGGCTGACTTTAACGGGGACGGCAAGCTCGATCTGGCCTTCGCGACCCGAAGCGCGAACACCCTGTCGGTTCTTCTCGGCAACGGTGACGGCACCTTTCAGACACAGATGAATCATCCTACCGGCAAGGGGGACGAGGGGATCGTCGCGGGCGATTTTAACGGTGACGACAAGCAGGATCTAGTCACGGCTAATCTCGATGCGGACACAGTTTCCGTGTCGCTCGGCAACGGCGATGGCACGTTTAAAGCCCACGTCGATTACGCTACTGGCTCAAATCCAGTGTCGGTAATTGCTGGCGATTTTAACGCCGACGGTAAGCTCGACCTGGCGGTTGCGAATGCCAGTTCTAGCACGCTATCTATTCTGCTCGGTAACGGGGATGGCACCTTTCAGTCCCACGTCGATTACGCCACAGGAGCAGCGCCGACAGGGATCATCGTCGGCGACTTCAATCATGATGGCAAGCTGGACTTGGCCACCTCTAACTACCTGGCGAATACCGTATCGATTTTGCTCGGCAATGGTGATGGCACCTTCCAGTCCCATGTCGATTACGCTGTTGGCGTTGAGCCCGGCTTCCTGACCAGTTCCGACTTCAACGGGGACGGCGAACCGGACCTCGCCGTAGTGAACACCAATTGCCAATTCGGCGTGCAGGACTGCGACCCGGGTTCGGTTTCGGTTCTCTTTGGCAATGGCGATGGTACCTTCCAATCCCATGTGGACTACACGCTAGGAATAGCTCCTTTCGGGCCAGCTGCGGCGGATTTCAATGGCGATGGAGGAGTCGATCTGGCGGTTGCCAACTCCTTCTCGAATACGGTTTCCATTCTGCTCAATCTCCCCGTCATCTCGACATTTCCCAAATCTCTCAACTTCGGCAATGAGATCGTGGGCAAGACCAGCCAACCGCGAACCGTGACCATCAGCAACCCTAGCGGTACTCCGTTCACCGTTAGCACGATCAGAGTCACCGGTCTCGATGCAAGTGACTTTGCGCAGACAAACAATTGTCCGGCTAAGCTTGCCCCTGGCGCACAATGCACGATCAGCGTGACATTTACTCCAAGGATCAAAGGAAAACGCAGCGCCGATGTGCGCTTGTCAGACAGCGTACCTGGAAGCCCGCAATTCACTGGTTTGAGCGGCAAGGGCACATAGCTTGAACTCGCTAGAACAAAAACTCCACTAGGAGATGACAACATGACTGGCAGACAACGACAGCAAGTCCTTTCGGCGGTACTTCTGGTGCTCGCGATTCCCTGCGCGCTCACCACGACGGCTTTCGCCCAGACCTACATGTTCAACCGCGCCGACTATGCCACCGGCCCTGGACCAGTCGCATTGGCCGTGGGCGATTTCAACCACGACGGCAGGATGGACGTGGTCGTAGGCAATACACAGCAGGGCAGCGACTCCGTCTCGGTTCTGCTGGGCAAGCCCGACGGCACCTTTAACGCCGCCGTGAGTTATCCAGTGGACGGGAGCCCATCCGGCATTGCAGTGGGCGACTTCAACAATGACGGCAAATTGGATCTGGTGGTGATATCAGGCTTTGAAAGCACCGCGGGCATCAGCATTCTCCTCGGCAACGGTAACGGCACGTTCCAACACTTCGCTTTCTTCGCTGCGGGTGTATCGCCCACGGGTGTGGCTGTTGGGGACTTTAATCACGATGGGAATCTGGATATCGCTATCTCCGACAACGCGGGTAGCAATGGCGTCGACATCCTCCTGGGCAAAGGCAATGGGACATTCGATGCACCTGAGAATTATGCCACGGCCAACGATCCCAGGATGGTGGTGCTCGCTGACCTCAACGGAGATCATAATCTGGACCTGGCTACCGCGAACTCGGCCAGCGGAACGGTTTCGGTGCTGTTAGGCAATGGCGATGGAACATTCCAAAGCCACCAGGACGTCAAGACGTTGGCAGGAACCTTGAGCCTGGCGGTGGGCGACCTGCGCCACGCCGGCAAGCTAGACATTGTGGCTGGATGCCAGGTTCAGAGCGAAGTGTCCGTGCTTCTTTCTATTGGCGACGGAGCCTTTCAATCCGCAGTGAACTACCCGGTGCCGGCTGGTGTGGACCTGGTCACGGTTGGAGACTTCGACGGAAACGGCAAGCTCGATGTGGCAGTGACCAACGGCGCTGCCAGCGGCATGGTTTCTGTATTACCGGGCAATGGTGACGGCACGCTGCAGGCGGCCGTCGCTTTCGGCGCAGGCAGCTATCCCATCGGGCTTGCAGTTGCCGATTTCAACAGCGATGGAATATTGGACTTGGTGACCGCCAATGACGTGGACACCTTCCCGGGCAGCATTTCTGTTCTCTTGAGCAACGGTAAATCCTTTTTTGCCGGACGATCTGATTACAACATCAGCAACGCCAGCCTGACCGGCGCCTACAGCGGGATTGCGGCTGCGGATCTCAATGGTGATGGTAAACCGGACCTGATTGTTCCGGTCACATTTGCCAATCAGCTTTCCGTTCTGCTCAACAAAGGCAACGGAACCTTCGAGTCCTTTGCGACATATACCCTGCCAACAAATCCAAACGCCGTGGCCACGGGCGACTTCAACAACGATCACCAAGTCGATGTGGCAGTGGTGAATTCTGGTGGCAACGGTACGATCTCGGTCCTCCTCAATGCGGGCGGCGGAACCTTCCCAACCTCTACTCAATATTCCATCGGCGGCTCGGGCAACGGAATTGCGGTCGGTGACTTCAACAAGGACGGCAATCTCGACATCGTCGCTACGAACCTCACCAACAACACCGTTTCAGTTCTTCTGGGAACTGGTACGGGAACATTTCCGTCGTATGTAACCTATCCGACCGGCAACTTCCCTTACGGCGTAGCCGTGGGTGATTTCAATCACGATGGCTGGCCCGACTTGGCCGTTACCAACAAACGGGATGGCACCGTCTCGATTCTGCTGAACAAGGGCGACGGCTCGGGCACGTTTCTTCCGAAAGTCGACTACATGGTGGGAGGCTCCCCGCTCTCGATTGCGATGGGGAGCTTCCGCGGCAAGGGCAAACCGATCGACCTGGCAGTAGCCACAGACCAGGGCGACGGCGGCATCGCGGTCCTGCTGGGCAACGGTGATGGAACATTTCAGACGGCAGTAACTTACGACACTGGGCTGTTCGCGTACGCGGTCGTCGCTGGGGACTTCAACAATGACGGTAAGCTCGACTTGGCAGTGGCCGTCAACCCTGGCGGTTCTTTCGGATTCATCACGCTGATGCCAGGCCAGGGCGACGGCACCTTTCCGACTCAGCTCACGCTCGTAACCGGCACGCTGCCGTGGGGAATCGTGGCGGCGGATTTCAACAAGGACGGTGGACTCGATCTGGCCACCAACGATGGAACGCAAAGCGATACAGGCGGGGTAACCGTTGCGCTGAACGATCCCGTTGTCGGCTTGTTCCCAAGCGTTCTCAACTTCGGCCCGCAAAAGGTGGGCACCACCAGCAAACCGAAGAAAGGGACGCTGAGCAATCCAGGCGCGACGCCGCTACACGTAATCAGCATCATTGCAAGGGGCGACTTTGCCGAAACCAACAACTGCCCGGCGAGTCTCACCACCGGGAAACACTGCACCATCACTGTGACCTTTAAGCCCACACAGATGGGCAAACGCATCGGGAGCGTGACGATAAAAGACACAGCCCATACAAGCCCGCAAACGGTGAGTCTCACTGGAACAGGAACCTAGCGCGCGGTCGCATGGGAATGTGTGCGCGGGCGAGTTATAGCGTCAGCTGGGCTTATATTTGTTAGAGACCCAAGTAGGGATTGCTATCGACAACAGGCCTTTGCGCCTCAGGGCCGGGACTGGCTGGTTTCGGATTCTGGGCGGTTGACGGGCTCACCGGCAGTAATCCACCCTGGACGAAGGAACGAAGACTTGCCGCCCGAGAATTTGCTGATCAAGTGGCGAAGTCACGCGGGCTGCGGATTCAATTGTCAACCATGTGTTTGCTCTTACACTTACGTTTCAATCGTGAATAATAAAGGAGGTTATCATTCACCAAAAGCCGTGCCCCAGCTAGAGAATTCCTCGTTCGACGAGGAGCGGTAGCAATCGAAGCAGCACAGGAGATAGACGCTGTTCTGCGTCTTCGCGATGTTCTCAAGAGCGAGTACAACGAACGGCTGAAGGGACGACCGCGCAATATTGCGTTGGAGAAGCGGAGGTCGGTGCTTGACGAGATGATGAGGCATAACTGGACCTTCCTGAGCAGCTAACCCGCAAATAGAATCAATCTGCGTGTGACCTGCCCCCCGAAAAATAGTCCAGCGGAAATGTGACTTCTCCATTTACGATGGCCCGCTCAGGGCCAGAGAGGAGGAGGCGTGCGCAAGAGTCGCTTTAACGAACACTCACCGAGCTCTTCAACCGCCGCCATTTTTGAGTCATCCACGAGCTCATCTTTCGGTCCGCTATTTCCCTTTTCCTCAAGATTAGAGAGAAAGCTGGTTTTGGTGTTGTGGTGGTGCCTGCGGCGGGAGGCGATCTCTTTGCGCGGCCGCGCGTTGTCGATGGCGCGCCATTCGGTCATCACATGGAAATTCGTCCCAATCTCGAAGAGTTCCTTCAGGAGGAGCGGCCGCGTTTCGCTCGGCAATTCCTTGAGAGTCAATACCTGTACCCAGTAGTCATCGAGTTGCAGATGGCCGCGGTGCGCCTCGATTTCCGAATCACAGAGCTGGAAGTCGAGATAACGGCTGCCATGCAAGCAAGAATTCATAATCTTAAAGGGGCCGAAATTGATGAAGCGCCGCAATGCGCGGAAGGCTTCTTCGGCCCCTAGCAGCAGGATCTCGACGAGATCGCTAAGCTGCCCAATCAAACTCAGGACTTTCTGCCGCAAGAGCAGATGATCGCGCTCGATCTGTGCGCGGAGAAATGTGCGTTGCTTATCTTGGGAGAAGAGCGCCCGTACATCGCGAAAGGAGCCGCCGATATCGGTTCGCAGCTTGGCAAGAGCTTGCCACAGCGTGCTCCTCGCATAACTGCCCTGGACCAGCACAATCCAGTACAGATCGATCAAGTACAACTTGTCCGCCTTGGACGCGAAGTAGGCCATTCGTTGATCGATAGCCGCCTTGACCAACGGATTGCAGTACTGTTGGTGGGGAATCGCAGGCTCATTAGTCTTGAATAGCACCTGGTGGACGCGCACGCGCGGATCGAAGGTCCGAAGAGCGGCCTCAAGGCGCTTCACGGCATGATCGCGGCTGGCATGGTCCAGGCTTTCGTAGTCGATGCCCTGGACGCGAAGAACCATGCCTAGATCGCCTGACTTGTCAGAAATGCCTCCTCGTCCCAGAAGCCATAGAGATTGATGTGCGCCTGTAGCGCTCCCGATTCCTTCCAGTCCTTCACGATTTCGCTCAACCTAAACATTTCGCCTGATCCTCACTTCCGTGGGTTCCCATTTCATCGGGTCATAGCGCGGCTTGAATTTGGCCGAATTCAGCAGTACCCGCAGAATCTCCGTGTCGTACTTGGTCGCCTGCTGCGCCGCGATCAAACCGACGATGAAGAGCAAAATTCCTCCCACGAGACTGTGCAGCAGGTTGAACACTCCAGCCCCCGAGAGCAGTGCGACGAAAAATAACCGTCGCTCGGCTCCCAGGATCGTCAGTGGCCGATTCATTACCTTGTAGACTCGGTTCGCGCGCATGGCTGGTTATCCAGGAAAAAGCCATGCCATGAAATTTACGGCACCCACGGCCATACCGATTCCGAACACAATGCCGGCAAAGACTCGCTTGGATTGGCCTTCCCCGAAGGCAAACATCAAGCCGCCAACAACGATCGCCACCAGGCTCAACCCGGTGGCGATCGGCCCCGTGAAAGCCGTTTTTAGGACGTTGACGGCGTTGTCCCACGGATCGCCGTTCTGCTGAGCGTAAGCAGGCGCGACAAGAAGACAAGCGGTACAAATACGAAAAAGTAGGTGGCGAAGTTTGGGCGGAATGATTTTCGATGCGAGTAGACGAGTCTTTTTCACTCGGAAGCTGTCCTATGTGCTCTTTTTTTGACGTGCAAATTGATTAAGTTCTCGGTGAGAGTAGGCGGCAAGCAAAGAAGAGTCCAAGACTTCTTCGTCGCGAATTGATAGCGGCACGCTATGAAAAAAAGCGGAGTTCCCTTTGAGGAAACCGCTAGATGGCCCTCCCGAAAGCCTCGAGATTTGAAGTCGTACAAGTGCTTTAGAATCTGGCGGAGAGAGTGGGATTCGAACCCGCCTGCAAACGTAAACTGAAGGACTTGCAGCGCACAGGTAGCGACCTAAAGCAACGTAAGTTCATGATAGACCATAGGGCGGGTTTCAGAGGGTTTCACATCTAGTCCGCGAGGACAGTTCTTTTGGAACCATCTACCGATATGCCGAAGCCGTCTGGAATCAACGCAATGATGATAGGGAAGTGTTTGATCCCTCGTCCGTCTAACATCATCGACCAAGTCGTAGTGCGCGTGCCTCTTTTCAATGCCCAACAGGGGCATTCCCTGTCCGTCGCGGAATGCGGGCATGCCTTTCCCGTCCCCATAAACAATGTTGTACTCGGGATACACATCTCCGTATTCGACCGGTCCATAGCTGGCCTGCGAACTATCTGAAAAGTGAATGAGTAACTGCCGTGCACTATCGGAGAGAGCTAGATACTCGATCTTAAGCGGCTGCTTTTCGATCAAGCATCGAAATGAATTGCCGAAGACAACGCCCCCGGCGCCACCTTCAACAGCAACCATTTCCTGGAATTCAACAGGAGCCGACCCATACCATTCCGGCACTCGCGTTTCATACGTTTCTTGTGGGCCCTGCTGGCAACTCGTTGTCTCGCACGCAGGAAAAGCGTACGATGCGCGAGGAGAATTTCGTGCCTTGTCTCGTGCTGATCGTCTTTCTCGCGTTTCCTCGGATCGCACTCGTGCTGTTGTTCCTCTTCTCGAATTACCTGCAACGAGCGTACCACGGGGTAATATTGATTTTGCTCGGGTTTATGTTCTTACCTCTGACAACGTTGGCGTATGCGTGGATCGTGAATACTCGACAGCCTATCGCGGGCATTAATTTGGTGATTCTGATTGTCGCGGTTGTGATTGACCTCGGCGGCCTAAGCCATGGCGAATATCGTCGACGGAGACGGTGGGTAGATTAGCTCATATGGGACTTAACTCTTGGGGCTAGTGGCCTGTCGCAGTGAGTTCGTTACTGCGGATGCGGCGGGTGGGGTCGGAATATTTCCACTGGATGGGCCGAGCATTGGCGAAGTAGGCATTGATGTAGCGGCGGAGTTTGCGAGCCAAGTCGGGAACCGAGGTGAAGATGCCCCGTGCGATGACCTCGCGTTCGATCTTGGCGAACCAGATCTCGACCTGATTGAGCCAGGAAGAGTAAGTAGGCGTGAAGTGAAACCGGACGCGCGGATGTTGTTGGAGGAACTCGCGGACCGCTTGCGTTTTGTGCGCGGAGAGATTGTCGAGGATGATGTGAATCTGTTGCCGAGGCGGGCACAAGGATACGACCTCTTGCAAAAAGGCGACGAACTCGCGGCTGGTATGGCGGGCAGCGGTTTTGCCGTGGACGCGACCGGTGGCGGTATTCAGCGCTGCATAT
>Ga0116217_10002470_pt1 | contig 17198 bp, 10 predicted proteins | sample Sb_taG_6_FD_89697 | JGI IMG/M metagenome (GOLD analysis project Ga0116217, IMG submission 89697) | Peat soil microbial communities from Weissenstadt, Germany - Sb_50d_4_PS metaG | ecosystem: Environmental > Terrestrial > Soil > Wetlands > Peat | place: Germany: Weissenstadt | collected 2010-09-21 | reverse complement strand
CATTGAAACCGTCGATCTCGACGTCTTGCTCGATCCGACGGCGACCGTCGTCCGCGCCAAGCTCAAAGTTAGGCCCAACGGCGCCGGCACGCCGGCACCGCTGATCCTCGATGGCGAGGAGCTTAAGCTCCGTTCGCTCGCGCTCGACGGCAAGCCGCTGCCGGACGGCAACTTCATCGCTACGCCCGACGGCCTCACCATCGCGCAGCCGCCACAGCGGCCGTTTACGCTGGAGATCGAAACCGTCATCGACCCCGCGGCCAATACTCAACTTATGGGGCTTTACCGTGCCGGCGCCACCTACTGCACGCAGTGCGAGGCTGAAGGGTTCCGCCGTATCACCTATTTCCTCGACCGACCGGACGTAATGGCGGTCTACACCACGCGCATCGAGGCCGACAAAGCGGAAGCGCCGGTGCTGCTCTCCAACGGCAATCTGGTCGCCGCGGGCGACGTGCCGGGCACCAATCGTCATTTCGCGGTGTGGCACGATCCGTTCAAGAAGCCCTGCTATTTGTTCGCGCTGGTCGGAGGCAATCTGGCGCGCGTCGTCGATACTTTCACGACCATGTCCGGCCGCAAGGTCACGCTCGCCATCTATGTCGAGCCGGGCAAGGAGGACCGCTGTTACTACGCCATGGACAGCCTCAAGCGCGCCATGCGCTGGGACGAGACGGCATTCGGCCGCGAATACGATCTCGATATTTTCATGATCGTCGCCGTCTCCGCCTTCAACATGGGGGCGATGGAGAACAAGGGGCTCAACGTCTTCAACGACAAATACGTGCTCGCTTCGCCCGCGACCGCGACCGATACCGACTACGCCCATATCGAGGCGGTGATCGCCCACGAATATTTCCACAACTGGACCGGCGACCGCATCACCTGCCGCGACTGGTTTCAGCTTTGCCTGAAGGAAGGCCTCACCGTTTTCCGCGACGAGGAATTTTCCGCCGACCAGCGCTCGCGCGCGGTGGAAAGAATCAGCGATGTGCGGGCGCTGCGTTCGCACCAATTCGTCGAGGATGCTGGACCGCTGGCGCATCCGGTGCGGCCCGGACTCTATCACGAGATCAACAACTTCTACACCACCACCGTCTACGACAAGGGCGCCGAGGTGGTGCGCATGATCAAGGTCCTGCTCGGACCCGATCTGTTTCGCCAGGGCATGGACCTCTATTTCGAGCGGCATGACGGCGAGGCGGCGACCGTCGAGCAATTCGTTCAATGTTTTGCCGACGTGAGCCGCCGCGATTTCTCGCAGTTCATGCTTTGGTACACCCAGGCCGGCACGCCGGACGTCGTGGTCACGCCGCACTACGATCCGCGGGCGAACACCTACCGGCTCGATATCGCGCAATCCGTTCCGCCGACGCCGGGCCAGCCGAATAAAGCGCCGATGCTGATCCCGCTGGCGCTCGGGCTCGTCGGCAAAAATGGCCGCGACCTCCCGCTCATGCTCGACGGCAAGCCGCTGGCGCGCGCCGTGATCGAAGTGAAGGCGCCGAGCCAAAGTTTCGTTTTCACCGGCCTCGCCGAACAGCCAATCCCCTCGCTCAACCGTAGTCTCTCCGCGCCGATCAAGCTTGCGCTGCCCATCGAGCCCGACGATCTGCGTTTTCTCGCCGCACACGATTCCGACCCGTTCAATCGCTGGCAGGCGGTGCAGACGCTAGCGATGTCGCTTCTCACCGCAAACGTCGCCGCCTTGCGCTGCGACGCCCGGGCGCGCGAGGACGACGGGCTGATGGCTGCTCTCGACGCCAGCCTCGACGACGGCAAGCTCGAGCCCGCATTCGTGGCGCTGACGCTGACGCCGCCGAGTGAGGCCGACGTCGCCCGCGAGATCAGCCGCGACGTCGATCCCGACGCAATTTTCGCCGCGCGGGCGCATTTGCGCGCGGCAATCGGCCGGCGGCTCGGCGCGGCTCTGGCGAACGCCTACCGGCGCATGATCACGCCCGGCCCCTACCAGCCGGATGCGCAGAGCGCGGGACGGCGCGCGTTCAAGAATGTCTGCCTTGGCCTTCTGGCGGCGACCGAGCAGAGCGAGGCGATCGCGCTGACGCTAACCCAATATCGCGGCGCCGACAACATGACCGACCGCATGGCGGCATTGGAAACCCTCGCGCTCTACGACCGCCCCGAGCGTGCACAGGCGTTGGAGGATTTCTACGCACGTTACACGGACGATCCGCTGATCATCGATAAATGGCTCTCCTTGCAAGCGGCAATTCCGGAACCGGCGACGCTTGACCGCGTGCGCGCGCTGACCTCGCACCCGGCGTTCTCCATGGCCAATCCCAATCGGGTGCGGGCGCTGATCGGCTCGTTCGCGCAAGTCAATCACACCCAGTTCAACCGCAGCGATGGCGCCGGTTACGATTTCGTCGCCGACACCGTGCTCACGCTCGACCCGAAAAATCCGCAGGTGGCGGCGCGGCTGATGGGCGCGTTCCGTTCCTGGCGCGCGCTGGAAACGCGCCGCCGTGCGCGGGCGGAAGCGACATTGCGCCGGGTCGCTGCGGCGCCGACGCTGTCGCGCGACGTCGGCGACATCGTCGCCCGCACGCTCGCGGAAAGCTGACGCGAAGCGGCGCTTTCGGCCACCTCTTTGATTTGACTCGCACTTTGCGACAGCCCGCTGGCGTGTCAAAAAGCCGTGGATAATCCTTAAAAAATTATTGACTCCGGACTCTCGACAAATCAGCGCGCATCGATTCTTATCGGAGTGATTCGGGAAGAGATGCGGCAGTAATTCCTTCCGCTCGCGGGTGCAGGGGACGTTCCGAAACGGAGGCAGGCATGGCGCGCGCCGACACGGCGAGTGCGTCTCTACGATCGGATTCGATCCAGGGCCTTGCAAAATCGATTGCCAAGCCCACCTACCGCCGCCTGCTGAGCGCCGAGCCGCTGCTGCGCCGCGCCGTCCCGGCTCTCATCATCGCCTTTCTGATAACCATCTGCGTCGGCGCCGTCGTGCAGATACTCGAGCAGCGCCGGCAAGTCCTGCTGCAAGCGCGGCACGCCATCGAGGCGCTCGCCGACGAACTTGCCATCGAGCTCAACCAGGCGGCGCGTGAGGGCAGAGGCAATTCCGCGCGCAACAATGCGGCGTTGGAACGGGCGATGCCGGCATGGGCGATCGCCGGAGCCCGCTCGATCGTCGTTGCAGATGCCGAAGGCGCGATCGTCGCCTCCATCCCGAGCGATCCACAGAAGCTCGGCCGCCGCATCCTCGACGTGCTCGGGCCGGCGCAGCCGCTGACCACCTTCGGCGCCGCCGCCGGCACGTTGGAAATCACGCTGCCCGACGGCGCCGACGCTTTGGCGACGGTGCGCACATTGCGCAATCCGCTCGGCGTCGTCGCCGTGGTCGAGACGGCAAGCGACGCGCTTGCGGGCTGGCGATCGGCCACCGCGCTCACGGTCACGCTCTCCGCCACCACCGGCTTCGTCGTGCTCATTCTCGGTTTCGCCTTCCATTGGCAGGCGACGCGCGCGCGCGAAGCCGATCTTATCCACGACACCGTGCGCGGCCGCATCGATACCGCGCTCAACCGCGGCCGCTGCGGACTGTGGGACTGGGACCTGGCGCGCGGCCGCGTATTCTGGTCGCGCTCGATGTTCGACATTCTCGGCCTGCCGGCGAAGGACGACCTGCTCCGCTTCGGCGAGCTCAACGCGCTGGTACATCCGGACGATATCGACCTATATGCGCTCGCCCGGCAGCTCGCCGATTCCGAGGTGCAATCGATCGACCACGCATTTCGCATGCGCCACGCCGACGGCCGCTGGCTATGGCTGCGCGTGCGCTGCGAACTGGCGCGCCAGGAGGGCGAAGCGGGGCTGCACCTCATCGGAATAGCCGTCGACGTGTCGGAACAGAAGAACCTGGTTGAGAGGACGACGGCGGCGGATTTGCGCCTGCGCGACGCCATCGAGACCATTCCGGAAGCCTTCGTGCTGTGGGACGCCGACAATCGGCTGGTGCTGTGCAATTCGAACTTTCAGGAATTGCACCGCCTGCCCGACGAAGCGGTGGCGGCGGGCACGCCCTACGAAGCGGTCGTGGCCGCGGGAAGAAAGCCGATCATCCGCACCACCATCGTCAACGAGGACGGCCAGCCGCAAGGCGCGCGGACATTCGAAGCGCAACTCAACGACGGCCGCTGGATGCATATCAGCGAACGCCGCACTAAAGATGGCGGCTATGTTTCGGTCGGCACCGACATCACGAAAATCAAGCAGCATGAACAGAAGCTCCTCGATGGCGAGAAGCGGCGGATCGCAACCATCAACGATCTGCGGCACTCGCAGCAGGCGCTGGAGCGTCAGACCGGAGAACTTGCCGACTTGGCGGGCAAATACGCGGAGGAAAAAACCCGCGCCGAGGAAGCCAATCAGGCCAAGTCGAAATTCCTGGCCAATATGAGCCACGAGCTGCGCACCCCGCTCAACGCCATTATCGGCTTCTCCGAGATCATGGAATCGGGAATGTTCGGGCCGCTGGGGGCGGGAAAATATACCGAATATTCGCGCGACATTCGCGAAAGCGGCCAGTATCTGCTCGACGTCATCAACGATATCCTCGACATGTCGAAGATCGAGGCTGGCGGCATCCATCTCAATCCGGAGTCGGTCGAACTCGATCGTATCCTCGCCGATTGCGTGCGCGTGGTGCTGGGGCGGGCCAATGAAAAACGCCTGCGGTTGAATTCTCACATTGCCGCAGGCGTTACGCTCGCCGCCGATCGGCGCGCGCTCAAGCAGATCGTGCTCAATCTTCTCTCGAACGCGGTGAAGTTTACGCCCGACGGCGGTGCGGTGAGCGTCCACGGGCGGGTGCGCGGCGGCATGGTCACCATCGCCATCGCCGACACCGGCATCGGCATCCCGAACGACGCGCTGGGCAAGCTCGGAAGGCCGTTCGAGCAGGTCGAAAGCCAGTTGACCAAGCGGCACCAGGGATCGGGGCTCGGGCTTGCCATCGCCAAGTCGCTCGCCGAGCTGCATGGCGGCGCGATGCGCATCCGCTCGACCCTCGGCGCCGGCACCACCGTGGTCGTGCGCCTGCCGCTCGCGGCGGCGGTGGCGCGCGAGGCGGTGCATGAAGCGGGCGACCTCGCTCCCCTCTCCGTGGCAAGCTGACGCCCGACCTTGCTGCCAGGTTGCCGCGACTATAGATGAACGGCTGCGCCGATCGCATATTGGACAGCCTTGCATGCCGCAGAACATCACCACCGGTTATCGGGCGTTGGTCGATGCCGCCCAGCGCGAGATCGAAACTCTCACCGTCGAGCAGGCTATCGCGCTGCACGGGCGCGACGACGTGACCTTTGTCGATATTCGCGATATCCGCGAGCTTGAGCGGGAGGGCCGCGTGCCCGGCGCGTTTCACTGCCCGCGCGGCATGCTCGAATTCTGGATCGATCCGCAAAGCCCGTACTACAAGCCGATCTTCGGCGAGGACAAGCGCTTCGTGTTTTTTTGCGCCGGCGGCTTGCGTTCGGCGCTGGCCGCGCAAACGGCGCAGCGCATGGGGCTTCGTCCCGTCGCCCATATCAAGGGCGGCTTCGGCGCCTGGCACAGGGCCAATGGCCCGACGGAGCCGCCGAAGCCGAAGGCCTAAGGCGCCTTCCCCAAAATCCGCACGAAGCACTCGCGCACCTGGCGCTGCGTTTCCACGACGTGGGCCTGCAGCGCGGGGAAATCCGGCAAATCGGCCGCGCGCGCGAGCAGCGACAGCACGCCTGCGCTCGCGGTTTGCGGATCGAACACTCCAGGCAGACAAAGCCGCAAGATCTGCGTCAGTTCGTGGAACAGCAGCACCGCCGGGCGCAGCACGGCGGCATCCTCGGGCTTGAGCACGCCGGCGCGCGCCGCCTTCTCCAGCATCCGCGCCGTCGAGGTGTCGAGGGTATCCGGTGCCGCGGCGGCGTGGACGAGCTGGAGATATTGGGCGATGAACTCGATATCGACCAGCGCGCCGACGGCGTATTTGAGGTCCCACAGATTGGCGTCGCCCTTCTCCTTGGCGATCGCCGCACGCATCTCGACGACGTCGGCGGCGACCGCGCGCGCCTCGCGCTTTCGCCGCAGAACGTCGTGGATTGCCGCCTCAACGCGCGCGGCAAAGGCCGGCGAAGCGGAGACGACGCGCGCGCGCGTCAGCGCCATGTGTTCCCAGGTCCAGGCTTCGCGCTCCTGGTAGCCGACAAAGCCCTCGATATGCGTCGCCAGCGGCCCGGAGCGTCCGGAAGGCCGCAACCGCATATCGACCTGATAGAGCACGCCGTAATTGGTCTGCACCGTGAGCGCGCTGATCAGCCGCTGCGTCAGCCGCGCGAAATACTGCGCGCCATAAAGCGGACGCTTACCGTCGGAATTTGGATGCTCGGCGTCGAAGTCGTAAACGACGATGAGATCGAGATCGGAGTTCGCGGTCATTTCGCGGGCGCCGAGGCGGCCGAGCGCCAGGATCGCGGTCTCCTGGCCGCGCACGCGCCCGTGCGTCGCGGCGAAATCGGCCTCGACGCGGGCGTGCAGCGCGCGGATCAGCACGTCAGCGAGGCCGGCGAATACCTCGCCCGCTTGCTCGGCGGACAACGAGCCGGAGAGGATGCGGGCACCGATCAGGAACATATGCTCCTGGCCGAACAGGCGAATGGCGTCCAGCACATCCTCGTAGCCGCGCGTCTCGCCGAGCGCGCGCGCGAGCTCCGCTTCGAGGCGCTTCGGCTCCGGCAGAGCGCCGAAAAAGCTGGGATCGATCAAGGGATCGATGACGTGCGGGTTCTGCGCGAGAATGTCGGCGAGCCGCGGTGCGACGCCGAGGATGAGCGCGATGAAGCGGATAAGCTCGGGATTTTGCCGCAGCAACGAAAGCAGGCGCCCGCCGGCCCGCAAACCGGCGAGAAACCGGTCGAAGGCGGCAAACGCGGCATCCGGATTTTCCGCGCGCGAGAATTGGTCGATGATGACCGGGGCAAGTTCAGTGAGATTCTTGCGCGCCTGCTCGCCGCGCAGCGCCGGATAACGGGCCGTATGCCAGCGGCGCACGGCGGCGGCAATTTCTCGCGGCTGCCGAAAACCCATTTCCGCCAGACGATCGAGCGTCTCGCGCGCGTCGTCGCCGTCACCTTCCGCGAACGACAGGTTCTGGCGCTCGGCGAGCAAGGCCGGTGCACTTTCGAATAATCTGACGTAATGCTTCTCGACCGCGCGCAGATGCGTCAGCAAAGCCGCGGCGAATGCGTCACGGTCGGCGAACCCGAGAAAGCGCGCAAACCGGCCGAGCGCTTCGGCGTCGGCGGGAAGCGTGTGCGTTTGCTCGTCGGCCAGCATTTGCAGGCGATGCTCGACCCGGCGCAGGAATTCATAAGCCGCCGTCAGGGCGTCGCGCGCCGCGGCATCGATCCAGCCGCCGGCGGCGAGCGCGGCAAGCGTGGCGACCGTCTCGCGGCCGCGCAGGTTGGTATATCGCCCGCCGGCGATGAGCTGCTGGGTCTGCACGAAAAACTCGATCTCGCGGATGCCGCCGCGGCCGAGCTTGATGTTGTGGCCTTCGACGGTGATTTCGCCATGGCCGCGGTAGGCGTGGATCTGCTGCTTCATGGCGTGAACATCGGCGACCGCGGCGTAATCGAGGAATTTGCGCCAGATGAATGGCGACAGGTCGCGCAGAAGCTTTTCGCCGGTGGCGATATCGCCGGCGCAGGGCCGCGCCTTGATCAGCGCCGCGCGCTCCCAGTTCTGGCCACGGCGTTCGTAATAATCGAGCGCGGCTTCCGTGGAGATCGCGATCTGCGTGGAGGACGGGTCGGGGCGAAGCCGCAAATCGACGCGAAAGACATAGCCGTCGGCCGTGCGCTCCTGCAGAAGCTTCACCAGATCGCGCGTCAGCCGCACGAAAAACGGCGTCGGCTCGACGTCGGGCGCCAACGCCGGCGTGGCGTGATCGAAAAACACCATGAGGTCGATGTCGCTGGAGAAGTTCAGCTCATAGCCGCCCATTTTGCCCATCGCCAGCACGACGTAGCCGGAACCCGCTTCGGGGTTTTGCGGATCGCCCGGACGGAGTTTTTTGCGCACAACCGCCTCGCCGAGCAGGTGGCGGACGGAAAGGCCGAGCGCCGTCTCGGCGACTTCGGTCAGCGCCGCCGTCACGCGCGCGACCGGCCAAACGCCGCCGATATCGGCGAGCGCGATCAGGAGCGCCGCGTCCGCTTTCATGCGGCGCAGGACGCGCATCAGGACAGCCGAGCCGCGCGCTGGCGCAGCGGCTTCGCGCGCGTTGTCGATAAGCGCCGCAAGCTCCTTCTCCGGATCGCTGCCAAAGAGGGAAAGCGCGCGCGACGGATCGGCCTCGAGGAGTTCCCAGAGGTAGGGCGCCGTTTCGGCAATCGCACCGAGGACGTTGGCGAGCGGCGGATGTTGAGTGACCAGAGCCGCGAGCGCGCGACCCGCGGCGCTGCGCGCGATTCCGGCGAGCCATTGGCGCAAACGCGCGCGCCCTTGCGCTGACGGACGCGGCAGGGCGCCAGCCAGCCACCGGACCAATGCTCTATCGTCGAGCTTTTTGCGCGGCCCTTTGGCGGGCGCCGGCCGCCGCATCAGGTCCCCGCCGGTCCCGCGCGCGGCAGGTCGATGACGCTGCGTAAACCGGGCCGATTGTCTTCGAGTTTAAGCTCGCCGCCATGCAGCCGTGCGACCGCCGACGCAAGGCTCAAGCCCAGCCCCGATCCCGGCTGCGAGCGGCTTTGCTCGAGCCGCACGAAGCGCTCGACCACGCGCCCGCGATCGGCATCGGCGATACCGGGACCGCGATCCGCCACGGTGAGCACGATGCGGTCGCCCTCGGCGCCGGCTTTGACCACGATCTCGGCCGGCTCACCGTTGACTTTGCTCGCGTCTGGTCCGGCATATTTGATGGCGTTATCGATGAGATTGGCCAGCGCCTGGCTCACCAGCTCGCGATTGCCGCGCACCGGGGCGGCTGCCGGCGCCTCGACCTTGAGCGCCAGCCCTTTCTGGTCGGCGAGCGGCTCGTACAACTCACCGACATCGCGGACGATCTCGGCGGCGTCGAACTCCGTCATATTGTCGCGCGCCTGTCCGGATTCGGCGCGCGCGATCATCAACAGGGCGTTGAAAGTGCGGATCAGCTCGTCGGATTCGGCGATGGTGGCTTCCAGCGCGGCGCGATATTCGCCCTCGCCTTTGGCGGTGCGCAGCGCCTGCTCACACCGGTTGCGCAAGCGCGTCAATGGCGTCTTCAAATCGTGGGCGATGTTGTCGGTGACTTCCTTGAGACCACCCATGAGCGCCTCGATACGCTCAAGCATGGCGTTGAGGTTGCCGGCGAGACGGTCGAGCTCGTCGCCGGTGCCGGCGATCGGCAGGCGTCCGGCGAGGTCGCCTGCCATGATGGTCTGCGCCGTCTCGGTCATCGCATCGATGCGCTTGAGCACGCGGCGGCTGACGAAGAAACCGCCGGCAAGCCCAAGCACGACCACCAGCGCGAACGACCAGCGTCCGGCATTAGCGATGATGCCGTAGATGCGCTCGCGCTCTTCGAGGTCGCGCCCGACCAGCAGGCGGAAGCCGCCCGGCAGCTCCACGACCTGCACCATCGCCCGATGCTCCACGTCGTCGGGCGCTTCGATGCGGCGATAGGAGGTTTCGATCCAGCCCGGATGGTCGAGCGCGCCCGGGGCCAGCGCCGCGACGTTGCCGGCCAGCGCCTCCCCGGTCGGCGTCGTCACCAGGTAAAGGTTCGACCCCGGCCGCCGCGAACGCAGGTCGATGAACAGCACCAATCCGCGGATGCCGGCCTCGGCGTATTGCTCGCGCAGCCGGGTGACTTCGGCGGTGACCGTGCGCGTGATCTGCTCGGTAATGAGTCGCCGCGTGTTGAGCGCGAAGTAGCCCAGCAGCGACACGGCGAAAATGATGAAGATCAAAAGATAAACGAGCGTCAGCTGAAACGCCGTCGTGCGCAGAAGTTTTCCCAGCGCAGTCACGTCAGATGCTCTCCCGCTGCAAGCGCAGCTCGCTTTCCGAGAAGTCGTCCTCCCAGAATTCGAGGGAGGCGCGTTGGTCGGCGCCGCGATGAGTCGCCTCGCGATGGCGGATGACAAAGTCGCGCCGCGAGGAAAGATGCTGCGTTGCTTGAAGTCATTGGGATCTTCCGGCCAGAATAAACGTGGTTTTCCTGTTGACAAGAAGTTGGGCTCGCTCCCCTCTCTGCCTGATCCTTTGCCAGACTAGCTACCCGGACGCCAATGAAAAACAGGAAAGGTTGAGCATCGTATCATGGGACCGCTCGCCGGCTTTCGTATCGTCGAGTTCGCCGGCATCGGCCCGGGGCCGTTCGCCGCGATGCTCTTTGCCGATCTGGGCGCCGACGTCATCCGGCTGGACCGGCTGACGGCGAGCGGGCTGGGTGTGGACATGCCGGCACACTTCAATTTGCTGGCCCGCTCGCGACCCTCCGTGGCACTCGATCTGAAACATGCCGACGGAATTGCCCTCGCCGGCGACCTCGTCGCCAAGGCCGACGCGCTGATCGAAGGGTTCCGCCCGGGCACCATGGAACGTCTCGGGCTCGGGCCCGACGAGGCACTCAGGCGCAATCCGCGTCTTGTTTACGGGCGCATGACCGGATGGGGGCAATCGGGTCCGCTGGCGCAAGCCGCCGGACACGATCTCAATTATCTCGCTTTGGCCGGCGCGCTGCACGCTATCGGCCGCGCCGGGTCGAAACCGACGCCGCCCCTGAACCTGGCGGCGGATTTCGGCGGCGGCGCGCTTTATCTCGCCTTCGGCATGGCCTGCGCCATGGTGGAGGCGCAGCGCTCGGGCAAGGGCCAAGTTGTCGACGCGGCGATGACCGAGGGCGCGGCATCGCTGATGACCATGTTTTACGGCCTCTACGCCGCCGGCATGCACAAACTCGAACGCGGAACCAATCTGCTCGATACCGGATCGGCGATCTATGAGACCTACGAATGCGCGGACGGCCGCTTCGTCTCGATCGCCCCGATCGAGCTGAAATTCCGCGAAGTGCTGTTCGCGCGGCTCGGTCTTCCCACCACCACCGATGACGGCGCTAGTCTGCGCGGCAAGTTGGAAGCCCTGTTCAAGACCCGCACCAGGGACGAATGGTGCGCGCTGCTGGAAGGCACCGACGCCTGCTTTGCGCCGGTTCTCTCCATGGCCGAGGCGCCGCGTCATCCGCACAACGTCGCCCGCGGCTCCTTCGTCGAGGTCGACGGCGTCATCCAGCCGAGTCCGGCGCCGCGGTTTTCCCGCACGCCCTCCGCGCGGCCGACACCGCCGCAGGAGCAAGGCGGAGGAACCCGCTCGGCGCTCGCGGCCTGGGGTATTACGGGTGAGCGGATCGAGACGCTACTCGCGCGCGGCGCGCTCGCGGAAGCGCCAGGGCAAAAGGGCAAGGCTCAGTCATCCTGAAGCGGCCGCGCGGCGCGCCTCGGCTTTGCCCGCGATGACGGACTACTTCGCCTCGTCGCGGATCATGTAGCCGGCGCCGCGCACGGTATGCAGGAGCGGTTGCGCGAAGCCCTTGTCGATCTTGGAGCGCAGCCGCGAAATGTGCACGTCGATGACGTTGGTCTGCGGGTCAAAATGATAGTCCCACACATTTTCCAGGAGCATGGTGCGGGTAACGACCTGGCCGGCGTGGCGCATCAGATATTCGAGAAGGCGGAATTCGCGCGGCTGCAGCTGCAGCTCCTGCCCGGCGCGGCTGACCTGGTGCGAAAGCCGGTTGAGCTCGAGATCGGCGACGCGATAAAGCGTCTCCTCGCCGCGGCTGCCGCGACGCCGCGCCAACGCCTCGATGCGCGCCAGCAATTCCGAGAATGCGTAAGGCTTGGCGAGGTAATCGTCGCCGCCGGTGCGCAGGCCCTTGACGCGATCGTCGACCTGGCCGAGCGCGGAAAGGATCAGCACCGGCGTCTCCACCGACTTCGCCCGCAGCGCGCCGATGACCGACAGCCCGTCGAGCTTCGGCAGCATGCGATCGACGATCAAAACGTCGTACTGGCCGTCGAGCGCGAGCGCCAGGCCTTCCTCGCCGTCGGTAGCGCGGTCGGCGACATGGCCGACCTCACGGAACGCCTTGACCAGATAATCAGCGGCGTCGCGGTCGTCTTCGATAATGAGAAGGCGCATGGTCGATCGCCGTACCGAGATCGCAGCGGGCAGACCCGGCTGGGTGGCTTGCTGGCCGATGATATCGTTTTGCACGGCGCACCAGGCAACTAGATGGCGGGAAAAGCGAGGGGGTGGCGAGTTTTTAATTCGCCACCCCCTCAACCGACTCTACTCCGGCGGGGGCGACGGATGCCGGGAGGCAGAGTTGGTATTGGTGGGGACGGGCCCTGCGGCCCGCCCCCAGGGTACGCCCGCCAGCGGGGGCGACGGATGCCGGCGGATCGCCCCATTACAAGCTCAGGCGTTGCCGAGCGGCAGCGCGACGAAGCGCGTGCCTTCGCCCGACTTCACCCGAAACAGCACAGCGTGTTTGCCCTCCTTGCGGGCGTCCGCGAGTTGCTTGCGAACTTCCGCCGGGTTGGTGACCGACTTGCCGCCGACGTCGAGGATGACGTCGCCGACCTGGAAGCCGTGATCGGCGGCGACGCCGCTTGGATCGACCCCGGTGACGAGCACACCTGCGCCTTCGGCGCCGGTGGCCTTGCCAAGCGTCAGGCCGAGTTTCGGCATGTCGTTATCGGCACCGGGATGCTGGCCTTCCTGATTGGAGGCTTGATGCTCGCTCGGCAGCGTGCCGAGCGTCAGCGTCACGGTCTTCTCCTGCCCCTGATGGACCAGGTTGAGCTTGACCGCGGTGCCGGGCGCCATAGTGCCGATCCGGCGCGCGAGCTCGCGGGCGTCGGCGATGGAGTTGCCGTCGACTGCGGTGATGACGTCGCCGCTTTCGATTCCGGCCTTGGCCGCGGGGCTGTCGGGCTGCGGCTCGGAGACCAACGCGCCCGCGGCTTTCTTCAAGCCGAGGCCGTCGGCGATATCAAGGGTCACCGGCTGGATCTGCACGCCGATCCATCCACGGGTGACGCTGCCCTTCTCGCGCAATTGCGCGATCACGGTCTTCACCGTGTCGGAGGGAATGGCGAAGGCGATGCCGACAGAGCCGCCGGAGGGCGAGAAGATGGCGGTATTGACGCCGATGACATTGCCATCGACGTCGAAGGTCGGACCGCCGGAATTGCCCTTGTTGACCGGCGCGTCGATCTGGATGAAGTCGTCATAAGGACCAGCGCCGATATCGCGACCGCGGGCGGAAACGATACCGGCGGTCACGGTGCCGCCGAGCCCGAACGGATTGCCCACCGCGAGCACCCAGTCGCCGACGCGCGGACTTGCATCGGCAAGCTTCACATAGGGAAAGTCCTTGTCGTCGACCTTGATCAAAGCCAGATCGCTGCGCGGGTCGGTGCCGATGACCTTGGCGCTGTAAATTTTGCCGTCATCGGTCGTGACCTGCACGTTATCGGCTTTCTGCACGACGTGATTGTTGGTCACGGCATAACCGTCGGCGGTGATGAAGAAGCCGGAGCCTTGACCGGTGATGACCTGATGGCCGCCTTCACCGCCGTTGGGCATGTCGAAGCGGCGGAAGAAACGCTCCATCGGCGACCCCGGTGGGAACGGATTCTCGTCATTACTCAGCGAGGAACTGGCCGGCCGGTCGATCTTGACCCGGACCGAGATCACCGCCGGTTTGACCTTGGCGACGATGTCGGCGAAGCCGACGGGATGTTGCGGGAGCTTCTGCGCTTCCTGCGACAGGTTTTGCGCGTATGCCGGGCCAGCGAAGAACGCTGCATCGGGCGCGAGGCTGGGCGCGACGAAGAACGCCGCGGCGCCAAGACCCGCGATCGTTGTCGCCAGGAGCCCAAAGCGCCGGGCGGATAGAACGCCGCGCGCGGGTTGTTGATTACCGTTCATTACCGTCTCCAAATGAGTTGTCCGTCTCGCAACGGAAGGTGCCCGAGGCCCCGCCTTTGCCCGTGAATGTGGGACGGCCCGCCTTACCGCGCTCTGTCGGCCGGATTAAAAATTGGTAATGACCGGTGGAACTTTGCTCGGGCGCCGCTAGCCCGGCGCTGGCGCTAGTTTCCCTCGCGCAAGAGGGCGGACAGCCGGCTTTCTTCGGCCGGCGTCAGATTGGCCGTCTCCTCGGCCGCCGCACGCCGGCGCCGCCTGACGACGACGGCGATCATGGCGATACCGACGAGCAGCGCCGCCGGCGGCAGGCCCCACAATATGGCGGTGTGCCAGGAGAGCGGCGGACGCAGCAGCACGAATTCGCCGTAACGGGCGACGAGAAAATTAAGAATCTGCGCGTCGCTGTCGCCGGCCCTCAGCCGCTCGCGCACCAACACGCGCAGATCGTGCGCCAGCGGGGCCGCCGAATCGTCGATCGATTCGTTTTGGCACACCATGCAGCGTAGCTCTTTGGAAATGGCACGCGCGCGCGCCTCGAGCGCCGGGTCGGAAAGCATCTCATTCGGCTCGACGGCGTGCAGCGGCAACGAATTCAGCAGCAGCAAAAACAGCGCCGCAAAAAAGATCGCCGGAGAAAGATGCCCGCGATTGACGCCCACCGCGATCACTCCGCCGCCAGAAATGCCGCTCGCGCGCTCGCCGGCCGCGGCGCGCCCACGCGCAACCGCCGGTCCGAAAGCGACAGCGCTCCGCCGACAAACATAATCAGCGCGCCGAGCCAGATCATCACCACCTGCGGCTTGAAATAGAGGCGCACGGGAACCGAGCCGTCGGGATTCGGGTCGCCGAGCGACAGATAGAGCTGACTGACGCCGCGCGTCATCAGCGCCGCTTCGGTGGTCGCCATGTTGCGCGTCGGAAACGTGCGCCGGCTCGGCTCCATCGTGCCCACCAAGTCGCCGTTGCTGCGGCGCACGGTGAAATGGCCGACGAGATCGCGATAGTTCGGCCCCGGGCGGTTGAACAGTCCTTCGAAAGTGAGCCGGTAATGGGCGATGTCGATCGCGCCGCCGGGCTTCAGCGCGGCGATGCGCTCCGATCCCCAGGCAGTCACCGCGACGATGCCCATGAGCGTGACGCCCATGCCAAAATGCGCGAATGCCGTGCCCCAGGCCGAACGCGGCAGTCCGACTGCCCGCCGCAAGGCCGCGCCAAGCGGGATGCGCAGGAACAGCGTGCGCTCGGCAAGATCGATCAGCGCGCCGGCCATCACGAAGATCGCAAGGCCGACGCCGAACGGCGCCAGCACCGGACCGCCGTGTTGCAAGGCAAATCCGGCGGCGATCGCCACTGCGGCCAGCATCGCCGCGGCCAGCAGGCGCTGCGTGGCGCCGAGGAGGTCGCCGCGTTTCCATCCGAGAAGCGGCCCGAACGGCATGACCACGAACAGCGGCAGAAACAGCGGACCGAAAGTCAAATTGAAGAACGGCGGCCCGACCGAGATCTTCTCACCGGTCAACGCCTCGAGCGCAAGCGGATAGAGCGTGCCGACAAAGACGGTCGCGCAGGCGCAGGTGAGGAACAGATTGTTGATGACCAGCGCGCCCTCGCGCGAAATCGGCGCGAACAATCCACCCTGCTTGAGTAACGGCGCGCGCCACGCATAGAGCGCGAGCGCCCCGCCGATGAAGGCGACGAGTATGGCCAGGATGAAGATGCCGCGCCTTGGATCGATGGCGAATGCATGCACCGAGGTGAGCACGCCGGAACGCACCAGGAAAGTGCCGATCAGCGACAGCGAGAAAGCGAGGATGGCAAGCAGGATAGTCCAGACTTTCAGCGCGCCGCGCTTTTCCATCACGACGGCGGAATGCAGCACCGCCGTGCCGGCGAGCCAGGGCATCAGCGAAGCGTTCTCCACCGGATCCCAAAACCAGAAACCGCCCCAACCGAGCTCGTAATAAGCCCAGTATGAACCGCCGGCGATGCCGAGCGTCAGGCACATCCAGGCGCCGAGCACCCACGGCCGCACCCAGCGCGCCCAGGCGGCGTCGATGCGTCCTTCGAGCAGCGCCGCGATGGCGAACGAAAAGGCGATCGAGAAACCGACATAGCCGAGATAGAGCAGCGGCGGATGGAAGGCGAGCCCCGGGTCTTGCAGGACCGGATTGAGATCGCGGCCCTCGAACGGCGCGTCGGCGATGCGCAGGAATGGATTCGATGTGGTGAGAATGAACAGTTCGAAGGCGGCGGCGATCCAGGCTTGCACCGCCAGCGCATTGGCCTTGAGCCGCGGCGGCAAATTGTTGCCGAAACCGGCGACCAGCGCGCCGAACAATGCCAGAATGAACACCCACAGCATCATGGAGCCTTCGTGATTGCCCCAGACGCTGGTCAGCCGATAGAGCAGCGGCATCGCCGAGTTCGAATTCTCGTAGACGTTGAGCACCGAGAAGTCGGATGTCACGTAACAGACGGCGAGTGCGCCAAAGGATATGGCGACGAAGACGAATTGCCCGAGCGCCGTCGGCGTCGCCATGCTCATGAGGACGGGATCGTTGTTGCGCGTGCCGACGATGGGCATCGAACCCTGGATAAGAGCCAGGCCCAGCGCCAGCATCAGCGCATAATGGCCGAGTTCGGCGATCACTTGCCCCCTCCCCCGACCGGCCTCGCCGCGCGCTGCGCATAATCGTCCTTCCAATGCCCCGATTTCTTCAGGGCGTCGGCGACCTCCTTCGGCATGTAAGTCTCATCGTGCTTGGCAAGGATGGTGTCGGCGTTGAACGTGCCGGAAGCGTCGAGTGTGCCCTCAGCGACGACGCCCTGGCCCTCACGGAACAGATCGGGCAACAGGCCCTGATAGGTCACCGGCATCTCCCGATTGCCGTCGGTGACCTCGAAGCGGACTCTCAGATTGTCGCCGCGCACCAGACTGCCGGCCCTCACCATGCCGCCGAGCCGGATGCGCGTGCCGGGTTGGATGTGCTTCTCCGCCACGTCGCTCGGCGAATTGAAGAATACGATGGAATCGCGGAACGCGTTGAGCATCAGCGTCACGGCGACGGCGAGCACGCCGATGCCAGCGCCGATCAGAACGAGGCGTCGCCGTTTGCGGCTCATGGCTGTGGTGTGCCCGGCATCATCGCGATCCGTCAACCCTCGAGACCGAGGCCTTTGACCAGATCGTCGATGCGCTTGAT
>Ga0116217_10002468_pt1 | contig 17210 bp, 21 predicted proteins | sample Sb_taG_6_FD_89697 | JGI IMG/M metagenome (GOLD analysis project Ga0116217, IMG submission 89697) | Peat soil microbial communities from Weissenstadt, Germany - Sb_50d_4_PS metaG | ecosystem: Environmental > Terrestrial > Soil > Wetlands > Peat | place: Germany: Weissenstadt | collected 2010-09-21 | reverse complement strand
CCGCGGACTCACCGTGCTTCCACCGTCGGGCGAGGATCACGTCGTTCAGGTTTACCAGCCAGCACAGCTCTCCATCCTCTCCTTCATCGCTTTGTGCCAACGCAGCATCCGCATTGCCATCTGAGCCGTCCAAAGTTTCACCTCCACGATCTGTCGTGCCTGTCCCCGAACCGGATATTCGGGAACACACGCTATAGATCGTGAGGTGCTACTGCGTCCAGTCTGTCACTGCTTGAGCGTGGGGTCAAGATGGTCTTCGGCCCATTTCAGCTCGCTGCGAAACAGCTCTTCAGCGAGCTCTCGAAGTAGTATTTTCTCGCTACTAGTACGGAAGCTTTCTGGATCGACGCCATAGTGCTCCGCTGCATCTCTGTGCCGATCTTTCATTTCCCGCTTAGGGTCTCGAAAGGTGAAGATACAAGCGAGCGCCTGCTGGGACTCATCCGACTCCATTTTCGTGATCGCCTCGTTGATCCGCTGCACAATCGCCGCACATATGAGCTCGTTGGGTTCGCCAGAGTAGCGTGTGCGAACCTGTTCAGGCGGCTGCCAGAAGCGAATCGAAGGCAGCCCGCGCACCGCTGGTAGGGGCAACCGCTTCCAGCGTCTTAGCTCGTGAACGATCAGCTTGAGATCGGCCGCAACGTCCTTGGGTGTGGGGGAAGTATCAACAGTCTCCATAGTCCACTCCATTTAAAGCACCTCATGGACTGGGAGACCACTGCTTCGCAGTGTGCCCTGTAGCCATTAGCAGATCGGTCGGACGGAACAATTAGGGGTCTCATTCAGTCGCTTACGCTGGTCTACGGCCTCTTTCGGGGGCATCCGCTCGCTCCCTTCCCACGCTGCGACGTTCGTGCTGTGATTCACGCAACGTCCATTCAAATCCGAAGGGAGGACTCATGCCAGGAGGTCATATCGTCCCGTCCCGGCTCGGCGCCCTAGCCATAACCACCCGCAAGGAGCGGGAGCTGATCAGGTGGGCTACGGGCGTGCAGGCCGAGTTGTTCTGTGCCCGTGCTGTTGATGTGGCTCGCCGGGAGCGGGCGACCGGCCGTATGGATGACATTGGTGTGGCCACCCGGCACGCGTTGGGCGAGGGTTCGGACATCGCCGACGAGCTGGCCGAGCGCGTCGAGAGGAACCCCGGGGCTGCCAAGGCGCTGGAAGGCATCGCCGAAGACGGGTTTCGGGGGTTGCGCCACGAGCTTAGGCTGCTCATGGAGGACTAGATGCCTGCGCTTGTGGTCTTTGGGCTGCGCCTGCTGCGGTTGGCGGTCTATGTCGAGACGGCGGTGATCGTGGTCTTGGTGGTGCTTTGTGCCTGGTTGTTTATCCGGCTGGTGTACGTCCTGGGGCGCTACGAGCAGGCACAGGACGCCTGTGACGAAGCCCGTGCGACGCTCAAGGCTGTGCGGCGGATGGGTGAGATCCGGGCGGAGACGTCCGCCCGGATGCGGGGCGTCTCGCGGTGAGTGGGGAGGGGTTCGGTGATGGACAAACTCCTGTCGGCGCTCCTGGTCGTGATCGCGTCGGCCGTGGTGCTCGCGGCCACCGCCCGTCCGATCGTGGGGCTGGTGGACGCCGTGACGCCGTTGGTGGCGGTGGTGGGCGTCCTCATCCTGGCTTGGAAGCTCGTCCAGCACTACACCCGCCGGTAAGGGATTGCGTCTTTGCTGTCCGCTGTGCAATCGGCCAGCGGCAAGCGGATTCATTTCGCTTGGAACTGTGAACTGCGCTATGTGTGTTCGGTTTTTGTTCGGGCACAATAAAGACAACTCAATTATTGGAGGGACAAATCATGTAACACGAAATGGAGGTGCTGCCTATGACCAAAAATTTCAGAGTAACCCCTGTTTTCCGGGAAACCCCGGACAGCGAGGCGATCGCGATTGTGGCCTGGGTTCAGGCCAAGCGGGTAAGGCGCGTCCGGCGTGAGAATGAGGCGCGTGCGCGTGCCCGGCGTCGGGGGCGTGAACAGTGAATGACGCAATTATCCCTGCTTTGGTGGCGGCCGGTGGCGGGGGTGCTCTCGCCACCGGCATCTATATCCACGAAGCCCGCGCGGATGCCTCGATGCGCAGTAGCCGTGTCCGTTTGGCACTGACCTTCCCGGCTGGTGCCGACCCGCTCCACGCGAAGGCCGCGTTGGGCAACCTCGCCGGGGGATCGGATCGGTTGGAGTATGTCTTTGAGGTCTGCGCCTCGGACGAGGGCGTCCGCCACTACCTGCTTGTGCCAGAAGCGGTCAGGGCTTCGGTGGTCGCAACCCTTACCGGCGCGCTGCCTGGCCTGCGGGTCGCGGAGGCTGCGCCCCCTAGCGGCAGGGCGACGCTGGCGGCCAAGGTCTTTTTGCCGACGCCGTGCGTCTTGCTAATGGACAACACCCAGGCGGCGACCAGGACGCTACTGGCCGGCATCGCCGCGCTGCGCCCAGGCGAGCAGGCTTCCGTCAAATGGGCAGCCCGCCCCGGCCGCCCGCGGCCGTTCGAGCCCAAGGAGCCGCTTGGCCGTGCCGCCCGCGACGCAGAGCGTGCCTGGCGCAGCAAGGCTGCGGCTGGCGTTGGCTTCCAGCTTGCGGGGCTTGTTCTCGTCCACGCTGGGTCGGTCGCGCGTGCCCGTGAGATCGCCGAGCACTTGGCTAGCTCGTTGCGCAGCCGACGTGGCGCGGCCGGCAGCCTGCGGATCACCAGCGAGCGCGGTAATCGCAGCCTGGCGTCGTTGCCGAAGGTGACCGGCAGCGCCGGTTTTGCGGTTCCTGGTGAAATGTTGGGGCTGTTGGCGTGGCCGTTGGGGGCGGAGCCGGTCTGCGGCGTCGAGGTCGGGGGTGCCCGCCAGCTGGCGGTGCCCCGGTATGTCCCCCGTGTGGGTAGGCGCCTGCTTATCGGCCACGACAGTACAGGGAGCCCGCGGCCGGTGGCGCTGAGCGCCGAGGCGGCGAGGTTGCACCTAGCCCTGTTCGGCAGCACCGGGTCGGGAAAGAGCACTGTCCTAGTGAGGATTATCCTTGATGCTCTCGCACAAGGCTATGGCGGGGTGTTCGTTGACCCCAAGGATACGATCGAAACACTGATTGACCATGTGCCACCGGAGCACGCCGGCCGGGTGTTCGTGCTCGACCCGTCGGCTCCGGTGGTGTCTGGCCTTGACCTGTTTGGCTCGGGCGACCCCAGCTTGCGTAGCGACGCGCTTTTGTCGGTGCTGAAGGGGGTTTCGGAGGGGTGGGGGCAAAGGATCGAGCGTTATTTGCGCCTTGGTTTGCATTCGTTGACAGCGCTGCCAGATCCCGTCTTGTACGACTGGCTGCGCTTGTATTCAGAGCCGGGGCTGCGCCGGGCTGCCACCGCGCGGCTGGCTGACCCGGTCATCACGGCGGAGTGGCGCACATACGAATCCCTCAGCCCAGCCCAGCAGCAGGAGTACGCAGCCCCGGCGATCGCCCGCATCACCGACCTGTTGTCGCGTCCGGCGGTGCGGGCAGTGCTCAGCCAGCCGAAATCGAAGCTGGACATCGCGCGGCTGTTGGACGAGAAGAAGTGGCTACTCGTTTCACTCAGTCCTGGCACGCTGGGTGAGCCGGCCGCCCGGCTGCTTGGTGCGGCCGTGACCTATTTGCTGTGGTCGGCCATCGAGAGGCGGGTCGCGCTGCCGCCGTCCGAGCGGCATCAGGTGTTGCTCGTCCTTGACGAGTTGCAATCGCTCACCAACCTGCCGGTGGGTCTTGAGGTTGCTTTCGAGCGCTTCAGGAGCCTCAACTGCGCGGTGGTGGCCGCGACCCAGGCCGTGTCGCGGCTGCCCGAGCGCACGCAACAGTCGTTGCTTGCGAACGTGGGCTCGCTGTTGACGTTCCGCAGCGGGGCGGATGAGTCCCAGCGTCTCGCCCGTGAGCTTTCCCCGTTGACGGCAGCCGACATCTCCGCGCTAGCCCGCTACGAGCTCGGTGGCCGCGTCAGCACCGGGGGTCTTGGAAGCGGCCGTGCGGTCGTCACCGGCCATACCGAGCCGTTGCCGCCAGCGACCGGCATGGGTGCCCATATCCGCGCCCACAGCGCCGAGCGCTACGGCCGAGACCGGCGCGAGATCGAGGACGCGTTGCGCCGTCGTAGCGCAGGCGATGACGGCGGCAACGACGTAGGTGGCCAGTATGGGCGCACCGGGAGGGCGGCGTGACCCGTCCTATGGCGCGACGTATCGCGCAAGCGCCGGATGGCCGGGATGCCAGTCCCCAGGCCGGTTCTGTGGAAGTTTCAACACGGAAAGACTCCGCTCCCGCTCCGTCCCATTACGTCACCGCCGACCGGCTGTACCGCATCGCCCGCGACATGGGCGAGCTTGACTGGTCGGTGTTGAACTTCGTCAGCGCCAGCCGGCTCGCTACCGGCAAGCAACTGATCCGCTGTTTCTGGACAGACGACCCGCAGCGCCAGCCGGCGCGTGCCCGTGCCGGGAGCCGGGCGCTCAAGCGCCTGGCCGGCTGGCGGCTGCTTGACGCGCTGCCCGGCCGTGCTCGGGGCGGGGTGCGTGGCGGCTCGGGCACGCTGGTCTATTCGGTCGGGGTTGCTGGGACGAAGCTGCTTGCCCAGCGCGGGCTAGACCAAAGGCGGCTCGGTGCTCCGGGTGGGCGGTTCATCGGCCATACCCTGGCCTGTACGGGGGTGGTGGTCGGTCTCCATGTCGCGCACGCCCGCGGTGAGCTTGACTTGATCGAGGTGCAGCAGGAGCCAGCCTGCCACCGCGCATTTCTCGGCGCTTGGGGTGCGCGCGAAACGGTCAAGCCCGACCTGTTCGCCCGTGTCGGTGTCGGTGCGCTGGAAGACCGCTGGTTTGTAGAGGTAGACCTCGCCACCGAGCACGCCGCTACCCTGCTGGCTAAGGCGAAGCGCTACATCTCGCATTACCGTTCTGGCAGCGAGCAAAGCCAACACGGCGTCTACCCCAAGGTGTTGTGGGTGGTTCCTGACGGGCGGCGTGCTGTCCAGATCGGTGACATGTTGCGGCGCTTGCCCGGTGAGACCCGGCGGATGTTCTCGGTCTGTCTGTTGGATGAGGTGGCGTCCTGGCTCGCGGGGGAGGCCAGGGCGTGAGGCCGCGTAATGTCGTGATCGAAGGCGACGCGTTGGTAGCCCTCGGGGCGCTTGCCGGCGACTCGATCCAGTGTGTTGTCACGAGCCCGCCGTATTTCCATGCCCGTTGCTATGGCGCCGGGGAGGCCGAGCTTGGGCGCGAGGCACACGTTGACCAGTGGGTCGGGCAGTTGCGCTGCGTCAGCCGCGAGGTCGCGCGTGTCTTGGCACCGACCGGCTCGTACTGGCTGAACGTCGGCGACCTCTACTCGCGCCATGAGCGCCTTGGGGCGCCGCCGAAGTCGCTGTTGCTTGCTCCTGAACGGCTGGTGGGTGGGCTTCTGGCTGATGGCTGGATCGTGCGCAACCGCATCGCCTGGGTCAAGGCCACGCCGCTGCCCTCGCCGGTCACCGACCGACTGACCAATGGCTGGGAGTACGTGTTCCATCTGGTGCGCCAGCGCGACTACTTCTATGACCTCGATGCGATCCGCTTGCCGCTGGTGACCAGGCGGCCGTCCCGCACGGCCGCGAAGATGCCGCAGGCGGCGTTGGGGGCGCTTGCCAACCATCGCAGCGGGCTTGACCGGCTCGCACGGGAAGGGCGCGCCGGGCACCCACTCGGCCGCAATCCCACCGATGTCTGGCAGTTGCCGCGTGGCCGCCACGTTGGCGGCCACTACGCGACCTTCCCCGAGAGCCTGGTGCGCCGCCCGATCCTCGCCACCGCGCCCGCCAAGGTCTGCACGGCCTGTAACCGGCCGTGGCGCCGGTCAAGGCGCGCGGTCACCTTCTTGGCTGGTATTGCCCAGACCCGACCGCTGGTGCCGTGTGGGTGTGGGGCGCCAACCCGGCCAGGAGTGGTGCTCGACCCGTTTGCGGGTTCGGGCACGACGCTCAAAGTCGCCCGTGAACTCGGCCGCGACGCGCTGGGTATCGAGCTACACGCGGGATACGCCGCCTTGGCTCGCCAGCGCGCCGGGCTCGGGGAGCCTGCGGCGGCTCCTGCATGAGCCGCCTTTTCGCCCGGTGGATGGCTGGCCGGCCGGCGGAAGGGGGTCGCTCCCTTTCTGCTGGCCGCAGCAGCCATCCACGAGTCAAGGAGGTCACGCATGGCGATGAGTAAGGCCGAGCAGGTCTACACCAAGACCGAGGCTCTTATCGCAGCCGGCACGACGAAGGCCGACGCCTTCAAGCAGTTGGCGGGCGAGTATGGCCAGCCGGTCAACTCGATCCGGGGCAGCTACTACGCCTTTACCAGTGGTAAGGGCGGCGGGGGCACCTCGCGTCCGAGGCGGCGCGAGACTACCCCCGAGGACGCCCTGGCCGACGCCCGGGCTGCGCTCGAGCGCGCGGTCGCAGCGATTGACAAGGAGGTCGCAGCGGCCGCCGAACGGGCGAGGGAGGCCAAGGCCGAGCACGAAGCGTTGCAGGCTTCGGCTGAGCAGCGTAAGGCAGCCATAACCGAGCGGTTGGAGGCGCTGAACTGACACAAGGCGGGCTGATCTGGGCACCATGCTCGGATCAGCCCGCCCGCCAACAAACACCTTGCTATAGCGAGGACTTAACGGGAAAATCGTTAAGCCAAATTAACCGAGAAAGGAGGTGAAACACAGTCCAAGACTGGCAACGTAGCAACGTTCACAACGTTGCGGCATTCACAACATATAACCGAAAGGAGGAGTATATATGCCACAAAACCAGACATCGACATACCAACTACAGGGAGAGGATGAGCCGGCGAAGGAGCTGGCAGCGGTCTACGCCCGCGTCTCAAGCGCCGGGCAGCTCGGCCGTGACGGCGACAAAGACGGCGACGGGTACTCACTACCCGCACAGGTCGAGGGATGTAAGCGCGAGGCGGTCTCGCGCGGGGCTGAACTGGCCAAGGTGTACCTGGAGCGCGCCGAGTCAGCCCGCAGCGACGACCGGCCGGTGCTCAAGCAGATGCTCAAAGAGCTACCACGGCTCGGCGTCAAGTACCTGATCGTCCACAAGGTAGACCGTCTCGCCCGCAACCGCCTAGACGACGCCGTGCTCTACCAGAAGCTCGTCGGTATGGGCATAACGCTGGTCTCGGCCAGCGAGAACATTGACGAGACGCCAGCAGGACGCCTGATGCACGGGATGCTCGCCACCTTCGCCGAGTATTACAGCAACAACCTGTCCACCGAGGTCAAGAAGGGTCTGCGGCGCAAGCACGAACTCGGCGGCACACCATTCAAGCCCCCGATCGGCTACCAATCCGCTGAGCGGCAAGCTGGCGCCCAGGGAATCCGTGGCGTCGTGCTTGACCCCAAGCGCGCACCGCTGGTGGAACTGGCGTTCCAGCTTTACCTGACCGCAGAATGGTCGTTGCTTGGCCTTGCTGCACACATGGCCGAACAGGGCTTGCGCAGCCGCGGCACACCGAAATATCCCGAGCGCATCCTCGGGGCGAACCGTATACATGAGATGTTGCAAAACCCCTACTACATGGGTATCGTGAAGTGGGGCGGACGCAGCTACCCAGGCCGGCACCCGAAGCTGATAGATGCCGAGGGCTTCGAGCGCGTACAGGTGCTTCTAGCCGCCGCGCGAGTCAGTGGCGAGCGGCCACAGATCCACCACCACTACCTGCGGGGCACAGTGATGTGCGACCAGTGCGCAGGGCGCCTGCTGTTCGGCAGACACCGCAGCCGTTCAGGAGACCACTACGACTACTTCTCCTGCACCAACCGGGCGGTGCGGCAGCGACGCATCCAATGCCACGCCAGCGGCCACTACCCGGTGCCCCGCGTCGAGGTCAACGTCGAGCAGGTCTACGCCTCGGTGTACTTGTCCGACGAGGTCATGGCACAGATCCGTACCGAGGTGCGCGAGGAGCTTGCCGGCCGCGCGGGGCTGGTAGAGCGTGAGGCCGAGCGCCACGAACGGATGTTGAAGCAGATTGAGGCCAAGCAGGAAAAGCTCGTACAGCTCTACTACGACGACCTGGTGACGGTGGACGTGTTCGAGCGCGAGCAGGCCAAGCTCAAGGCCGAGACCAAAGCCGCCCAGCGACTACGCCGGGTCGCCATCGTGCAAAGCCAGGACGTTGAGCAGACCCTCAAAGACGCGCTCGACCGCCTAGAGAGCATCCAGCAGATGTACCTCGACGGCACACCGCTTGAGCGGCGCGTTCTCAACCGGGCGATCTTCGAGCGCATCGAAATCGGCGAGGACGGACAGATCACCGGAACCGTGCTAACCCCGGCCTACCAAGCTTTGTCGGCCTGGCAACCGACCTTCGGCCAACCCCCAGCCATCCGGGAGACCCAGGCCAAGGCCGACTCTCGTTCGGACTTTGTTCGGCCTGCCTCCGACCGCGCCGATTGGTTAGTGTTTTGCGAAGTCCAGCGAACACGGGCGAAAGCCCCCGAAAACACGGGGGATCGGCGTCGGCCGTTTCGCCCGTGTTCGCGGGCTTCCGCCGGCTTATCCGTAGGGAATCCGTAGACGCTGGCCGCCGAATCCGTAGAGAATCCGTAGACGTTCGGCGAGCGCTCGCCACCTGCCTTCGGGGGAGTTGGGCTCTTGGAATGGAGGGCGCTAGCCTTGGAATGACGATGCTCGGCGATCCTCCGTCAAACCACCGCTCGACCGACATCCCGCCAAACCACCGCTCGGCACTCGATGGACGTGCTAACGCTCTCGTGACGGTCGTCCTGGCCGGAGAGCCAAGGGCGAGCCTGCACCAGTTGGCAGTGCTGTCGGGCAACCATGATGTTGTCGTGACACGCTCTCTCGCACGTCTGGAGCACGCTGGGCTCGTGGAGCAGCAGCGGGGCTGGTACTGGCCGACTCGACAGGGAGAGATGCGAGCGGCTGAAATGGCACAGCCGGCGTAAGCCGTCGGATCATTCGACCTCGCGGGGCGGCCGTGGCGCTCCCATATCACGGCAATCCAAGCGTCTCGCCAAAGCACTACGCGAAGCCCGACCCGCCGTTGCTGACTCGCATCAGTGACGGCCGTGTGCTCCACGCTCCCCGACAACGCACTCAACGCCGCGGCAAACACCATCCGACACGTCGCCCAACGGCTAGAAGGTCTCGCGCTCCCCCTTCAGTTGCTTGAAGAATTTGACCGCACGTTCCACCTCGGCGTCATGGGAGGACACATCGCGGCGGTTCAGGCGCTTCTCGGGGCCGAACACCTGCTTGACGACGCGTTGCGTAGGCTCGCCCTCGTCGAGGATCGCAATGCTGAAGAGCTCACCCTTAGGATCTAGTCTCCTCGCGACTGAGCTCTTGACGAAGTGCGCCTCGTATTTGCCCGCCTTGCTGTCTTTTCGTTTAGCCTGGTTGGCTTTCTCCTCTTGGTCCTGTGCCGTCTTGAGCACCGAGCCTTTGTCCTTGGCGCCGAATATGAAGATGCGCTCGATGTCCAGCCCTTGTTCAAGTGCTTCCATCTGCGCTTCTTCGTAATCGCTGTTGCCGTTCACTTTCGTGTCCTTAGCGACGCTCACCGCATGTAGTGTCTTCTGCGCGGTCTTCAGCTGCGCGGAAACGAACTCGAAGTCCAAGCCGGCGTCGGCATAGTGTGACAGCGGTCCCTCCAGCAGGGAGCGCCTTGCGGTCCGTTTTGCGGTCCGTTTGACCGGGACGCGGGTCGTGGGTCCGTTTGGTTTGCTGGCCGTCCGTGCCGCGGATAATCTTGCCGCATGGCCTATCGCCAGAGGCTGGCTGGAGGCATGGGGATTCTCTTGGCGTGCGGACGTGCAAGCGCTGGGAGCATCTTTGCTGGGTGCCGGTGCGAAGCCGGCACGTAACGGTGGGGTCGCTGCCATTGGCTCGTCTGCTGCGCACACGGCCAAATCGCAAGCGGCATATCAGCAGTCTTTCGTTCCTTTTCTGGCAATTGGTGGCGCCGGTTGGAGAGTCCTTGCAACGAACGAAGGAGTCCAAACTCGCCCTTGCGGTACAGCGACGCCTCATCAGGAGCGTCCTCCGGGTGTGGCAGCATCGCGCCCGAGATGACGACAACGCATCTGGTCTACTCCAACTGCGGGGGGAGCGACACCGCCGCCCTCATTGTGGCGATTATCGGCGCCATCGTGACGATGGTGGTCGCGTTCGCGACGTTCAGCACGGCGTCGGCGACGTCGAAGCTGGGCAAGCTCGACGAACAGCGTCGCGGGCGCGAGGTGCGTGGCATTGCTCGCCTCATTAGTCGCGAGCTAGCCCTCCTCGAAGCGACCATCGAAGACGCGCTACGCGATAAGTCCTGGGCGTTCTATTGGGCTTCGCCCGGCGCGGCGTGGGATCAAGGAGGACGGGTGATCGTCGCGGAGCTGGCTGGACACAAGGCAGACAAGCTGATCGATGTCGTTGGCGAGCTAGAGAAGTGGGCGAGAGTAGCTCGGCGGGAGGGGGAAGCTAGTCGCCTAGAAGGTTCAATAGGGTTCGGATTGAGGGACGCGGATCTGGAGTTTCTGCGCGGTCTGTTGCCGAAGCTTCGTGAATCGCGCCAGTTCCTAGAGCCGTTGGCCTCGGGGCTGACGCCCGTGCCGTAGGCTCGTCTCGCGCGGTATGTGCGGCGCGGTGTGTTCGTGTTCGTGGTGCTCATGGTCGTTCTCAAAGCGCGTCGATGATTGCGTGAGCGTGACGCGATGCGACCGCCTCGGCGTCACTGCGCCGATTGTGTGTCTCTTGGTCGTACTCGTCGTCGAAGCGACGTTTGCCGCGCGGTCGGGCTGGCAGGAGCCGATCAGTGACACGCACACCTTCGGCGGCATGACGTTCACGGCCGCCGCTGACTTCGCGCGGAGTTTCGTCGTCTTGCTCGACGCCGACTCCACGCCCGTCTACGGGCATCTTGTCGTGGCGCGCAGCGTGTCCGGCGCGTGCGTTGTCGCGGCGTGGCTGAAACGAGCCGAACGCCGACGCTACGGAGCGAGTCAAGCGCGCGATGCCGGGTCCCTCCCGCCAGCGTCGGTTCAACCTATGCTTCTCGCTCAGGCGGAGCTGGAGCGTCGGATTCCTGTGGGCTGGGTCGGAGCCGGCGTCGCGCTCGGCGGGCAAGCTCTGCCAGCCCGTAGACGACTGCGAACAGTCCGAGACCCAAGATGGCGACAGGCGCCACGGCAACGAAGACGGCGCCAAAGAGCAGCCCTGGCAGGAGCCGCAAGACGAACGGCCCGAGCAAATACGCGCCGGTTGTGGTGAGGCCGATCGTCGTCCACGTTGTGGCGGCAGAACTCGCGCGATCGGACGCCAAGGCGTGGAGGGCGAAGTACTTCCCTGCCACGGGGCTCAGCACGAGAAAGCTCAACACACCTGTCATGACGAGCACCGAGGCCGGACCGAGGATGAACACCGTGAACATGCGTACGATTTCGTCAATCCCGTTCAGGACTGGGTTCGCGGACGCCCGGACGAAGAAGTTTGTGGAGGCCCGGAGTTCAGCCTTTGTCCGTTTCCTCGTCCAGCGCAAATGCTGAAACCTGCTGTCGAGGCGATCGAGAAATTGGTCGATGCTTTTCTTGGCGAGATCTCCGGCGCCGACGATGTAGATGACGAACACAACCGGGATAGCCGTGGCAACGGTCGCATAGAATGCAATCTGACCGTTGTTCATGGGACGATCATACGCGAGGACCTACGCGAGGCAGGGGCCGTCGATGGCCGCCTCATCTCACCTTGGGACCCCCGATCGGGCGATCTTCGGCATGGGTGTGAGAGGCGCCACCGCCAGCTTCTGGCTTCGCCTTTTCGCGTTCCAGACTGACCCGTCTTGCCCCGTCTTGCCCGTGTGCTCGGCATCGAACCGTCGGCGGTCATCGTCAAGGCAGAAAGTCTCGCAGCAGAGTGACAGTGCAAAGCCGGCGTCCAGCGTCCCGATCGGGGCGAGCGAGACGCCGCGTACATCGGCGGCGAGCTCGCGCTCGCTGGGGCCTTGCTGCTCGCGCACTTCGCGGATTGCGGGCCCGACTTTGGCCAACTCCTGGGCGTAACGGCTCCTGTCGTCGTCCATCGCGGGCTCCCGGCCGTCCAGCACGCGCACGTGAGCGATGACATACAGCGGGTCTCGGCCGCACGAAGCCTGCACTCAGTGCGCGGCGGTCAGCGTCGTGGTGGTTGGCCGTGTATCCGTTGATGAGCGATCTGATAGACGCTGAGCGCTCCGGGGCTGGTGGGGTGACGCGTGCCGAAGGCGAGGCAGGCGAGGAAGGGCCGACCGGTGCTGCCGATGCGCAGTTGGAACACCATTCCCCACGTCCCGTCTGGTTCGGGGATGTAGATCTTGACGCAGCCGGGCACGCTGGTGCCGTCTCGGGCCTCGGTGTCGCAGCGCTTGAGCTGGTCGGGCGGCAGCCCCTCGGCGGTGAGCTTGTCGCGTTCTTTCTGGGCGAGCGCCCGTCCAGTGTCCGACGAGGTGTGCTCGAGGTCCTCGGCGAACGTGGCGTCGTCGAACTCGACGCGGAAGTGCGCGCTGGGACGGGATGCGCTGGGCATCTACCCCTCGCCGTCAGCCGGCAGGAACGGGCCGTACTCGGCCTCGAAGGCCGCAAACTCCTCTGCCGTCGCGGGACGTCCGTCGTACTCGGGCATGACCGCCGGATAGGTGTCGGGCACTAGGGTCAGCTCGCCGTTGGGCCGCCTGTCCTTGACGATGTACTCGCCGACGATGTCCCCTGACAGAGTCACGTGGGGTTCAGGTGCCATGTCGCCATGATCGCAGGTGATCCGGCCCATCCGCAAGGCTACGAACCCTTGGCCCGCAGCGGCTTGCGCCACACTTCAATGCGATCTCCAGGGTGGGGCGTATAAAGTCCGGCCCCGGCCCCCGTCGCTCCCGCGACCTTGGGGCGCCGGCGTGGATAGCTCGCCATACGTACGTTCACGATGGCATACAGCGGGCCTCGTTCGCGCTGGAGCCTGGCATCTGGCCGGCATGGGGACCGCAAAATAGACCGCAGACGGCCCGAAAACCGCATTGCAAAGCCAACCTGAACCGTTCGCCCCGACCATTTTGAAGAAGGACGAACTGCCCCGGCTCTCCAAGAGGAGGCCGGGGCTTTGGTTTCTGCCGACAGGGTTCGGCGGCTAGTGGAGGCGCTTAGCAGCGCTCGTTGAGGGGAGCGACCATGGCGGGATTCGGACGCGAGTTCCAGAATCCCGCCCTCCGGAGTGCGGGATGCGTTGCAAACCATAAGCGTCGACCTGATCGCATCCGCGAGATGCATGCCCAGCGCTTCGGATGCGATCCTGGGTCACTGACATCAACCGGGCGTAGCATCTAGGCATGATCATCCTAGGGTTCATACTTGGCCTTGTCGCAGCTTTGCTGGGTCAGTGGTTGCGCACCGGCTCACTTGGGCTAGAGAGCGCCGGGCAGACCTGATCGCGACGATAGATCGAGCCATCGGCAGCCTTGTCGCGGGAGAGCATGCCGTTCAACAGTTCATCGAGGACGGCTCTTGCGTCGGCGAGTTGCACAAGCGAGTTGCACAACTGTCAAGGTGCGAGGCTGGCAGTTGAGGGCGTGGATATCTGAACGGTCGTGCCCTGGTCGATCACGCTTACGTAGGCGTTTGCGTTGTTGGAGGAATCGAACTGGAGCTGCTGCCCGTTGAACAGTTCGGCGGCGATCCGCCACTGCCCGCGAGAGACCGGCTCGACGAGCTGGTCGCCCCAACCAACCTTCAGCGGCGTGCTCGTCTGCGACGTGGTCTGTGTCGGCATCTGCTCGGTAAACGTCACGAAAAAGGTGATGTCGCCGGATCCGTCGCTGATACCAAGAAAACAAGCTGCCTTGGTGTTGGCCGTGACCGTCACGCGGCTCAGGGAGGTGGCCTCCGCGACGTTAGCACTGTTGGGGTTCTTGTTCTCGCTGTAACCTATCTGCACACTGGATGGAACAATCGCCCACCCTTGGTCGGCGGCTGGTGACTCGGTAAGGCTGTGGTCGTTGCAGTCAAAGGAATCCTCGTGCCAGCCTCCGCCAGATGTGGATGCGCCCGGCGGTGCGGTGACCATCTTGGTCGCCGTCCCCGTTTGTGAGGTCGTGTTGGTGAGCGTCAGGCTCCTTACGGGCGAGGGCGGAAGCACTGTCACGAGCAGTCGAAAGGTGCCAGGATGAATCGACTTAAAGATGAGCCCGCTTTCGTAGGGCGTGTCGAGTTCCATCGAGACGGACGTAAACGTCGACGCCGACGCTGAGAAGACGGCCGACGGCACCGAGTAGCCAAGTTCTTGGGTCGTGCTGAGGTTGGGCCTGTAGGTCACTCCGGCGACCTTGAGAGTCGGCGTCAGTCCCCGCTGAAAGGCGTACACAAAGTTACCCTCTATGCGAATCTCGAGCTGTGCGTTGGAGCCCGGCGCGGCGAACTGCGGAGAATAGGACGTGACCTGGGGGTTCTTGTTGGTGAACGGCAGCGTGTTGATGAGTTGCTGCGCCCCGCTGATCGCCGTCTTGAGGTCGGCTGCGATGCCTCGCTGGAGGTCGTTTACGAGCGTCTGTAGCTGTTCGATCGAACGCCGCTCCGAGTCGTTGACTTCGTTGATGCCCTTGTTGAGATCGGTGGCAAACGCTGACTCGGCGTTGCTGATGGCGTCTTGCACGGCTCCAGCGGTGGATAGGGTCGCCGCCTGAGCCTGTGCCCCGGTGTTTGCGACGACGCTGTTGACGTCGCCAGTCAGATTCTGGAGGAGGTCGCCGACGATGAGGCCGCTAGGGCCGCCGCAGCCGCTGAGCGGAACCTGAACCGAGAGAAGCGAACAGACCGCCAGCATGCACGTCGCGCGCCTAGGCAGTCGGGCTACCACTCGGCCAGCCTCGAACTCTTTGCACCGCCGACATCGAGGCTCGGCCCGATTGGGAGCACGAGATGACGAAAGACCTTTAGGCGGTGGGATCGGTGTGGAAATAAGCACGTACATGGTCAAGACGACGATAGTCAGCTTGCTAGCAGTGTTCGGAACAGGCGGCGCAAGCTAGCAGTTGGGACCGACTGCACCAAGAAGTTCACATCTCCGTAACACGCGTATGCCTGCGACCCCGTGCGGCGATGAACGCGAGAGCCGCCAGCATGTGTAGTGCATTAAGTGCCGCGCGTCGCACAACCGGTAATGGATGCGGAAAGCGGAAGCCAACACCCGTTCGATTTCCGGTCATCTTGACCATTTTCTGAAGGACGAAACCCCGGTCTCGAGAAGGAGGCCGGGTTTCGGTGGCCGGGGGGAATGCGCGGAGCAGGCGCGGCCGCTGATGGAGGGCGTTGACCGGGGCCCGCTGAGCGTTGAGTTGGCTACATCGGGTGCAGCTACGCGTCCGGTTTCAAGCCGTGAGGACGTGGAAGCGCTCTACCGACCCCGATTTCGCTGCCAAGCGTGACCGGATCGTCGAGCTCTACGAGCTGGCCGAGGCCGGGCAGGCGGTCGTGATCTGCCTCGATGAGTTCGGGCCGCTGAACCTGCAACCCCAGCCCGGCGGCAAGGGTTGGGCGCCCAGAGCAAAGCCGAAGCGGATACGCGCGACCTACAAACGACCGCACGGCGTCAGGCATCTGATCTCCGCCTACGACGTCGGCGCCGACCGGCTCTACGGGCACATCAAGAAGCGCAAGACCCGTGTCGAGTTCTTGGAGTCCTGCCGCTACATCCGATCGCTGCATCGGGTCGAGACGCGGCTGCACTTCGTCTTTAACAACTTCAGCCCTCACCATGGCAAACAGATGCGCGACTGGGCGATCGCGAACAACGTCGAGCTGGCGTACACGCCGCACTACGCCTCCTGGCTGAACAGGATCGAGGCGCAGTTCCGCGCGCTGCGGTACTTCACGCTCGCCGGCACCGACCACCCCGACCACGCCACCCAGGCCCGCCTCATCCGCCGATACATCCACTGGCGCAACCACAACACCGACAACCCCCGCCTACAACGACTCATCAATACGGCAAACGTTGCCTGACACTCCACTAGTTGTGTGGTGGGGCGCCCTGCTGTTCGAGAGGCACGTCGTTGGGAGCAGGCATTTTTTGGCCACCGCGAAGGACGATTTCTTCGACCGGCGCAGGATTCTCGACCGGAGGTGGCGGCACAGGTTTCATGGCGGGCGCGGGCACTGGCGCTGGTGGGACTTGGAGTTCGCCACCGAAGGCAGGCGGCGGGTCGTTTTTGATCTTCTCGTCCACGAGGTCAGCGAGGCCGGGATCGTTGTCCAGCCGCGGGACGCCGAGATTCGGCAGCCCGAGCAGCTGCATTGCTGTTCGTGGAATCGCGACGTGAGAATTCCAACGACTGTCGATCCCTCGTTTCACGTGGCCACCGAACATGAGCAGCGGCACGCGAGGCCCGTATGCGAGCTGCACGTTGTCAGGCGTGTACTCGATTACGGGGGTGGCGACATGATCGTCAAATCCGCCCCAATCATCCCAAGTGAGCATAAACACCGTGTCTTCCCATCCATCGCCTTTCACCACTGCGTCAACGCACTCCCAGATGAGCTTCATGCCGATTCGAATATCCGCGGGTGCGTGCTCGTCGTCGCCGCTGTTATGCCACACGTAGACGAGCTTGGGGAGATTGCCGGCAGCCGCATCAGCGATGAACCGCTCATTCGGGACAATATTCGGAGAGCCTTCGAGCTGTTTATAAAATTTGATCGGATAGTGATCTGACGGCACATAGCAGCGCCACGGCACGCCATGCTCATCGGCGAGACCGGGGACTGACGGCAAATCCCATACAGGATTAGTCTTGTAAGGCGGATTCCTGAGTGTCGGGGTCTGACCACCGATCAGGAGCAGGTGATTCGGCGTCGAGTTGGTTCCATAGCCGGCGCAGTGGTTCTCCAAGAACGCTCCAGTTACGGCGAGGTAGAGATAGAACGGCAAGTCAGCAGCCGTATCAAACTGTTCCCGAACGGCCTTTCCTTTGGTAAGCCAATCGAAGTAGGCGTGGCGATCGTGGCGTGGATAGAGTTCGCTATACGGAGGTTGCGGCGGTTCCGGCGGTATTATCGGCCAGTCGGTCTCCACATTTGCGCCGTACGGCGCAAGGCCGCGAAAGTAGTTGTCGGTCGTGTGGTTCTCTTGGATAAGGATGATGACACGCATTCTGATGTCCTCCGACTGTCGGCTCGCATAGTACCTCGGGCTCGCGGTAGCCCGATTGGCAGAATG